>Ga0308157_10007689_pt1 | contig 12484 bp, 14 predicted proteins | sample PhyBR1_FD_201035 | JGI IMG/M metagenome (GOLD analysis project Ga0308157, IMG submission 201035) | Phyllosphere microbial communities from UC Gill Tract Community Farm, Albany, California, United States - DLSLB.R1 | ecosystem: Host-associated > Plants > Phyllosphere > Unclassified | place: USA...
GCACGGTGCAGGAACCATGTGGCCGAAACATACTCTCAACATGAGCAACGCATGCTTTGCGGCCTTGAAAAGTACAGGAATTCCTTTTGAAATCAATGTATTAGGTGCATCCCCCACCAGCGGCAGGCCCGGCTGCGAGAGGGGAACCACCACACGGCGCCCGCCGAGGCCGCCACCCCAACAACCGGAGGGGAACTCCGGGTTTAGCACTCGATCATAGAGAGTGCTAACATCATGGCTTAGAGGAAAGGATTCCCGGAATGAACATTCAATCTGGAACCGCGACGACGACTTTGGCGCCCGCCAACCCCTGGGCGCTGGTGCCCCCGCTGGGCAATCTGGACGCCTATATTTCCGCTGTCAACCGCCTGCCGCTGCTCACCCACGAAGAAGAGCAGACCTACGCACGCCAGCTCAAGGACCACAACGACCTGGACGCCGCCGGCCGGCTGGTGATGTCGCACCTGCGCCTCGTGGTGTCGATTGCGCGCCAGTACCTGGGCTACGGCCTGCCGCATGGCGACCTGATCCAGGAAGGCAACGTCGGCCTGATGAAGGCCGTGAAGCGTTTCGACCCCGACCAAGGCGTGCGCCTCGTGAGCTATGCCATGCACTGGATCAAGGCCGAGATCCACGAATACATCCTGAAAAACTGGCGCATGGTCAAGGTCGCGACGACCAAGGCCCAGCGCAAGCTGTTCTTCAACCTGCGCTCGATGAAGCAGGGTTTCAAGGCCGATGCTTCCGCCGCGGATGCCGCGACGCACCGGGACACGCTGTCCGAGCAGGAAATCGACACCGTGGCCGCGCAGCTCAACGTGAAGCGTGAAGAAGTCATCGAGATGGAAACCCGCATGTCCGGTGGCGACGTGCTGCTCGACCCTGCGCCTTCGGACGATGGCGAACAGGCGTTTGGCCCCATTGCCTTCCTGGCCGATGCTTCGCATGAACCCACCGCCATGATCGAGTCGCGCCAGCGCGATGCGCTCGCGACCGATGGCATCGCCACGGCGCTGGACAGCCTGGACGCGCGCAGCCGCCGCATCGTGGAAGAGCGCTGGCTCAAGGTCAACGACGACGGCACGGGCGGCATGACGCTGCATGAGCTGGCCGCGGTCTACGGCGTGAGCGCCGAGCGCATCCGCCAGATCGAGGTGGCCGCCATGAAGAAGATGAAGAAGGCACTGGCCGAGTACGCCTGAATGCCTGCGGTGGCGCGTTAATATCCCGCTTCTGCAGAAGTTGCCGTGAGGGGCCCCAATTCTGGGGCCTCTTTGTCGTTATGGCCCCGAGCTTTTTTGGAGGAGACCCACCCCATGTCACGCCCCGTTTCCCGCCGCGCGTCGCTGCTGATCGCCCTGGCCGCCGCATCCCCCTGGGCACTCGCCCAGAACACCGCCAGGCCTTCGGCCCCCGCCGCGGCCGCGCAGGCCTGGCCGAACAAGCCGCTGAAGATCATCGTCGGCTTTCCGGCCGGCACGTCGCCCGACCTCACCGCGCGCGCTTTCTCGGAACCCCTGTCCAAGGCCCTGGGCCAGCCGGTGATCGTGGAAAACAAGGTGGGGGCTGGCGGCAACATCGGCGCCGACGCGGTGGCCAAGGCACGCGATGACCACACCATCGGCCTGATGATCAACGGCAACATGACCATCGCCAAGATGATCAACCCAGCCGTGCCCTACGACCCGCTCAAGGACCTGGCGCCGCTCAGCCTCATCGGCACGTCGCCCCTGGTGCTGACCGCGCCCGTCACGCAGCCGGGCGTGCCCGCCAACAGCGACGCGCGCGACTTCTTCGTGGCGGCGCGCAACGGCGGCGACAAATGGAGCTATGGCACGCCGGGCGTGGGCACCGTGGGCCACATCGGCACCGAGCTGCTCAAGTCGCGCAGCAACATCAACCCCGTGCACGTCCCGTATCCGGGCTACCCGCAAGTCGCCAATGCCATGCTGGGCGGCCAGTTGCAGATGGCGCTGCTGCCCCCGGCGCTCGCGCAGGCCCAGGTGCGCGCCGGCAAGCTGCGTGCCATCGGCGTCACCTCGGCGGGCCGCAGTCCGCTGGCGCCCGACATCCCGAGCCTGTCGGAAGCCGGTATCCGGGGCTTCAACCTGGAGATCTGGAATGCGTTTGCCGCGCCAGCCACGATGCCCAAGCCGCTGCAGGCCAGGCTGGCCGCCGTGATCAGCGAGATCGCCCGCAGCGAAGACATGCGCAACAAGCTCTTTCAGCAGGGATGGCAGGTGGCTGGCACCTCGCCCGAGGGGCTGGCCAACCGCATCAAGGCCGACACCAGCCTGCTGGGCGGCGTGATCGTGATGCGCGGGATCAAGGCCGAGTAAGGGTCCACAGGCCATCGGCGGACGGCATACATTTTGTTGCAGTGCGCCATGAACCCGGGTAAGGTCCATGGACCTGCCCGGGTTTTCTTCTTCCGGGCCCTGCCGACCCGGAACCCGCCCGCATGCCTCCCAGCCGTACCACTCCCTCCCTGCCTCCCGGTGGCGGCTGCGGCCTTTGTGCAGGGCAGCAGCAATGCCTGCTGGGCCGGCAGGACGAAAAGCGGCGCGCCGGCTGGAAGCCCCTTCTGGTGGAGCACCCGGTGCGCAAGGGCGAATTGCTGTTGCGGCAGGGGCAATCGGGGCAGAAGACGTTCAAGATCGTCAAGACCGGCATCGTCGTGGTGCTGTGCAGCGGCGAGGACGGCGTGGAGCGGCCGATCGGCCTGTTCGGCGCGGGGCAGCCCCTGGGCTCGACGGCGCTCGTGCAGGAACCGGCCGCGGTGTCCTGCCGGGCGCTGACGGCGGGGCGCATCTGCGAGGTGTCCGTGGAGGCGGTCCTCCAGCAAGGCCTGCTGGATTCCGAGTTGCTGCGGGGGCTTGCGCAAAGCTACGCCCACACGAACGCCCGCCTGGCCGACTGGGCACGCATCGCCCGCATCCGTGGGGTGACGGGGCAGCTGGCGGCCACCCTGCTCCAGTTGGCCCACCTGCAGCGCAGCTCCCTGGTGCGGCTGCCCAGCCACCAGGTGCTGGCCGATCTTCTCTCCACCACCCGGGAAACCATTGCGCGCACGCTGCGCCAGCTCGCGCTGCGCCATGGGCTGGTGCGCCGCGACCGCTGGCATTGTGAAATCCAGCGCGATGTCCTGGCCGGGCTGGCGGGCGGCCCGGCGCAACAGGCCGGCATCTAGCCTCCGCGCGGGCAGCCTTTTACAGAACGGCGGAATCCTCGCTCGCCCGCTGCGCCAGCAGAAGCTGCGCGACATGGGCTGGCGCCACCGCCCGGGAGTACAGCCACCCCTGGTAGGCATCGCAGCCGTACTGCGCCAGCAGGCCCAGCTGTTCCGCAGTCTCGACCCCTTCGGCCACGACATGCAGGCCCAGTGTCTTGGCCAGCACGATGATGGCCTGCACGAGGACCGCATCGCCGTTGCTGTGCAGCAGGGGGTGGATGAACTCGCGATCGATCTTGATCCGGGAGACCGGCAGGTGCTTCAGGTACGCCAGCGAGGAATGGCCCGTGCCGAAGTCGTCGAGGGCGATGCACACGCCCAGCGCCTGCAGGCGGCACAGCACGTTGCGGGCCTGCGCAGGGTCCGCCATGGCTTCGGACTCGGTCACCTCGATCTCCAGCAGGTCGGGTCGCGCGCCATGCAGGGCCAAACTGCGCTCGATCTGCTCCACCAGGTCCGTCTGGCGCAGCTGCTGCGCGGACAGGTTGATCGCCACGCGCAGCGGCATGCCCGCGCGATCCCATTCGGCGATCTGCTGGCACGCCGTGCCGATCACCCACGCACCCACGGCAAGGATCAGGCCCGTCGCCTCCGCCACGGGAATGAAACGGGACGGGGGAACCTCGCCCAGCTGGGGATCGGTCCACCGCAGCAACGCTTCCACCGCGTGGATGCGGCCGCTGCCCACCTCCACCTGCGGCTGGTAGTGCAGATGGAGCCCGCCGTAGGCCAGGGCCAGCTTGAGGCGTTCGTGCAGCTGCAGCTTCTCGGCCATGCGGGTGCCCAGCGGCGGCTCGTAGAACGCGTAGTTCGCGCGGCCGGATTCCTTGGCGTGGTACATCGCCATGTCGGCATAGCGCATGAGGGTGGGGGCATCCTGCGCGTCCCGCGGGTACACGGCAATTCCCAGGCTCGCGCCGAAGTCGAGTTCGAAGCCATGCATCTGAAAGGGCTGGCACAGCGCCGCGAGGACCTGGGCGGCAACCTGTTCCACATCGCGGTCCTGCGCGATCTGCGGCAGCAGCACGGTGAATTCGTCCCCGCCCAGCCGCGCCAGCGTATCGCCGCCGCGCAGGACACCCTTGAGCCTGCGCGCCACTTCCACGAGCACTCGGTCCCCCGCGGCGTGTCCGTAGCCATCGTTGACGGCCTTGAAGTCGTCCAGATCCAGCACCAGCAGCGCAAAGGAATGGCCGCCCAGCGCCGCTTCGGCAATGGCCTGCTCCAGCCGCTGGCCGAACTGCCAGCGGTTGACCAGACCGGTCAGGGTGTCGTGCGTGGCCTGGAAGTGCATCTGGGCCTGCAGCCTGCGCACCTCCGAGATGTCGCGCACGAAGGCCACGGCCGTGCCGCCCTGCGCGTCGGTGTAGCCCAGGGCAATGTCCACCGGCACGGACCGTCCGTCCTTGCGGGCGATCCACAGATCCCGCCCCATCCCCATGGGCCGGCGCGACGGCGACTGGAAGTAGCTGTCCAGATGGCGTCCATGCGCTTCCCGCAAGGCGGGCTGCAGCAGGAGGCTGACGGGGCTGCCGCACAGCTCATCGGCCGCATAGCCGGAGATGGACTCCATGGCCGCGTTGGCCATGACGATGCGGCCGCCGCGGTCCACCAGCAGGATGCCGTCGGGGGCCGCGTTCGTGGCGGCCAGGATCAGCGCGCCCTCGTCGGCCGGTGAAAGGGGTGCCGCGGCCATCACCCCAGGTCCTTCTTCATCCTTCATCGCGTCGGGCCCGGCCAGGCCCATCCCCGCCGCCCTGCCACAGCGGCAAGCGGTTGCGCCGGGTGGCGTCTACGTACAAGCGCATCGATGCCAGATTCCTTTGAAAAATGGACGCCACCAGAGCGCCTTGCCGCACACAGGGGCAAGACGCATCGCATGGAGCTCTCCGCCAGCGGCGGCACAGGCCCAGGGCCACTCTAGGGAATCCCGCGGGCATTGGCATCCAGATGGCCCCGCCCAGGGCCCACAACTTGCCGCGAATGTGACGTAGGTCGCGTTCCTGCCCCCGGGCGTGAGGCAAATCCACGACAAAAAAAACCGGTGCAGGCGCTGGCGCCGGGCGGCGCATCCGGTCAGCCGGCTTCCGACAGCAGCGCCTTCACATCGGACGCCAGGGCCTGCGCTCCGCTGCCATAGCGGTTGTAGACGCGCAGTCGCCCTGCGGGGTCATAGACATAGCTGCCCGCCGAATGGTCCATGGTGTAGCTGGTGGGTGTCTTGCCGTCGACCCTCTTGTAGTAGATCTTGAAGTCCTTGGCGACGGCTGCCAGCTGCTCGGGCGAGCCGCGCAGCGCCAGGAAGCTGGGGTCGAAGTTGGCCATGTAGGCCTTGAGCACCTCCGGCGTGTCGCGCTCGGGGTCCACCGTCACGAAGATGCCCTGCAGGCGGTCGCCGTCCTTGCCCAGCATCTTCTTGACCTCGGCCAGCTCCTGCATGGACGTCGGGCACACGTCGGGGCATTGCGTGAAGCCGAAGAAGACCACCACCACCTTGCCCGCGAAGTCCTTGATGTGGCGCGCCTGACCGTTGTGGTCGGTCAGGGGAATGTCGCGGGCGTAGTCCGCGCCGGTGATGTCCACGCCGCGAAACTCCGCCTTTTTCTCTGAACAGGCACTAAATATGCCCGCAGCGCTTATGGATAAAGCGGCAAAAGCTATCGTTTTGAGAGCACTTCTTTTGAGCATGGGCATGGTCGGTTTCACAGCACGTAATGGTCCACCAGGAGGGCTGCAAACAGAGCGCTCAGGTGAATGAGGGAAAAGCGGAAGGTCTTGCGCGCCAGCGCGTCCGAATAGTTGCGCCACAGCGCGAAACCGTAGCCGCAAAAGCCCGCGCTCAGCACCACGGCGGCGGCCAGGTAGATCCACGAACTCATGCCGTAGACGAAGGGCATCAGGCAGCCCGCGAACAGGATCAGCGTGTACAGGAATACCTGCAGGCGGGTGAACTCGTTGCCGTGCGTCACCGGCAGCATGGGCAGGCCGGACTTGCGGTAGTCCTCCACCCGGTACAGGGCCAGCGCCCAGAAGTGGGGAGGCGTCCACAGGAAGATGATGAGGAACAGGATGAGCGCTTCGGGGCCCACATCGTTCGTCATGGCCGCCCAGCCCAGCACCGGGGGCATGGCTCCGGACGCGCCGCCAATCACGATGTTCTGCGGCGTGAGGGGCTTGAGGATCACCGTGTAGACGACCGCATAGCCCACGAAGGTGGCGAACGTGAGCCACATCGTGAGCGGGTTCACCCAGAAATACAGCAGCGCGGACCCCGCCGCGCACAGCGCGGCCGAGAACAGCAGCGTCTGCGCGTTGGACAGTTCGCCCTTGGCCGTGGGGCGCCACGCGGTGCGCTTCATCTTGGCGTCGATGCCCTGCTCCACGATGCAGTTGAAGGCGGCGGCCGCGCCGGCCACCAGCCACACGCCCGCGCAGGCCAGGGCCATCTGCCCCAGCTGCGGTGCGGAAGGAAGCCCAGGCACGGCGAGCACCATGCCGATGAGCGCGCAAAAGACGATGAGCTGGACCACGCGGGGCTTGGTCAGCGCATAGAACTGCGACAGGCGCGAAGGCGGGGAAACGACGGCGGGGGCAGCAGCACTCATGCGGACACTCTCGATGCGCCCGATGGCGCGGAAAACTCTTGGGGCGCGGAGGCCGCGCGGCTGGACACCAGGGCCCAGGTCAACACCACCACCAGCGCCGCGGCGCCGCCGGTGTGCAGCACGGCGGCCACCAGCGGCCAGTCCAGGACCACGTTGGACAGGCCCGTGGCCAGCTGCAGCAGCGCAAGCCCCGCCAGCCAGCGGCACTGGGCGGACAGCACCTGCGCCTGGCGAAGGCGCCACCACACGATGCCCAGCGCCGCGAGCACTGCATAGGCCATCAACCGGTGCGCGTAGTGGATGGCCGTGAGGCCGGCGAAACTGATGTGGCTGCCGTCCTGCAGCATGCCCAGCGCACGCCAGACCTGGAAACCCTGGCCAAAGTCCATCTCGGGCCACCAGCTCCCCTGGCAGGTGGGAAAGGTGGTGCACGCCAGCACCGCATAGTTGGTGCTGACCCAGCCGCCCAGCACCACCTGCAGGGCCACCAGCAAGCTGGCGGCCGCCAGGCCCCGGCGCAGCCCCGTCGAGAGGCGCACGGGTGCGCGGCCCTGGGCGCTGTGGGTATGGCGGACCGCCTGCACGCACAACAGCGCCAGCAGCACCAGCCCCCCGATGAGGTGCAGCGTGACGATGGCCGGAAACAGCTTCATCGTCACCGTCAAGGCGCCAAACGCCCCCTGCAGGCAGACCCAGAACAGCGTGAAGGTGGGCCACCACGGGCTGACGGGAGGCCCCTCGCCCCCGCCACGGCGCGCCTTGCGGTGCTGTACCCAGGCCGACACGGTGAGCACGATGATGAGCACGCCCACACCGGTGGCCAGGTAGCGGTGGATCATTTCGACCCAGGCCTTGCCATGCGTCACGGGGCCGGTGGGCATGGCCTGCTGGGCGGCGGCGATCTCGGTGTGCGCGCCCACGGGGCTGGCGCTGCCGTAGCAGCCGGGCCAGTCAGGGCAGCCCAGGCCCGAATCGGTCAGGCGCGTGAAGGCGCCGAACAGCACCAGGTCAAAGGTCAGGAACAGGGTGAGCACGGTCAGCGCCTGCAGGCGCCGCATGGGCGAGCTGCCACGGTTGCGCAGGCCGACCCAGGCCAGGGGGCCCAGCGCTATCAGCACGCCCAGCAGCATGAGCCGGGCGATGGGCGCCAGATCGTAGAGCGGCTGGGCGTCCATCACGGCTTTCCGGGGCGTCCGGCTTCATCCCAGGAAGACGACGCGCGCAACAGGCGTTCAAGATCCCGTTTGGCCTTGGCCGCGCCCGCCGTGTCCATCGCCGCAGGAAACCGCATCATCCAGTTGCCCATCGGGTCCACGACATACAGGTGCTCGGCGGGCCGGTGGCCTTCGGCGGGGGCCAGCCAGGCGCCCAGCGCGGCGCCGTCCACCCGCAGCACCGTCGCCTTCTGCAGGGCGGGCGCGAGCTCGGCGGGCACGCTGGCGGCATCATTCACCAGCCAGACCCAGTCCACCCGGTCTTTTTCCTTGCCCAGGCTTTCGCGCAGCTGGCGCTGCAGGTACAGGTGCTTCTGGCAGTCCGCATCGCAGGCACCGCCCGCCACGCTGACCAGAAGCCACTGCCCCTTCAGCGAAGCCAGCGACACGGCAGTGCCGTCCAGAGTCGTGGCATCGACCTGCGGCATGGTGCGCTGCGGATCGATCAGTTCGCCATAGTTGCGGCGGCCTTCGGGGCGAACCACGTAATAGGTGAAATACGAAGCGGCGACGGGGGCCGCGCAGATGAGCAGGACGCCTAACATCTTCCATCGCCCATGGCGGGCGCGCTGGGCCGTGGCCACGGCGCCGGCCGCCTGGGGCAGCGTGTGCACGGTGAGGCCCAGGGGATGGTCTCCGTGGGCCTCAGGCGGCAGGCTGGCTGCGCGGGCGAATGAAGCGTCGGACGATTTGGAACCAGACATAGAGAAGTGCAATCAGGCCGCAGAGCCCGAACCATTGAAATGCGTAACCGTAATGCTTGTCGACGCCGGCGCCGACCACGGGCCAGTCGCGTAGCAGTCCCTCGCCCGCTTCGCCCGTCTGCAACACCGTGAGGCTGGCGAGCGCAAGACCGGTTTCGGTGCGGAACGCTGCCAGGTCGAGATTCTGCCGGATGCGGGAAGACCCCTGTGCGCTATCGGCACCCTGGAACTCATACAGCCGTGAAGGCGCTGCTGCCACGCGGCCTTCCACCCGGACCACGGCATCTGCAGGCGTCTGGATGTGCGGCAGTCGGGTGCGGTCCTGGAAATTGCGCGGAGCCCACCCGCGCTGCACCAGTACGACCCCGCCGCCGGGTCCGCTCAGTTGCAGCGGCGTGAGCATGAAGAAGCCGGGGCGGCCCTGCATCTGGCGGTTGTCGAGGAACACCGTGTACGCGGGCAGCCAGCGCCCTTCGAGTTTCACCGCCCGGTGCACCAGCGCCTGCGTGTCGGCAACCGGCACCGAAGGACCAGCGCTGGAGAACAAGCTCACACCATCGATCGCCGGCATCCGCCCGCGCTCGTCCAGCGCGGCCTGCAGAGCCTCTTTGTCAGCGGCGCGCGACAGCTGCCAGCGTCCGAGCGACGCAGTCGTGGCCATGCCCACCAGCGCTGCCAGTGCGATCAGCCAGAAACGCAGGCCCACAGGACGTTGGAGAGCGGTCACGGGATAATGGACTCCATGAAATATCTTGTGGTGATGGCGTTCATTGCTATTTTGGCCAGCCTCGCATCGGCCTTGTTTTTCATGATGCGCAATGGTCGCAGCGACAAGGAGAACAGGGCCAAGGGCAACCACATGGCCAAGGCCCTGGCGGTGCGGGTCGGGTTGTCCATTGTGCTGTTTTTGTGTCTGCTGCTGGCCTGGAAGCTCGGCTACATCCAGCCCACAGGCCTGCCAGCAGGCCGCTGACGGCCTGAAGGCGCTGGGGAATGCGGCCTTTGCCACAGCGCATCATCCCCTCATGGCCCATCCACCCGCTGTCCCGGATTGCCAGGCCTTGCGGGCTCAACAAAAAAGCGCCTCGCGGCGCTTCTTTGGATGGTGCCGGGCGCTGCCTACATCCAGTAGACCAGCACGTACAGGCCCAGCCACACCACGTCCACGAAGTGCCAGTACCACGCGGCGCCTTCGAAGCCGAAGTGCTTGTCCGCGGTGAAATGTCCCTTTTGCAGGCGCAGCGTGATCACCAGCAGCATCAGCATGCCCAGGAACACGTGGAAACCGTGGAAGCCCGTGAGCATGAAGAACGTGGAGCCGAACACGCCGGAGCTGAGCTTGAGGTTCAGCTCGGTGTAGAGATGGAAATACTCATAGCCTTGCACCAGCAGGAACACGAAGCCCAGCAGCACCGTGGCCCACATGAAGCCGATGGTCTTGCCGCGGTGGTTTTCGCGCAGCGCATGGTGGGCAATGGTCAGCGTCACTCCCGACGTCAGCAGCAGCGCCGTGTTGATGGTGGGCAGCCAGAAGGGGCCCACGGTCTGGAAGGGCTCGACGATGCCGGCCGGCGAAGCCGTGACGCCGGCCGCGAGGCTGGGCCAGACCGCCTTGAAGTCGGGCCACAGCAGCGCGTTGTCCAGGCTGCCCAGGGCGGGCACCGAGTGCGAACGGGCCCACCACAGTGCCGTGAAGAACGCGCCGAAGAACATCACTTCGGAGAAGATGAACCAGCTCATGCTCCAGCGGTACGACAGGTCGATCTTGTGGCCGTACAGGCCGCCTTCGCTCTCGCGCACCGCATCGCCGAACCACTGGTACAGCGTGAACAGCCACCACACCAGGCCCAGGGCCAGGGAATACTTGCCCCAGTCGTGGCCGTTGATCCACTGGCCCGCGCCCAGAATGACGAAGAACAGACCAGTTGCCGCCATCACCGGGTGACGCGACTCTGCGGGTACATAGTAGTACGGGGTTCCGCCGTGGGTTGATGCACTCATTTCAGCTCCTGACTCTCAAAATCTTTGTTTTCGGCTTTGTTGTTGTGGACACGGTTCCAGCAACCCATTCACACGACCCAGTTCACCAGCGCGATCAGGCCGATCACCAGCAGAAAGACGGCCACCAGCCCCACCACGATGATGTGCAGCGGGTTGAGCTTTTCGACATCCTGCTGGTATTCGCTGCCCTTGCGCAGGCCTATCAGCGACCAGGCCACCGCCCGCACCGTGCGCAGCAGCGAGCCCTTGCGCTCGTGAGGCTTCATCACCGGCTGTTCCACTGGTGCATTCATGATCCCGCCCCCGCCGCTGGAGGCACCAGGGGCTCGGACAGGCCCACCGCGGCGGTGGACTGCGGTGCTGCCGGCGTCTTGCCGCCCACTTCGAAGAACGTGTAGGACAGCGTGATGGTCGTCACGTCCTTGGAAATACGCGGGTCAATCACAAATGCCACGGGCCATTCCTTTTTTTCTCCAGGCTCCAGCGTGTACTGGTTGAAGCAAAAGCACTCCAGCTTGTTGAAGTGCGCCGCGGCCTGGCGCGGTGCATAGCTCGGGATGGCCTGCGCAGCCATGCGGCGGTTCTGCACGTTCTGGAACTCGTACATCACCGTCGTCAGTTCGCCGGGATGCACCTGCACCGAACGCTGGGCGGGCTTGAAATCCCACGGGCCGCGCGCGTTGGCGTCGAACTCGACCGTGATCGTGCGGGTCTTGTCCACCTGCGTGTTGCTTGGTACCTTGACATCCTTGCCGGCCACGCCGTTGCCCGGCACCTGCCGCTCGGACAGCGACAGGATGTTGATGCCCGTCATCTCGCAGATGTGCTTGTAGATGGGGATCAGCACATAGCCGAAGGCGAACATGCCGGCCGCGATCACGACCAGCTTGCCGACCATCTTGGCGTTTTCGCGGTGCAGGCTCATGGCAGGTGTGGCTCAGCGGGACAGCAGAACGACCTTGACCATGAACCCGACGAAGAACACCACCGCGACAGACGCCAGGATCAGCGCCATCCGCAGGTTGCTCTTTTTCTGTTCGGGAGTCATGGGCATGGTGTTCAGCCGATCACGCGGGTGGCCGTCGCGTCCAGCTTGGGTGGATTCTCGAACGTGTGGAAAGGTGCTGGCGACGGGACTTCCCATTCCAGGCCTTCAGCGCCGTCCCAGGGCTTGGCCGCAGCCTTCTCGCCCTTGCCGCGCATGGCGGGGATGATCACCGCCACGAAGAAGTACACCTGCGCGAGACCGAAGCCCAGCGCGCCCACCGAAGCGATGGCGTTGAAGTCGGCGAACTGCATCGGGTAGTCGGCATAGCGGCGCGGCATGCCGGCCAGACCCAGGAAGTGCATCGGGAAGAAGGTGACGTTGAAGAAGATCAGCGAGGACCAGAAGTGGATCTGGCCGCGCGTTTCGGAGTACATCACGCCGGTCCACTTGGGCAGCCAGTAGTACACGCCCGCGAACATCGAGAACAGCGAACCGGCCACCAGCACGTAGTGGAAGTGGGCCACCACGTAATACGTGTCTTGCAGCTGGATGTCGATGGGCGCCATGGCCAGGATCAGGCCCGTGAAGCCACCCATGGTGAACACGAAGATGAAGCCCACGGCGAACAGCATGGGAGTCTCGAACGTCATGGAGCCGCGCCACATGGTGGCGATCCAGTTGAAGATCTTCACGGCCGTGGGCACGGAGATCAGCATGGTGGCGTACATGAAGAACAGCTG
>Ga0308157_10007691_pt1 | contig 12483 bp, 4 predicted proteins | sample PhyBR1_FD_201035 | JGI IMG/M metagenome (GOLD analysis project Ga0308157, IMG submission 201035) | Phyllosphere microbial communities from UC Gill Tract Community Farm, Albany, California, United States - DLSLB.R1 | ecosystem: Host-associated > Plants > Phyllosphere > Unclassified | place: USA...
GTGGCGACCGTCGTCCGTTTGACCGTGACAACCGTGGCGGTTTCAACCGTGATGACCGTGGTGAGCGTCGTCCGTTCGACCGCGACAACCGCGGTGGATTCAGCCGTGACAACCGCGGTGGCTACAACCGCGACGAGAACCGCGGCGGCTTCCGCGGCGACCGCGACAACCGCAGCTTCGACCGCGGTGAGCGTCGCCCGTTCGACCGCGACAACCGCGGCGGCTTCAACCGCGACGACCGTGGCGGACGCCGGTTTGAGGACCGCGGTGAGCGCCGCTTCGACAAGCGCGACGAGAACGAGCGCACCCCGCGCGAGCAGAACGCCGGCGAGCGCGCGTGGCAGGAGCGCCGTGACGCGGCACCGCAGCGTTCGGCCGCTCACGAGGAGCGCATCGACGTCGTGCACGAGCGCCTCGAGTCCGAGGCCGTTGCCGCCGAAGAGGTAGAGGGCCAGACCTTCGCCGACCTCGGCCTGGGCGACAACCTCGTCCGCGCCCTCGCGGGCATGGGTGCCGACAAGCCGTTCCCGATTCAGGCGGCCACGGCCGGCCCGATCATCGAGGGCAAGGACGTTCTGGGTCGCGGTCGCACCGGCTCCGGTAAGACGATCGCGTTCGGCGCGCCCCTCGTCGAGGCGCTCCTGCGCGCTCGCAAGGGCAAGGAGCGGGCATACGGTCGTTCGCCGCAGGCGCTGATCCTCGCTCCGACGCGCGAACTCGCGCTGCAGATCGACCGCACCGTGCAGCTCCTCGCGCGCAGCGTCGGCCTGTTCACGACCCAGGTCTACGGCGGCGTGCCCCAGGGCAAGCAGGTCGGTGCGCTCAAGAAGGGCGTCGACATCGTCATCGGCACGCCGGGTCGTATCCAGGACCTCGAGCGCCAGGGCAAGCTCGACCTGAGCCAGATCCAGATCGCCGTCCTCGACGAGGCCGACCACATGTGCGAGCTCGGCTTCCTCGAGCCGGTGCAGGAGATCCTCCGCCTGACGAAGGCGGACGGCCAGAAGCTGCTGTTCTCGGCGACGCTCGACCGCGAGGTCTCCGCGCTCGTCGACGAGTTCCTCAAGGACCCGCAGGTCTACGAGGTCGCCGGTGAGGACCAGGACTCGGGCACGATCGACCACCAGGTGTTCGTCGTCGACCAGCGCTCGAAGCGCGACGTGCTCGAGCAGCTCGCCGACCGCGACGGCCGCACGATCATCTTCAGCCGCACCCGCGCCTTCGCCGACCAGCTGGTCGAGCAGTTCGAGGACAACGGTCTGCGCGCGATCGCGCTGCACGGCGACCTGAACCAGGCCAAGCGCACGCGCAACATCGAGCGCTTCTCGAAGGGCAACATCCAGGTTCTCGTCGCGACCGACGTCGCCGCCCGCGGCATCCACGTCGACGACGTCGATCTGGTCGTGCAGGCCGACGCGCCGGACGAGTACAAGACCTACATGCACCGCGCGGGTCGTACGGGCCGCGCCGGTCGCTCGGGTCGCGTTGTCACGCTGATCCCGCGCAACCGCCGCCGTCGAATGAGCGAGCTGCTCGACCGCGCGGAGATCGAGGCGCCGTTCCACGAGGTGCAGCCGGGCGACGAGCGCATCGAAGAGCTGACGCGCTAAGTAGCCGTGCAAAACGAAAGGGCGGGGGAGACCCCGCCCTTTCGCATACCCAAAGTACGCAACAATGGATCCATGCATACTCCCGTGGATCCCACCGGCCAGCAGATTCGCCTGTCGAAGGGCGACGTCACCGCGCACATCGCCCAGGTCGGTGCGAGCCTGCGCGGCCTCACCGTCGGCGGCGTGTCCGTCGTGACGCCGTTCCCCGAGGGAACGATGGCCCCGTCGTGCTCGGGCGCCGTTCTCGTCCCGTGGCCGAACCGCATCGCGGACGGCATCTGGAAGCAGACGGATCCGCACGGCACCGAGTACGAGCAGGAACTCGCCCTGACGGAACCGGATCTCGACAACGCGATCCACGGCCTGCTGCGCTTCGCCCCCTACGTCGTCGAGGCGGAGGAGGACAAGGCGACCCTCACGGCGACGGTCGTGCCGCAGAACGGCTACCCCTTCGCCCTCATCACCGAGGTCGAGTACGCCCTCACCGACGACGGCATCACCGTCACGCACACGCTCACGAACGTGGGCGACAAGGCCGCGCCCGTCGGCGTCGGCACGCACCCGTTCTTCCACATCGGCGGAGAGGATCCGCGCGAGCTGACGATCACGCTGCCCGCGTCGCGCTTCTTCGATGTCGATGAGCGCCTCCTGCCGATCGCCGAGCGCGACGTCACGGGCGACACGGATCTGCGAGGCGGCAAGCGTCTCGGTGACGTGTCGCTCGACACGGGCTTCGCGGGCCTCGAGCGCGGGGAGGACGGCCGCGCCGTGACGACCCTCGAGTCAGCGGATGGCAAGAAGGTCACAGTCTGGCAGGACGAGAACTTCGAGTACCTGCAGGTCTACACGACGCCGAACTACCCGGATCAGGAGTATGCCGTCGCGATCGAGCCGATGACGATCCCGACTGATGGCTTCAACTCGGGCGACAACCTGACGTGGCTCGAACCCGGCGCGAGCTGGAATGTTAGTTGGGGTGTCAGCTTCACGAGCTGATCGGGGGTCACAATAAAGAGATGACTCCCCCGCTTCGCTCCGACGTCCGGCGCGCGCAGATGTTGCGCCGCGCGGAGCGACGCCGCCGCCGCGCGATCGTGACGATCGCGTCGGCGGCTTCTGCGTGCGTGATGATCGTCGCGGGCGCGGCCCTCACGACGGGGGCCGGGTCCGCGGAGGCGGTCCCGCAGGCGGATCCGCCCGTCATACGGTCCGTGGATCCGGCGCCGGCGGCGACCGTGGATCCGCAGAAGACGGCGGAGTCGGAGAACACCGCGGAGCCGGAAGCCCCTTTCTGCGATGACGACGTGAAGGCGGCGATCGATTCGGGCGACGCGGAGGCGGTCGTCGTCGCGGCGGGCGGGGGCGAGGCGTTCCGCGAGGCGGTCGTGTCGGGCGACGCGAACGGATGCATCGCGCTGAACCATCCCGCGTGGGCCTGGGTCGTGGTCAACAAGCAACGGCCGATCGAGCCGATCGACTTCGCCCCCGAGACGGTTGCGCCGACGACGTACAGTCCGATCGGGGGGACACTCACGCCCGCCGCGGCAGCCGCGCTCGACGAGCTCGCACAGGCCGTTGAAGCCGCGGGCCAGGGCCAGATCGGGCTCTTCAGCGGTTATCGCGACTACGACTCGCAGGTGGTGGCGCACGAGTCGCTCGTGGCCGAGCTGGGGCAGGCCGACGCGGAGCTCACATCGGCGCGCCCCGGATACAGCGAGCATCAGCTGGGCCTCGCCGCCGACGTTGTCGCCTGCGACGGCCAGGCATGCGGCACGATCTACGACTTCGGATCGACGTCGCAGGGTCGGTGGGTCGACGAGAATGCGTGGAAGTACGGCTTCATCGTTCGCTACGGCGAGCCGGGCACCGACACCACCGGCTACGAGTCGGAACCGTGGCACCTGCGCTATGTCGGCCGCGAACTCGCCGCTGCCTACGTCGAGGGCGGCTATCAGACCTACGAGGACTTCTGGGGCCTGCCTGCCGCCACGGACTACGAGTCCTAGGTCTTCTGGAGCAGTCCGAGGGCGGCGGCCTTGTAGAGCGCCTCGGCCTGATTGTGTGCGTCGAGCTTCTTGTAGATCGCGCGCAGGTGTGCCTTGACGGTGCCAGGGGACAGGTATAGCTGCTTGGCGACCGCCTGACGCGTGCCGAGGTGGGCGAGCGCGCGGATCACGACGAGTTGCCGGGAGGTGAGCATCGACGTGTTCGGCGTCGCGGCCTCGGACGCGAGCGGACTCGTGAGGGCGAACGCGGCGCGCAACTCGGCGGGTGAGCCGAGCGACTCGAGGATCCGCGTGCGCTCCTCGCGCGTGAGGAGCGCGAAACCGATCTTCAGCGTGTGGGTGCGGGCGAGGACGAGCAGCTGACTGGCGGCATCGCGAGTGCTCTCCGGATCCTGCCGAGCAACGCCGAGGCGGGCGAGCATCGTGAAGACCAGGTGCTGCTGGAGCGGCGTGTAGGCGCTCGCGGCCCCCTTGCTCAGCTTCGCGGCGGCGTTCTCGACCTCGCCATGGTCGATGTCGCGGCCGGCGCTGAATGCGAGTGAGAGCGGATCCTCGGCGGTGCGCACTCCGGAGGACGCGAGCAGGCGAGGGCTCTCGCCGAACAGCACGAGCAGCGCGCGCACGTAGCTGGCGCGACGGGCGGTCGTTGCGCCAGTCGACCGCGTGAGGTTCGCGCCTACCGCCTCGTCGAAGCGCACGCGTGCGGCCGCGGCGTTGCCGGCGATGAGATCGAGGATGACCTCGCCGAAGAGCAGGATGTCCCAGTGCATCTCGTGCGGACGCGAGCGGAAGCGCGATACCGCACGCCGGAGCCCCCGGAAATCGCCGGCGAGGCCGGTACGGATCACCGCGGCCAAGTCGAGGAAGGCCGTGTAGCTGCGCGAGTTCCGAAGAACCGGGAGGATCGGTCCTTCCGCGCTCTGTGCGAGAGAGCGCGCCGAGGGCACGAGGCCCGCGAGCGACTCGAGGAAGGCGAGCCCCGCGAACGCGAAGCGGCGCCGGTAGTCGATGCCGTTCGCCAGACAGAATCGCTCGAGGCCGCGCAGCAACGAAGTGGCAGCCGAGAACTCATCGCCCGCGATGAGCACGACGGCGACCTGGTATGTGAAACTGCCGAAGGCGTGCGCGAGTTCGGGATCGACGAGCCGCTCTTCGATCATCGAGAGGGCGCGCTCGCGGAAGCGCAACCCCGCCGCGACGGCTGCCGGAGTGCTCCCGGCATGGTGCAGGGCATAGGATTCGAGCCCGAGCATCACCAGCCGGTCCGTGGGCCTGCCCCCGCGCATCGTCGCGTGTGCCGCCTCGGCCGCGTGCCGATACAGATCGCTCGCGGAGCGGTCGGCGCGCGGCATCTGCTCGGCCACGGTGGCGGCGAGCAGGCTCACCACGGGGCCGCCGTGCGTATCGTCGAGCGGGAGCCGCACGATCGCCTCGAGGAGCTCGGGGCGGAGGTCGAAGGGGAACGGCTCCATGCGCAGACCGACATGCGAGATGAGCGCGGCATCCTCCGTGAGCACGGCGTATTCGAGGGCTGTCGACACCTCGCCTCTCGACAGGCACAGGCGTGCGAGGCGTCCGCTCGCAGCGACCATCGCCTCGGGCCAGAGGCGGCGCAACTCGGCGAGGGCCTCGGCCCGCACGTCGGCACGGAACACGAACCGGAGTCCGTGCGGCCCGCTCTGAAGGGAGCCGAGCCCCCAGCGTGCGAGCATCTCGAGCAGCTCGTCGCCGTCGCTCCCCGTCGCGGTCTTGGCGGTCTCGGTGTCGAGCTCCAGGGGGATTGCGGCGAGTGATACGTCGCGCAGTCTCCGCGGATCCTGCACGAGCGCCCGCAAGCCGGGCGCGGAAGTCATGTAGTGGGCGGGCGCGTCGGCGACGCGGCCGAGGAAGGCGACGGGCGGAACATGGGCCTCGTCGATCACGACGTGCGCGGGCAGGTCGATGTGTTCCAGCGGCGACGGCGAACTCTCGATGATGACGGCGCGCAGTCGCTCGCAGGCGCGCAGGAAATGGGCCAGGTCGCTCACGACCTCGAGGTAGATCTCGTCCTCGACGGCGCTGTGGAGATCGTCGATCACGAGGAGCGGTGCCTCGGGGATGCCGTGCAGGACCTCGCCGGTGAGGTCGCGGATGCTCTCGCCCGGCTGGCCCGCGCGGGCGATGATCTCGTAGAGTGCCTGGTCGTCGATCCACCCTCGAGCGTGCAGCTGGGTGATCACGCGCATCCAGAAGTTCTGGGCGCTTCGCGGAGGGGCGACATGGGGCCACAGCAGGGCGGTAGCGGGCAGTTCTGCGGCCCACCGGTGAACGAGATCGGTTTTCCCGATCCCCGCGGATCCGCGAACGATGAAAAGCGCGGGTCCGCCCAGCGGGGTCGCGCAAAACTGAGTCTCTCGGTCGTCCCGCATGCACGCTCCCTGTCCGCCTCCGAGCGCCCGGGCAACGCGCGAAGGGTTGGATGATCATTCCCCCACACCTCACTGTACGGACTTTTGTGGGCATTTATGCATCAGAAAGCTCAGAAGACCCCCTTTCTGCCCCGGCGGGGGAGGCGGAGAGTTATATCCCAGAAGGATCCAGACTGCTCAGGGGTATACGCGGGGGTAATTCTGCGACCGACTTCGAACACGAGTGTCTTTTCCGCGTGACTTGGGTCAAGGTGGATGTGCACCCACGCCGTCGGCCCGTCTGTGGATCCGACGCGGGTGTTGCGCGGATCCTTGACCCTCATCGGGGTTCCGCGCGTTGCGTAGCAGGTCTACGGGTAAACCGGGCCTGCCCGCAGAGGGCGCCGACACCGTCGCGCCCGCCGAGGGGCTGAGAAGTGGAGCTCTCAGCCCCTCACTCTTTCCTCCGGCGTGTCGCCACTTCCGGCAGGGCGTTATAAGAACGTGAGGAACGCGCTCGGACCCTCCGCGATCAGGGCCTTTTAGCTGCTACCCGGGAACCGTGGAGGGGGTACTCAGGGGGTAATTCGGGGCTGCTTCGGGCCAGCGTGGAGAACTCTCAACTTCAATGCGCCAGGATGGATCCATCGCCGCCCTGAGGGGGCGATACGCGCGCGATTGGGGGATCGCGCACAGGCCCGCTGGCGAGCAAGGGCTCGTAGGCAGGGTGTGTTTTGCGCGCCCTGAAGCGGGCTCGTCACAATCGAGGGGATAAGTGTGCATAGGCAAGTTGAGCCTGCAGACGTTGCGCCTCCGCAACGGAGCAGACCACCACTGATCAAGACCGCCCTGGCCGCATTGCTGGCCATGGCGATCGCCGTGTTGGGGCTTGTCGTCCCGACGGCGGCATACGCCGCGGATGTCAATGACCCCGATGCGGGCGTCACGCTGTACGTCGATTACGGCAACGAGAGCGTCGACGGGACGTCTCTTGTCCGTCCAGGAACGACCTACACCGCGCGGTTGCAGTACGATATACCGAAGCAGACGAATGGCGGCAAGGTGACCATCACCGTGCCCGAGGGCGTGATCTTCCCCAGCGGCGTGCCTGAGGGCAACAACGCGGTCGGCTCGATCACATTCGACGAGAGCACGCACCAGCTCACGGTGACGTTCAAGGACGACGTCGAGACCGCCGACTACGGAGATCAGGGCGTGATCAACTTCTCGTTCACCCTGACGAAGCCTGAGGATGGCACGGCGCGGGAGAGCCTCACGTGGGGCCTACCGAACGTCGATCTCGAGACCGAGGTCATCGTCACCGACCCCGGTTCGTACGACCCCAAGCCGGGTGACTTCCGCGACGGTCTGAACAAGCGCGTAGAAACACCTGGCTTCAACGGCGCGATCACGTACGACGCTGCCGAAGAAACGATCACGGTCGACCCGAGGGTCACTCAGGCCGGAGCTCTCAAGTACACGATCACCCTCGATGTGAAGGGCGAGTCGACCTTCGATCTCACCGACGTGATCGACGAGCGCCTCGCGTACGACGCGGGCAGCTTCACGGCAACCATCACGACCTGGAGCGAGCTCGGCGACAAGAAGACGGAGGAATTCGCGCTTCCGACGGAGCAGATCGACGGCAACACGCTGACGATCCCCGGCATCTCGGTGGCCGAGGACGCGCGCATCGTTGTCACCTATACCGCTCACGTGCTCGAGAGTGCGATCGACGAGATCGAGACGCTGCTGAAGGACGGCGCCGAGGGCGACCGCGTGGGCGGCGTCGACGAGGTCAACTCGGAGACCGGCGGCGACATCTGGGTGAAGTTCGGCAACACCGCCAAGGGCAAGGACAGCATCCAGGGCAGCGTGGACGCGAGCCTCGGTACGCACATCGACGCGGAGCCTCAGCCCGGCGTCGGTCCGGCGTTCAGCAAGAAGCTCGATTCGGAGAAGCAGACGGTTCTGAACCCCGAGGGCGAGACGGACGATGACGACAACCCGGTCCTGTCCCGGCTTCCGCTCGAGACCGAATACACGATCACGACGGATCTTCGCAGCTTCGCCAACGCCAACAACGGGTGGAACGGCAAGTGGGAACTCACCGACGATGTGATCGTGCGTGACACCCTCCCGGACGGCGTCCGCTGGAAGTCCGTTGCATCGGATCCGGCTCTGACCGAGATCGTCCCGGTAATCGATGGCGCGGTCACTGAGGACGCTTTCCTCGAGGCCTCCGAGGCCGGCCAGTACTGGATCGACGCCGACACGAACACCCTGTGGGTGAACGTCGGACGTGACGTCAGCACCGCGTGGAAGATCAACGTCACGACGGTGATCGACGATGCCGATGCCCTGGCCAAGCTCTGCAAATGGAACAAGAACGACCCGCAGGTCGTTGCAGCGTACTGCGTGGAGAACTCGGCACAGTTCTTCTACTGGGACGGACGCAACGGTGGCCACGCCAAGCACGAGCAGAGTCGTAAGGCGGACAACCGCGACCTCTTCATCGTGCAGGATAAGCGCTCGGCGATCGACGACGACAAGGCGTTCGACAAGAAGGTCGGCCAGATCGGCCGAATGAAGATCGGCGAGGCCTACCAGGTTCCGTTCATCTTCGACATCGGCGACGGCGCACTGGTGGACCTCGCAAAGTCTCAGATCATCGACACCGTCAACCACGAGGTATTCGACGTCACCGACGCGAACCTCGATGCCATCCGCGGCACCATCACGGCAAAGTACGCGGACAACATCGCCCTCACCGGCGATGACTTCGACCTGTCGCTCAACGAAACCGGCGAGCTTGTGTTCCAGCTGAACACGGACAAGCTCGACGGTGCGAAGAACGACGACGGCTTCCTCGACCGCAAGCTGCACGTCGAATTCGCGCTGCCGACCTTTGTCGTCACGGGTAAGAAGACGCTCGACATCTCGAACTCGGCCCGCGTCGAAGGCGAGACGCTGCGCGAGTACACCTGGGAGAACGACGCTAAGGCTGAATCGACCTCCTATGGCGACGAGATGGAAGTACAGAAGTACATCTACGACGGCGCAAACAAGGAGTGGACGCGCAACCTGCGCGTGCAGCTCGATGAGAACGGCGACGTCGTTGCCGGACAGACGTACGTCTATCGGATCGAGCTGATTCCGCACGGTTCCTACCAGAACGTGCGCATCTTCGACATCGACGATGTGCTGCCCGAAGGGCTCAAGCCGCTCGGTTTCGTGAACGACGCCAATCTCGGCGGCGACAGCGTCGATGCGGTGGGCACGACCGACCTCGAGGGCAACCTCCGCGCGACCTTCTCGGGTAACACCCTGAAGATCTCGCAGCGTGAGGGAACGACCTTGCCAGGCGGCGTGCGTCCGCACGTGAACTTCAAGGTCGAGTTGACGTCGGCTGAGCCGAACGTCGGCATCGTCAACAAGATCCCTGGATCTGTGCCGACCGTCATCACGAACACGAACGGTTACCCGCTCGTGATCGCGAAGACCGACTCGCAGCGTCCGAACGTGACGATCACCGACCGCGAGGCGCGGTTCACGGTCACCGGTCCGAACGGCTTCGAAGAGACGAACGTGTTCGTCGTCGACGGCCAGCTCATGACGCTCGACGACAAGGGTGACGAGGTCGGCATCGTGGTGCCGGGTCTCGGCGGAGAGGGTGCGGCTGACGTGCCCGTCGGCGAGTACTGCATCACCGAGGTCGCGGCGCCGAAGGGCTACGAGAAGATCGACGCGGACTGCGCCGCGATCGCAACGATCAAGGCCGACGGCTCGTCTGAAGCGGTGACGCTGAACAACGACCCGAAGCCGCTCTACGCGATCGGCGACTACACCTGGATCGACAACAACCGCAATGGCCAGCAGGACGACGGCGAGCCCGCACTCGCGGGAGTGACTGTTGAGCTGCTCCAGGGCGGCAAGGTCGTCGACACCACGACGACCGACGACAAGGGCTTCTACCTGTTCGACTTCCTCGAGGCGGGCGACTACAAGGTGCGCTTTACTCTCGGCAAGGACGACGCGAAGGAGTACACGTTCACGGATGCGCTTCAGGGCGACGACGTGGCGAGGAACTCCGATGCCGGTGAGAACGGCGAGAGCGGCACCATTACGCTCGGCAAGGACGACGACGGCAACGAGCTGAACACCAACCTGGTGAAGTACGACAAGTACGACCACGAGTTCGGCGCATACCTCGGCATCGACCCGACGTGGGACGCCGGTGTGGTGAAGAAGTCGTACGCGATCGGCGACTACACGTGGATCGATTCGGACCGCGACGGCACCCAGACGGATGCCGACGGTAACCCCGAGAAGCCGCTGTCACACGTCACGGTGAAGCTCACCGACGAGGACGGCAACGAGGTGAAGGACGTGCTCGGCAATACCGTTGCCGAGCAGCAGACGGGCGAAGACGGGTACTACCTCTTCGACAACCTCGAAGCGGGCACCTACAAGGTGACCTTCGTTCTCAACGACGACGAGCACGCGGGTTACACGTTCACGAAGGCGCTTCAGGGCGACGACGTGGCGAAGAACTCCGACGCCGACCAGAAGACCGGCGAGTCTAAGCTGATCACGCTCGGCGACGACAACGAGTACCTGGCACCCGAGACCGGCAACGGCACCGTGGTCAAGGCGACTCAGGGCGTCGACCCGACGTGGGACGCCGGCGTCGTTGGCCGTACCTACGCCGTGGGTGACTACGTCTGGATCGATGAGAACCACGACGGCATCCAGGACGAGGGCGAAGACCCTCTCGCGGGCGTCGAGGTCAACCTGTTGGTCGGCGGCGAAGTCGTCGACACGACGCACACCGACAAGAACGGACGCTACCTCTTCGACAACCTCAATGAGGGCGAGTACCAGGTCGAGTTCGTGCTTACCGACGAGCAGCAGGCGAAGTACATCTTCACCCACTCGAACGTCGATCCCGATGACACCGACTCCGACGCCGACTTCACGACGGGCCGCACCGAGGTCTTCCACCTCGGTCCGGCCACGGTCACGAAGGACTACGACGACCAGGAGTTCGGCGCGACCGAGGGCATCGACCCAACGTGGGACGCCGGTGTGGTCTTCAAGACCTACGCCATCGGTGACTACACGTGGATCGACACCAACCGTGACGGCCTGCAGGGCGACGACGAGCCGGTTCTGGCGAACGTCACCGTCGAGCTGCTGGACGCGGACGGAAACTCGTTCGATGAGCCGCTCGTCACGAAGACCGACGCGAACGGTTACTACCTGTTCGACATGGTTCCGGCCGGCGAGTACACGCTGAAGTTCACGCTCAACGGCGACGACGCGGTGAAGTACACCTTCACCGACGCGCTGAAGGGCGGCGAGGACTCGAAGGCCACCGACTCCGACGCGAAGCGCGGATCCGGTCTGACCGCGCCGTTCACCGTTGGTTACGGAACCGTCGTGAAGGGCGAGGACTTCGAGGCCTACAAGGCCGCGCACCCTGACACCAAGATCAAGGCGTCCGTGGGCGTCGACCCGACGTGGGACGCCGGTGTGGTCGAGAAGACCTACGCCATCGGCGACTACACGTGGATCGACGCGAACAAGGACGGCGTGCAGAACGATGATGAGGTCCTCGTGGGCGTCAAGGTCGAACTGCTTCTCGGCAGTGACGTCGTTGACGAGACGGTGACCGACGAGAACGGCGAGTACCGCTTCGACAACCTGCCCGCGGGCGAGTACCAGGTTCGGTTCACGCTGACCCCGGAGCAGTCGGAGCTCTACGTCTACACGTTCCCGAACAGCCTGGAAGAGGGCACCGGCCCGAACAAGAACTCGGACGCGGTCGTGTCCGGTGACGATCAGGCCGTCGCCATCACCGTTCCGGTGACGCTCGATGACAGCAACGATCAGCTCGTGCTGGGTGTCGAGGGTGTCGAAGCGACCGAGGGCATCGACCCGACGTGGGATGCGGGCGTGTTCGCTCGTAGCTACGCGATCGGCGACGTGGTCTGGGTCGACGAGAACGGCAACGGTCTGCAGGACGACGAAGAGGCGCTCGAGGGCGTCGTCGTCGAGCTGCTCGGCGAGACCTCCGACCAGGTCATCGCCACGACCAAGACCGACGAGAACGGGCACTACCTCTTCGACGAGCTGCCGGCCGGTAACTACCGCGTCAAGTTCACCCTGACGGACGAGCAGGCGAAGGAATACAACTTTACCGGCAAGAACGCAGAACTCGGTGGCGAAGACTCGGATGCCGATCCGGCGACCGGCATCACCGACGTGATCGAGCTGAAGCACGGGGCCGAGAACCTCACGACCGACTACGAGCCGGCCGAGGTCAAGGCGACCGATGGCATCGACCCGACGTGGGACGCTGGAGTAGTCCACAAGACCTACGCCGTCGGCGACTACACGTGGATCGACACCAACCGCGACGGCGTGCAGAACGAGGGCGAGCCGGTTCTGCCGGGCGTCATCGTCGAGCTGCTCGAC
>Ga0308157_10007692_pt1 | contig 12482 bp, 10 predicted proteins | sample PhyBR1_FD_201035 | JGI IMG/M metagenome (GOLD analysis project Ga0308157, IMG submission 201035) | Phyllosphere microbial communities from UC Gill Tract Community Farm, Albany, California, United States - DLSLB.R1 | ecosystem: Host-associated > Plants > Phyllosphere > Unclassified | place: USA...
CGGAACTCGCCGAGCGCGCCGTGCGCGAAGGCGATCTGGCCCTCGACGCGGGCGCGACCGAGGGGCGCGCTCGCGAATCCGGCGTGCTTGTCGAGCAGATATCCGAGCCCGTCGGCGACGCCGCGCCACCGGTCGGTGAAGTACGACGACCGATCCCAGTGCACGAGCGTGAGCGGCGTCGGCACCGCCACGATGTCGCCGAGCTCGGCGGCGCGCAGGAGCAGGTCGTAGTCCTCGCCGTACGAGGCGGGCAGCTCCTCGTCGATGAGTCCCAGCCGGCCGTGCGCATCCGCGGCGCGGAACAAGAACGACGAGGGGTGCAGCTCGGTGATCCGCGAGCGCAGGAGGTCGTCGTGCGTGGCGCGTGCGGGGGAGGGGCGGTCGTGCGCGCCGCGGGTCGTGAGAACGCGGATGCCCGTGGCGACGAGCGGTACGCGCGGGTCGTCGAGCAGCGGCAGCTGTGCCGCGAGCTTGCCCGCGAGCCACTCGTCGTCGTCGTCGCAGAAGGCGATCAGCGGCGAGGCAGCGGCCGCGATGCCGGTGTTGCGCGCCCCGGCGAGCCCGCGGGTGCGCGAGTTCGCCATGGTGCGGATCCGGTGGCGCCCCGGGGCGACGTCGGAGAGGTCTTCGATGGGGGATCCGTCGAAGACGACGAGGATCTCGATGGCCGCGTCGGCGGTCTGGGCGAGGACGGAGCGGATCGCGCGCCGCAACAGCTGAGGCCTGTCGCGGGTCGGGATGACGACGGATACGTGCGTGGTCATGATGACCTCTCTTGTGGGGTGTCGTGCGGCAGGATCGCCGCGGCGGGCAGGAAGGCGAGCATGAACCCGTTGGGCAGCGCGCCGTAGTAGAAGACCTCGACGAGCAGCACGACCTGGACGATGTGGATCGCCGAGATGCGGCCGTGCTGGGCGCGCGCGGTGCGCCACGCGAACCAGGCGAGCGCGGCGAGGAAGAGGGCGAGGGTGGGGAAGCCGTGCGAGAACATGACCATCCAGACGTGCCCCTGGGTGCCGGCCGACGGTGCGCCCTCGGTCCACGACGGGCGCGGGGCGCCGAAGCCGAACAGCGGAGACTCGAGGGTGCGCAGGAAGGTCTCCTCGTACAGGTGCGCGCGGTCCTCGGTCGAGGAGCTGGTCTCGACGCGCCCCAGCACCCGGTCGGCGGCGCCCAGCGCGACCGCGCACGCGACGCCGACCCCGCAGACCGCGATGAGCCCGAGGAACGCTCGTCCGCGGCCGGCGAGCATCGCACGCACGATCGCATACGCGGCGGCGACGCCGAGACCGAGGAACATGCCGCGGTTCAGCGTGAACACGGCGGGCACCACCGAGATCGGCAGAGCGATGATGAGCGCCGCGAACCGCAGGTCGCGCCGCATCCGGTACGCGTACTCGATCACGAGCGGCAGCAGCATCGAATAGGCGAGCCCCCAACCGTTCGTATACAGGAACGGCGCCGACGGGCGCGGGTCGAGAACGGCCCAGGCGTCGGGGTTCCACTGCGTCGCGCGCCGGACGATCATCTCCTGGATCAGCTCGTTCGACTGCAGCCCGCTGGGCACGATGAACGCGAGCGGCGTGCGGAAGGAGAACTCCGGCGCCGCGATGCCGAGGAACCCGCCGGCGACGACGTACAGCCAGAAGATCGTCAGCAGACCGAGGATCCACTGCGGCGAGATGGTGCGCCGGGCATTGAAGACGTAGACGAAGGCGACCGTGACCGCGACGTACTGCGCGGCGCGCAGGCCGAAGCCGATGAGGCGCCCCGGCGTATCGATTCCGATCACCGAGATGGCGACCATCACGAGGAACAGCAGCCACACGCCGAATCCCTGCGGGATCCGAACGTCGCCCCGGCGCGCGAGGAGGACGGCCATGACGCCCGCGAGCGGGATCCACATCATCTCGGCCGTTCCGAACGCCCACCACAGGGGGAACGGCGCGAACATCGCGGTGATCGGCCACCGCGGCAGGTCGCTCCGCGTGGGGGCGAGCTCTGCTCGCGACCGCTGCGCGAGGGACGTGTCAGAAGACATTGGCCAGCACCCGCAGCTCGGAGCGGCGCTCGCGAACGGCCCGCTGCCCGCTCGCCCCGGAGCGGTGCGCTCGCCGGATACGGGGGTAGACGATGGTGCCGAGGAAGCCGACGCCCGCCTGACGCACCTCGCCGATCACCTCGCGCGCCGTCACGTTCGTCGTCGTCCCCTCGCGCGCGACGAGGAGCGCGACGTCTGACTGTCGGATCGCGGCCAACAGGGCGGCCGTTCCGTCGGACGTGGGGCACGCGATGACGATGACGGATCCGTCGTCGCGGTACTCGAGGTCGCGCGTCTCGGGATCCGCGAGCCGCGCGCGGCGCCCGGTCTCCGCGATCGCGGCGACCAGCTCGGCCGCGGTTCCGGATCCGTCGTCCGCGTCGTCGATGACGAGGATGCGGTTCGCCGTGGGCAGGTTCGCGATCACGCGCTCGCGCACGACGGCGAGGCTCGCGGCGTCGGCGCGGGAGAGCGGCGGGTGAGCCAGCGGATCCTGCATGCGCGCGAGCACGCGCGCCCCGGTGGCGTGGGCGATCTCGCTGGCGGAGCGGAGCCGGCGGCCCCGCGGATCCCGGATGAACGCGAACACGATGCCGAGGACGATTCCGCCGCCTATTCCGGTCGCGACGGCGATCTTCCGCGACGGGGCGACGTCGACGGGGTTCTGCGCGGCGTCGGTGAGCACGCTTCCGCCCGTCGTGATGAGGCTTCTCAGGGAGGTGCGTTCGGCGAGGATCTGGGTGAGCTCCGCGAGGATCTGCTCGCGGTCGCTCGCCGCCTGCGCCTCGCGGGGGACCGAGTCGGTCGAGGCGAGCGACTCGTTCACCTCGGCGAGGTCGGTGTTGAGCGCATCGACCCGCTCGGTGAGGTTCGCGACGATCGTGTCGCGTCGCTCCTCCGCCTCGTCGCTGCGGTAGCCGAGGTACGCCGATGCGACGGCGTCGGCGCGCTCGACGGCGACGGCCCGCGTCGGCGCCGTGGCGCGCACGCGGGCGATGGTGCCGTCCTCCGAGATCGACACCTCGATCGCGTCGTGCAGCTCGCTGGGGATCGTGCCGTCGTCCAGCGCGGCCGCGGTGCGCTGGGCGACGACGTACGAGCTCGCGATGGCGGCCTCGGTGGCTTTGTCGAGCAGGCCGGACGCCGCGCGCTGTGGACTGAACGGCTCGGTCGTGATGACGGACAGGTTGACCTGCGTCGTCGCGGTGATGCGGTCGGTCGTGATGAGCAGGAACGCACCGGAAGCGGCGACGCCGATGAACGTCATCGCGACGACGACGCGCCATTGGCGCGCGAGCACTCTCAGGTAATGATCGAGCCCGATGGTGGTGGTGTTGGATTCGACGCGTGACATGGCGTCTCCCCTCTTTCGTGAATTCGACTTTCGTCAGGTGAGTCGCCGGTGCTTCCGGCGCAGGGACGCGCCCGCGTGCACGAGGTTCGCCGCGAGAAGCAGCGCGTACACCGGCGCGAAGACAGGGGTTGCCCACAGCGCGAACGCCCAGCAGAGCGTTCCGGGATCGGTGGGGATCAGGACGAGCGACTTGACGCGTCCGCTCGTCTCGGCCATCGAGCGTCCGTGGCGCACCGAGAGCTGCTCGGCGAGGATCTGGCTCATGAACTGGCCGGACGACAGCAGCGCGTAGGCGAGGGCGACGACCATGACCCACGCGTCCTCGGGGCGATGCACGTAGTACGCGATCGCGACGCCCGTGTGGATGAGCGGGGTGCGGAACGCGTCGATGACGTGATCCAGCCACTCGCCGGCCGGGCCCGCGGATCGGGTGAGGCGGGCGACCTGCCCGTCGGCCGAGTCGAGCACGTACCCGCTGGCGAGGAGGATCGCCGCGGCGATCCCCGCGGAGAGTCCGGCCGGCGCGACGACGAGCACCGCGACGCCGGCGACCGAGAGGGCGGCACTGAGGAAGGTGATCGTGTTCGGGCCGATGCCCCACGCGGCCGCTACGGGCGCGACGGCGCGAGCGAGGCGGCGGTTGATCCACCGCGTGTACGCGGGCACGCCGGCCCCGCTCTTCTGTGCCGCTCGGAGCTCCGCTCGGAGCTCGGGGATGCTGCGTCGCGGGTTCTCCAGCGTGGTCATGGTGCGCTCACCGTCATCTCGAAGCTGTGGCTCACGGCCGATCGGTAGTTGGAATGCACCTCGACGGCGACCGTGTGGTCTCCCGCAGCCAGGCCGGGCACGTCGAGCTCGACGATGTTGCCGGGCGCCGACGACGACCCGACGTTCTGGTTCGCGCGGGTGCCCGCCGTGACCGTGCCGGCATCGAGGTTGTCGCGCAGCACCTCGGTGCCGTCGATGTACACGACGACGCCGTCGTCCGAGCGGACCGCGAGGTGCACAGCAGAGGATCCTTCGGGAACATCGAACGTCGCGCGGTGATAGCTCGTGATGGGGCGCAGCTCGAGCGCGCGGTCGAGGAGCGTTTCGATGTCGCCGGTGCCCCAGCCGATCGGTGCGGCACCCGTCAGCCAAGCGCTGTCGTCGAACTCGGTGGCGGCCCAGCCCTCGGCGACGTCGTCGGTCGACCAGAACGTCGCCCAGGTCGCGCCGGCCGCGATGAGCGTCGACGGTTCGGGATCCGGTTCGGGTTCAGGATCCGGACCCGGCGCGGCCTCCGCCGTGACGGGCACCGTCGACGCCGAGCGGTTTCCCGCGTCGTCGACCGCGCGCACGGCGTAGACGGTGTCGACGGGCGCCGCAGGAACCTCCGCGTGCGCGTCTTCGACGGTCGCGACGACGCGATCCGTGCGCAGCACCTGGTAACCGCTCACGCCGCGGTCGTCGGTCGACGCGTCCCAGCTGAGCGAGACGGAATCGCCCGCGGCCTGCGCCTGGAAGCCCTCGGGCGTCGAGGGGGCCGTGACGTCGGACGCGCGGTGCCGCACGAATCCGCCGGACCACTGGTTCACGTACCCGTCGCGCACGGAGTAGCTCAGGTCGCCGCCCTGCCAGAGCGTGCCGGCCGAGTCGACGAACAGCGCCCACGCGCCGGCCCCGGCGCGCGTGTTGAAACTGCCGTTGAACGATGCCAGCCGCTCGCCCGTGTCGGCGCTCCACGCGCCGCTCGCGTAGATCGCCTCGGCGTCCGTCCAGGCCGTTCCGATCGACGGCCAGGCGGTGGCGCCGGAGTAGCTCATGCCGAAGCAGTGGCACCCGGCGTAGACGGCCTGTCCGTCCGAGGCGATCGCTTGGAAGTCGCCGCCGGGGAGCGTGATGTTCGCGCTGAGCATGTCGAGGGTGTCGCGGTCGTAGCTCATGAGGGAGTGCTCGGATCCGCCGAGCCAGACCCGATCTCCGACCTCGAGCACCGCCTGCTGATACCCCGTGCGCCCGCCGGAGCGATTCGAGAAGACGACGGGCCACGCGACGAGCGACTCGTCCGTCGTCGAGATCGCGGCCGCCTTGTCGGCGGGCCGGCCCTGCGACTGACTGAAGAATCCTGCCGCGTACACGCGGTCGCCGACGTCAGAGGCGTCGATGCTCATCACCGTGCCGTTGAGCTCGGGGTTCCACTGATCCGGATCTCCCGTTGCGACGTCGAAGCGGGCCGCGCTGCGCGTGTACGCCTGACCGCCGCCGTCCGACGCGGCGTGCGTGAAGCTGCCGGCGGCGTACAGCCAGCCGTCCTGCACGTCGAGGGTGCGCACGCTGGCGACGCCGCCCGACAGGTAGTTGATGAGCCGGCCGGTGAACGCGGCGTCGACCGCGCCCGTTACGGCATCGAGCACCACGAGCCCCTCGTGCGGCTCGCCGTTGACCTCCGAGAAGAAGCCGCCCGCCGCGATCCGGCCCCCGGGCAGGGCGGCCAGGGCCTTGACCTGGTTGTCGAAGGTGGGGCGGAACGACGAGATCCACTCGCCGCTGTCGCGGTGGAACGCCGCGAGGTACGCCTGATCTGCGGCGCCCTGCCCGCCCGCCGACCGCTGAACGGTCGTGAAGTTGCCGCCGACGAAGACGGCGTCGCCGCTCTCGGCGAAGGCGGAGACCTCGTTGCTGCCCTCGCGCGTGGACGGGCCGGCTCCGAGGCCCGCGACGCCCCACGACTGGGGAAGGGCGAACCCCTCGGTGACGCCGACGCCGGTTTCAGCCTCCGTGCCGCCCGCCGGGAGGGCGTCGTAGACGTTCTCGCTGAGGATCTGCGGGCGCAGGAACACCTGCGTGAACGGACGCGCGTAGCGGCCGCCGTTCGCGCTCGCCCAGAGGTAGCTCGCGCCGTCCGGCGAGCCGGTGACGTCGCGGCCATAACCGAACCCCATGGCCCAGCCCTCCGCGGATCCCGTGATCGTCCGCACCCGCCCGGTTCCGTCTCCGGATCCGAAGTTGCTCGTGCTGCCGCCCGAACCGGCAGCTCCGTCGAACGAGTAGCTGCCGATGCGCTGGGCGTTGTCGAAATGCCAGGTCCACCCGTCGCGCGGGCTGGCGAAGCGGAACCGCACGTCCTGCCACGCCGTTCCCTGCGCGTTCGTCGCGCGCACGAGGCGCACGCCGTCGGCGAGTTCGTCGATGCGGCCGCCCCCGACGAGGCCGTCGATGATCTCGCCCGACAGCTGCCGGGGGCTGAACGCCGCCGGTCCTGCGATGTTCTCGCGAACCTGGGCGGGGGTCCCGGATCCGAGGATCGACTCGGACCAGCGCTCGCGACCGCGGGCGACGAGCACCCACCCGCCGCCGTCGGTCTCCTGGTCGCAGTAGAACTGCTCGGCGGATCCGAGCTCGGGCGTCGCGATCCAGTAGTCGCCGCTCGGCGCCTCGGGATCGTGCTGCGCGATCTCCCAGCACGACGCCGCGGCGGTCGCCTCGGTGAGGCCGTCGGGCGCGGCCAGAGCCGTCTCGTCCGCGGCGGCGGGGAAGGCCGAGGCGACCAGGAGGGACGCGGCGAGCAGGCCGAGGGGGATGCGAATCTTCATGGTTATGATCTCGTCAACAGGTCGGGTCGTCGGGGAAGGTGCGGTCGGTCACGCGCCACGCGCCGTCGTGCTTGGCGAGCGTGAAGACGTGCTGCGCCCGTGCGGGGCCGGCCGACTCGGATCCGACGGGGTCGCCCGCGGCGTCGACGAGCGTGACGTCGCTCGAGTCGATGCACGCGACGATCGTCGCGGTGTCGTCGCCGAGGTCGGTGATCTCGAGGTCGTCGACCCGGCGCTCGCCGGTGATCGTCCATCCGGAGCTGGTGAGCTCGAGCCACTCCGACTCGATCTCCTCCTGGAAGGCGTCGGCGGCGATGTCGGCGAACGCGCGTTCGAGCTCGACGACCTCGGTCGCGCCCGCGCTGTCGGGCGCGGTCAGAGCGGCGCCGAGAAGCAGCTCGGCCGAGACGGGATCGAGCGTCTCGATCGGGGTGAACGGATCGGGAAGGACGCCGGGAGTCAGGCTGGGGGCTTCGGGGCTCGGACGCGGTGAGGGCTCATCCTGCTCGGCCGGTTCGGCCGGCGCTGAGGTGGAGGGGCGCCCTGGCGCCGTGCTCGGAGACGACGCCAGGGCGGTGGGAGAGGGCGTCACGCTCTCCTCTGCTCCGGGCGCAGTGCCCGGGGCTGCCGTTGCCGCAGTGAGGCGAGGGGAGGCCCCTTCGGCAACGGGGTCTGACATCGTCGCGACGGCGACGCCGGCCGCAGCGATCGCGGCGATGCCGATGACGAGACCGGCGGTCGTAGCGCGCCGGTGCGAAGAACGAACAGTCATGAGGAGGCTCCTGAATCGCGGCGGCCGCGCGCGTGCGCGGCGAAGGCGTCGAGGTCGAGAACGGCAGACGCGGCGCGCGCCCAGACGACGAGCGCGCCGCCGCCGACGGCGATCGCGACGGCGAGCCCGAGCCAGGTCGGTCCGAAGACCCAGCGCGAGGCGATCGCGGCGACGCCGACGGTGGCGCTCGCGATCCCCAGCGCGCGCAGGCCCGACGCGAGCGGAAGCCGGAGGCCGAGGAGGTACCGCACCTCGATGGTGGCGAGAAGCGCGTCGGCCGCGCAGGCGATCGCCCACGCGAGCGCCGCCCCGGCGATGCCGAGGTGCGGAACGAAGAGGAACAGCAGCGCGACATCGAGCGCGACCGCGAACACCTTGTTGCCCGCCGCGAGCCCGCTGCGCCCGCTCATGAGCAGCACCGAGTGCACGTTGCCCGCGAGGAACGAGACGATCGATCCGGCGGCGAGCGTGATGAGCGCCGCCTCGCCGTGGACGAAGGCGTCGCCCACGACCGACAGCGCGACCGGCGCGAACGCCGCGAGCAGGAGATAGATGGGCGCGCTGAACAGCACGAGCCACGTGGTCGCGGCGCGGAACACGCTCGCGAGCCCGGCGCGGTCGTCCTGGTGCAGCAGCCTGCTGAAGACGGGCGCGACGACGACCCGGATCGCCTGGTCGACGAGCGAGCCCGCCGACGCGATCCGCGTGGCCGCCCCGTACACGCCGGCCGCGGCGGGGCCCGCGATCGCGCCGACGATGAGCACGTCGAGCCAGATGAGCAGCTGCGACAGCGACTCGGAGACGACGCGCGGCGCGGCGTAGCGTCCGATGCGAACGGACAGCCCGGATCCGCGGAACACGAAGCGCTCGCGGGGCTCGGGCGCGCGGCGGGACAGCCCGACTGCGAGCACGGCGATCGCCGCGATGAGGCCCAGCGTCGTCGGAACGGCCCACGCGACGGACGCCGCGACGAGGCCGCCGCCTGCCGCCACCGCGATCGCGATGGCCGCGGGGCGGGCCGCCGGCAGGCCGACGCTCCACACGAGCGTGTACGGCAGAACCCCGCCGAGCGCGCGGGTGCACGCCAGGGCCGTCACGAGCATCGCCGCGATCGGCACGAACCACGCGATCGCCCGGACCGCGTCGGAGACGGTGCCGGTGCCGAACGCGCCCGACACGAGCACGAGCGCGCAGATCGTTCCCACGACGCCGGACGCGGCCACGAGCCGGATCACGGTCGGGTGCAGCGCGGAGGGCGTCTCCTCGGCGAGGCGCGGCAGGATCCACAGCGCCGCGGAGTCCATGCCGGCACGGGCGACGCCAAGCGCGATCGTGAAGATTGCGATCGCCTGCAGCACGACCCCCGCCCCGGCGTCGCCGAGCGTCCGGCCGAGCACGATGACGAGAGCGATGCCGAGCGCGGCGCCCGCCGCGGATCCGGCGAAGCTCACGGTGCTCGCGCGGGCGATGGCGCGCTGAGGGGCGGTGGTCGTGGCGCTCATGCGATCTGGCGCCTCGCTCCGGCCGTGCGCAGCGTGGCGCGCTGGCGCACGACGGCCGCGACGAACGCGGGGTTGCCGACGAGGTAGCGGCGCGCGAGGCGGCGCGGCTCGATCGCGAGGCGCCACAGCCACTCGAGCCCGCCCTGCTGCATCATCTTCGGCGCGCGCCGGTGGGCGCCGCTCAGCCAGTCGAACAGGCCGCCACAGGTGAGCACGACCGGGGGAAGGGCATCGCGGTGCTGCTGGATCCAGTTCTCCTGGAGCGGATCGCCGAGCCCGACGAACAGGATCCGGGTGCCGTGCGCGCGGATGTCGCTGAGCACCTCGTCGGATCCCGCCTCGCCGAAGTAGCCGTGCGCGGAGCGGATCGACGCCCCGGGGGTGCGTTCGCGCATGCGGGCCGCGGCGGCCGTGGAGATCCCCGGGGCACCGCCCAGGAAGTAGACCGGAGCGTTCATTCCGGCGGCGGCGTCGATCAGGGCGGGCCCGAGGTCGGTCGTCGCGACGCGTTCGGGCAGCGTCACGCCGAGCGACCGCGCCGCCCAGACTACCGATTGGCCGTCGGCGTAGTTGAACGTCGTGGTCTCGAGGAAGGCACGCAGCCGGGCATCGTGGCGCGCGAGGTTGATGACGTGGGCGTTGACCCCGACGAGCACGTCGGTGGTCGGGGTGGTCGACATCTCAAGGATGCGGCCGATCGTCTCGTCGAGCGTCACGGCGGCGACGGGCACGCCGTCGACGCGGGCGGCGACGGGGGCGGGGGAGTACGTGATGGCGGAGGACATCAGTACGCTCCTTTCGGGCTGAGGATCGCGGCGACGGTGCGCGCGATGTAGATGACGTCGCTCTGGATCGACCAGTTGTCGACGTAGTGAAGGTCGAGGCGAACGCTCTGCTCCCAGGTGAGGTCGCTGCGTCCGCTCACCTGCCAGGGGCCCGTGATGCCGGGCTTGACGGCGAGGCGTCGGATCACGACGCCGTCATAGGACTGCGCTTCGATGGGGAGCGGCGGCCGCGGCCCGACCACGCTCATGTCTCCGACGAGGACGTTCCAGAACTGCGGCAGCTCGTCGAGCGAGTAGCGGCGCAGGACGCGACCGACGCGCGTGACGCGCGGGTCGTTGCGCAGCTTGAACAGCGGCCCCGACGCCTGATTGGCGTCCGCGAGCGAGGCGAGCGCGCTCTCGGCATCGGGCGACATCGATCGGAACTTCACGATCCGGAACGAACGGCCGTCGCGGCCGATCCGCTGCTGACGGAACAGGATGGGGCCGGGCGAGTCGAGCGCGATCGCGAGGGCGATCATCGGCAGGACGAACGCGACCACCGTGAGGCCGCACAGGGCGACGATCACATCGAGCGTGCGTTTGGCCGTCCCCTGGTCGGCGCGAACGCCGCCCACGAGCGCGGTCACGCCGAGCCCCCTCGAAAGCTGTGCATCTGCTTCGTTGCCTTCCTGCACGTTCACCTGCCGGCGGACGAGATGCCGCGGCCGCGGCACCTGGCCTGACGCGGTGGTGCCGTTACCGAGAAAGAGCACCGAGGGGCGGTTCTGATACATCGGCGCCGAAAAAACTTTTCGCCGAGCTGTATTCGCGCGCTTTCGGGGGCCACGGCCGCGCGGCGTAGGCTGGATCTGTGACTTCTGCCGCCGTCTCCGACCTCTTCGATCCCGCCGAATGGGTGCCCGCACCCGGATCAGCCGATTACCGCGACATCACCTCGCACGTGTCGACCGATGGCCGCATCGCGCGGATCGCGTTCGACCGCCCCGAGGTGCGCAACGCCTTCCGCCCGGCAACGGTCGACGAGCTCTATCGCGCGCTCGAGATCGCCCGCACCGACTCGAAGATCGGGTGCGTGCTGCTCACCGGGAACGGCCCGAGCGCGAAGGACGGCGGCTGGGCGTTCTGCTCGGGCGGCGATCAGCGCATCCGCGGGCGCGACGGCTACAAGTACTCCGACGACGAGGCCTCCGTGTCAGATCCCGCGCGCTCGGGGCGGCTGCACATCCTCGAGGTGCAGCGCCTGATCCGCTTCATGCCGAAGGTCGTCATCGCGGTCGTGCCCGGCTGGGCGGCCGGCGGCGGGCACTCGCTGCACGCGGTGTGCGACCTGACGATCGCGTCGCGCGAGCACGGCAGGTTCAAGCAGACCGACGCCGATGTCGGCTCGTTCGACGCGGGCTACGGATCCGCGTACTACGCCAAGCAGATCGGCCAGAAGCTCGCGCGGGAGGTGTTCTTCCTCGCCGAGGAGTACTCGGCCGACCGCGCCTACGAGATGGGCGCCGTGAACCGGGTCGTCGCGCACGAGGATCTGGAGCGCGAGGCGATCGGGATGGCCCGCACGATCCTCACGAAGTCGCCCACGGCGATCCGCATGCTGAAGTACGCGTTCAACGCGACGGACGACGGCATGGTCGGCCTGCAGATGTTCGCGGGCGAGACGACCCGCCTCGCGTACGGCACCGACGAGGCCGTCGAGGGCCGCGATGCGTTCCTCGAGAAGCGCGACCCCGACTGGTCGAGCTACCCGTACTACTACTGAGGCGGCTGCTCGGTCTCGGCCGGGCGCAGGGTGCGGCGGCTGACGAACCGCACGACGAGCACGACGGCGACCGCGACCAGAACGCCGAGCAGCGCCCAGCCCCAGCCCGTGCCCGTGAACGCGGCCACGGCGGCCAGCCAGCCGGCGAAGCCGATCGTCGAGTAGATCGTCGCCCACGCGGCGACGCCGGGCAGCTGTGCGATCGTGAAGCGCGGCCAGGGAATGCGCACGAGCCCCGCGGCGACGAGCACCGCGGTCTGCAGGCCGACCGTCAGGTAGCACAGCGGAACCGCGATCAGGCCCACGCGCTGGACGACGGCGCGCCCCGCGCGGGTGCTGTCGCCGTTGAGCCAGGCCTGGAGCCGCGCCCACCAGCCGTCGCCCTTCACGCGCGCGGCGGCGCCCGACGCGCCGCGTCCGAGCCAGTACGTGCCCTGCCCGCGCAGGAGGCCGACGACGAACAACAGGATCCATGCAGCGGCGAAGGGGAAGTCCCGGAGAATGGCGTCCATTAGGCGGGCGCGCCAGCGGTGTTCTCAGACATGTGCTCCTCCTGCGATCGCATGGTGAGGTATGCCTTACTTTATCGCGCTATCTGCTGAACGGGCTGTCAGCGTCGGGAGAAGAGCCCGCGGCGGCGGATACTGGAACGAGACGAAAGGCGGTCCGAAGTGAAGCTCGAGCGCAT
>Ga0308157_10007693_pt1 | contig 12480 bp, 12 predicted proteins | sample PhyBR1_FD_201035 | JGI IMG/M metagenome (GOLD analysis project Ga0308157, IMG submission 201035) | Phyllosphere microbial communities from UC Gill Tract Community Farm, Albany, California, United States - DLSLB.R1 | ecosystem: Host-associated > Plants > Phyllosphere > Unclassified | place: USA...
CGAACTGGCTGAGGCCAATGTCGCGGGCGAGCGCTCCGCCATTGCTCGTCTCTCACGTGATCTGCGCTATTGGACGTCGCGTCGTGAAACGGCGGAATTATCCGTGCCTGAACCGGACAGCGACGTAGTGCGGTTTGGCATGACGGTGCAGCTTGAAAACCTTGATGAAGGCGATACCCGCACCTGGACCATCGTTGGTGAAGATGAAGCCAATCCATCGGAAGGCAAAATTTCTCATATGGCGCCGGTCGCTATCATGCTCTTTGGCAAGCCCGCGGGTGACGTGCTGAAAATCAATGGCAAAGACTGGGAGATTGTCTCGCTATCAGTGTGATTTACAACCATCCTTTTCGGCGGAAATAGAACAGTGGCAACAGGGCCGAGGCAACCATCAGGCCAAGTGCCATTGGGTAGCCCCAAGGCGAATTGAGTTCCGGCATGAATGAGAAGTTCATGCCATAGATTGATGCAACGAGTGTCGGTGGCATGAAGCCCACTGCTGCGACTGAAAAGATCTTGATAATAGCGTTTTGCTCGACGGAAATCAGACCGACGATCGTATCAAGCAGGAATGTGACCTTGTTGGAGAGAAAATCCACATAAGCGACGAGTGACTGCGCATCACGCTCCAGCGATTTAATCCATGAGCGCGTGTCTTTTTTGGTCGCTACAGGGCTGTTGATTGCAGACAGATAAACCAGCATGCGGCTGACACCGGCAAGACTTTCCCGCATGCGCGATAGAAACGTACCTTGGCCACCGATCTGCGTGAGAATGTGCCGGAAATCTTCAGTCGTCATAGGCCGCGCTTTTGGTTGGCGGCGGTAGATCGAATGCGACGCAGCATCGATCTTTCCGGCAACACCTTCAAGAATATCGGCGAGACGATTAGTCGTGGCTTCGGTGATGCCAAGCATGATTGACAGGCCGGAGCATTTGGCGGGGATCAGTCCATTACCAGGCTTCGTTGCGCGTGTGATATAAATGCTGACCGATTTCGGATTGGCATAACGCACCGTTACGAGACGCTGGCCATGGATGATAAAGGTCACAGGGGCCAATTCCCGATGGTCGAGATCAACGGCATGAAGAATTGGCACGGTCAGATATTGCGCGCCGTTTTCCATATAAAAACGGCTGGATTCCTCAATTTCCGTCATGTCTTCGCGGGTCGGGATCGAAATACCAGTCCATGCTTCGACGATGTGGTCTTCATTGACGCCGGGTGCAAGCAGGTCAATCCAGATAACATTTTCAGGCAAAGGCGTGCCCGGTTCAACCTCGACGCGTTCGAGATGATCTCCGTTCAGGCAGTAAAGATTGATCATGCGGCACCCAGTTTTGAAGTCTGAAATTTCAGCTGCTACATTGCGTTAAAATTGTTAACGGAATGAGGCAAGCGGCTTCATAGCGGTACTTATCACAATGTTTAATCTATTGCTCAATGCGTACGATGTAGTACATCGCTGTTTGTGATGTGATTGAATGAAAGGTGTTGGCGATATGAGCCACACAAATCCTGCGGCCGATGTTGCTCTCGTCGATGCTGAAATCGACAGCGTGCCGCAGCCCTCTTTGCCGCCGAAACAAAGCAAAGCGCTGCGCTTGTTGTTAGGTCTGAGCCTCGTGCTGATTGCTGCCAATCTGCGTCCGGTGTTTTCCAGTGTATCGGTGCTTTTGCCCGAAATTATGGAAGCGACGGGGATGTCAGGTTTTGCCGCTGGCATTCTGACAACGCTCCCTGTTGTTTGCCTTGGCGTTTTTGCACCATTTGCCCCGCGTCTTGCACAGCGTTTTGGTGCGGAAAAAGTGCTGTTGTTTGTGCTCATCGTTTTGACGATCGGCACGGCGATCCGTGGCATCGGAAATTCAGCATCGCTTTATATTGGCGCCACACTTGCTGGTGCGGCAATTGCCACCGGCAATGTGCTTCTTCCGGGCGTCGTCAAGCGCGATTTTCCGAAAACCGCCGCGATTATGACCGGCCTTTATACAATGGCGCTGTGTGGTGGTGCTGCTGCGGCGGCTGGTCTTACAATCCCGATTGAACATATGCTGGGCGGCTCGTGGAATCTGGCTCTTGCCTTTTGGGCTTTGCCAGCCGCACTGGTTCTGGCGCTGTGGTTGCCGCAAGCTTTGCGAGCAAAACACAATGTCGCGCATTCCGGTTTCAAAGTTATCGGCTTATGGAAAGACAGGCTTGCTTGGCAGGTTACATTCTTCATGGGGCTGCAATCCTCCATGGCCTATATTGTCTTTGGTTGGCTCGCACCGATTTTGCGTGAGCAGGGGCTGAGCGGAACGGCGGCAGGCGGGCTGGTTTCGTTTTCGATCATGGTGCAGGTCGTAACCTGCCTTGCAATCCCCTCGATTGCGGTTCGGCAGAAAAGCCAGAGCCTGCTCAATGTGGTGCTTTGCTTGAGCGCGGCGCTTCCATTGATCGGCTTTCTCTATCTCCCGCAATGGAGCTTCTGGCTGCTGGCAATTATTCAGGGCTTTGGTCAGGGTGGGCTCATCGCTGCTGCGATGATGGTCATCGTGCTGCGTTCGCCCGATTCGCATACGGCTGCGCATTTGTCGGGCATGGCGCAATGTATCGGCTACACGCTGGCGTCCATTGGGCCGCTGGTGGTTGGCTTGATCCACAGTGCGACGGGCAGCTTTGCAGCCTGTGGCATATTCTTTGCGGTGCTTGGAATAGGCGCTGCCATCAATGGCTGGGGCGCTGGCCGATCAAAACATGTCGGCGTAAAAGTCGTGCAAGGCTAATAAAAAAGCCCCGGTTTTCCGGGGCTTTTGTTTATCGGCAAACTTAGATGAACTGGCCGAGGCCGGGGATTGATCCCACAACGGCATCAACTGGCTCTGCTCCGGCTTTTTCCTTGGCAAAACGAATGGTTTCTTTGGCAACGCCGGAGATTTCACCCATGCCAAGACCTGCGCTCATCAGCTGCGAGCCAAGGCCCATCACGCCGCCCATCAAACCGGAGAGAAAACCGCCGCCCTTAACCTGCGAAATTGCTTCTTCCGCACCCGGGAAAGCTGCCAGCAGCTGCTGAACCTTATCGGCTGGGCCTTCCTTTTGCAGAAACGCCAAAATCATACCGACGGCCTTTTCTGCCGTTGCTGCATCAATGCCAACATTGGAGGTGATGCGCGCGATCAGTTCTTCCATGAGACTCTCCCGAAATATCTTACGTTTACGTAATATGCATTGTCGTGGGCGCTTTGCAAGTATTCCTGAGCTAAAATCTGCGGAATTTGTCTTTAACAAAACCCGGAAATTAAGTTTGGGTGCGGATTTCTCGTTATCGTTGTTGCGCGACGGTGCTGCTGGTATATCGTATTGTAAGCAAACCTTTTACGGAGCGACATGCCTGATGACCGCCGATGATGCAATTTTTCTTGGTGCAAGCCGCAAACCTGATGATTCCTATCAGCAGCCAGAATATCTGGCTCTGAAATATGGCAACAGGCATGGCCTTGTAACCGGCGCGACGGGCACGGGTAAGACAGTTACTTTGCAGGTGTTGGCTGAGAGCTTTTCTGCGGCTGGCGTTCCTGTTTTTTGTGCTGACATCAAGAGCGATCTTTCCGGCATTGCCGCGCCCGGCGTCGCGAACGAAAATCTCACCAAACGCGCTGAAGAAGTGGAGCTTAATCCTTATGAGCTGCATGCTTCCCCCGTTATCTTTTGGGATATTTTCGGCGAAAAGGGGCATCCGGTTCGCGCTACTATTTCAGAAATGGGGCCGCTGCTGCTCTCACGTCTGATGAGCTTGACAGATGCGCAGGAAGGCGTGCTCAATGTTGCATTCCGCCTCGCTGATGAAGAAGGCTTGCTTCTGCTGGACCTGAAGGACTTGCAGGCAATTCTTGCAGAAATGGCTGAGCGGTCGGCAGAGCTTTCTGCCAAATACGGTAACGTCAACAAGGCGTCCGTTGGCGCCATTCAGCGCTCGTTGCTGGTTCTCGATCAGCAAGGTGGAACGAAATTTTTTGGTGAGCCAGCACTCCGCATTGCTGACCTGATGCGCACGACGACCGATGGTCGCGGCGTCATCAGCGTGCTTGCCGCTGATAAGCTGATGATGAGCCCGCGTCTTTATTCGACATTCCTTTTGTGGCTGATGTCAGAGCTGTTTGAGGAGTTGCCCGAAGTTGGTGATCCGGATAAGCCGCGTTTGGTTTTCTTCTTTGATGAAGCCCATCTGCTATTTGATGAAGCGCCAAAAGCGCTGGTCGATCGTGTGGAGCAGGTCGTTCGCCTGATCCGCTCGAAAGGTGTCGGCGTTTATTTTGTAACGCAGAACCCGCTCGACGTACCGGAATCGGTGTTGGCACAGCTTGGAAATCGCGTTCAGCATGCACTTCGCGCTTATACGCCACGCGAAACCAATGCCGTGAAGACAGCTGCGGATACGTTCCGTCCAAATCCTGACTTCAAAACCTATGAGGCGATCACCAATCTCTCGACAGGTGAGGCGCTGGTTTCGACCTTACAGGCGAAAGGCGTTCCTTCGATGGTGCAGCGCACATTGATCCGTCCGCCATCGTCGCAGATTGGACCTTTGTCGCCGGAAGCGCGTGCGCGAATCATGGCAGCAAGCCCTGTTGCCGGGCAGTATGATCAGACTGTTGATCGGGATTCTGCTTTTGAGATGCTGGCTCGAAAGGCGCAAGCTGCAGCCGACGCACAGCAAAAAACAAAAGCGGATGAACCCAGTGAGGGCGGCGGACTTCTTGGTGAGATTATGGGAACTGCATTCGGAACGGGTCGCCGTTCTGGCCGTCAGACCGTGGCTGAAACCGCGATGAAGTCGGTCGTGCGTTCGGTGAGCACATCATTGGGCCGTGCCTTGGTTCGCGGAATCTTGGGTAGCTTCAAGCGCTGATAGGCAGCTTTTGTTGAATAGAAAAAGCCCCGGAATTCCGGGGCTTTTTTTAATTACTATCGCTAATCTCTTATTACATAACCAGAATAGGCGATTTCGCTGGTACGCGATTGTAGAGATCGATGATGTCCTGATTCATCAGGCGAACGCAGCCCGAAGAAACGGCCTTGCCGATTGACCACCATTCAGGATTTCCGTGAAGGCGATAGATCGTGTCTTTGCCATCTTTGAAGATGTAAAGAGCGCGCGCGCCGAGCGGATTTTTGAGGCCAGGGGCCATGCCGCCATTACGCGAGCTGTATGGTTCGAGTTCTGGCTGACGGGCAACCATCTCATCCGGTGGCGTCCAACGTGGCCATTCGCGCTTGTACTGAATGACTGCGCGGCCCGACCATGCAAATCCATCACGGCCAATGCCGACGCCATAACGCATTGCCTGACCATTACCGAGTACCAGATAAAGGAAACGGTTGGTCGTATCGACAACGATGGTGCCTGGCATTTCGCCGGTTGGATCCTGCACAACCTGACGCAGATAGCGCTTGTCCATTTTCTGGATTGGAATGGCAGGGAGCTGATAGCCATTGTCTTCAACAGCCGCATACATGGATGCCCAGCTTCCATAGGAAGAATCAACGCTGGCTTGCGGCGTCCTGTTGATAGGATTGCCATTAGCATCAACATCTACGATTGGAACATTCTGCCCCAACTGAGCGCAACCGGCGAGGCCGGCCGCCGCTGTTGCTGTCATGGCCGTTAAAAAGGAACGGCGGGTAAGGGTCGTTTGCATATGAAAACCAGATTGGTGACGGGAGGGGTGTTAGATACAACGGTTAGGGTTAATGAAGTGCGACTATTCGTTGTAATAGTCGCGAATTCCGCGGTGATAACGAGTTTGAATGCATTTAGTTGCTGGCGAAACGCCCGATAAATGTGGCCTCTCGCCGTTTATAATGAGGCCTAAACATGGCTAAAGCGCCGTAACGGGTCTCGTGTTGCCGTTGCGACACAATTTTGGCCGCAACAGAGGGTTGTTCACCGCGCCGCATATTCAAGTTTTAGTGATATTCAATCCAGCAGTTCCAGATTCGGTAAAATGAGTGCGGGCGGATATTGCTTATATTCATCGGGTTGATTGGATCGGTTGATCCACACGGCACGCATGCCGAATCGTGCGGCGCCTGCAACATCCCAGCGATTGGAAGACTGGAATGAGATTGCCGAGGGGTAAAGCCGCCACTGCATCGTGATCAGTTCATAGACCGAAGGCGATGTTTTATAGCGCTTTACATTATCAGCAGAGATGACATCATCAAGTAGCACATCCAGCGCAGAGGATTTGACGGCAGCCTCCAGCATCGTTGGTGAACCGTTGGAGAGAATAGCCAATCGCGCGCCCCGACTTTTCAGGCTCTTCAGTGCGGCAGGGACTTCCGGGTAGCAATCGAGCTTCCAGTAAGCTTCCAGCAGGTCACCGCGCAGTGCTTTCTCAACAGACGGATAGCGGGCAAAGGCAAAGTCCAATGCATCTTCTGTAAGCTTCCAGAAGTCGCGATATTCGCCCATCAGACTGAGTGTCCAAGAATATTCGAGCTGTTTTGTGCGCCAAAGCAGAGAGAATGCAGCGCCATCCGGTCCCGCTTTATCCTCATGTCTACGCACAGCGGAATGCACATCAAACAATGTGCCATACGCGTCGAAAACATAAGAACTATGGGGCACTGATTTTCTCCGTTCGTGCATCAATCTCAAAAAAAGTAAAGTGAACCCTATCCTTATGCAATTTCAATAAAAATTCATTGATTTGGTGGGTGAATTTAGAAAATGCGCCATTGCCGCATGCGACGTTGCGGCCTATGTAGATTGCGCACGCAAGTTTTAGGGCATGTGTTCGCACTGCCCATAGTCAGCTGCTCAAAGTAAGCTGAAAGACACAAGAGGAGAGTTCCGATGGCCTTTGAACTGCCCGCCCTTCCGTATGATTATGACGCACTTTCGCCGTTCATGTCGCGCGAAACACTAGAATTCCACCACGACAAGCACCATCAGGCTTATGTTACCAATGGTAACAAGCTGCTTGAAGGTTCAGGTCTTGAAGGCAAGAGCCTTGAAGAAATCGTCAAGGAAAGCTTCGGCAAGAACCAGGCGCTCTTCAACAATGCCGGTCAGCACTACAACCATCTCCATTTCTGGAACTGGATGAAGAAAGACGGTGGCGGCAAGAAGCTTCCAGGTGCGCTTGAAAAGGCCGTTGAAGCCGATCTCGGTGGCTACGACAAGTTCCGTGAAGACTTCATCGCAGCTGGCGCTGGTCAGTTTGGTTCGGGTTGGGCATGGCTGTCGGTTAAGGACGGCAAGCTCGAAATCTCGAAGACTGCAAACGGCGAAAGCCCGCTCGTTCATGGCGCAACGCCAATCCTCGGCGTCGACGTATGGGAGCATTCCTACTACATCGATTACCGCAATGCGCGTCCTAAGTACCTCGAAGCTTTCGTTGATAGCCTCGTGAACTGGGATTACGTGCTTGAGCTTTACGAAAAGGCATAATGGCCGTTTCATAATGATCTGCAAGAACCCCGCGAAAGCGGGGTTTTTCTTTTCGCCTAGATCAGAGCGTATTCTGAAATGTGCGACACGCTCACGTAGGAGAGCCGATTATAAGAATTTAGTTCAGTCTATAATAAATCATGACTATAAACATCAAGATAAGTATTATCTGATTTTCAGAATGCGATTCTGACATAATTAAACAATAGTATTGAATTCAAGTTTTTCACAATATCGTGTAATGTTTGTAATACTCCCTATAAATTCGTCATATTACTTTCGATCTTCGGGTTTTGTCTGTCGATTCTGTTGCACGCACACGCATTGTATCGGATATTTTACCCAACATGATTGTTGTTCGATTTTTGATTTGGAGGATTACATGCGTTCATTTTTTCTCGCTGTGAGTTCGGTTGCTTTGTTGGTCGCCGGTGTGGCGCATGCTGACGTGATCGCTGATCGTCAGGCCATCATGAAGGATATGGGGCGTTCAGTCGGGCAACTCGCGCCAATGGTAAAGGGTGAAAAACCTTTCGATGCAGCGGCGGCTCTCGCAGCGCTCGAAAAGATTGATGCTGACGCGAAGAAGTTCGACGTCAACACTTTGTTCCCTGCGGGCTCCGATCAGGGCGATACGGAAGCTTCGTCCAAGATCTGGGCAAACAAGGAAGACTTCGTCAAACACGTCGAAAAGTTCCGCGCTGATGCTGCCGCAGCCGTTGCCGCAAAGCCTGCTGATCTTGATGCGCTGAAGCCGGTTTTCCAGCAGGTCGCAGCCAATTGTGGTTCCTGTCATCAGGTCTATCGTGAAAAGAAGAACTGATTAGCAAAGTCATGGTTCGCAAACTCGCATATGTCGCTGGTGCTGTCGTCATCCTAGGGACTGCTGCTTTCTGGGTGCTAACAACGCCTCAGACGGTTGATCAGCCGGTGATTGCATCTTTGCAGCCGGGTGATGCAGCGAATGGCGAGCAGATTTTCTGGGCAGGTGGCTGTGCATCGTGCCATGCGGCGCCCGGTGCGACGGGCGATGCGCGCAAGGTGCTTGCTGGCGGACATGAACTGGCTTCGGATTTTGGTACATTCATTGTGCCCAATATCTCGCCATCGGAACAGGGCATTGGTAACTGGACGTTGCACGACTTTGCCAATGCGATGCTGGAAGGAACAGGGCGGGCAGGGGAGCATCTCTATCCGTCTTTTCCATACACATCTTACGCTAAGATGAAGCCGCAGGACGTGGCCGATTTGTTCGTCTACATGAAAACGCTACCAGAATCCGATAATGTCGCCGCGTCGCATAAGCTTGGTTTTCCATTCAATATTCGCCGTGGTCTCGGGCTTTGGAAACAGCTTTATCTTTCTGATAAGCCGGTTGTCGAACTGACCAATGCATCGGATCAGGTGAAGCGCGGTCAATATCTCACCGAAGCGCTGGGCCATTGCGCAGAGTGCCACACACCACGCAATGTCATTGGTGGGTTGGACACAAAGCAATGGATGGCAGGTGCGCTTTCGCCTGAAACCGGCAGCGATGGACGCAAAGGAATCGTGCCTAATATCACCTCAGGCGAGGGTGGCATTGGTGACTGGAGCGCGAACGATATCGCCTATGCGTTGCAAAGCGGCTTTACGCCAGATTTTGACTCACTCGGCGGTTCTATGACCGATGTTGTGGCCAACATGGCGCAGATAAGCGATGCAGATCGAGAAGCGATTGCAGCCTATCTTAAGGCGATCCCCGCGCATAAGAACGGCTATTCGTCCAATCGCTGATTAGCGTTTGGTGCAGCGAACGACAGTCGGCAATCCGGCATTGGTGTATTTGCTTTGCATTGTATAGAGCCAGCCTTTGCATTCAGACATGGTCTGAAAACAGCGAAAGCGATCAACAGGCACTAATCCATCACTGCTGACGAACGGAGAGTCGTCCACACCGCTGAATTGACCAACAATAACGCCACTGCCGCGTGGTGGCGTGTTGCAGCGTTGCCCGGCATATTCGCTGACATCTTTGCGAACCTGAGCTTCCGCAAGTGTTGCAGGAACCAATAAGGGAAAAGCAATAAGAGCGGTTAAAAATGCACGATGCATGATCTGATCTCCGCGTCTGTTCATTTAAATAATATAAGCCCAATAAAAACTCCCGGCAAATAAATTGCCGGGAGCATTATAAATATATCTCTATTATGCTTTATCGACTGCTTTCAGAGCAAAAGCATAGGTGTATGCCACTTCTTCTAGTCGAGAAAATCGACCCGATGCACCGGCATGTCCAGCATCCATATTGATGCGGAAAAGTACCGGATGATCATCTGTTTTTAGTTCACGCAGTTTGGCAACCCATTTGGCAGGCTCCCAATAGGTCACGCGAGGATCTGTCAGACCAGCGACCGCGAGAATGCGCGGATAGGCTTGAGCCGTTACATTGTCGTAAGGCGAGTACGCCGCGATGGTGCGATAGTCAGCTTCTGACGTAATTGGATTTCCCCATTCCGGCCATTCAGGTGGCGTGAGAGGGAGGGTGTCATCGAGCATCGTATTGAGCACATCGACAAACGGCACTTCTGCAATGATGCCGCCGAAAGCTTCCGGTGCCAGATTGGCAATCGCGCCCATCAGCATACCGCCTGCCGAGCCGCCATGTGCAACAATCCGATTGTGGCTGGTGAAACCTTCGCTAACGAGGTGCTTTGCAGCCGCGATGAAATCCGTAAACGTGTTGGTCTTCTTTTCACGCTTGCCGTTTTCATACCACGCAAAGCCTTTTTCCTTGCCGCCGCGAATATGTGCGATGGCGTACACAAAGCCTCGATCAACCAGAGATAGTCGTGAGGTACTGAAGCTTGCAGGCATGCTCATGCCATATGAGCCGTAGCCATAGAGCAGGCATGGCGCAGAGCCATCGAGCTTTGTATCCTTGTGATAGATCAGCGATACCGGCACCAGTTCACCATCGCTAGCAGGTGCAAGAACACGCCGCGTCACATAATCCTCAATGTTATGACCGGAAGGAACTTCCTGTGTTTTGAGTAAAGTGCGTTCGCGCGTGTTCATATTGTAATCGAAAAGCTGCTCAGGCGTGGTCATCGAAGAATAAGAAAAGCGGATTACATCCGTGTCATATTCCGCGCTGCCCTGCAGTCCGAGCGAGTAGGCTTCTTCATCAAACGCAATGGCGTGCTGTTCGCCGGTCTTGCGGTCACGAATGACGATGCGCGGCAGGCCGTTATCGCGCTCCATCCAAACGAGATGGTTTGTGTACGCACCGTGTGAGAGGATCAGGCGTCCCGGAACATGCGCTACGAGTTCTTCCCAGTTTTCCGGCTGCGGTGCGGATGCAGGTGCACGCATAATCTTAAAGTCTTTGGCGCCATCAATATTCGTGAGAATGAAAAATTCATCGCCACCGGGCGCAATATCATATTCCACACCTGTTTTACGCGGCATAATGAGCTGTGGTTTTGCCGCAGGATCATTTGCGGGCAGCAACCAGGATTCAGATGTTTCATGATCATGAATGTCGATGAAGATGAAGTCATCGAGTGGAGAACCGCCAACACCTAAGAAGAACCCAGCGTCTTCTTCTTCAAAGATCAGCTTGTCCTGCGTCTGTTCGGTGCCGATCAGATGATAGAAGACCTTGGATGGGCGATGGTTTTCATCAAGCAAAGTATAGAAAAAGCCCTTGCTGTCAGCATCCCAACTGCCGCCGCCATTGGTATCCGTAAGGACATCTTCGAGATCCGACATTTTTTCGAGATCGCGAACCCGGAGTTTATAAAACTCTGATCCCTTATCGTCATAGCCCCAGATCAAACGATTGTGATCGGGTGAATGATCGGCGGATGCAAGACGGAAATAGGCTTTGTCTTCGGCCTCTTTGTCGCCGTCGAGAAGGATTGTTTCCGTACCACCATCGCGCGGTGTACGGATGAAATATGGCTGCTCGCCACCGGTCCGGTAGGATACGCCGTATGCATAGGGGCCATCCTTCGATGGAATTGATGAATCATCTTCCTTGATGCGTCCGCGCATCTCGTTGAAAAGCTGTTTCTGAAGTGCGTCAGTATCCTGCATCAAGGCAGTCTGATAAGCGTTTTCAGCGTCTAGATGCTCGCGAATTTCAGGCGCCAGAACAGAAGGATCTTTGAAGACTTCCTGCCAGTTGTCAGCGCGCAGCCATGCATAATCATCGGTGCGGGTAATGCCGTGCCGTGTATCACTCGCAGGATGTTTAGGTGCTTTGGGAACAGTGGGGAAATTCTGATCGTGGGGCATGTATTATCCGGTAAAAAGCAAAAGAAATCAGTCCGAACCGTTGTGCCGGTCCGGACCGTCAAAAACAACAATTAATCCTGATCGAAGATCAATGCGTTACCATTCATGCAGTAACGCAGACCTGTTGGCGGCGGACCGTCAGGAAAAACGTGCCCCAGATGTGCGTCGCAATCTGAACAGCGAATTTCAGTGCGGTTCATGCCATAGGAATGGTCTTCAACAGCGAAAACTGCGTCTGGTTCAATTGGTTGGTAAAAGCTAGGCCAGCCTGTTCCAGACTCGTATTTTGTTTCCGACTTATAAAGCGGCTTATCGCAGCAAACGCAGCGATAAGTTCCATGGAGTGAACTGTCAAAATTCGGGCTGGAGAAGGCGCGTTCGGTCCCGTGTTGGCGGGTGATCTGATACTGAATGGGCGTGAGTTGTTCACGCCATTCCGCATCGGTTTTAATGACTTTCAGGTGGCGGGTCTGATCAGTGGAATTAGACATTTATTTCTCCTGTGAGTGGAGCCTAGCAGTTTTGATGATTACATGATCATTTGAATGAGGCGGAACAAGGGGTGTCGCACCTTCATATCACACAAAACTACAAGCGAATTGTTTGATCAAACTGTAGCAACACCTTTTCCAAAATGGATATATTGCTGATTTGATGTACGTCACTCAATGTACAGGTAAAACTTTCGTGTAGATCGATGGCCTTTAAAGGTAACTTGTATATATATTTGATGTAGCTACTGAAATTGAGTTTATTG
>Ga0308157_10007694_pt1 | contig 12480 bp, 8 predicted proteins | sample PhyBR1_FD_201035 | JGI IMG/M metagenome (GOLD analysis project Ga0308157, IMG submission 201035) | Phyllosphere microbial communities from UC Gill Tract Community Farm, Albany, California, United States - DLSLB.R1 | ecosystem: Host-associated > Plants > Phyllosphere > Unclassified | place: USA...
TAGACCTTCACGACGCGGGGCGGAGGCGGGGGAAGCTGCCGCTGCGGCACGCCGTGGGCCTCGCGGTGCAGGCGCTCCATGCGCGCGTCGAGTTCGGATGCCGCCTCGGCGGCATCCGTCAGGCTCTCGACGAGGTGCGAGGGCACCTGGTTCGAGAACTTGTAGTAGATCTTGTGCTCCAGGCTCGCCCAGAAGTCCATCGCGATCGTGCGGAACTGCACCTCGACGGGCACGGAGAGCGGGCCGGTCGACAGGAACACCGGCACTTCGATGATCGCGTGCAGGCTCTTGTACCCGTTCGGCTTCGGATTCGCGATGTAGTCCTTGACGATGCGGACCGTGATGTCGTCCTGCTGCGTGAGCAGATCGAACAGCTGATAGACATCGGCGACGAAGCTGCAGGTCACCCGCACGCCCGCGATGTCGGTGATCTCCTCGCGGATGCGTTCGAAGTCGGGCTCCTCTATTCCGCGGCGGGCGATCTTCTCGACGATGCTGTCCGGCGTCTTGAGCCTGCTCTTGACATGCTCGATCGGGTTGTAGGAGTGATCGTGCAGGAACTCGTCCCGCAGGATCGAGATCTTGGTCTCGACCTCCCGCATGCCGAACTCGTACTCCCGGAGGAACCGCTGGAACTCGTCGCGGAGTTCGCGGGTCTGGCGGATGGTGGCTTCGGTGACCTCGATGGTCGTCATGGCTTCGACGTTACGGGTTCGTGATACGAAACGGCTGTGCGTTTCGCTTCAGGCGGATGCTGTCGCGCGCTGCCGCGCGAAGCGTCCCGCCGCGCCCGATGTCCGCGCGCGTGAGCATTCCGTAAGGGAGATCCACACGGGCGTAGTGATTCCGTAAGGATCCCGTGAGGATGCCGCCGATCGGCGTAGTGTCACGCCTCGTGGCAGATGAAACCAGAGACCTCGCGGACGCACCGCAGCTCGTCAAACGCATCCTCATCGGCGACCCGCTCACCTCGAAGCAGGTCGACGACCAGCTGCTGCCCAAGCGAATGGCGCTGCCCATCTTCGCGTCGGATGCACTGAGCTCTGTCGCCTATGCGCCGCAGGAACTCGTGATGATCCTCCTCATCGGCGGGCTCACGTTCCTCTCGTTCACTCCGATCGTCGCCGCCGCCGTCGTGGTGCTCCTCACGGTCGTCGTTCTCAGCTACCGCCAGCTCATCAAGGCGTACCCATCCGGTGGCGGCGACTATGAGGTCGCGTCGAAGAATCTCGGTGAGATCCCCGGCGTGATCGTTGCAGCGGCGCTGCTGGTCGACTACGTGCTCACGGTCGCCGTGTCAGTGGCCTCCGGCGTCGACAACATCATCTCCGCAGTGCCGGGACTCAACGCCTGGCGGGTCGAGTTGGCCGTCGGCTTCGTGATCCTGATCATCATCGTGAACCTGCGCGGAGTGCGCGAGGCATCCGCGGTGTTCGCGATCCCGACCTATGTGTTCATCGGCTCCGTCGGCTTCATGATCGTCACCGGTCTCATCCAGACGGCGATGGGCAATGCTCCCGTCGCTTCCAGCGCCGACTTCGCCGTGCATGCCGAAGATCTCAGCCAAGCCGCGGTCATTCTGCTCGTGCTCCGCGCGTTCTCCAGCGGATGCTCCGCCCTCACCGGCGTCGAAGCCGTGTCCAACGGCGTTCCCGCGTTCCGCACGCCCAAGGTGCGCAACGCCCAGGCGACCCTCGTGCTGATGGGGTCGATCGCGATCTGCCTGTTCGCCGGTCTCACGGCGCTCGCCCTCATCTCCGGGGTGCACTACGCGGAGAATCCGTGCGACCTCGTCGGCTTCGACTGCGCGAACCCGCAGCCGAGCCTGATGGCGCAGATCGCGGCGGCAACGTTCGGCGGCGGCAGCATCCTGTTCTTCATCGTGCAGGCCGCCACGGCATGCGTGCTGCTGCTCGCCGCGAACACTGCGTTCAACGGCTTCCCGCTGCTGGGCTCGGTGCTCGCGCGCGACGGATACGCGCCCAAAGCCATGAATACCCGGGGCGATCGCCTGGTCTTCTCGAACGGGATGATCCTGCTCGGCATCGCCGCGATCGCCGTGCTCGTCGTGTTCCAGGCCCGCCTGACGACCCTCATCCAGCTCTACATCATCGGCGTCTTCGTGTCGTTCTCTCTCGGTCAGATCGGCATGGTGCGGCACTGGCGGCGTGTGCTGCGGACCACTCCGGCGAGCGCCGAGCACGCCAACGCGACCGTCGACGGCGCAGCGGCATCCGATCGCCGTTCCGCACGCATCGGGCTCGTCATCAACTCCGCCGGCGCGACCCTCACGGTGCTCGTCCTTCTCATCGTGACGATCACGAAGTTCACGCACGGCGCCTACCTGGTGTTCTTCGCCATCCCGATCTTCGCCTTCCTGATGATGGGGGTGAAGCGCTACTACCGCGACGTCGAGCACGAGATCACGATCGACGACACGACGCACTTCGGCGCGAGCGGCGACGTCGCCCTGGTGCTGGTCAGCCGACTGCAGAAGCCAGTGTTGAAGGCGCTCGACTACGCGATCGCCGCGAAGCACGGCCAGACCCTGGCGGTGCACATCGCTGTGTCGGACGAGGCGGCGGTCCAACTGCAGCGCGAGTGGGCCGAGCACAGGATCCCGGTTCCGCTCGTGATCGTCGAATCCCCGTTCCGCTCCTTCGCGCAGCCGGTGGCGCAGTTCATCAAGCAGTATCGCGAGAAGCACGGCGCCTCGGTCGTGACGGTGTACCTGCCGCAGTACATCGTCGGACACTGGTGGGAGAGCCTCCTGCACAATCGCCGAGCCCGACGCATGGCGAACCAGCTCATGCTGGTGCACGGCGTCTCCATCACCCTCGTGCCGTGGCTGCTGGATTCCTCCGAGCTGATCTACGGTCGACGCTCGCGCCCGGTCCCCGGCCAGGAGCGCGCCGGGCGTCCGGTGCTGACGTCCACGACCGGGCGCCGCGCGCACCGACCAGCAGGTCCACCGGAAGGCTCCTGATCCGGCACGGCTCGACCGCACCTCCTGCGCTGAGAAACCTCCTACGCTGAGACGATGACCGAACCGCAGCGCAGCGACCCCTGGCCGATCCGCACCCCGCGGCTCGAGATCCGCCGCTGCACCCCGGATGATCTCGACGCACTCTGGGAGGTCCGCCGCATCCCCGAGGTGAACCGCTGGCTCGGCGTCGCGCCCGCCACCCGCGAGGAGTTCCGAGAGCGCTATCTCGAGCCCGACCGCCTCGCCGCGACCTTCGTCATCGAGCTGCTGCCGCCCGCTCAGCCGCAGCCGACGGTGATCGGCGACCTCATGGTGCGCATCCAGGACGCCTGGGCGCAGCTTGAGGTCGCGGACGATGCCGAGGGAGTGCAGGCCGAGCTCGGCTGGGCGCTCGACCCGGCGTTCGCCGGTGTCGGCTACGCCACGGAGGCGGTCAGAGCGGCGATCGACGTCTGCTTCGGCCCGCTGGGACTGCGCCGCGTGCACGCCGGATGCTTCGCCGACAACGAACCCTCGTGGCGGCTCATGGAGCGACTCGGGATGCGCCGCGAGGAGTTCAGCCGCAAGACAGGCCTGCACCGGTCGGGCGAATGGATGGACGGGATGAACTACGGGCTGCTCGCCGAGGAATGGCACGCGAGCATCGTCTGATCGCCAGCGGGCGTGAGCATCGCGTATGCATCACTCGCGCTCCCGTAGGGAAACCGTGAGGATCGTGGTCACGGCCGCGGCACCGGAGTTGTATCGACTCTCGTGCTCGACATCCTCTATCTCGCGCTGACCTTCGCGCTCTTCACTCTCGTCGCTCTGATCGCGAAGGGGGTGGAACGACTGTGATCGTCTTCGAGATCGCCGCGGCCGCACTCGCCGTCGCCTCGATCGTCTACCTCGTCGCCGTCATCGTCGCCCACGAGAGGTTCTGATGGCCGCCACGATCTGGTTCGGCGTTCTTCAGGCCGCGACCGTCGTCGCCGTTCTTGTGCTGCTGTACCGGCCGCTCGGCGACTTCATCGCGCGCGTCTACAGCTCGACACGCGACCTCCGCGTCGAGCGCGGCGTCTACCGGCTCATCGGCGTCGATCCGGCGTCGGAGCAGACCTGGCGCGCCTACGCGCGCAGCGTGCTCGCCTTCTCGCTCTTCGGATTCCTGCTCGTCTACGGACTGCAGCGATTGCAGGCATTCCTGCCGCAGTCGCTGGGCCTTCCCGTCGTACCGGAGGGCCTCGCGTTCAACACCGCGGCATCGTTCGTCGCGAACACGAACTGGCAATCGTACTCGCCAGAGCAGACCATGGGCTATGTCGTTCAGCTCGCGGGGCTCACCGTGCAGAACTTCGTCTCCGCCGCTGTCGGCCTCACCATCGCCATCGCGCTGGTCCGCGGACTCGCCCGACGCGGCTCCACGACGATCGGCAACTTCTGGGTCGATCTCGTCCGCGGGCTCGGTCGGCTGCTGCTGCCGATCGCGATCATCGGGGCCGTCGCGCTGATCGCCGGCGGCGTCGTACAGAACTTCGCCGGGTTCACCGAGGTGCAGACCATCTCAGGAGGGACGCAGACGATCCCCGGAGGCCCGGCCGCCTCGCAAGAGGTCATCAAGTTGCTGGGCACGAATGGCGGCGGGTTCTTCAACGCGAACTCCGCGCATCCCTTCGAGAACCCGACCGCCTGGACGAACCTGCTGCAGATCCTGCTCATCCTCGCGATCCCCTTCTCGCTCCCCCGCGTGTTCGGACGCATGGTCGGCGACGATCGTCAGGGCTACGCGATCGTCGCGGTCATGGGCACGATCTTCGTCGCCTCGACATTCGCCCTGTCGACCCTCGAACTGGCCGGCCGGGGCACCGCCCCCGAACTCGCGGGAGCGGCGATGGAAGGCAAGGAGCAGCGATTCGGCATCCTCGGCTCCGCTCTGTTCGGCAGCGCCAGCACACTGACGTCGACCGGCGCCGTGAACTCGATGCACGATTCGTACACCGCATTGGGCGGCATGATGCCGATGCTCAACATGATGCTCGGCGAGGTCGCTCCCGGCGGCGTCGGCTCCGGGCTGTACGGCATGCTCGTGCTTGCGATAATCGCGGTGTTCGTCGGCGGGCTGCTCATCGGTCGCACGCCGGAGTATCTCGGCAAGCGGATCGGACCGCGCGAGATGAAGCTCGCGAGCCTGTACATCCTCGTGGTGCCCGCCCTCGTGCTCGGCGGAACGGCCCTGAGCTTCGCGATCCCCGGCATCCGGGACGACGTGCAATCGACCAGCATCCTGAACCCGGGAGTGCACGGCATGAGCGAGGTGCTCTACGCGTTCACGTCGGCGGCGAACAACAACGGCTCCGCGTTCGCCGGGCTCACCGCCGACACCCCGTGGTTCAACACCGCACTGGGCGTCGCGATGCTGCTCGGAAGGTTCATCCCGATCGTGCTCGTCCTCGCCCTCGCCGGCTCGCTCGCCGCACAGGAGCGCGTCCCGGCGACATCAGGGACGCTCCCCACCCACCGGCCGCAGTTCGTCGGCCTCCTCACCGCCGTGACGGTCATCGTCACCGCGCTCACGTACTTCCCGGTGCTCACCCTGGGCCCGCTCGCCGAAGGACTCGTCTGATATGACACTCATCACCTCCGCACCCGAGCAGCAGAATGCCGCGGCATCCGCACCGGCTCGGAAACCGCGCGCCCTCGGCTGGGCACAACTGGCGCAGGCGTTCCCCGGTGCACTGCGCCGCCTCAATCCGGCATCTCTCGTCCGCAACCCCGTAATGCTTCTCGTCTGGGTCGGAGCCGCGTTCACCACCGCGCTCGCGGTCGCGGAGCCGTTCCTCGGGGGACCAGGCGAGTCCGGCGGCACACCGGTGCCGGCCCCGTTCACATGGGGCATCGCGATCTGGCTGTGGCTCACGGTGCTCTTCGCGAACCTCGCGGAATCGGTCGCCGAAGGACGGGGCAAGGCCCAGGCCGCGAGTCTGCGAGGAACGCGCACGAGCACTCTCGCCCGACGGGTCTCCGCGTACGACGGGGCATCGGATGCCGCGGCCGTCCGCGCGTCGACCGTCGAGGTGTCGTCGGCCAATCTGCAGCGCGACGACGTCGTGATCGTGACCGCGGGCGAACTGATCCCGGGCGACGGCGACATCCTCGCCGGCATCGCGACAGTGGACGAATCGGCGATCACGGGCGAGAGCGCACCGGTGATCCGCGAATCCGGCGGCGACCGCAGCGCCGTGACCGGCGGCACCCGCGTGCTCTCGGATCGCATCGTCGTGCGCATCACGTCGAAGCAGGGCGAGACGTTCGTCGATCGGATGATCGCCCTCGTCGAGGGGGCGAGCCGGCAGCGCACGCCGAACGAGATCGCTCTGAACATCCTGCTCGCGAGCCTGTCCGTCGTATTCCTCGTCGTCGTGCTGGCGTTGAACCCGATCGCGTCCTACGCGGCGTCCCCCGTCAGCATCCCCGTGCTGATCGCGCTGCTGGTGTGCCTCATCCCGACGACCATCGGCGCCCTTCTCTCCGCCATCGGCATCGCCGGCATGGACCGGCTCGTGCAGCGCAATGTACTGGCGATGTCGGGGCGCGCGGTCGAGGCGGCGGGAGATGTGACCACCCTGCTGCTCGACAAGACCGGCACGATCACGTACGGCAATCGCCGCGCGCATGAAGTCGTGCGGATGCCCGGCATCGATCGCGACGAGCTGCTGCGCACCGCGGCGCTGACCTCGCTCGCCGACCCGACGCCCGAGGGCGCATCGATCGTCGCGCTGGCCGCTGCCCGCGGCATCCGGGTCACCGAGCCCGCGGACGCGACCATCGTGCCGTTCACAGCCCAGACCCGGATGAGCGGGCTCGATCTCGCGGACGGCGCACAGATACGCAAGGGCGCGGGTTCCGCGGTGCAGGCCTGGCTCGGCACGTCGGACGACGACGAGCTGACGGCGCGCACCGACGCCATCGCCGAGAGCGGCGGCACTCCGCTCGTGGTCGCGGTGAGGGACCGCTCGGGCGCCGGCCGCGTGCTCGGCGTCGTCCACCTCAAGGACATCGTGAAGGACGGGCTGCGCGAGCGGTTCGACGAGTTGCGCAGCATGGGCATCCGCACCGTCATGATCACGGGCGACAACCCGCTCACCGCAGCCGCCATCGCACAAGAAGCCGGCGTCGACGACTTCCTCGCCGAGGCGACGCCGGAGGACAAGCTCGAGCTGATCCGTCGCGAGCAGGGGGGCGGGCGCCTGGTCGCCATGACCGGCGACGGCACGAACGACGCGCCCGCGCTCGCGCAGGCGGATGTCGGCGTGGCGATGAACACGGGCACCTCGGCCGCGAAGGAAGCGGGCAACATGGTCGACCTCGACTCCGACCCGACCAAGCTGATCGACATCGTGCGCATCGGCAAGCAACTGCTCATCACTCGCGGCGCGCTCACGACGTTCTCGCTGGCGAACGACATCGCGAAGTACTTCGCCATCATCCCCGCCATGTTCATGGGGGTCTTCCCCGGACTCGCGGCGCTGAACATCATGCAACTGCACTCCCCGGCATCCGCGGTCACCAGCGCGATCATCTTCAACGCCGTCGTGATCGTGTTCCTCATCCCGCTCGCCCTGCGCGGCGTGAAGTACCGCCCAGCGAGCGCCTCGCAGATCCTGCGGCGCAACCTGCTCGTGTACGGGTTGGGCGGCGTGATCGCCCCGTTCATCGGCATCAAACTGATCGACCTCGTCGTCAGCCTCATCCCCGGCTTCTGAAAGGCATCGCATGTCCTCCACCCGCACCGCCGCACGCACCGCCGGCGTCGCCGTCCGCGCGATGATCGTCCTCACCCTGATCCTGGGCGTCGGCTACACGCTGCTCGTCACCGGCATCGGCCAGCTGCTCCTGCCCTGGCAGGCGAACGGCTCACCCGTCGGCGACGGCAGGGGAAGCGCCCTGATCGGCCAGTCGTTCACCGACGCCGACGGCGAAGCACTGCCGGAGTACTTCCAATCGCGCCCCTCGGCCGCGGGCGACGGCTACGACGGCAGCCGGTCCGGCGGCAGCAATCTGGGCCCGGAGAACCCCGATCTGGCCGCGACGATCGAGGATCGCCGCGCGCTGATCGCCGAGCGCGAGGGCGCCGCGCCCTCGGACGTCCCGGCGGATGCCGTCACCGCATCCGCATCGGGTCTCGATCCGCACATCAGCGTCGCCTACGCTCTGCTTCAGGTGCCCCGCGTCGCGCAGGCGCGCGGACTGTCCGAGGCCGAGGTGCGCACCACGGTGGAGTCTAGGATTCAAGGACCGGATCTGGGCTTCCTCGGCGAACAGCGCATCAACGTGGTCGAGCTCAATCTCGCACTGGATGACCAGGAGGGCTGATGCGTACGGAACGCACGCCACGGCGCGGCAGCCTCCGCGTGCTCCTGGGGGCGGCGCCCGGCGTGGGCAAGACGTTCGAGATGCTCGCCGAGGGGCACCGGCTGCGCGATGAGGGCCATGACGTCGTCATCGCACTCGTCGAGACGCATGACCGCGCCGCGACGCGGGCGCAGGCCGGTGGGCTCGAGGAGGTGCCGCGACGCGTCGACCGGCATCGCGGCGTCGCCCTCACCGAACTCGATCTGGATGCCGTGCTCGCGCGCTCCCCGGAGATCGCGCTCGTCGACGAGCTCGCGCACACCAACATCCCCGGGTCGCCGCGGCGCAAGCGCTGGGAGGACGTGCAGATCCTGCTCGATGCCGGCATCGATGTGATCACCACCGTCAACGTGCAGCACATCGAATCGCTCAACGCCGTCGTCGAGAAGATCACCGGCATCGCCCAGAAGGAGACCATTCCGGATGCGGTCGTGCGCGCCGCCGACGAGATCGAGGTCATCGATCTCGTCCCGCAATCGCTGCGGGATCGCCTCTCCGCCGGGCTCGTCTACCCGGCCGAGCGCATCGACGCGGCCCTGTCGAACTACTTCCGCCTCGGCAACCTCACCGCGCTGCGCGAACTGGCTCTGCTGTGGCTCGCCGACGAGGTCGACAGCGCGCTGCGCACCTACCGAGCGGAGAAGGGCATCGAGGGCGCCTGGCAGGCGAGGGAACGCGTCGTCGTCGCCCTCACCGGGGGTGCAGAGGGAGAGACGCTGCTTCGGCGCGGGGCGAGGATCGCCGCACGCTCCGCCGGCGGCGAGCTGCTGGGGGTGCACGTGTCGACGCAGGACGGTCTGCGGACCGAGGCGCCGGGAGCCCTGACCGCGCAGCGGGCGCTGGTCGACTCGCTCGGCGGCAGTTACCACCAGGTCGTCGGCGACGATGTGCCGGGGACGCTGGTCGAGTTCGCGCAGTCGGTCGACGCGACCCAGCTCGTGATCGGTGTCAGCCGGAGGAGCCGGCTGGCCGCGATGCTCACCGGTCCCGGCATCGGCTCGGAGGTCGTCCGACGCTCCGGCGACATCGACGTGCACATCGTCACGCACGCGCACGCCGGAGGGCGGACCTCGCTGCCCCGGATCACCGGCGGGGCGCTCGGGTGGCGTCGACAGCTGCTGGGCTTCATCGTCGCGCTCGTCGGCGGCCCCCTGCTGTCGTGGCTGCTGGTCGCGCTCCGAAGTCCTGAATCGATCACCTCGGAGGTGCTCTCCTACCAGCTGCTCGTCGTCATCGTCGCGCTGATCGGCGGTCTGCGACCCGCCGTCTTCGCCGCCGTGCTCTCCGGGATCACACTGGACTTCCTCTTCGTCGCCCCGCTGTACTCCGTGACCATCGCGCATCCGCTGCACGTGACCGCGCTCGCGCTCTACGTCATCATCGCCATCCTCGTGAGCCTGATCGTCGACCAGGCCGCCCGCAGAGCGCGCGCCGCGCAGCGGGCGACAGCCGAGGCCGAACTGCTCGCCTCCATCGCCGGCAACGTGCTGCGCGGCGACAGCGCCGTCCTCGCGATCGTGAGCCGCGCGCGAGAGGCCTTCGGACTGAGCGGGGTGCGACTGGTCGCCCCGGACGGCGAGATCATCGCCAGGGACGGAGAACCGCTGCGCGACGGACGGGCGACCACGATGCCGGTCGGCCGGTTCTCCGACGGAACCCCTCGGGCTTTCCTCGAACTGCACGGCGGCCCCCTCGACACCCCCTCTCGCCGGTTGCTGGATGTGATCGTCGCGCAGCTGTCGGCGGCGATCGAGCACACCGATCTCAGCGAGACGGCGCGAGAGGCAGAGGCGCTCGTCGAGACGGATCAGGTGCGCAGCGCCCTCCTGTCGGCGCTCAGCCACGATCTGCGGCGGCCGCTCGCCGCCGCCGTCGCCGCGATCGGCGGTCTGCGCGGCGCGCAGCGGCTCTCCGCATCCGATCGCGAGGAGCTGCTCACCACGGCCGATGAGAGTCTGACGACCCTGGCGACGCTCGTGACCGATCTGCTGGATGTCAGCAGGGTCGAGGCGGGGGTGCTGGCGGTGTCATCGACGCAGGTCGACGCGGCGGGCAGCATCCTCGCCGCTCTCGACGAGCTGTCGCTCGGACCGTCCGACATCGAGCTCGCCCTGGACCCCGACCTGCCGGCGCTGCACGCGGATCCGGTGCTGCTGCAGCGGGTGCTCGTGAACCTGCTCGCCAACGCGTTCCGTTACTCGCCCGCGGACCAGCGCGTGCTGGTGTCGACGAGTCGCCTGGGCGATCGGGCCGAGCTGCGGATCATCGACCGGGGCCCCGGAGTCTCTCCCGAGCGCCAGAGCACGATCTTCCAGCCGTTCCAGCGATACGGTGACACCGACAACACCACGGGGCTGGGACTCGGTCTCGCCCTCTCGAAGGGGTTCGCCGAGGGCATGGGCGGCAGCCTCACGCCCGAGGACACCCCCGGCGGCGGGCTCACGATGGTGATCTCGCTGCCGCTGATGGCGGCAGCACCCGAAGAGGAGAAGACCGAGTGAGACTTCTCATCGCCGACGACGATCCGCAGATGGTGCGTGCGCTGCGCATCACCCTCGCCGCGCACGGCTACGAGGTCGTCGCCGCAGCCGACGGTGCCGCCGCGATCGCCGCGGCTGCGCAGACGCATCCCGACATCATCCTGCTGGATCTCGGGATGCCGCGGCTCGACGGCATCGAGGTGATCCATGCGCTGCGGGGGTGGACGACGGCCCCGATCATCGTCGTGTCCGGACGCACAGGATCCGCCGACAAGGTCTCCGCTCTGGATGCCGGGGCGGATGACTTCGTGACCAAGCCCTTCCAGGTCGACGAGCTCCTCGCACGGCTGCGAGCGCTCGCGCGTCGGGCATCTCCCGCCTCCGGTGAGGCGATCGTGCGCTTCGGCGATGTGGAGATCGACCTGGCTGCGAAAGCCGTGACGCGCGCGAGTGCGCGGGTGCACCTGACACCGACGGAGTGGCGGATGCTCGAGCATCTCGCCCGCAACCCCGGTTCGCTCGTCACCCGGCAGGATCTTCTCAAGGAGATCTGGGGCAGCGAGCAGGTCTCCGACTCGGGCTACCTGCGGCTGTACATGTCGCAGCTGCGCAAGAAGCTCGAGGCGTCGCCCGCAGAACCTGTGCATCTGCTCACCGAGTCGGGCATGGGGTACCGCCTGGTGCTGTGATGCGCGGGCGCGGTCACCGCCGCGCGACCATCATCGCCGCCTCGGTGCGTGTGGCGACGCCGAGCTTGCGGAGGATGGCCGAGACGTGCACACTCGCCGTCTTCGCGCTGATGAACAGCCGCGCCCCGATCTGCTTGTTGCTCAGTCCCTCGGCGATGAGCTCGACGACCTGCCGCTCACGCGCGGTGAGGGCGACATCGTCGTGCTCATTCGCGGGCGCGGCGACCAGTCCGCTCGCTGCGCCGAAGGTCGCCACTGCCCGCTGCAGCGGCACGTGCCCGATCGCGTCGGCGACGGCTGCGGCATCCGCCAGCGCGGTCTGGGCGTCGGGTCGCCGGCCGTCCGCGACGAGCATGCGCGCCAACTCGAGGCGGGTCACGCCGCGCATGATCGCAGGCGCGTCCGGCGCCTCGGAGCTCAGGGCCGCGGCCCTGAGCCCGTCGATCGACGGCTCGAGCAGGGCCTCCAGCATCGTCGTCCATTCATCGGAGCGCACGGTGGCGGGAATCTCCTGCCAGAGACGCCGGATCGCCGCGATGGCGGAATCGACCGGAGCGCCCGATGCGCGCACTTCGGCGACGAGCCAACCGGATTCCAGGAGCAGCCGGTACGCATGCAGCAGCACGAACCCGTCGTCTCGGGTCATCTCGACGAGGGCGTCCAACGCCGTCGACCAGTCCTCGCGGGCGACGGCGAGCGCGATGTCGTTCTCGACGATCCGGTACCAGGCCTGCCGCTCGATCTCGCCCGTGCGACGCAGCGCGGGAATCCACTCCTCGCGCATGCGGTCGGCCTCGTCGGCCCTGGCCTGCCACGCGAGAACGCGGATGCGGGTGAGCATGACGTACTGATCGTTGAGCACCTGTGGTCGGCCGACCGGCACCGCCGCCAGCCGGGCGATCGCGCTGTCGATGTCACCGAGGGTCAGCATCGG
>Ga0308157_10007695_pt1 | contig 12479 bp, 9 predicted proteins | sample PhyBR1_FD_201035 | JGI IMG/M metagenome (GOLD analysis project Ga0308157, IMG submission 201035) | Phyllosphere microbial communities from UC Gill Tract Community Farm, Albany, California, United States - DLSLB.R1 | ecosystem: Host-associated > Plants > Phyllosphere > Unclassified | place: USA...
TCCGGAAGCGGCGCGGGTGGGTGATGCGGGTGTCGGCAGAACGGCGCAAATGGCTCAGAACCGTGGCAATTCGTGAAGGATGCTCGTCCACCGGAGGGGCGGAATCGCCGACCGGCTCGGGCAACGGAGTGGAAGTAAACAGACCCATGATTTGAGCGTACGTCACCAAACGGAAATTCCATCGATTAATGCGCCGAAGGATTCATTATGTATCAACTGTTTGATACATTAATTATCACCGAGGAGGCACGATGGCATCTCTATCAACACAATTCGGCACATTTGCCGTAGCGGCGCTGGTTGTTTATTTCTTATTGCGGGCATTCGGTCGTGCTAAGAACGGTGAACTGCTCAGAAGCGCACGACAGCACGCATTGTGGTGTGCAATCATCGGCTACTTTGCCACTGCCTCAAGCAATTGGTTCGGCGAAGCCGTGGACGTGCCCATAAGCGATCAAAGCAATCTCGATGTTGCGATGGGCATTGCTTCAGCAGCCACCCCTGGCCTGTGGGTCGCTTTCATCTATGTCGCCAGCCAGTACACCTGGCCACGCCGGTTGAAGCCGCTGCGCACCGCGACTCTTGCCCCACGTTCCTTGACGAGCCCGATACCCAAGAAGCTCGTTGCAGCAACGCTGGTTGTTCTGATCCTGGCCTGCGTGACGGTTTACTCTGTTCGAGACGTCGCAGCCATTGCACCATTGCCAGAGACTGAAATCAGTGCCGATGATTACTCCTACAGCAATCCTTCGCAGGACGGATTGCGTGCTGCCGGAGAGATCCTTCCTTACCTCTACGTGAGCTTCGGAATCCTCGCATTGGCTGCAATCGTAGCTTCCATTGTCATTCTTAGGCGTCGGCCACTTCCGGGAATCTCCGAGCACAATAACCGGCTGTTGCGCACCATCTGGCTGAACCGCCTCTACCGCACCGTTGCCGTATCGCTGGCGGTACAGGCGGGAGAGGCCCTGCACTACAAGGCGCGCTGGTTCCACAACGAGTCCACACGCTACATTGATGGATCAGGTGCGGGGATCGAGTACATGGATAGCATGTACAAAATCGGCAACAACCTGGACTGGACGGCGAACTACGCTGTCCTGGGCATTTCGGTCTTGATGCTTTTCTGGCGACCGCCGACGAACTTTGAAAATCTCCCGCGGGCAAAACGCACCGGGTTCAGCAGGCTGCGCGATCAGCTGTTCTCCCTGCAATACGCGACAGCCCTGCTCATGTTCGTTGCCATTTTCATCGCATGGCCGAATTTGCCTGTCAGCGATGACTACAAGTTGCCTACCGGCGAGCGCGAGACTTGGATGCTGGTGTTGTTCACCAGTGCCGCAGTGTTCTACCTTGCGTTGAATGCGCTTTACCTCGGGTACGCGAACGTGGTTTCACGGCAGATTTCTGCCGCTCCCAAGCATTCGGCAAAGTTGCCCATGTGGCCTTATATTTGCGCCGGATTGCTCATAGCTGCGTGCTTGTACTTCTTGCTCTTTCCCCCGTTGGACTACTTATGGGGTTTCGTTGCGCCAAGCAAAGTGGTTGTCATTGCCCTGGTAGTCCTGCTCGTCCTCGCGCATATGGGATTTGCCTGGTTCGCGCGTAGATCCATTATCCCGTGGAACGTTACGGCCGCTGAAGAAATCTGGTACCGAAGGGTTTTGGAACTGCGTTCCCTGCGAGCGGTCACCAGTGCCGTCGCGGCCATGCTGGTTGTCGGCTACGCGTTCCCGGTCCGCCTGGATCTTCTTGCCATCATGATCTTCTGCGTTCCGGCGGTCATATTCCTCGAACGCCCCAAGGACAGCGAAGTCATGTCCTTGCAGAGGTCAACGTCCGCATGAGCACACAGATCAGTGTGGACCTTGAGGCAGCCACCGCACCCTATGAGCAGATCCGCTCGCAGATTGCCGCGCTCATCAACCTTGGCGAGTTGGCGCCGGGCAACCGATTGCCGACCGTCCGCGCGCTGGCCACGGACTTGGGGGTTGCAGCCGGAACGGTGGCTCGCGCCTATAAGGAGCTGGAAGCCGAAGGGCTGATTTCCTCGAGGCGCCGCGCAGGCACCATAGTGAGCGAACGACCCGGATCTGTTGATACCCACGAAGACCTGGTGGCCGCGGTGGACCAGCTGTGGAAATTGGCGGCGGCGCAGCATGTTGACGCCGCGACGCTCAAGGCATTGGTGGCACGACGCGAACCCTGAGGATTTGTTCTGGGCACCCCTTCTGCGTACTCTCTAAATCAGTGACACGGGGTGCCGGAGAAGCCGACTGAGATGAAACCCGTCGAACCTGATCTAGTTCACGCTAGCGGAGGGATGTCGCATGACTCTGCCTATCGTTGCCCAAAAATACCGGCAACGCTCCCCCTTGGTTTTTTGCCTGACGAATGCTGTCGTCACCAACTTCACCGCCAATGTCCTTCTTGCCTCCGGCGCATCGCCGGCGATGACCAACCTGCCCGGAGAGGCCGGAGGGTTTGCCGCCATGGCTTCCGCGGTACTGGTGAATCTGGGCACTCCAAGCACCGAGCAAATGGTTGCCATGGAGGAAGCGGTCCTCTCGGCGAGCGCGGCTGGCACCCCCTGGGTATTGGATCCAGTAGCCGTGGGCGCCCTTTCGGTGCGCACCGATTTCGCACGACGCATTGTGCAGCAGCGTCCGGCCTTGATCCGCGGCAATGCCTCGGAAATCCTGGCCTTGGCGGGCAAGGATTCCAGCGGCCGAGGTGTTGATGCAGCAGATACCGTGCAGGCAGCCCTGGACGCCGGACGCGAATTGGCCAAGGAGCACGGGTGCGTTGTTGCCATCTCCGGTGAAGCGGACGCGATCATCGACGCGAACCGCACCGTGCTGGTGCATACCAACGGGATCGGGTTGACCAGGATCACCGGTGGAGGATGCGCGCTGGGCGCCTTCAACGCGGGCATGCTCGCAGTGCACGAGGACCCCTTTGACGCGGCCATCGCTGCCCACGGATTCTATGGCCTCGCCGCAGAAAAGGCGCTGGCGGCAAGCAGCGGTCCGGGGAGTTTTGCCGTGGCCTTCCTTGATGCCCTGGCCGCCACGGAACCTGAAGAACTACAGAATTTGAAGTACGAGGAATTGAACCATGGATAATATCGGCGCATACCTAGTAGCCAACACCGCCAGCTGCACGCCACGCACCACCCTGGAAGTCATCGAAGGGGCGGTGGCCGGCGGCATCGAGTGGATCCAGCTGCGGGCCAAAGACGAGACCGCGCGCGAATTCTTCGAACTGGCCTGCGCCGCGGCCCGCCTCACCGAAGGCAAGGCGAAGCTGCTGATCAATGACCGGATCGACGTGTTCTTGGCGGCCCGCGCGGCCGGGGCAGCGGTCAGTGGAATCCACATCGGCCAGAAGGACATCCCGGTGCGCCTGGCACGCCAGATCATGGGCGAAGGCATCATCGGCTTGAGCGCTTCCACCGATGCCCAGCTGGCACAGGCCAACCTCGATGCCGAGGCGATCGACTACTTGGGGGTCGGCGCAGTGCGTGCCACTCCAACCAAAAAAGACCACCCAACCCCGATTGGGCTGGACGGTTTTGCCCGCGCCGCATCGCTGACTTCCCTGCCCTGCATAGCCATCGGGGCGATCACCGCGCAGGATGCCAGCGCCATCCGCGCTGGCGGCGGAGCAGGTATGGCCGTGGTCCGCGCCATCTGCAATGCCGACGACCCGCAAGCTGCCAGCGGGCAGCTGGTGGCAGCGTGGGCGGCAGCGCAGTGAAAAATATTCTCTCCATTGCCGGCTCCGACCCCTCCGGTGGCGCAGGGATCCAAGCGGACCTGAAGGCCATTGCCGCCAACGGCGGCTACGGCATGTGCGTGATCACCGCGCTGACCGCGCAGAACACCCTGGGTGTCAGCGCGGTACAGGCCATCGATGGCGAGTTTGTGCTCGCTCAGCTCAACGCGATCAGTGCCGACGTCCAGATCGATGCCATTAAAATTGGCATGCTGGCCAACGAGGAGATCATCCGCGCCGTCAACGGATGGCTGGATACCGTGGATGCCCCGGTGGTACTGGATCCGGTCATGGTAGCCACCAGCGGGGACCGGCTCCTGGAAGATGAGGCGGTGCTCGATTCCCTGTTGGACCGCGCTTCGGTGATCACGCCCAATCTGCTGGAGCTGGCAAGCTTGCTGCGCGAGCCGGCAGCGGCCGACTGGCCGCAGGTCCTGGACCAGGCCCGGCGGCTGGCTGCCAAGCATGATGCACTGGTCCTGGCCAAGGGCGGACATCTGGCCGGGGACCTGTGTCCCGATGCCCTGGTCTCCGCCCAGGGAGTATTGGCCGAGTTCAGCAACCAGCGCCACCACACCAAGAACACCCACGGCACCGGATGCACCCTGTCCAGCGCCCTGGCGACGATCTATGCATCGGGCGGCGACTGGGCCAGCGCACTGGAACAGGCCAAGGCCTATCTGTTCCGCGCCATCGGAGCTGCCGATGAACTCAACGTCGGCCGCGGGCATGGCCCGGTGAACCACTTTGCCCACTTCTTCAGCGAAGCTGATCCGATGGATCAGTGGTGGCAGCAGATCCACGAGCTGCGCGGCTCCATCGACAACCTGGAGTTCATTGCCCAGCTGGCCGACGGCACGCTGGACCCAGCGGACTTTGAATACTATTTGGCGCAGGACGCGCTGTACCTGCAGCGCTATGCCCAGGTGCTGGCCGAAGCCAGCGCATTGGCCCCGGATCTTGACGCGCAGCGCTTCTGGGCCGGCTCCGCCCGGGAAATCCTGGAAGGCGAGCTGCAGCTGCATCGCAGCTACCTGGCCGAAGGGACCGCCAATCCCAGCGCCATCACATTGAACTACGTGAACCACCTGGCCGCTTCCAAGCGCAGCTACGCGGAGCTGATCGCCGCAATCCTGCCGTGCTATTGGCTGTACCAGGACATCGGCAAGCGCCTGGCCTCGGCCAACCATCCAGAGCACCCGTACAAGCAGTGGCTGGTGACCTATGCGTCGGAGGAATTCGATCTGGCCACCGAGCGCGCCATCGACATGGTGCGCGTCGCGTGGAAGCAGGCCGACGTCGATCTGCGCGAGCGGATGCGGCTGGCCTTCGTGCGATCCTCCGAACACGAGGTGGCCTTCTTCGATCAGGCACGGCGGAACCGAGTAGAATTCTCTACGGCCTGAAACGCGCGGGCCACGATCTGGAGGATTGCATGAGCTGGAGCATTCACGGCAACGGAAAGACCATCACCCCGGGCGAAGTTGTTGCCCCGGAAGAACGGCTGCACTGGCCGCAAACCATTTCCATTGGCGCCCAGCACATCCTGGCGATGTTCGGCTCCAGCATCCTGGTCCCGACCCTGACCGGTTTCCCGGTGACCACCACCTTGCTGTTCACCGGCTTGGCCACGATCATCTTCTTGCTGATGACCAAAAACAAGGTCCCCAGCTACCTCGGCTCGTCTTTTGCGATGATCGCTCCGGTCATCTCCACCACCCAGTCGCACAGCATGGCTGGCGCGCTGGGCGGCATCGTGATGACCGGTGCGCTGCTTTTTGCGGTGGGGCTGATTGTCCAGGTGACCGGCACCGGATGGATCCACTCCTTGATGCCGCCGGTGGTCATGGGCACAATCGTTGCGCTGATCGGCCTGAACCTGGCCAGTGCGACCCTGGCGCCCATGACCGATTTCCCGCTGACCACCTTCTTGACGGTGATCTTCACGGTGCTGGCCACGGTGGCCTTCAAGGGCCTGCTGGGGCGCCTGTCAATTCTGGTGGGCCTGGTCCTCGGCTACCTGCTGGCTTTGGTCCAGGGCCAAGTTGATTTCAAGGCCGTCCACGCTGCCGAATGGGTGGGCCTGCCGCAATTCACCACTCCGGCCTTCCACTTTGATACCGCGCTGATGTTCCTGCCAGCCGTGTTCGTCCTGATTGCCGAGAATATCGGGCACGTGCGCACCGTGGGCGTGATGACCGGGCGGGACCTCTCGAAGTTCAATGGCCGCGCGTTGATGGCCGATGGCGCTGCCAGCGTCGTTGCCGGGCTCGGTGGCGGTTCGGCCACCACCACCTACGCCGAGAACATTGGCGTGATGGCCGCGTCCCGCGTGTACTCCACCGCCGCCTACTGGGTGGCGGCCATCGTGGCCATGGCTTTGGCCTTCTTGCCGAAGTTCGGCGCTTTGGTGGGCACCATTCCGGCGGGTGTCATCGGCGGCCTGGGCATTGTCCTGTACGGCATGATCGGCATTGTCGGCGCCCGCTTGTGGATCGAGGCGAAGGTCGACTTTGGCAACCCGATCAATTTGATGACCGCAGGCACCGGGCTGATTATCGCGATTGCCGTGACCAGCGATATCTCCTTCGGCCAGTTCCAGCTCGGCGGCATCGCGCTGGGCTCGATCGCCACCTTGGTGGTGTTCCACTCGATGCGCGCGGTGGCCAAGCTGCGCGGCAATGACCTCGCCGGGAACCCGAGCGAATCCTGAGATTTTTAAAAAAATTTTTTCGGCCGGCCGGTGCTGCGACTTTGCTCGTGGCACCGGCCGGCCTTTTTTGTGCAATCCCCCGCTGGTTAGGCACGAGGCGTAGTGGCCCGAAAGGCATTCTGGGTGAATCTTGTAAGGACTCCTTCCAAAATGTGATTGTTATCCCACCAAAAACTGAAAATTACCGATTTCCGCCCCGGCCAAATCGGATAGCATGGCTGATTGTGACTGCGACAACATCAGACGGAAAACTCTCCGCGCGACTCATCTTCATCGCCCTCGGGGCGGCACTGGGTGGGTTCGTTTTTGGATATGACTCATCAATCGTTAACGGCACCGTAGACGCTGTCGAGCACGAATTCGGGCTCAACGCGGTAACTATCGGTTTCACTGTTTCCTGCGCCTTGCTGGGCGCAGCTCTGGGCGCATGGGTAGCAGGTGTGGTCTCCGAACGCGTGGGACGCGTGCGCACCATGCTCTTCGCCTCCATTCTCCTGGCCATCTCGGCTATCGGCTGCGGCCTGTGCTTCAGCGCCGCCGACCTCATCGTATGGCGCATCGTTGGCGGCATCGGCGTCGGCTTCGCTTCGGTGATCGCTCCCGCCTACATCGCCGAGGTCTCCCCGGCAGCCCACCGCGGACGCCTGGGCACCATGCAGCAGATGGCCATCGTGCTGGGCATCTTCGTGGCCTTCCTGGTCAGCGCGCTGCTGGTCTTCGTCATGGGTTCGGCCGACGCCACCGGCTGGTTCGGCCTGGCGGCGTGGCGCTGGATGTACCTCTCGCTGTTGGTTCCAGCGGTGCTCTACGGCGTGCTCTCGCTGCGCCTGCCCGAATCCCCGCGCTACCTCGTTGAGCGCGGCCGCTACGTGGAAGCCGCCGCTGTGCTGACTCGTGACATGGGCATGAACGCTGGCGCGGAAACCGAGAAGAAGATCGAAGAAATCCGTGCCACCGTGCACGTGGAACGCCGCCAGAAGTTCAGCGACCTGCTGGGCCGCTTCGGCTTCCACCCGCTGGTCTGGGTTGGCATCCTGCTCTCGGTCTTCCAGCAGTTCGTCGGCATCAACGTGATCTTCTACTACTCCACCACGCTGTGGAAGTCGGTGGGCTTCGCCGAATCGGACTCCTTCACCATTTCGCTGATCACCTCGGTGACCAACGTGGTGGCCACCATTGTGGCCGTCCTGCTGATCGACGTTCTGGGACGCAAGCTGCTGCTGACCATCGGCTCGGCCATCATGACCTTGTCACTGGGCATGATGGCAGTGGCCTTCGCGCAGTCGGTCACCATCGATGGCGCGGTCTCGCTGCCAGGCAGCTGGGGCATCATCGCCCTGGTGTCGGCCAACCTGTTCGTGGTCGGCTTCGGCGCGACTTGGGGTCCGGCCGTCTGGGTTCTGCTCGGCGAGATCTTCCCGAACTCCATCCGCGCAATGGCCCTCGGTGTGGCTGCTGCCGCGCAGTGGATCGCCAACTTCATCGTTTCCACCACCTTCCCGGCGCTGGCCGATGCAGGCCTGGCACTGGCATACGGCATCTACGCCGTGGCTGCGCTGCTGTCCTTGATCTTCGTGATCTTCATGGTCAAGGAGACCAAGGGGCGCACCCTGGAAGACATGAAGCTGTAAAGCGGCAACGCTCGCAACTGGACTGCGGCGAGGCGGTGCGGAACCATCAGGTTCCGCACCGCCTCGCCATTTAACGCCGCGCGGGCCTACCAGGCCTTGCGGGGCACGTCGACCCCGGCCTCGCTCTGCACCTCGAGGACCTTGTCCAGGCTCGGGCGGCCTTCGCGCACCGGCCCCTGATCGGCCAGCTCGACCACGACGCGGCCGCCCGGAACCAGGTCCACCTGCTCCCCGCGCACCCAGATCGGGCGCGAGTGCGCGCCCTCAAGGGTGAAGGCGATGCTGGTTCGTTCCAGGCGCACCGCAATGCGCATGCCATGCCAGGCCAGGCTGAAGCTGATCGAGCGCCAGGCTTCGGGCAGGCGCGGATCAAAGCAGAGCCGGTCATCGTCATCACGCAAGCCGGCAAAGCCATAGATCAGCCCGGACCAGACGCCACCGGTGGAAGCCACGTGCACGCCGTCCCCGGTATTGCCATGCAGATTCTGGAGATCCACATTCAGCGCGTGCTCGAAGTACTCCCAGGACAGCTCTCGGTACCCGACCTCGGCAGCCAAAATGGACTGCACGGTCGCCGACAACGTGGAGTCGCCGGTGGTCAGCGGGTCATAGTAGTTGAAATCGGCAAGCTTCTGCTCGGCGCTGAAGTCGCTGGAGCGCAGCCACAGGGCGAGCACCGCATCGGCCTGCTTGATGACCTGGAAGCGGTAGATCACCAGCGGGTGGTAATGCAGCAGCAAGGGGCGCTTGTCCGGGCCGGTATTGGCCAGGTCCCACACTTCGCGGTTCAGGAAGTGCTCATCCTGCGGGTGGATTCCCACGGATTCCGAATACGGAATATGCATGCAGTCAGCGGCCTTGAGCCACAGGGCGATTTCGCCGTCGCTCAAATCCAGCTTGCTGGCCAGCTTGGCGTACTCCTCGGGCCGCTGCTGCGCGAGCTCGAGCAGCAGCTGGGCGCTGCGGCGCAGATTAAAGCGGGCCATGACATTGGTGTACAAGTTGTCATTGACCACCGCGGTGTACTCGTCCGGGCCGGTGACCCCATGGATGTGGAAGCGCTCATTGCCTTCTTGGCCGCGCCAGAAGCCCAGCGACGCCCACATGCGGGCGGTTCCCGCCAGGATTTCGGCGCCGCCAGCGAGCAGGAACTCGTCGTCCTCCATCACGCTCAGATAGCGGTTGAGCGAATATACGACGTCGGCGTTGATGTGATACTGCGCGGTGCCCGCAGGATAGTAGGCACTGGCTTCCTCGCCGTTGATGGTGCGCCACGGGAAGAGCAGCCCGGCCTCGTTCATGATGCTGGCCCGCCGCGTGGCCGCCGGGATCATCGCAACCCTGGCGCGCAGCGTATTGCGCGCCCACTGCTGGTTGGTATAGGTCAAGAACGGCATCACATAGATTTCGGTATCCCAGAAGTAGTGTCCCGAATAGCCATTGCCGCTCACACCCTTGGCGCTGATGCCAAGGCCATCGGCCCGGCCCGCGGCCTGGGCCAGCTGGAACAGGTTCCAGCGGATCTTGCGCTGCAGTCCGGCATCGTCGCAGTCCACCACGACATCGCTGCGCTTCCAGAAGTCGGCCATGAAGTCCCGCTGGGCGCGGAAGTGCCCGTCCATGCCCTGTTCGGCCAGATGATCCAGCGCGCGATCCGAGCGCTGCAGCATTTCCTGGGCCGGGTGGCGACGCGAGCAGTTGTAGACCGCGTACTTCGACACGCGGATGCCCTGCCCGGCTTCCAGCCGGGTGCTGATGATCTCATCGGCACGCTCATCGGCGGTCTTGCGGTCAATGCGCAGCGGCTGATCGGCTCCGCCGGTGGTGCTCACCTGGTGCTCCACCATTGCGGCCACGGACATGCCGGACCCGGGAACCTCATATGAGATGCCCAAGCGGGATCCGCTCACCGTGTGCCCGGCGGGCCGCAAGGGATTTTCGCTGGCTTCCTCGCTCTTGCGCGGATCGGCGACGCCCGCAGCAGAGGCGTCGGTCTCCTCGGGCGAGGCCACGGTGCGCTGCGAGCGGTAGCCCACCACCGATGATTGCACGAGCACCCTGGCCGGAGCATCCAGCAGCCGAACGTGGACATCCTGCAAGGCCAGGTGGCGGTCGGTGAAGGAGATCATGGTGCGGGCCATGACGGCCACACGGTGCCCTTCGGCGGTGCGCCACAGGGTTCGCGCGCACAGGGTCCCGTCGCGGAAGTCCAGGCGCAGTTCATCGCGCAGCATCTCGGTGCGGCCAACTTCCAGGGCTTCATCGTTGATGAAAACGCGCAGCGTCCTGAAATCCGGGGCGCTGATCATGGTCTGGCCGGTTTCGGCCAGGCCGAAGGCGCTTTCCGCGTGCCGGATCTGCCAGGCCTCGTGCAGGCCATTGATGAACGTTCCACCGCTTTGATCGCCTAGGCCCAACTGCGCCGCCCGGGCGCCAAGGAAGCCGTTGCCCAGGGAGAAAACGGTATCCTGGGCGCCATCGGCGTCCCGGTGCTCGTCACGCAACAGGGACCAGGAATCGTCCTCCCAGCTCTGCGCGGATTCATCGGAAACCAGTTCGGAAAGATCCTCAATGACAAAATGCGCGCCGGCTTCCAGCAGTTCGGCGGCATTCCCTTCCCGTGCCACACCGACCACGCCAAAGCCCCCGGCCCGTGCGGCGGCCACGCCGCTGGTGGCATCTTCGAAAACCACGCACTCTTCGGGACGCCAGCCCAAGTCGGCGGCGGCAGCCAAGAAGGTATCCGGGGCAGGCTTGCCGGCCAGTTTTCGGGCGGCGGCTTCCTGGCCGCCCATCACCAGCGGGAAGTGCTCTTCCAGGCCTGCGGCCGAAAGCACCATGCGCGCGTTGCGCGAGGACGACACCACCGCGACGTCGAGCCCGGCATCAAGAACCTGGCGCAGGTAGGCCAGGGAACCCGCGTAGGGCTCGATCCCATCGCGCAGCAGCACCTCGGTGAATTTGTCGTTTTTCATATTGCCCAGTGCGCAGATGGTGTCCTGGCCTGCGGGATCCTGGACGTTTCCCCATGGCAATTCGAGACCGCGCGAGGCGAGCATGGCTTGCACCGCGTCATAGCGCGGACGCCCGTCGAGCAGGTTGAAATAGTCCTGCTCGGTGTAACTGGCCACGCCCGGGATTTGCTCGAAATAGGAAGTGAAAAGTTCTTGCCAGGCTCTGCGATGCAGCAGCGCCGTTGGTGTAATCACACCATCCAGATCAAAGAGGACGGCTTTGTAATCACGATGTCGGTACTCAGGTCGATAAGCGTTCACGATCGAAATCCTTCGAAAGGGGAGCAAATTACTAGCCGTAGTCCATACGGTAGCAACTGAACGCGTTTGCATCGACATACTACGATAAGAACGTGGCACAGTGGATAGATTTGTTCAACAGCGATAACTGGCGTGAGTCGACCGCCGAATGGATCGACGCGGCCTGCGAGGCCTACGGCATCCAGCGCACCTCGGGTCCTGACTTCTGGCCTGCCCAATTGCACCAGATCCAGGCATCGGTGCAAACCGACGCAGCGGACCTGATCTTCAGCGCCAACGCCCCGGGGCTGGCTGCTGAAGCTGCCACCACCGTGGTGGCCGGACAGCTTTTGCCTGATCGCGTGGTGATGCCGCTGGCGGTGGATCGCCGCGCTGGCTACATGCTGAGCCCGGACTTCGGGCATACCATGGCGGATCTCGGGGATTCCGTGGAAAACTGGGAGCTGGCACTGGCCTCGCTCGGGTCCTTGCAAGTGGCGCTGATGGGTAGTGAAGACCAGTTCTTTGATGCCGGCGTCACCGTCGTTGACCCCCAGTTCCTGCCCGAACAGTTCGAGCAGGCGTTGATGATGCACGTTTCCCTGCCAGCAGAACACCCATTGCACATCGACGGGGCGCAGGCAGATCATCTGGCCGCGCATATCGACGAGCTGACCCAGGCCAGCGCTGCCCTGCACCAGGGCGCAGTCCCGCTGAGCCTGGAACACGGAAATTTTGATCTTTCCCAGGTTGTTGTACCGGCAGAAGCTGGCATCCACGGGCGTATCCTGAATCTTTCCTCAGCTCACTGGGCGCACCCCTTCTCATCGCTGAATACCGCCTTGGCGGCCATGACCGAAGCGTGGAACTGCGAGACCAGCGACGAGCGGGTCATGCAGGTGCTTTTCGCCTATCTGGATCAATTTGCCGCGTACGGCTCGCCGGATGAACTCTACGACCTGATCAATCCAGCCTGCCTGGTGGCTCCGCTGTCCCAGCACGAGACGTGGCTGCGCTTGCTCTTGGATGCCGACGATGAGCATTTGCGCGAGAACGCTCCCAGCGTATTGAGCACGCTGGACCTTCAATAGCTTTAACGACGCA
>Ga0308157_10007696_pt1 | contig 12479 bp, 18 predicted proteins | sample PhyBR1_FD_201035 | JGI IMG/M metagenome (GOLD analysis project Ga0308157, IMG submission 201035) | Phyllosphere microbial communities from UC Gill Tract Community Farm, Albany, California, United States - DLSLB.R1 | ecosystem: Host-associated > Plants > Phyllosphere > Unclassified | place: USA...
CTTCGGCAAGTCAGTCAAAGAACTTCGTGCTCATGAGTTCATCAACTCGCTCATGAAGCTGGAGGGTAAGTTCTACAGCGCTCTAGATCGCCTGAAAGAGGCGCACACTGCAGGGCACGACGTGGTGCTCATCAGTGGGTCACCACAGTTCCTGGTGGGCGCTTTTGCTCGACGCTTCGGCTTCACCGCCATCGGCTCGATCTACCACCGAGACAGCTTCCGACGCATGAACGGGCTAGTAACCGGCATGTTCGGTGCTGAGGCTAAGCAGAAGGTGATTGAGAAGCTCTCACTCGAGCGTTATCAGATGATCTTCGCCTACGGCGACACCTCATCCGACCTCCCGTTGCTCCAGGCGGCTCATCACTCAGTGCTGGTGGATCCATCGCCGGAGACGCTTGCTCGCTGTGGAGCTGTAGACGAGATCCTTCGAAGCTAAACAGGGGTTGGTTGATAGATAGCTGCATGGCTCATCTTTTCACCGATTCACAGACCGCGCTCTTAGACGGTGTCGTGCAGCGCGACTGCTTAGAGTTCCTCGCGGAGCTCCCCAGCAACTCAGTAGATCTAGTTCTCACTGACCCTCCGTACTACATCGGCTACGACGGTGGCCTCGGATGGGACTCACAGTGGAAGACTGAGAAAGAGTACCTTGACTGGTGTGAGCAGTGGACTCGCGAGTGCGCTCGAGTTCTAAAAGATGGCCGCATGCTCATCGTCTGGGGCACGCTCAAGACAGACACATTCCTGCGCTACAAGCTAGATGTCTTGAACACCATACCTGAGCTTCGCGGTCAGACAGAGCTCATCTGGTCCTACAACTGGGGCGGCCGTACGAAGACTAACTTTGCTCGCAAACACGAGTACGCGTGGTGCTACTCTAAAGGCGACAGCTTCCTCTTTAACGCTGATGATGTTCGTATCGAGCGCAAGATGAAAGCTGATATCCGTAACGGAGGCCTGCACACTAAAGGCACCATCCCGACCGCTGTCTGGGAGAAGAACAATCACACGACCTCTAAAGACTTCGTGAATTGGCATCCGACTCCGAAGAACCTCGATGTGCTTACTCGCATGATTACCGGTTACACGAACCCCGGTGATACTGTGCTCGACTGCTTCCTAGGAAGTGGAAGCACCGGAGTTGCTGCACTGCGCTCAGGCCGTAAGATAGTCGGTTGCGAGCGGGACGACGAGTACTACGACCGGATGGTAAAGCGTCTGATAGCGGCTGTCTAAGCCACGCTAGCTTCTTTCGTAGCGCGGCCAGGTAAGATAAGAGTAACGACCAGAGGAGATTCATGTTGAACATTGAAGCGGTAGTACTAAACGCCATCGAAGAGTCGTCATCATTCTATCTCGGTAAGGTCAAAGAGTATCGTCCGGATATCTACGAAGAAGTGCGGACATCCTTACTACAGCACAACGGCATTCCTCATCACTCGGCCACCGAAGGTGTGCCGGAGCGCTACGCTGGCCGTCTTTCAGGGCAGTGCCTGCTGGCCACATCCGCCGGTTTCTCACAGGATGAAGTGTTTGAGGCTATAGCTCGTGGAGCCGGTACCAAAGTAGCTAACTAGTAAGCGATAAGCTTTGCTAACGTTCCTCAATCAGGAGGCTAGCATTGCAATCCGCTAACATCAACCACTTCAGCCAGGACGAATCCGGCGACTTCAAAGACCTAAACTTCAAGCTCACTGTCCTTGAGTCTCTACTCAACTTGGACCGTTTCAAGCTCATCGATCCGTACGACTTTGAGTTCGACGCTGACACTGACTTCGGCGCCGATGTCATGCCTGATTTCTACGGGCCGTATCTGCCGGTGCTGCGTGAGTACGCCGGAGCGCCGATTACTGACGAAGAGCTCGAGGCCGTAGAGGAGCTTTACTGGGACGGCGGTAACGCTGTCTTCGGGGCCATCGCTCCAAACTGGGACGGCGAGGATGATCTATTCGATGTGCTGGACTACCAGACTGATCTTTCGCTCGTACCCAACTTGAAGAGCTTTACGGCACCGTTCAGCGACATCGAGCTGGAGAAACTCTCTAGGAACAATCCTGCGATTGATTTTACCCAGCTTTAAAGTAGCAAAGCTATTGTGCGAGTGCTAGAATCATGTACCATTGAATCAAGCTTGCAACACTGATCACAGGAGGCTCATCATGGCAGACACACTCTTCGGCTCCGGTACTCGCTCGGCTGAGTTCTTCTTCGAGCACAACGGCGTCGAGTACACCACGTTCCCGGCGGGCTGGGAAGACAACGGCTGTGACGTGTTCGAGCTCGTCAAGACCGTCGGTGAGGACGAGGTCTTTGTGGACACGCTCCACATCTCGCCACTCGAAGAGGTCGCGGATGTCGTAGAGCGCTGGAAGAGCACTCTTAAGAACTAAGACTTCTGGGCTGAAAGCGCAACACAGTGCTTTCAGCCCAGAAGTGTGAGATTTTCTCTCAAGCCTACTTCGTATCGAACGGCTTGTAGGCGATGGCCCAGCCTACGTCCACCGGCTCCGGTTCTTCGTCGTAGATCTCAATCGGCTCACCGGTCTCATCATCGTAAGCTCGATCTTCGTCTGAGTCGGGACCTGAGCCGACCACGCTCACGTAGTAACCTGGCTTTCCATCGGCCACCTTCTGAGCCACACCGTCCGCAATCTGTTCAGAAGAGTGAAGCCACGGCCCGCTGTAGCCTTGCTGCCCAGTCATGCCGTAGGTGATTAGCTCCCACCCACCACCGACATCGGTCTTGTCAGCGTCTTCGATCCACGAAGTGTCCGGCGCGTACACCGCTCCACCTTCGTAAAAGTCGTTGTCTGAGCCTTTGGCTAGCACATGATCGAAGTCCATAGCGTAGGCGATTGAGCCAGGGCCGCTCTCTGTCACCGAAAGTTGGCCAAGCTTCTTCATCTTGCTTAGAGCAGCTGTTTCGTTAGCTGAAACCTCGAAAGAGCCGGCCTGCGTCTCTTCAAAAGCGTTACGAGCAGCTTCCGGTGAAGAGTAGTGGTCTTCGGCGCTACCGAACGGGCAACCACCTTTAGTGGCTGAACACTTTCCAGCTTCACCGGTGGACGGGTTGATGTGAAAAGCCATGAGAGCCTCCTATAAGCTGCCTAGAGGTATCTCTAACTCAGTAGATAGCGGTGGTAAAGCCGTACCATGTGGAGCCGTAGCCGGTAGCGTTAGCTTTGTGGTAGACGATCTTGTTCGGAGCCACATCGCCAAAAGCTAGATAGGTTACCGTCTGGAGCACCGGCGCGTTACCTTCCATGTAGAAAGAGGTGATCGGAGCCAGAGCAAAAGCGTTACCTCCGATGACTTTAACCTTAGACGGGATCGTAACCGAAGTCAGCTTTGTGTTGTAGAACGCAAACTCTTTTATCTCTGTGATGTTCTTCGGCAACTTCACAGAGGTGAGGCGGGAACCGTTGAAAGCTCTATCTCCGATGCTAGTAACAGAGTCAGGAATCACTAGGCTAGTGATGCCGGTACCGGCGAAAGCAGAGGACTGAATGTCAGTAACGCTGTCCGGGATGACTAGCGAAGTAACAGCTAGCTTACCCTGAAAAGCACTCTTATAGATAGTGGTCACCGGTACAGTCACTCCGTTGGCCGTGTACGTTTTCGGCATGACTACGCTAGACGAAGTACCTTTGTATCCAGTGACAATCGCCTGACCTGCCGACACGGCCCAAGTGAAGTCTTCAGCCGCGTTCGCCTTAGGCTCGATCACCAACGGCTTGAGCGCGGCTCCCTGACGAAGAGTAATAGCTGTGTCGCTAAGTGCTATAACCTGGTTCTTAACGGCGTTGTCAGTTGTCTTCGGCAAAGCTACAGTAAGCTTAACAGTGTAAGTCTCGCCGGTGGCTGCGGTCTGACGTAGCTCCGAAAGGCTTAGCTTGAGAGCATCGACTGTGTTCACCTTAGGCGTAATGGAGCCGATTTCTACGCCGGACTTGTCGAGTACAGCCAAAGTGAAGACAGCCTGTGAAAGCACGGCCTGACTAGCAGTATCGTTCGGTAAGCTCACGTCTAGCACTCCGGAGATGTTATCTCCCACTACGATGACGTTCAAGTCTTGCTTTAGCTGCAGGACATCGCCAGGAGCCATCCGGAAGTCGCTTAGATCCTCAAGCTGAACCGGTGAGGCTGTTTTAGTCACGTCAGTCCATTTTTGCTGGGCTAGTGCTGTGACTCGTAGATCACCGGTGGTAATCGATGCCTGAGTGTTAGCAGGCGCGTTAGCGGTCCAGAGAGCGTAGGTGCTTCCACCGACTAAGAGAGCTACACCGACTGTGCAAGCAATCGTTGCGCTAGCTAATTTTGATGAAGGCTTTGATAAGCGCATAGATTTCTGTTCCTAAGTCGAAGAGCCGTATGCCCAATGTAATTCACATCAATATCACCGCGGCTAAGTATTGACTATCCACAGGCTATGTGGTTAAGATAGCCATATGAGGAACTTTGATGGAAACAAGATTGCTATCTTCGGTGACTGGCACGGCAACCTCGCCTTCGCCGCTACCGCGTTGGCTCACGTCCACGCGACCGAAGCTCCTGCTCTCTACCTTCACGTCGGAGACTTCGGCTTCTGGCCCGCGGACAACGAAGAGTCCTGGGTCCCCGAGTACCTGCCCGGCCTCGAGAAGCTGCTCGCAGCTCAAGGCGTCACACTCCTCTTCGTAGACGGCAACCACGAGCACTTCGACTGGCTCGCGAGCTTCCCGGTGGATGAGCACGGGCTTCGCAAGATCAGCGACCATCTCTACCACCTGCCTCGCGGCGTGGCGATCATCGTCGGTGGTAAGAAGATCGTCGGCTTCGGTGGTGCCGCCTCAACTGACCGCAAGTTCCGAATCAAGGACTACTCCTGGTTCGATGCTGAGCTGATCACCGAGGCTGACCTCGAGAAGGCTCTCGCTCACGTGACTGCTGACATCCTCATCACTCACGAGGCTCCGATGCGCCGTGCAAGCGGCGGCACCGGCAGCTTCGACATGGATCAGATCACCGCCAAGCAGCGCGACTACGTTGCTAGCGCCGCCGCAGGGCTCGACGCGAAGCTTCTCGTCCACGGTCACCACCACCACGGTTACATCGACAGGTACCTCGGCACCGAGGTGATCGGCCTCGGCTGCGACTCGGTTCCGGTTTCCATGGACGCCGTCGAGATGAACCACGTAATCATCGAGCTTGAGGAGCTTTGAAATGGCTAGTCGAAAGAGCGGAACACACGGTAGATCGTCATCTGACGACAAGATGGGGAGAGCCCAGGATGTCTACCGCGGCAGCTGGGTAGAGCGTTACCAGCGCCGCGTGGGAGTCTGGGCCGACCTCTCTTCTGAACAGAACAAGACCGCAAAGCATCGTGCAGCCAAGAAGCGACGTGGCAACAACAAGAAGGCGGTACAGCGTGACCTCGAAGCAAGCTGACAACAACCTGGCTGTAGAGAAAACTTCTCCGGTAGCCTGGTGGAGCGTGCTCATCACCAACCTCGGTGTTTTCTTCGGGGTACTTCTTGCCGGCGCTAACGGGCTCGCGCTTTACTGGGCTTTCTCTACCGGAGCAACTTTCCTGTATGTCTTGGTTCCGCTCGTCGGCGTCGGGTTTAGCTTTCGCATCTTCCTCACCGCTTTCACCAGTGGCAGCCTGATCCGTAAGCTACGCTACACCGGTACGCTTGAGGTCCGGAAGGCTTCTAACTGGGTTGTGAACGTCCCGGTCTGGTCTTTCGGCAGCCTCAAGAAAGCGGAGGCCATGACGAAGCTCTTCACTGAAGAGCTCGCTAAGACTCCGGTAGAAGAGACCGATGAGAGAGTTCTTGTCTTCGTCGTCGGTGAGAAAGCTAACGATGAAGCATCGGGCTATCAGGTGAAGCTTGTCCACAAGTGCAACGATGACGGTGCTTGTGAGAAGCCTCATATGCACCTCTTCGGGTACAACGAAAACCGCGACGGCGTGATTATCTGGCCCGCCGTGTGATATGGTAGTCACATACCCAATCAGGGCTTACACTATGAAAAGGAACATGAAGTGAGTAAGAACTCCGCCGGTGGCCGTCGCCGCCCCGTGACCATCCACGAGATCAACGCCGAGTTTCGCGGCGTTCGAAGTGAGGATGAGCTCGAAGAGCACCTCGAGATGTGGTCCGATGATGAGGTAGTCATCGAGGCTCCTAAGGAGGGTGAGCTCCGCTTCACACAGGACTAAGCTCTCACTTCAACCTAAACCTCAACTTATACTTCTATAGGCGGCCGATGGCCGCCTATAGAAGTAAGAGCTTCTTTACCTATCCGTCGATCATCTCAGAGACAATGCGATTCACCGTTACAGCGTGGAATCGCTTAGGCCAACCGGCCAGCTTGGCCAGGTGTTCTTTAGAGAATTCAGAAGCTTTAGCCAGCTCCGCCACTTCGGTGGCCAGCAGCTCAAAAGCAGCCACATCGTCCGCCTTGCGAGCTTTGTAGATTCGGCTTGAGAGCTGAAGCTTTTCTTCGAACTCACTTTGTGTGGCCTCAAGCGCTAGTAGCTCGGCGAGCTCAAAGCTAAAGGTGCCGGCCAAGTTACCGGCCATGAGGTTCGGCAAGGTTTATTCGACCTTCTCCACCATGGAGAAGAGGTGATAGCCGTGAGCTTCGTTCAGCTGACCAACGAGATCCTTCTTCGTGGTGCACTCTTCAAAGGAGCCCTTGAAGACCTCGGCGCGGCCACCTTCGTGAACATTGAGCATGAGCTCTACAGCTTTCGTCACCTCCATCTCGAATACGGTGACGAGGACGATCACGACGTAGTCCATCGGCGTTACATCGTCGTCTAGGAACACAACGCGGTAACCCTTGTCGTGCTCGAAAGCCGGCGCTTCGAATAGCTCTTCTAGCTCGGCCGGCGAGATGTCTAGTGAGGGCTCAGATAGTTTACTCATACGGCAATCCTATACAAAACTAAGCCGTTTGTCAAAACGCTAAGCGTAACCGGTACTGATAGTAAGCTCGTACTGCTTACTAAAGATCGGATATCTCATGGGCACAATTCAGCTGTCACAGCTCAACGTAGAGGTTGACGCTTTCCTGTGGGAAGATCTAGTCCGTCGCTTCGCAGTCGAAGAGCACCACGATGGTAACTTCATAGCTGAAAAGTTCATGGAGATCCCCGGCGCTGACTCTAAAGGTGTAGAGGATCACGCTCTGGCCGACGCTCTCGATCTCATCAAGTTCCAGTTCAGAGGGAAGTTCAAGAACTCTCTCGTAGAGAAGTACCGTACCGGTAGCGAGTTCCAGGCGGCCGGTGACGCTGATGCCATCTTCGAGCTCTCATTCAGAGCAGCCGAAGGTGTCGCTATGAGGAGCATGGATTCGTCGGCTTACTCAGTGAACCTGATGATTCGTATTGAGATCTTCTTCTGGGTGACGCTCCAGGTCATGCGCCGCGAGCGTGGCGAGTACATGGACGTTCGTCATCAGGGAGTTGACGTACGTCTCGGTGGAAACACTGATCTACTTGAGATTGACTTCAGCTCCATCGTAGGCTAAAGGCACGATTTACAGTTGCTTCGGCGTGAGACGCTCTAGAAGAGGCTCTCAGCAGGCTACCGTCGAACCACGGGTTCGTGTGTGACTAGAGGGCTTAGGCGCTTAGACTGCGGGCTACAGTCGCCGTCGAACTAACCGTTTCCAACTGTAAAGACAGCTACGCTGGGATGGCTACAACGAAGCACAGCGTTTTAGGCTCCGTGCTAGGAAACGTACTTCGCATAGATCATTTTAAGCTTATTTGGGAGGTCCAGGAGGGTTTTAAAAGCTATCCACAATCTCAGAAGAAGAGCTACCGGCTCACCTCCCGCTAAACTGACTAGTAAAGTGTTGGTCTGAAACCGTTGTAAGAGCTCTCTTATGTGATAGTGTCATCACTAATCTTTGAAAGGAGCCAGCTAGTGGCTAAAGCAGGGCACATTGAACAAACTCGAGACAAGGTCTACGAGCGCGCGGCCTCACTGACTCCGAAGCCCGCTCAGCGTCTCTTCGAGACTCCGTTCGACGGCATGCTTGAGGAGCTCGACAAGGAGACTCGTGATGAGATCTTCCTCACCGCTCGTGAAGAGGTCGACAACCTGATGAACGGTGAGACCTCCTGGACCGCAGTGTTCAACACCTACGTCGAGATCGCAGAACTCGTGGAGCTCATCAGAGCTGACCACGCACCGACTAAGGAAGAGCCGTTCACCGAGCTCGCACTCGAGGTCTTCACGGCACAGAACCGTCTAGCAACTCTCTTCTACGTTCTTCGCACTCACAAGGACCTCACCGAGGCTCAGGGTCGTAACGTGATCGAGGCAGCTTTCCCACTTGCTGTTCGTGGTCTCACCGACGAGGCTCGTCAGGCAATCTTCTCTTACGTCTACGAGCGAAGCTCCGGCCTCGGTTGGGGACAGGTGGCTGAGGAGTACTCGAGGCTCATTGAGCTCGTTGCTCGAGTGAAGCCGATCACAGCTGTAGAAACCGACGATTCGGAGTAGGTAATGACCAAAGACGCCTCAGGGCTTGATGTTTACGAAGTGACAGAGAGCAAGAGCTTCAAAGCAGCTGTTGAAGCGATGGCTGCTGAGGAGAAGCTTCACCCTCGCGCTCCGTTAGATGCTCTTCTTCTAGTCGCTTGGCCGCTGCTTCCCATCGAGGCTGAGGCTAAGCCTTCTGGCTATCCCGCCGGTGTCGAGTGGGGCCGTGCTGCTCCCGATGATTCTGAGAAGGACGAAGAGATCGAGGACGCGGACACTCTGACAGAGGCTCTTTGGGCTATCTCTGAGAAGTACGATGTGCCGGTGACCAACAACGAGACTCGTTGGCAGGACGGAGCCTATCTCCGCGAAGTGGGCAGCTTCATCGGAGACATCCAGAAGGTTTACGCTCGATTCCGACCGGAGCCTACACCGCTTGATCAGGATCTCACCGGCGTTATCGATGACGCTTATCTGAAGTTTGACGCTGTAGCTGAGAGCGCAAGCCCGGCGGATAACGAGTACTTCACCGAAGGTTTCAAGAACGGTGTAAGCTACGCTCAGACCGTGAAGCCTGAGCTTCCTGCTCGAGAGACTCTAGCGAAGACGCTCTACAACTCCGAGCACCCGGACTACTCTTGGGACGACGAGCCGTTAGAGATTCAGGCCCTGTACTACTCAAGCGCCGGTGCGGTGCTTGACTTGCTTCGTTCAGCTTGATATAACGTCTTAGACGATTAGGGATAGAAATGACACTCATTCACAAGGACGGCGACATCTTCACTACGGAGCAGCCGGCGGTGATTCACGGCGTGAACATCGTAGGAGTAATGGGCTCCGGCATCGCTAAGACAGTACGTCAGCTTTATCCGGATGTCTACAAGGGTTACCGTGAGTACTGCAAGATGGGCTTGCTCTCTGCCGGTCACATGCTTCCGATCTACGGCCACTCAAGCACGGAAGGCGTTGCAAGTCGCTGGGTGCTGAACGCTGCCTCACAGGACCAGCCTGGGCCGTCGGCCACTTATCAGTGGGTGGAGTCAAGTGTCCGTGAGGCTTTCGCTTTCGCTCACGACACAAAGCTTAGCGGCGTGGCGATCTGTCGTATCGCTTCAGCCATCGGTGGGCTTGAGTGGCCTTCTGTGCTAGCAATCATCGAGAAGCTTGCTGATGAGTTCCCAAAGCTCACGGTAGAGGTTTGGACTTACAAGCCGTAAGCTTCACCAGTTGTAAGCTAAAAGCCGAGGCGTTGAACGCCTCGGCTTTTAGCGTAAGAGCTACTTGTGTGGTCGTTTAGAAACTCTCTTGTACCTTGGAGGCTCGAATGGCTGGATACCACTTTAACCCAGAAACCGGTGAAGCCGGGCTTTGTAAGGCAAAAGTGAGCTGTCCGTTCGGTGACTTGAACAAAGATCACTACACCTCTAAAGAGGCTGCAGCTAAAGCTTACGAAGGAACGATGGATTCGTTCAAAGTAGCGCCGTTGCTTGAGCCGATCACTAGCCTAGGTGGTTCGACCCAGTCAGTTGAGGTGCCGTCTGTTCTTGCTCAAGAGGTAGCTGCAATAGACAAGATCAATTCTGAGAAGGTTCTGGAGTTTACGAGTCACTCCGGCGCCAAAGGAAAGCTGGTTGTTACCACTGATAAGCGTGGTGAGGTGTTGGCCATACCATCTGGTGACTTTGACGATGCTTTCGGCATGGGCAAAGCTGCTACATACGCAAAGCATTTAGGGGCTATAAAGCTGACCGGCCATCCTTCTCTTACTGTGCTTCCCACCGGTGAAGCGAGTTCTGGTTCGCTACAAGCGCTAGTGAACTTTATTGCGGTCAGTAGGTACTCACTTCAAAAAGCTCGTGTTGTGGTGCAGCGAGAAGATAAGAACGTGAGTCTACTTTCAGTTGAGAAGTCTGGTAAAAAGCTAGTACTCACCACAGGGAAGGCTATCACCGGCAAGCCCGCCATGACAGTACCGAAGCTTAGCGATGCTTTACGTGCGAAGGCTTCACGAGATATTCCGGTCTATCTCAAAGACGATGAGACCGGCGAGGTCACTCCGCTTACTGCTGGACAGCTAGATCCCGAGCGTGGGCTTGTGCTCGGACTGAAGAATTAGATAGCTACATTCGATTAGGAGAACACCATGGCTAAGTACCACATCAATCCAACAACCGGAGAACCTGGGCAGTGCAAGGCGCGCAAGTCTTGCCCCTTCGGTGATCTAGAGAACGACCACTACACCTCTGCAGAGGCGGCTCGTGAAGCTTTTGAGGCGCTACAGGAGTCGTTCCCCGCTGCTCCAGCAAGCTCCGGAGCTCGAGAGTCGGTTGACGCGATGGAGGCCGCACTTGCGGAGCTTCGTAATCTCACGAACGACAGAGTAGTGATCGAGCGTTTCACTAATCGTAATCTGTTCCAGGAAGGCTTCGTAGTCGGCTCTAAGAGCGAAGGCTACAAGCCGGACTTCCAGAAGGTTCGTGATGAGCTTTGGAGCGTAGGGACGCCGCAGCTTGCGGATGACTTTGAGGCTTACTTACGAGAGGTCGACTCACCGGGTCAAACTAAGCAAGTAGCTGAAAAGCCGAACTTTGACGGCCTCGGAAAGATCCGCTTCTACTCTTCCACCGATGAGAGCGGCATCAAGGATGTGGCCAACCGCGCTCGCAACATTTTCGAGCGTAAGCCGTACGTAAAGATCGGAGTCGCTGACAAAGCCGGCGGAGGTACCGGTGTCTCGAACATCTCTTACAATCCAGAGACGAAAGAGTACGCTTTTGGCAAAAGCCGTATGCGGTTCAACACAGAACTCTACTCTAGCAAGTCGCTAGATGATGTAGTTCGCTACGCAGCTGATCAAGAGGGCTACGCAGACAGTGAGTACAGTCCTTTAGACTGGGACGAGTGAGGAAAACATGGCTAAATACCACATCAATCCAGAGACCGGTAACCCCGGCGTCTGCAAAGCCACCAAGCGCTGCCGTTTCGGTGATCTAGAAACAGATCACTACACCTCTAAGGAAGCAGCTTCAGCAGCTTACGAAGAGAAGATGAACACGTTTGGCTCTCCGGCCGAAGCTATTGATCCGATTGCTCTTACCGCCAAGCTGAAAGAGCAGCTCGTTCGTCCGCAGAGCATCGACTTCGACACAATTGAGCGAGAGCTCGGCTGGATCAACGATTGGGAACAGCCGTGGACTAAAGAAGAGATTGAAAACATGGCCACAATCGAAAAGCTGGCCAATCTCCTTGATCGCGAGCCTTTCACTAAGCAAGATGAAGGTAAGGCTTATGATCTAGTCTTTAACATGCATACTGCAGTAGTGCCGCAAAGTCGACGCTCAGGTTGGTCGTCTTCTGACCCTGACGCCGATAATTGGCGTGCTCGAGACAAGATGATCCATGAGCTCGGAAAGCACATGATTATGCGCCGTCTCGGTGACGAGCTTAGCTACGAGCCTGTGGAAGAAGTTGAGAATCCTCGTCTACTTGGGCTTGATGACGCTCAAGAGAAGGTGTTCAAGAGTTACAACCGGCCAAACTACGACTTCCAGCCGGAGCCTAACCTCGGTGATGTAGAGCCGTTCTACAAAGAGGCTATTGCTCGCGTAATCCGTGGGGATGAAGCTGCTCCAGAGAACATACTTCCAGGCACCATGGGAAGAAGCTTGATTTCACCGGCTGAACGAATCTTCAACACCATGCACCCGGATTCGAAGCTTTACGAGCAGAAACTCTATCTGTCGGCTGTCTACCCTCTCAACGAGCTGAAAACAGAGATGGATCGAGTCGGCATAGAAAACGTCTCGGTTTCACCGCTAGAGAACGGTCGCGAGTGGGGAAACATTTACACAGTGATGACTCCTGACGGAGGCACGCGCTCATTTGCCGTGTACGAGCACCGCAACAGTGACTCAATCATCATCAACGGTAAAGACAATTGGGATGGAGAGGGCTTACCTTATGCTGGAGACAGTAAGCAGAAGTTCTTCG
>Ga0308157_10007698_pt1 | contig 12475 bp, 10 predicted proteins | sample PhyBR1_FD_201035 | JGI IMG/M metagenome (GOLD analysis project Ga0308157, IMG submission 201035) | Phyllosphere microbial communities from UC Gill Tract Community Farm, Albany, California, United States - DLSLB.R1 | ecosystem: Host-associated > Plants > Phyllosphere > Unclassified | place: USA...
TTGCCTCCGACATTTTCCTTGCAGCGCCAGCAAAATCATCGTCGTTCAGTGCTTGATAAACGCGATCATTAGTGACGTTGGTTGTGTTGTATGTAAAGCTGACCAGGCCGTCAAATTGCGCTTGAGTCAGCTTTACCTTCACTTTCACCTTCACACGGCGTTCCGCTTCCGTGACCCGCTTAACGTATTCCATGTCGACTGATGGCGCGGTGACTTTTCGCTGCAACTCTTCTGGCGTACAGACTCCTTTGTGCGCGTAGAAGCCGATTCCCCCCGTACAATTTCCTTTGCTTCGGCCCATGTCGTTGTAGTACTTCAGCATGACCTTTTCGGTATTTCGCATCGTATTCAATGCATGTGGCTCATTCTCAACCCCACGTTGAGACTGGCGCCGGATGGGGACCTGACGTTCGCAGTTGCCATTGCATGCTCCAACGAGAAGGAGCAGCCAATCTAGCAAGCTGGCGAACGGGACACTTATGGCGTGTCAAGCCTGTGGGTTTTCGGGATGTAAAAGGGACGAGGACCGCCCATTGGTAGAAAAGACTGAGGAGATCGAAGATGGCGCAGGCGGCGCCATCTTCGATGCGGGAATCAGGTGCCGGACTGCACTTTCGCAACCGTATCGGCCTCCGCCTGGCTATCGCCCCCCGCCACCGCCTGCCGCCCTTCAGCCTCGGCCAGCAGCGCGCAGCGCTCGGCCTTCTCCGCATTGCGCAGTTCGACATACCGCCGCAGCGCATCGTCCAGCGTTGGCAACAGCGCACCGCGCTCGCTGTGCAGCGACGAATATGCCGGCCGCGCCGCCGTGAAGCCGAATTCCGCAGCCGGCTTGGCCTCCAGCGTCGCCGCATCGACGCCGGCCAGCTCGGCCGCGCGCCGCGCAAGATCGGCCCAGGTCAGCTCGCCCTTGTTGGCCAGGTGCCAGACGCCGGCTTCGCGGTCGACCGCGAGGTCCAGGCAGGCGTGCACCAGGTCGGGTACATAGGTCGGCGAGATCGTCAGGTCGCTGGCAGCCACGAACGGGGCGCCGCGCTCGAGCGCGTCCAGTGCCAGCGTCACGAAATTATGCTGGTCCCAGGGGCCGAAGAAGGCGCTGGTGCGCACCACCAGCGCGCCCGGGTGATTGGCCAGCACCGCGCGCTCGGCCTCGAGCTTGCTGCGACCGTAGACATTCAGCGGATTCGGTGCATCGGATTCGACATAGGGCCGCTCGTTGCTGCCGTCGAATACGAGGTCGCTCGAGAAGGTGGTCAGGTGGATGCCGTGGCGCGCGCAGGCCGCGGCCAGGATGGCGGCGCCGTGCGTGTTCTCGCGCTGGCAGCGCTCCATCTCGTGCTCGGCATCGTCGACCCGCACATAGCCGCAGGTATTGACCACCGCCCAGGGCTTGTGCCGGGCCAGCGCGCGCTCGACCGAGTCGGCGTCGGCGATGTCCATGTCCTGGCGCGACAGCAGCTTGTAGGCCAGGTTGCGCTTGTCGCAGATGCGGGCGAAGGCGCGGCCCAGGGTGCCGGTCGCGCCAAGGATCAGGATCGGCGCGGCGTCGGTGCCCACCAGGCGATGGCCGTCGGCCGCGATCGAGGTCAGCGCATCGGGCGTGGCCACCGGCTGCTGGCACAGGAAACGGCCGGGCCGGCGCCACCAGCCCTGGGCGCGCAGCACCGGGTGCGACAGCGGCGCACCGCCCGATAGCTCGCGCATCATCTTCGCCAGCGCGGTCGGGCGCGGCAGCGGCGAGCGCACGTCGAGCGGGCCCGGCTCGTAGTAGCCGCGCTCGACCGTCACCAGGCTGTTCCAGTCGAAGGAGCCGAGCAGGGCCCAGACCGTGACTGCGCGCACGTCGACGCCGTTGTCGCGCGACTGTTGCGCCGCTTCCCAGATCTCGAGCAGCCAGCGCATTTGATCTTCGCGGTTGGCGTCGATATGGGCTTCGGTGATCGCCAGCGGAATGCCATAGCGTTCCCAGATCTCGGACAGCAGCGGGGCGATGCCGGGCGTCGGCGTTGCCAGCACGCGCGAGGCTTCGATGTCGGCGCAGGGGATGCCGTCGGCCACGCCGCGATGGTGCGGCGGATAGCGCTCGGGGCGGTGGTCCAGCCAGCGCTCGCTGGTGACGTAGTAATTCACGCCGATGAGGTCGGGCGGGCAGGGATTGTCGCGGAACCACAGGATGTCCTGGGCCTCGATGCCGGTCTTGAGCAGGTAGTTCCACAGCTTGTGCTCCGGGCCGACCATGCCGCACAGCAGGTCCCAGCCCAGCCAGCGGCGTTCGTTGTAGAACTCGGCCACGTGGCCCAGTTCGGGCGTGCTGTAGGTCTTGCCGAGGTCGTCGGTCTGCACGAGCTTGGCGTCCGGGTTGACGGCGCGGATGGCGCGCATCGACAGCACGGTGGCGCGGCACTGGTTGAGCAGGGCGTCGATGAAGGTGCGGTCGTCGCGACCGTGCGGATACCAGACGCCGTACAGGCCTGCGAAGCGCGCCGTGGTGCAGATTTCGTTGACCGGGGTGTAGTACTCGAGCCACGGGTAGCGCGCGGCGACCGCGCCGGCGTAGTCGGCCAGCCCTTGCGCGAAGCCGGGATCGACCAGGCTCGTGTGGCGCGGACCGCTGCCATGGTGGATCAGTCCGGCGATCGGGGTGACGCCCGCGTCGCGCAGGGCGGCCAGGCGTTCGTCGGGCCAGCGCCAGTCGGCGTGCTCGATGCCGTCGGGGGCGGTGCGTTCCCACAGGATCGGGTAGCGGATGGCGCGGATGCCCAGATCGGCGAAACGCTCGATGTCGCACAGGCGCGCGCTGTGGCCGTTGCGGTCGAGCTGGCTGAAGTAGGTGTCTTGCACGCGGTTGACCGTGCATTCGAGGCCGCCCCAGAGTTCGAGGGGAGTCGCTGGGCTGTTCGTGCTCTTGTTCATGGTTGTTCTTATTCCTTAATTTTATGACAACAAAATATCGGCAATGCGGCGCTACCGAGAATCAAACTGCGTTGGGAGAGCCCTGCCTGCCGGATCATGGCGCCGATTGCGTTGAGTAGCGGGTTGACAGCGCGACGCCAACCTGCAACCATGCGGTCCATGATCTTTCCGAAAGCACATCCAATTCTTGCCTGGTGGCGCCGCTCCTAGCGCGCGGCCCCGGAAATGATGTGCATTCCAGCTAACGCCGCCTCGATTAGAGCGGCGTTCATTCATTGACGCAGGACGATCGAGGCATCTACCAAGGACCTTCGATGACCCTGCAACAAAACACTTCTACTGCAAACCAGATCATCCTGACCGGCGACCGTCCGACCGGTCCGCTGCACCTCGGCCACTTCGTGGGCAGCCTGCGCGACCGCGTGCGCTACCAGCACGAATACCGCCAATTCGTCATGCTCGCCGACTCGCAGGCGCTCACCGACAATATGGATGACCTGGGTAAGGTACACCGGAACGTGGTCGAAGTGGCGCTCGATTACCTCGCGGTAGGGATCGACCCGACCAAGACCACGATCTTCATCCAGTCGCAGATCCCGGAACTGACCGAACTGACCTTTTATTACCTGAACCTGGTGACCGTCGCGCGCCTCGAGCGCAACCCGACCGTCAAGGCCGAGATCGTCCTGCGCGGCTTCGAGCGCGACATCCCGGCCGGCTTCCTGACCTATCCGGCCAGCCAGGCCGCCGACATCACCGCCTTCAAGGCCAGCGTGGTGCCGGTGGGCGAAGACCAGATCCCGATGATCGAGCAGTGCAACGAGATCGTGCGCCGCTTCAACCGCATCGTCGGCCGCGACGTGCTGGTCGAGGCCAAGGCCTTCGTGCCGGAAGTCGGCCGCCTGCCCGGCATCGACGGCAAGGCCAAGATGAGCAAGTCGCTCGGAAATACCATCAACCTGGGCGCCAGCGCCGACGAGATCCGCGCTGCGGTCAAGAACGTCTACACCGACCCGCTGCACCTGAAGGTGTCGGATCCGGGCCATATCGAGGGCAATGTCGCCTTCACCTATCTCGACGCCTTCGACACCGACAAGGAAGGCCTGGCCGAGATGAAGGCGCACTACCAGCGCGGCGGCCTGGGCGACAGCATCGTCAAGAAGCGCCTGGAAGGCATCCTGCAAGAGATGCTGGCGCCGATCCGCGCCCGCCGCGAAGAGTTCGCCAAGGATCCGGCCCAGGTCATGAAAATGCTGCAGGAAGGCACCCTCAAGGCGCGCGAGGTGGCGGCGGCGACCACAGACGAGGTCAAGAAGGCGCTGGGCCTGTCTTACTTCTAACATGGTGTTTGGTATCGTTTTGCGATACTTGCGGTAGCGCAAGCTGGGGCTCTGATATTTACCAGTAGCAGGGTCCTCCGGACGATGGCAAGCTGCGGGCTTGTCCATCGCCGAGGAGCGCTTCATGAGCAAAGGCTTGCGCCTGACCGAACAATGGATGCAGCGCGCCTTGTGGCTCGTTGCCCTGGTCTTTGCCGGATTCCTCGTCGGCCTTGGCGGCCTGGTCGTGCAGAACCTGCGCAATGTCGAAGATCCATTGACGGTCGAGCAGTTCATGAACCCGGCCCAGGTGAGCAAGTTGCGCACCGAGATGGCGGCGCAGGAAGAGCGCATCGAGGCCGCGCGCACGCGCCTGGAGCAGGCCAGCCAGAAGCACACGGTGGCGCAGTCGAACACGCGCTCTGCGCGGTCGACCTTCGACGACTGGCTGGCGACGCGGCAAGCGACCGCGCGGCCCGAGCAAGACCCCGAACTGATCAAGCGTACCCAGGGCCTGGAGGCCCTGGAGCGCGCTGAACGCGCCGCCCTGGCGGCGGTCGAAGGCGAGCAGCAGACGATGCTGGACGCAACCCAGGCCCACGAGCGCGCCAGCCTGCTGTGGCGCGGGATGGAAGAACCGGCCCAGCAAGCCTTTGCCGACGAAGTCGACGCGCGCGAGCTGCGCGTCTTTCTCTACCGCCTGGCGCTGACCCTGCCGCTGCTGCTGGGCGCCGCCTGGCTGTTCAGGCACAAGCGCAAGACGTCGGACTGGCCGTTCGCCTGGGGCTTCATTATCTTTGCCCTGTTCACCTTTTTCTTCGAGCTGGTGCCATATCTGCCGAGCTATGGCGGCTACGTCAGGTATATCGTCGGCATCATCCTGACGGTCGTGGCGGGACGCTATGCCATCGCCTGGCTGCAGGGCTACCTGGCGCGCCAGAAACAGGCCGAGGCGCTGCCCGACGCCGAGCGGCGCCAGGGGATGCGCTATGACGTGGTCCAGGCGCGCCTGGCCAAGGGCGTCTGCCCCGGCTGCGAGCGCGCCGTCGATCTCAAGGATGGCAAGAACGATTTCTGCCCGCATTGCGGCATCGGCCTGTTCAACCGCTGCGGTAGCTGCGACACGCGCAAGAATGCGTTCGCGCGGTTCTGCCTGGCCTGCGGGGCTGCGGCGAACACGACGCTGGCGGATTAGCCCGCGCCGCGCCCGCCCGCCCGCCGGATCAGTCGCGCAGGTCGGCCGGCACCTTGCCGCCGTTGGCGGCCAGCTTGTTCATCACCTGGCGGTGCAGCCAGATATTCATCTTGGCCGAGTCGCCGGTATCGCCGGTGTAGTTCAGCTCGGCCGCCAGTTCCTTGCGCGACTGCAGGCTGCTGTCCAGGCCGAGCAGTTTAAGCAGGTCGACGATCGAGGTGCGCCAGTTGAGTTGCTGGCCGGACGATTTCTGCATATCGTTCAGCACCTGCTCGACGTCGACTTGCTGCATCGGCGCGGCGGCAGCCGGTGCAGCAGGCGCTGCAGCCGGTGCGCTCGGCGCCGGTGCGGCTTGCGGCTGGGCCGGCGCTGCGGTGGGCGCGGCAGGCGCTGCCGCCGTCGTCGCGGCAGGCGCTGCATCTTTTTTGCCTGGGAAAATTTTATGGAAAATATTGCTCAGGATACCCACGGGACCCTCCTTTTCTGGTGATTGCTTGCGGATGTTATTGGCCATATAGCCGAGTGCGACGGCCAGCGCGGCGCCGCCGGCCGCCTTGATCAAGGTCGGATGCTCGGCATAGAAGTCGCTCATACGATCGACAATGCCGGGATTCTGTTGTTGCGCCTTTTCGGCCAGTTCTTGCACTTGCTCAGGCGAGACTTGCGCCGCTTGTTCCGGCGTCACCTTCGCTGGTGCATTGCCGCCGAAGATCTTGCCTAGCGCACCACCGGCTACCGAGCCCAGCAGACCGCCGCCGGCGCCGCCCAGCAGCTTGTCGAGCATGCCGGCGCGCTGGTCGGGATTGCTCTGGCCGAACAGCTGGCTGACCATCTGCGGGAAGGGCGGGGTCTGGTCCGAGCGCAAGGCGCTGGCGATGCCCTGGGCGATGCTGGCGCGGGGCGCGTTCTGCGCCACCTGGTCGAAGTCGTCGGCCGCCTTGCCATTGTTGGTGATGGCGCCACCGACGTATTGCTGCAATAAGTTCCCTAAATCAAAAGCCATGTCATCTCCTGCTGATGTGATACCTGTAAAAGATTCAGCCTAGGCCTTTGGTATCGCGCGCTCTGTTCGATGACGAACCCAGGGCGACATTGCAGGGAAGATGGCCGTGCATGGTTTGCTATATGGACATTCGTGCGTCGGGACAGGTAAGCTGTCGCCATGCCCTACCTGCCGCTTGCCTTGTTCGCCATCGTCTACCTGCTCGCCAGCCTGGCCTGGGATATGTCCCAGCTGGTCGGCGCGGCCTATCTGACGACGAGCCTCACCTGTTTCGTCGCCTACGCCATCGACAAATCGGCGGCGCGCTCGGGCGCCTGGCGCACGCCCGAGTCCACCTTGCTGATCCTGGGCCTGGTGGGCGGCTGGCCGGGCGCGCTGCTGGCGCAACAGTGGCTGCGGCACAAGACCAGCAAGCAACCGTTCCAGCGCAAGTTCCAGCTGACGGTCGCGCTCAATCTGGGCGCCTTTGCCTGGCTGGCCTGGCGCTTCGGCGTGCCGGCCGCTTAACCATCGAAAGGAATCGACTATGTGGCCTTATCCACGTGTGATCGCACACCGTGGGGGCGGCACGCTCGCCCCTGAAAATACCCTCGCGGCCGTGCGTTGCGGCATCGATCATGGCTATCGCGCGATCGAGTTCGATGTGATGCTGGCGCGCGACAGGGTGCCGGTCGTCATCCACGACCAGGACCTGGGCAAACGCCTGGGAGGCAAGGGGATGGTCGACGACTACGACGCTGCCGATCTTGCCCTGATGGATGTCGGTTCATGGGCTGGCCCGGGCTTTGCCGGCGAACCGATTCCCTGCTTTGCCGACTTCGCCGCATTCTGCAAGGCGCAGGGCATCTGGATGAATATCGAGATCAAGCCCGCGCGTTGGCAGGCCCGTGCCACCGGCCGCACCGTGGCGCGCCTGGCGGCCCGGATGTTTGCGGATGAACTGCGCGACGCTGACCGGTCCCGCCTGCCGCTACTGTCGTCGTTCAAGAAATCTGCCCTGCAGGCCGCCCGCGAGGTGGCGCCCGAACTGCCGCGCGGCCTCTTGTTCCGCAAAACCGCGACGCTGCCGTCCGACTGGGAAGCGCGCGCCCATCAGGTCGGAGCGAGCGCGGTCCACCTGCACCATCAGACGCTGGACGAGCAGGGCGCCCAGGCGATCAAGGCGGCCGGCTTCGGCCTGTTCTGCTACACCGTCAACGATCCAGGCCGCGCGCGCACCTTGCTCGACTGGGGCGTCGATGCCTTCTGCACCGACCGCATCGACCTGATCGGGCCGGATTTCGCCTGAGCCGGGCTGCCTGGACTTTCGGCTCAGCAATATATTTTGCAGACGGCCTCAAGAATAGTGCCCAGGGAGACGATAAGTATTCACGATCTCTCTGATGCAGCAGCAATGGCACCCTCGACCACCATCATCCCGTTTTCCCCGCACGCCGAAGGCGCCCAGGCCACCGTCAACCATTGGCTCGGCCTCGTCGCCGGGGCATTGCAGGCGCATCCGCGCACGCTTGACGCCGACTTGGACGGCCAGGCCCGTGCGCGCATCCTGCAGCAAGCATCCCTGACGATGCTGGCGCCGGTCGAACCCAGGGCGCGCGCGGTGCGCGAGCTGCTGCGCTGATTCCACTGTTGCATGCCGGCTTGTCAATATCGTCAGGACCGATATTGACGGCGGTGGCTAGGCTATAATCGTTTCTTTATATGGCAAGCTGCCCCATTCCGCCTCTCCAACAGACATGAAATCCTCAGACATTCGCGAAAAGTTCCTGAAGTTCTTTGAATCCAAAGGCCATTCCATCGTGCGTTCCAGCCCGCTGGTGCCGGGCAATGACCCGACCATGCTGTTGACCAATAGCGGGATGGTGCAGTTCAAGGATGTGTTCCTGGGCCTGGACAGCCGCCCGTATTCGCGCGCGACCTCGGTCCAGCGCTGCGTGCGCGCCGGCGGCAAGCACAACGACCTGGATAACGTCGGCTACACCGCGCGCCACCACACCTTCTTTGAAATGCTGGGCAACTTCAGCTTCGGCGACTATTTCAAGCGCGATGCGATCCAGTACGCCTGGGAACTGCTGACCAAGGTCTATGGCCTGCCGGCCGACAAGCTGACCGTCACCGTCTATTTCGAGGACGACGAAGCCTACGATATCTGGGCCAACGAGATCGGCGTGCCGAAAGAGCGCATCATCCGCATCGGCGACAACAAGGGCGCGCGCTACGCCTCGGACAACTTCTGGCAGATGGCCGACACCGGCCCATGCGGCCCGTGCACCGAGATCTTCTATGACCACGGCGCCGACATCTGGGGCGGCCCTCCGGGTTCGGCAGAAGAAGACGGCGACCGCTTCATCGAGATCTGGAACCTGGTGTTCATGCAGTTCAACCGCGACGAAGCGGGCAATATGACTCCGCTGCCGAAGCCGTCGATCGACACCGGCATGGGCATGGAGCGCCTGGCCGCCGTGCTGCAGCATGTGCACAGCAACTACGAGATCGACCTGTTCCAGAACCTGATCCGCGCTGCCGCGCGCGAGACCGGCATCGACGACCTGGGCAACAACTCGCTCAAGGTCATCGCCGACCACATCCGTTCGGCTTCGTTCATGATCGTCGACGGCATCATTCCGAGCAGCGAAGGCCACGGTTATGTCCTGCGCCGCATCATCCGCCGCGCGCTGCGCCACGGCCACAAGCTGGGCCAGACGAAACCGTTCTTCTACAAACTGGTGGCCGACCTCGACCTCGAGATGGGCGAAGCCTATCCGGAACTGCGCAACGTGAAAGACCGCGTGGCCTCGGTGCTCAAGGCCGAGGAAGAGCGTTTCGGCGAGACCCTCGAAAACGGCATGAAGATCCTCGAAGCCCAGTTGGCCAAGGATCCAAAGAACCTGGATGGCGGCACCGCCTTCACCCTGTACGACACCTACGGCTTCCCGCTCGACCTGACCGCCGACATCTGCCGCGAACGCAACGTCACGCTCGACGAGGCAGGCTTCGCCGCCGCCATGGAACAGCAGAAGAAGACGGCGCGCGCCGCCGGCAAGTTCAAGATGGCCGCCAACGTCGAGTACGCGGGCGAGAAGACCAAGTTCGTCGGCTACGATGCGCTGGCCCATAACACCCACGTGCTGGCGCTGTACGCCGACGGCGTGAAGGTCGACGAGCTCAAGGCCGGCCAGGCCGGCATCGTGGTGCTCGACACCACCCCGTTCTATGCCGAATCGGGCGGCCAGGTCGGCGACCAGGGTGTCATCGGCGCCGGCAACGTGCGGTTCGAGGTCGAAGACACGCTCAAGATCCAGGCCGACGTGTTCGGTCACCACGGCGTGCTGCGCGAAGGTTCGCTGAAAGTGGGCGACACCGTCGACGCGCAAGTCGATACCGTCAAGCGCGGCCGCACCATCCGCAACCACTCGGCGACCCACCTGATGCACAAGGCCTTGCGCGAAGTGCTGGGCAGCCATGTGCAGCAGAAGGGCTCGCTGGTCGATCCGGACAAGACCCGCTTCGACTTCAGCCACCCGCAGGCGCTCACCGCTGACGAGATCGCGCAAGTCGAAACCATCGTCAACCGCGAGATCCTCGAGAACCACCCGACCCAGTCGCACCACATGTCCTTCGACGACGCCGTCAAGCATGGCGCGATGGCGCTGTTCGGCGAGAAATACGGCGACACCGTGCGCGTGCTGGACATCGGCACCTCGAAAGAGCTGTGCGGCGGCGTCCACGTGACCCGCACCGGCGACATCGGCCTGTTCAAGATCGTGTCGGAAGGCGGCGTCGCTGCCGGCATCCGCCGCGTCGAAGCAGTGACGGGCGAGGGCGCGCTGGCCCTGGTGCAGTCGATCAACCGCAAGCTGGTCGAAGCGGCCGGCGCCCTCAAGACCAGCCCGGACGAGCTGACCACCCGCATCGCCCAGGTGCAAGACCAGGTCAAGGTGCTGGAGAAAGAAGTTTCCGCACTCAAGTCGAAGCTGGCGGCAGGCCAGGGAGACGAGCTGGCGGGCAAGGCGGTCGACGTCAACGGCATCAAGGTGCTGGCAGCGACCATGGAAGGCGCCGACGTCGCCACCCTGCGCGAAGCGATGGACAAACTGAAGGACAAGCTGCAGACGGCCGCCATCGTGCTGGCCAGCGTGGCGGACGGCAAGGTCAGCCTGATCGCGGGCGTGACCAAGGATGCCACCGGTAAAGTCAAGGCTGGCGAGTTGGTGAACTTCGTTGCCCAGCAGGTGGGCGGCAAGGGCGGCGGCCGTCCTGATATGGCGCAAGCCGGCGGCACCGATCCATCGGGCCTGCCGGCGGCGCTGGCAGGCGTGGCCGGCTGGGTCGGCGAGCGCGCCTGATTGTCCTGAGTTATTAGTCGGACTGTTGACGCCACCTTCGGGTGGCGTTTTTCTTGCGCCGCCATGGTCTCGGCCGAAAGTCGTAACACTTTGTTTTGATGGTCGTTTCGTCTATTGCGCGCCCCATTTCGGACCGCATCTGGGGAGTGTGATGCACCGCTGCAGTGCCGATTTGTGAGCAACCAGTACACACTCAATGTTCTTAGGTCAAGCATTTCACATTGAGGTTGCAGTCTCGCAACAATGTGTGACTATTTTGGTGCGGTGCGTCATACTGCCCGAATTGGAGTAGTATGCGACTGAAGTTGGACCACTTAATCAAAGCAGGTAATGCGATGAGCGATATCACTTTCGAAACCGAGACCATGGAATTCCAGAGAGACCTGGATGCGCGCGGATTGAACTGCCCGCTGCCTATCCTCAAAGCCAAGAAGGCGCTCGCCGAGATGGAAACCGGCCAGGTGCTGCGCATCGTTGCCACCGACACCGGCTCCGTGCGTGACTTCCAGGCATTTGCCAAGCAAACTGGCAATGCCTTGCTGGCCCATACCCATGAGAATGGCGAGTTCACCTTCCTGATGCGCCGCAAATAATGTGACAGGCTGCAGGTCATGCTGCAGCCGCGTGCATATCGTCGTGACGGGGCGTCCAGCCCCGTCTGCTTCCCTTAAAGACACCGGCCTGAGCAGTTTAGGCGATTTGCTCTAATTAAAAATCGTACGATCGTGCTTTAATTTGGCCCGCAGCGTCGATTTCTCATATAATCTAGGCCACTTATTTCGATCCATCCCATTTTTAAAGGCACCCCATGAAAGTCCTGGTACCCGTCAAACGCGTGGTCGACTACAACGTCAAGGTTCGCGTCAAGTCCGACAATAGCGGCGTCGATGTCGCCAACGTCAAGATGTCGATGAACCCGTTCGACGAGATCGCACTGGAAGAGGCAACGCGCCTGAAAGAGGGCGGCAAGGTCACCGAGGTGGTGGCGGTCTCGGTGGGCGTGGCCCAGTGCCAGGAAACCCTGCGTACCGGCATGGCGATTGGCGCCGACCGCGGCATCCTGGTGGAGACCGCGGGCGATACCGAGCCGCTGGCCGTGGCCAAGATCGTCAAGGCGCTGGCCGACAAGGAGCAGCCGCAGCTGATCATCCTGGGCAAGCAGGCGATCGACGACGACTCGAACCAGACCGGCCAGATGCTGGCTGCGCTGCTGGGCTGGCCGCAAGCCACCTTCGCCTCGAAAGTCGTGCTGGAAGACGGCAAAGTGACCGTGACCCGCGAAGTCGACGGCGGCCTGGAAACCGTGGCCCTCACCCTGCCAGCGATCATCACCACCGACCTGCGCCTGAACGAACCGCGCTATGTCACGCTGCCGAACATCATGAAGGCGAAGAAGAAGCCGCTCGAGACCGTCAAGCCTGAAGACCTGGGCGTGGACGTGACGCCGCGCCTGAAGACCCTGAAGGTCGTCGAGCCGGCCAAGCGCTCGGCCGGCGTCAAGGTGCCGGACGTTGCCACCCTGGTGCAGAAGCTGCGCCTTGAGGCCAAAGTCATCTAAGCCGTCTGTCGTCACTTAATACATAGGAATCAACATGGTCGCATTAGTCATTGCTGAACACGACAACGGCTCCCTGAAGGGCGCTACCCACCACACCGTCACCGCGGCCGCCCAGTGCGGCGGCGACGTCCACATCCTGGT
>Ga0308157_10007699_pt1 | contig 12475 bp, 6 predicted proteins | sample PhyBR1_FD_201035 | JGI IMG/M metagenome (GOLD analysis project Ga0308157, IMG submission 201035) | Phyllosphere microbial communities from UC Gill Tract Community Farm, Albany, California, United States - DLSLB.R1 | ecosystem: Host-associated > Plants > Phyllosphere > Unclassified | place: USA...
CCCTGTGCCATCGTGTCGCCAACCGGGAGAATTAAAAAGATAATTGAATCGGTCGCTGATGGTCAAATTCGGCTGTTTCAAATCTTTCCAGATTTTTCGCCATTCATACAAGAGAGTAGTGACTGGTCCGTCGTCTGGCATCTTTGGGTAAATTCCAAATTTCACAGGAACATTCGGGTCTTCTGGTTCGAATGTTCCGAACAATTTATCCCAAATAATGAAAACCATTCCCATATTTCTGTCCAGATATTTGATGTTGCAACCGTGATGAACACGATGATGTGAAGGTGTTACAAAAATATATTCCAGAAACCCCATTTTTTTGATAGTTTGTGTATGAACCCAGGTTCCGTAAACCTGACCAACGGCATAACAAACCATTATTGTCCAGGGATTGAACCCTAAAAAAGCCAACGGCGAGAAGAAAAGATAGCGATAAAGCGGTTGAAAAACTGGACTTCGAAATCCTGTTGTCAGATTGAAATATTCCGAATTATGATGTGTGATATGAACCGCCCAAAAAACTCTGGAACGATGGTCTGCCAAATGATGAAAATAATAAGCTAAATCCGTTGCCAGAAAACATAAAATCCAATAATACCAGGTGGAAATATTAAGGTCAAAAATTCGGAATTGATAAAAGAAAAACATTACAGCCATCGCAAAAACCTTCATTACCAAGTCTAATCCGAAGTTCATCAAAGCGAGATAAATATTCGTAGCCAGGTCTTTTCTGCTGTAAAGCTGGGCTTCCATTATATGGCTGTAAATCATCTCTGCCAAGATAACTATTGCGTGAAGCGGAACCGCCCAGACATAAACGCTTTCCAAAGCGTTTTCACCAAAAATGAATTCCATTTGATTAGTTTGTCAGGTTATTAAGAATGGGAAAATTATTTTCCTTACTATCACAAATATACAATCTATTTTGATGTTGAATATTGTGTAATTGTTAAGATAATAATTTGTTATTCAGCTGTTTTATTCGCCAATTGTCCACAAGCAGCGTCAATATCGCCACCACGGCTTTTTCTTACCATAATTGTGATACCCGCTTTTTCCAGTTCGCGAACATACTTTTCCTCAGCAGAAATATTTCTGTGGTCAAATTTCCCTTCTCCAATCGGATTGTATTGGATTAAGTTGACTTTACTTGGAACTTGTCGGCAATATCGGATTAATGCTTTGATATCTTCGTCGCCATCATTGATGCCTTTCCAAACGCAATATTCAAAAGTAACTGGAGAACCCGTATTCTGATACCAATATTGAAGTGAATCCATAATGTCTGTCAAAGGAAATTTCTCCGAAAAAGGCATAATGTCATTGCGTTTGTGCTCAATTGCGGAGTGAAGAGAAAGTGCCAATTTCACTTTGATTTCTTCATCGGCCAGCATTTTTATCATCTTCGGAATTCCGGATGTGGAAACGGTGATTCTTCTTGGTGACATTCCCAGACCTTCCGGTTTTGTGATTTTATGAATGGCTTCTACAACGTTTTTGTAGTTCATCATCGGTTCGCCCATTCCCATAAACACGATGTTTGTGAGTGGTCTGTCAAAATATTTCTTGCTTTGTCGGTCAATCAGTGCGACCTGGTCCACGATTTCTGCAACTTCCAGATTTCGCATTCTTTTGAGTTTTGCGGTGGCGCAGAATTCGCAATTTAATGAACAGCCAACTTGTGAGGAAACGCAAGCTGTGGAACGGGTTTCAGTAGGAATCAAAACCGATTCTACCATCAATCCATCGTGCAGTTTTACGCCATTTTTGATAGTTCCGTCGGTAGATTTTTGTAATAAATCGATGGAAATTGGATTGATGAAAAAATCACGTGTCAGATTTTCTCTTAATTCTTTGGAAAGATTCGTCATCTCATCGAAAGAATGCAGATTCTTGCTCCAAAGCCAATCGTAAACCTGTTTGGCACGAAACGGTTTTTCACCGATTGTACTGAAATGGTCTTTTAACTGCTCGAGGGAAAATGTGCGTATATCTTTCAATGTTTTCTGAAATTTTTTGCAAAGATACGGTTATTGTAACAATTTGAAATCGACTAATGGAACGATAGATATATCTAATAATCTTAAAATTCGTAAATTTGAAATAATAATTTTTAATGCTAAGTTTTACATTGATAAATTGTTACAAATCATATTGTGATTATATCAAAGAGAATTAAAGTATTATTAATTTTGAATCGACTTTATTATTATATTCCTAATTCTTACATTTGCATTGATATTTACCGATGAAGTTCCAATCCTTTTACGACAGCCCATTTATATTGAATTTTTCTTTCGAGAAACTCATCCGAAAAATGGAAGCGGAAGCTTCCGATAATCCGGAATATGCGCTTTCACATCAGAGGATTCTTGATAAAACCAAAGAATTTCCTGAACTTTTAGATGGCATCACGAATCTTGATTTTTTCGAAAAAAATGAAACGTTGATGAAGGAACTTTTGCGAGACCTTTTTCCTCCAATGTTGACGGAAAATGAAATAAAAGCTATTAGTTTTCCTTTTTATAATTTCTTTTTCAATCCAACCAAAAGGTTTGAAACCATCATCAAAAAAGCAGGTGACAATTTTGATATGATTATCAAAGATATGGATCCGCATCGTTTTTATGTGATGAGCTGTTGCATTATCTTAAATGATTTTTATGATGTTCCGCTGAATGTTTCGATGCCTTTTATATTTGATATTCCCAATGAAGATGGCGTTGTGAAGCATTATAGATTTTTGACCAATGCTGATTTTATGGATGTCAATCCACTGGAAAACTTCAAAAGATTAACGCAGGAAGAGATTTCGGAATTGCTTGATAATTTCGAAGATTATGAACTTTGGAAGGAAAAATTTCCGCCACAAAGTTGGGAGCTGAAAGGTTTTGCTGTTGTTAACTTCTTTGATGCAACCACGGAAATCGCCATTTCAAATCTGAAAAGTAAGTTGATAAATCTTGAGGACGATAAAAATCTCAAGCCAGAACTCAACAAAGTTTTCCGGTCGATTTTTCAGGTTTCTGATTTGGAAGTTGGGTTTACGTCTATCAATCACGATGAAAACAAATTTGTTCGAAGCCCAATCAATGGCGTGATTGACAGTTATATTCTGTTAGGAAATTCTCAAGATTGCAAGAAGGAGTTACTCTGTGAGAAGAATTTTAACACAATGGTAGAATCCAGGAAATTTTTCAGTATTTCCGATATAGAGCGGACTTACAAAGAGTTTCCCGATAGCCAGATGGCGAAACATTTCTACGAAGCCGGAATCAAAAGTGCGATTTTTGCGCCCATCATTAAGGATAAAAAAATCTTAGGAATCATAGAATTGGTTTCAAGAAAAAAAATGCTGAACAGCATCAATGCTCAAAAAATGGAAATCGTAATGCCTTATCTGGAAGATACGATGGACAGGCTCTATGACGGCATCGAGACGAGAATTCAAGCGATTATTCAAAGAGAATATACATCGATACATCCAAGTGTTTATTGGAAATTCAGGCAAGAAGCGGAACGTCATATCGGATTTTATAGAGAAGAATTTGATTTGCCTTACCGAAAAATCACGTTTGAAAATCTGACACCACTTTTTGGACAAATCGACATTAGAAATTCTTCGGTTTCCAGAAATCTGGCGATTAAAAAAGATTTGGAAAGCAATCTGATGTTGATTTCTGATGTTTTCAAAAATCTGATTTCGGATAATGATTTGATTGAAATCAATGAAAAATTAATCCATTTTCAGAAACTTCTGAGCAAAGATTTGCGCGCTGATACAGAAAGTCAAGTTCAGAATTTTATTCATCAGGAAGTTCATCCGTTGCTGGAATCTATTAAGCTTCAGAATGTTAATTACAATCAAATCGTAACCGATTATCATAAACAATTGGATTCTAAAACCGAATTGGTTTACAATTTCAGAAAGAAATTTGATGATAGTTTGTCTTCCATCAATAAAACTTTGGCAGATATTCTGGACAAGCGTCAGGAAGAGCAACAGCACAGATTTCCGTTCTATTACGAGCGTTTCAAAACCGATGGTGTAGAGCATAATATGTATATTGGCTCGTCCATTGAACCGGATTTGACTTATGACCCGGTTTTTCTTAAGAACTTAAGATTGTGGCAATTGCGTGTAATTTGTGAAAGTGAATTACAGTACAAAAAGTATAAAGAAACGCTGGATTATTCTTTGGATGTTTCGTCTTTGATTTTGGTTTACAGCACGCCAATCAGCATCAGATTTAGGATGGATGAAAAACGTTTTGATGTGGATGGAAGCTACAATGCACGCTACGAAATGATTAAAAAACGCATTGATAAATCTTTGGTCAAGAATTCCGATGAACGCATCACGCAACCTGGGAAAATCAGCATCATCTATTCTCAGGACAAAGAACGTGAAGAATATCTGAAATTAATCAAAATCCTTCAAGACCAAAATGTACTTTCAACCATTGAAGAATTGGAAGTTGAAGATTTGCAGGGAATCAACGGTTTGCGGGCTTTGCGTGTTGCAGTTAATTATGAGGCGGTAGATGTGGATTATGAATTTGTGGAAGGAGTTTGATTATCTTTTTATTTTCCGTGAATTAATTCTATGATTTTTCCGTCTTTAGAATTCATTATTATTAAAAATACACCACCAATTATTGGTTCTGGTCTTGTTCCATTTAAAATCCAATAACCATTCTGATAAACGAGATTGTAAGGTCTTTGCTCAATGATTTCATCTTTACCATAAACCTCAAAGAGAATTTTTTCGGCAACATTTACTGCAGATTTAGAGTCAGGAATTGGTTTTGCGGTATAATCAATTTCTGATTCTGGAACAGTTCTATTATTTTCAAGTGCATTTTGAAGTTCAGAAATTGCGTATTCTCGATTTTGATTTTCTATGAAGATTTTGTTTGAATCAATTTTTTCTGAACAAGAAAAAATTAAAAATAAAACGCCTAAAAAAAGCAAAATAGTCTTCATCTTAATGTTATTTAAACCGTCGCATTCCGAAAAGCCACCACAAAAACCACAACTGAAGCGATAATCCCAATTGTGAAAACCGTGTAAGTCAGCCTCAATAATTTATATTTTCTATTCAGCACAATTCCAAGATAATAGAGGTCTTTTATCATCGTGTCGTAGAGATATTGTCGGTCTTTCATCATTTCCTTCATTGCCCAGAGATATTCTTCCATTGGCATTTTGTAGAAATTTCCGAAGAACAGAAGATTCACTTTTTTCTCTTCGATTTCCTTTCTGGTAAACGTTCCGCCGGACACTTTTGGTCTTGTGGACATTATCGCCAAAATAATACAAGCAACGCTGAACATCACCATCACAAAAGTCGGAATAATCAGATGTGAATTACTCGGCGAATCCAGTTTCGGAACCAAGGTAGAAAGCGCAACAGAAATAATGATTGCATTCACAGAAAGCAATATATTTGCCTTGCTGTCAGCTATTTGGCTTAATTTTGTATGATTGTTCAGCGTCACGCGGAACATAGTTTCGATACCACGTTCAGGGCTTTCCAGCTTCTCGAGTTTCTTTTTGTTGAGAAGAACTTTGTCCTTATTTTCAGATTTTTTTTCGGATTTATCTTCTTTTAAAAATTGGATGTTTTCAATGATTTTTTGAACATTTTTTTCCTTTTTAGGTTGCCAGTTTTCTTTAGCATATTTGGTATAGAATTGATGTTTGGAAAAGAAAGTGACATTCAGTTCTGCCCATTTTCTTTTACTGAATTTCTGATGATGAACCTCCTTTATTTCCTGTCTCAGATTCTCACAAATCCTGAAATAATCATCCGAAGCCAAATGATACAAATCTGCATCTTTGATGATCTCTTCCAGATGATTTTTAGGCTTGTAAAACTTGTCGGTCGCCAAAATCAACTCGCCAATTTTCTGAATTCGCTCTTCACTAAAATGATTTTGTCTCAAAAAATCCTGAATCGCTTTCCGGCTTTCCTCCTCGTGATTGTCACAGTCAGAGATATAACCCAAATCGTGAAACCAGCCTGCCAGAAGCAGATTTTCTGTGTCCTCAGCGCCAATGTTTTCTTCTTTTGCAAGGATTTTTATCTTATCTACAACCTGAATCGTGTGATCCAGATTATGGTAAGTATAATCAGAAGATAATCTATCTTTGAATAAATTTTTAACGTAATCTTCCGAAATTTTCAAAATATCCATAAAAGCAATTTAGAACAAATTTAAGAAAGTATTGTATAGCGAAAAATTTTAATTTTGTTAAATATTGTTAGAGTTTCAGTAATTTTAGATTTTTAATCCATAATCCATTCAATTTTTGAATTTATCAATGTAAGAATTTTATTGATGGCAACTTTTCCGCCCTCCATTCCCGCTATTTTTTGCCAAGCTTTTCCAGCCACAAAAAAATGAGCTCCATTCAGGTCGGGTTGCAGATTCTAGGCCAATTCAAGATTGGTCATTCAAATTTGAGATTAAGGTTAAAAAACAATCAATCAGAAAACTATGAAAAAAATATATCAGCTTTATCTTTTACTCATAATCTCAGTCACGGCAATTTCCTGCGCAGTCCAAAACACAGATTACGGAAAAAATGCCAAAGATTTTGCGAAGAATCCTACTATCAAAGACAGCATTATTCATACCTTTTATCTCGTTGGCGACGCAGGAAACCTCGACCAAGACGAAGCTTTTCACAATATGAACATCCTGAAAGATTCTTTGTCGAAAGCTTCTGCAAATAGCACGTTGATGTTTCTCGGTGACAATATTTATCCAATCGGAATGCCAAAAAAAGATGATGAACACCGCGCTTTGGCAGAGAAAAAAATGGATAATCAAATCTCGTTATCCAATCAATTCAAAGGAAAAACAATTTTCATTCCCGGCAATCACGATTGGTACAACAACGGCATCAAAGGTCTGAAACGTGAAGAAGATTACGTTACAGAAAAACTAAATGACAAATCCGCTTTCGCTCCAAGAAACGGTTGTCCCATCGAGACCAGAAAAATCAACAAAAAACTGACTTTGATTTTAGTTGACACCGAATGGGTTTTAGCAGATTGGACGAAAAATCCCGGAATCAACGAAAAATGTGACCTCAAAACCCGCGGAGATTTCTACACAGAATTCGAAGACCAACTCAACAAAAACCAGAACAAAACTATCGTTGTTGCAACGCATCACCCATTGATGACGAATGGTTCTCACGGCGGAAAGTATTCTTGGGAAAAGCAATTATTTCCTCTGGAAAATAAAATTCCGTTGCCAATTCTAGGTTCAATTATCAATTTAACAAGAGCAACCGGCGGAATCACGCATCAGGATATCAGCAATCAGAATTACAAAAATCTGTCAGACAGAATCAAAACCTTGATTAGCGGACGAAAAAACGTCATTGTAGTTTCCGGTCACGACCACAATTTGCAGTACATCGAGCAAGGCGACATCCGACAAATCGTCAGCGGAGCCGGATCGAAAACCGAATCTGCAAAAGCGGTTGGAACCAATGATTTTTCATATGGAAAAAATGGATATGCAGAACTGAAAATTTCAAAATCGGGAAATGCAGAAGTTAGTTTTTATAACCTTAATCCAAAAAAATCGGAATTATTATACAGAAAAACGGTTTTGGAAAATGAACCAAAAATTTCAAAAGATTATCCCAATCAATTTCCTCAAAATTCTGAAGCATCAATTTACGATTCTGCAATGACAAAAAAAAGCAAGTTCTACGAATTTCTTTGGGGAAAACATTACAGAGAATATTATTCCAAAAAAATCAATGTCAAAAACCTGGAATTGGACACGCTGTTCGGAGGTGTGAAAACCGATAGAGCAGGAGGCGGACATCAAACCAAATCGCTCCGTTTGGAAACCAAATCCGGAAACGAATATGTGATTCGGGCTTTGAAAAAAAGTGGCGTTCGGTTTTTGCAATCTGTTGCCTTCAAAAATCAATATGTGATTGATGATTTTTCGGGAAGTTTTGCAGACAAGTTTTTACTGGATTTTTACACGACTTCTCATCCGTACACGCCTTTGGTAATTGGCGGAATGGCTGATAAATTGGGAATCCGTCACACTACTCCCGAGCTTTTTTACATTCCGAAACAGAAGACTTTGAAAAACTTCAATGAGAATTTTGGTGACGAATTGTATTATCTCGAAGACCGGCCGATGGAAACCGAAGAAAATCCAAACAAAGTTCTCGGAACAGACGAAGTAATCCTAAATCTTGCCAAAGACGAAAAGTACAAAATGGATGAAAAAGCGTGGATAAAAGCACGTTTGTTCGATATGTTGATTGGCGATTGGGACAGGCATCACGACCAATGGAAATTTGCAGAAAGAAAGGAAAATGGCAACGTAATTTACAGTCCGATTCCAAAAGACAGAGACCAGGCTTTCGCAAAATATGATGGTTTTATCACAGGGATTTTGATGGAATTTCCGGAACTGAAACATATGCAGACGTTTGATTATCAAATGGAAAGCGTGAAATGGTTCAACCGCGAACCTTATCCATTGGATTTGGTTTTTGCTAAAAATTCTATCGGAAAAGATTGGTTGGACGTTGCAGAATTTATTCAAACAAATTTGACGGAAAATGACATTCGTGAAGCTTTCAAGAATCTGCCAAAAGAAGTTCAGGACCAAGTTTCGGAGGAGTTGATCCAGAAATTATTGACTAGAAAAAGCGACCTTCAAAAATATGCTTCGGCTTATTTCAAATTCCTTCAGGAAAAAGTAATTCTGACCGGAACCGACAAAAAAGACAAATTTGTAGTCACAAGATTACCGAATAACGAAACCGAAATCAAAATCATAAGACTGAAAAAGTCGGGCGAAGAATTGCAATCTACAAAGCTTTATTCTGGTTTGATGACGAAAGAAATTCTACTTTACGGTTTGGATGATGATGATGAATTTGTAGTTGAAGGCAAACCAAAATCGAGCATCAGAGTCAAGCTTTTAGGCGGTTTGGATAATGATAAATACACGGTTTCCAATTCCAAAAAAGTAGCGATTTACGATTACAAAAGCAAACCGAATAACTTCGAGAACAAAGGAAGCGCAACTTTGAAATTGACTGATAATTACGACATCAACCAATACAATTACAGTAATCCGAAATACAATGTTTTTACAACGTTTATGAATTTCAATTTCAATCCGGATGATGCTCTGGCAATAGGTTTCAACGCAGATTACACGGTCAATGATTTTATCAAAAATCCATATTCTCAGAAACATCACTTTTCTGCGAACTATTTCACAGGAACCAAAGGTTATGAATTGGCTTATCAGGGCTTGTTTCCGTTGTTGAAAAGTAATTGGTTTTATGGTTTGGACACGAAAGTGACAAGTTCACATTATATTAGAAATTTCTACGGAATCGGCAATGAATCTATCAACCCAAAAAGTGAATTTGGAGAAAGATTTAATAATGTCCGCGCCAGAGAATTTCTATTTTCGCCGTCTATTAATTGGAACAAAAACGCATCCACTTTCTCTGCAAAACTGAAATATGAAGTCCTGAAAATCGACAGAACCGGGAATCGTTTTATTTCTATTCCTAATGTTGTGAATGATGATGTCTTCAGTTCAAAACAATTCGGAGGTGCGGATTTTTCGTTTATTTATGCGAATTTTGATAATGTGGCTAATCCAAAAAAAGGAATGAAATTCGATATTAGAACCGTTTACAATATCAATCTTCAAAATACCGACAGACAATTTACTTCTCTCGAAACCGGACTTGGATTTTTACATTATTTGACACCAAATCAAAAACTGGTTTTGTCCTCTTATGCCAAAGCAAAATGGCTTCTGGGCAACGGTTATGAGTTTTATCAAATGTCGACTTTAGGTGGAAATACTGACTTGCGAGGATTCCGATTCAACCGTTTTTATGGGAAGAATTCTTTCTATCAAACCTCGGATTTGCGATACGAAATCGGCAAAATCAAGAACTCGATTTTACCTTTGAGCTACGGATTTTTTGGTGGATTTGATTTGGGAAGAGTTTGGGTTCCGAATGAAACTTCAAACAAATGGCACAACTCTTACGGCGGTGGATTCTGGCTGAATGCGATTGATGCGATTTCTGCCAACGTTTCTTATTTCACGTCTTCCGATGGCGGACGATTGGTTGTTGGGATTGGTGGGACTTTTTAGAGTTATATTAATTTGGGCAACTTAATCCGCCTTCCACTCCCGCTTTTTTTGTCATTGCGGAGAAGATTTGGTTATCAAAAAGAACATTAACAATCGCAATGACAAAAAAGAGCTCCGTTCAAGTCGGGTTGCAGATTCGACATCAATCAACATTTCAAATAAAAAACAAAATTTGTCATTTCGAAGAAATCTCGACTGCTTAGTTTAGATTTCTTTGAAATGACAAATTTGATGTTTAAATTTTTAAAGTAACAAAAGCTAATTGCTAATTGCAAATTATTTCAACTTCAATTGATACAAATTCCCAGTAATTTTCTTATCACCTTCATCTGTCATCAAGATTGTATTTTCATCTTTGAAACACAATCCTTCTTTCTGTGTATGATGATTAAGTTCTATTTTTTCGACGTTTCCGGAGAAGAAATTATTGCCTTTCCAATTCGTAAAAATCCAGACTTTATCGGAACTTAAAATCGCCACTTTATCTTTATTTGGGCTAATATCTGCACTCGTCACAGCACAATGATTGAACTCTTCACAAGTCACAAAGCTGCCAAGTTTTTTTGCAGGTAATTTTTGAGAAGAATTGTTGTCAACTTCATACAAAACGGTTGTTCCATCAAATTTTGAACTTCTGTTTTTTGTGAAAAGATAAAATTTGTTGTTATGGATAAAGAAAGATTCCACATCAAAAATCCGGTCTTTTTTCTTTGGCGGAAATTCCGTTTGCTCAGGATAATAAAACTGGACAATCGTTTCTGCTTTAGCTTCATCTTTATTTAAGTCCGAAGCGTTGATTTTATAAATGGCCAAATTTTGTCTTTCATTGTCATTATTCCCAAGATCGCCGATATAAATATTGCCTTCATCATCCGAAGTTAGATCTTCCCAATCGTTATTTTCAACATTAGTTATGGTGATAGATTTGATTAATTCTCCTTTTTCATTAAAACCAAAAAGAATGTTATGATTGTGATTATCCTCAATTATCCAAATTAAAGGTGAAGCTTTCGAAATCTCACAAGCAGACGCTTCTTTTATTTTTTTTGGTAAAGATGAAATGATGGAAAAATTCTCCTGAGTCTGTGAACAGGAAAACGTAATGGATAATAATGCTAAAAAGGAAAATGCTTTCATCGGATGAAATTAGATAAAATATAAGACATAAAAAAATGCACAACCGTAAAAGTTATGCATTGGTTTATTAAAAAAATCAGATCTTAAAGGATCAACATTGCGTCGCCGTAAGAATAGAATTTGTATTTTTCTTTGATTGCTTCCTCATAAGCTCTCATTATGAAATCTTTGTTCGCAAAAGCGGCGATCATCATAATCAATGTAGATTTTGGCGTGTGGAAGTTGGTAATCATAGCATTGGCAACTCCAAAATCGTGAGGCGGATAGATGAATTTGTTGGTCCAGCCTCTGTAAGCCGAAATCTTTTTGTTAGAAGAAACCGAAGTTTCCAAAGCTCTCATCGTAGTCGTTCCAACAGCGCAAACTCTGCGTCCTTCCTGTACCGCTCTGTTGATGATTTCTGCATTTTTCTCATCGATGATTGCTTCTTCAGATTCCATTTTGTGCTTGGAAAGATCTTCAACTTCAATCGGGTTAAAAGTTCCCAATCCGACGTGAAGCGTGATTTCAGCAAAATCGATTCCTTTGATTTCCAATCTTTTCATCAAGTGTTTTGAGAAATGCAGACCTGCAGTTGGAGCTGCAACCGCACCTTCTACTTTTGCATAGATCGTTTGATATCTTTCAGCATCTTCTGGCTCAACGTCTCTTTTGATATATTTCGGAAGTGGTGTTTCTCCAAGTTCTGTCAACTTTGCACGGAACTCTTCGTAAGAACCGTCGAACAAAAATCTCAATGTTCTTCCTCTGGAAGTTGTGTTGTCGATAACTTCAGCTACCAAAGATTCATCTTCTGTAAAGAATAATTTGTTACCGATTCTGATTTTTCTTGCCGGGTCAACCAGAACATCCCAAACGCGGGTTTCAGCATCTAGTTCTCTCAATAAGAAAACTTCGATTTTAGCACCTGTTTTTTCTTTGTTACCGAATAATCTTGCAGGGAAAACTTTGGTATTATTGAAGATAAAAAGATCTTTCTCGTCAAAATATTCTATGACATCTTTAAAAAGACGGTGTGTAATAGTTTCCGTTTTTCTGTCAAGAACCATTAGTCTTGCTTCGTCACGGTTTTCTGTGGGGTGTTCTGCCAATAATTCTTCTGGCAAATCAAAATTGAAATCAGATGTTTTCATAAAATTTACGGATTTTATTTT
>Ga0308157_10007701_pt1 | contig 12469 bp, 10 predicted proteins | sample PhyBR1_FD_201035 | JGI IMG/M metagenome (GOLD analysis project Ga0308157, IMG submission 201035) | Phyllosphere microbial communities from UC Gill Tract Community Farm, Albany, California, United States - DLSLB.R1 | ecosystem: Host-associated > Plants > Phyllosphere > Unclassified | place: USA...
GTGGTGGAGAAGAAGATACAATCGAGTTTACAATTGATAAAAAAGGATCATACCCATTTATTTGCTCTTTCCCTGGTCACGTAGCCATGATGAAAGGTGTATTAATTGTTGAGTAAATAAACAAAAGCTCCAAATGCTGTAACTGGCTTTGGAGTTTTTTTAAAAACTAATAAAAGACAAAAATATCTTTTATTGAATGAAAAAAGAATGAAAAGAGAAAAAAAATTATGGATAGTATTTGCATTGGTAATGAGTATATCATTTGCAGTGCTAGGTTATTATGGTTATGAGATTTATCAGCAAGCGCCACCGGTACCAAAAGAAATTGTAACCGATTCTGGAAAAGTTGTTTTTAGCGAAAGCGAAATTAAGGATGGACAAAATATCTGGCAAAGTATAGGAGGCCAGGAAGTAGGATCAATCTGGGGACACGGCGCCTATGTGGCCCCAGACTGGACTGCAGATTGGCTGCATAGGGAAGCCGTTTTTATATTGGATATTTATGCTAAAAAAGACTTCAATAAAAAGTATGAAGAATTGGATGCCGAAAAACAATCAGCTCTAAAGGTTCGCTTGCAGAAAGATTTAAGAACCAATCGATATGATGCTCAAACAGGTGTACTTACCATTTCTGAAAACCGTTTGGCAGCAATTGAACATTTAAGTGAGTACTATAAAGGTCTTTTTACAAGTGATTCTCAATTTGATAAACTGAGAGAAGAATATGCGATTCCGAAAAACTCTATTAAAGATGTGGAGAGAATGCATAAAATGAATGCCTTTTTCTTTTGGGCAACCTGGGCGACAGTTACCAATCGTCCTGATGGAGATATTTCGTATACACATAACTGGCCGTCAGATGATTTGGTTGGAAATACTGCCACAACAGAACTTTTAGCGTGGTCTGGAGTAAGTATTATTTTATTGATTTTAAGTGTCGGAATCTTAGTTTTCTATCATGCAAAATCGGGTGAAGAAGAAGAATTTCCGCTTCCAAAAGAAGATCCACTTATCAAGCAAGGCAAAACCAAATCTATGGGATTGGTGACCAAATATTTCTGGGTTGTGAGTCTACTAATGGTTTTACAAATGGTTTTCGGAATCATAACAGCGCATTATGGAGTAGAAGGGCATGGTTTATATGGAATACCGATTGATAAAATTCTGCCTTATGCTGTAACGCGTACGTGGCATACACAATTGGCAATTTTCTGGATTGCTACAGCTTGGCTGGCAACAGGATTGTATATTGCTCCAGCTGTTTCGGGTAAAGATCCTAAATTTCAATGTTTTGGTGTCAATTTCTTGTTTATTGCGCTATTGATTATTGTTTTAGGTTCAATGGTAGGACAATGGTTTGGAGTAATGCAGAAATTAAATTTAGTTCAAAATTTCTGGTTTGGACATCAAGGTTATGAATATGTTGATTTAGGTCGTTTCTGGCAGATTTTCCTTTTAGTGGGACTGTTTTTATGGTTGGCTTTAATGATTCGTCCGTTACTTCCAGTTTTAAAGAAAAAAACAGAAGAAAAAAATCTAATCATTTTGTTCTTAGTTTCTTGTACTGCAATCGCCATGTTTTACGGAGCAGGGTTAATGTGGGGAAGACAGACCAATTTGGCAATTGCCGAATATTGGAGATGGTGGGTAGTTCACCTTTGGGTTGAAGGTTTCTTCGAAGTTTTTGCAACAGTTGTAATTGCATTCTTGTTTGTTCGTTTGGGATTATTAAAGACTAAAACAGCAACTTTAAATGTGCTTTTTGCAACCATTATTTTCATGTCTGGAGGTATTTTAGGAACATTCCATCACCTTTATTTCTCTGGAACGCCAACAGCAATTATGGCTTTGGGAGCTACGTTTAGTGCCTTAGAAGTTGTGCCATTAACTTTAATCGGATTTGAAGCGTATCAAAATTATAAAATCTCAAAATCGACACAATGGATTGCCGATTACAAATGGCCAATTTATTTTATGATTTCTGTTGCCTTTTGGAATTTCCTTGGAGCTGGAATCTTCGGATTCATTATTAATCCGCCAATTGCACTGTATTATGTTCAGGGATTAAACACAACGCCTTTACATGGACATACCGCATTGTTCGGAGTGTACGGAATGCTTGGAATTGGTTTAGTATTATTCGTGTTGAGAAGTTTATACCGAAATGTAAGCTGGAATACTAAACTGCTTAAAATCACTTTTTGGTCATTAAATATTGGATTGTTTCTGATGGCAATCTTAAGCCTTCTTCCAATTGGAGTTTGGCAGGCAATTGAAAGTATCAGTCACGGAATGTGGTATGCTCGTTCATCAGAATTAATGCAACAGCCAGCAATGATTACTTTAAAATGGCTTCGTGCAATTGGAGATTCTATTTTCGGAATCGGGTTTATCACAATGGCTTGGTTTGTATTTGAACTGACATTAAAAAACAAAAAATAAAAACACATTTAAAATTAATTATCATGGAAAATTTAAAAAACAAAACAATAGGATCGTTTGTAGCTGAAGATTTTAGAACAGCTGCCGTATTCTCTAAATATAGAATAGATTTTTGCTGCAAAGGAAACCGAACAGTAACCGAAGTTTGCGAAAAACAAAATATTGATGCAGATGCTTTATTAGAAGATGTGCTGCAAGTTGTACAATCAGAAAATAACGGAAGCATTGATTTTAATTCATGGCCATTAGATTTATTGGCAGATTATATTGAGAAAACGCATCACCGTTATGTAGAAGAAAAAATAAATGTTTTGCTTCCGTTTTTAGATAAATTATGCAAAGTCCATGGAGCAAATCACCCAGAATTATTCAAGATTAACGAATTGTTTATTGGCTGTGCAGGAGAATTATCTCAACACATGAAAAAAGAAGAATTGGTTTTATTTCCATTTGTAAAAAGAATGGTGAAAACGAAAGATACAGACGGAATTTTACATCAGCCATCTTTCGGAACCGTTTCAAATCCGATTGCGATGATGATGCATGAACACGACAATGAAGGCGAGCGTTTTAGAGAAATTGCTGCGTTGACAGATAATTATACTCCGCCAGCAGATGCTTGTACGACTTACCGAGTAACTTTTGCAATGTTGAAAGAGTTTGAAGCAGATTTGCACAAACACATTCATTTGGAAAATAACATCTTATTTCCAAAAGCTGTGATTTTAGAAAAAGACTTTGTTGAAGTAGAATAGAGGTTAATTTTAATAGTGGAAAAAGCACCGATAAAATATCTAAACATGATAATTATCGGTGTTTTTTATTTCAAGAAATGTTATTTTTAGCTACTGATCTTTACGGCAACTTTTGTCATTTCGAGGAACGAGAAATCACACTCGGAAATCGTCAAAGATTGGAGAAATACTTTGCGGAATTTCTAGTGTGATCCTTCCTTCGTCAGGATGACAAGATTGTGTAAAAAATACAAAATCTATGTTTCTATGTGTTTAAATAAAAATATAATCTATGAATTCTCAAAAAAGCTGGATACTGTGCTGTTTTTTTAATTTTCTGATGGCCTGCGTTTTCGGATTATTAATGCGTTTTATGTATCTCTTTCCTTTAGATTTTTTGAACTATAGTTTTCTGCTTCATGCGCATTCGCATGTTGCCATGTTAGGCTGGGTTTATTTGATCGTTTATGTTTTGATTGTTCATTTTTTTATTCCAAAAGAAAAAAGCCAGAAACCTATTTACAATCGCTTATTTTGGCTTACTGAATTTTCGGTTATAGGAATGATGATCGCTTTTCCAATTCAAGGTTATGCTTTGTTTTCGATTGTATTTTCAACGATGCATATTTTACTCAGTTATGTTTTCTGTCGTTTGGTTTGGAAAGATAGATTAAGAGATAAATCGCCATCGCAAAGACTTTTGTTGGTTTCGATTCTATTTATGATTTTATCCACTTGTGGAGTTTGGTGCCTCGGACCAGCTGTAAGTACGTTAGGAAAACAAAGCGCTTTTTATCAAATTGCGATTCAGTTTTTTCTTCATTTTCAATTTAACGGCTGGTTTATACTGGCAATTTTAGCATTGTTTTTAAAACAATTTCAAAATAAAATTAATGAGGTAAAGTTTAAGAAGTTTTATTTTCTAATGGTGGTTTCTATATTATTAACAGTTTGTTTCCCAGTTCGCTGGTTTATAGAAAATGATATTTTGAGTTATATTAATGTTTGTGGAGTTATAATTCAATTGTGCGCTTTTATTTATTTCTATAAAATGTTGCAACCACAAATAAATCATTTCAAAAATTCTTTAGATAAAACGACTAAAATGGTTTACAGTTTGGCTTTGTGTTCTTTATTTTTGAAAGTCGGAATTCAAATGCTGACTATTTTTTCAAACTTAGCTGAAGTTTCGCATCAAATCAGAAATTTTGTTATTGGATTTATTCATTTAACAACTTTGGGAATTATAACTGGATTTTTGTTTGGAATTCTGCTTCAAAATAAAATGCTTCCTGCCAATTCTTCCATATTAAAAATAGGAGCGAAGTGTTTTATTTTGGGATATATTTTGACAGAAGTTTTGCTATTTCTTCAAGGCTGGTTTTTCTTTTTTGGAGAAGGAAGTATTTCAGGATATTTTCAAAGTATTTTAATATTGAGTATTCTTTTGGTTTTGGGGTTGGTTTTAATAATGAGTTCAATAATTAAACGAAAATCATGTTGTCATAGTAAATAAGTCCCAGTGTGACGGCATTTTTATAGCAGAGAGATGATATATTGTAAAGCTTCGGAGAAGCGAAATATTTATAGAAAGCGTTTGCTAAAGATAAAAAGCTCTAGTGGAGCGATATATTTATAGAACCATTTTGTTAACCTGATAAATATTTCGCTCCGCTGGAGCTCTCTATGTAGGTAATTTAGATTTTTCTATAAATATTTTGCTTCTCCGAAGCTTAATTTCGCTTTTTATGTAAATAAAAAACAAGAGGCAATTTCTGCTTAGAAATCGCACTCTTGTTTCTTACTAATTAACCTATTTATCTAATGATTTTTTTATTTTAAACGCATACAAACATTCCCGATAGCTATCGGGATTGCAAACGCATAAAAGGTGTTTCACTTACATCAATGCACATAGCTATGTGTTAAAATCTAGATTTTTTAAAATTATCTTTTTTTACTTTCTTAAAAATCTATGTTTCTATGTGTTTAAAAAATGTGTTTATATCTTTCCCGCTTCCATATTTATTGTTTCAATTGTTTTTTCATTATTAACTCCTAAACCTTCTTGCTGAAAAACCAATTCTCCTTCTGGATTAAAAACGCTGATAATGTTAGAGTGCGAAAAATCTATCGGAGAGATTTTTTTATAATTGACAGCTAAAACTGCTGCAAACTCTCTCGTGTTTTCTTCAGATGAACGAAGGAAAATCCAGGGATCTTGATTCATTTTATTTTCAATTGCAAACGATTTTAATCTTTCAGGGGTATCTGTATTTGGATCAATACTTACCAAAATCAATTTTACATGCTGTTTTGTTTTTTTCTCTAGTTTTGATTCAATATCGCGCATATCGGCAACTAATCTAGGGCAAGCCGATTTGCAGCTGGTATAAATCATTACCATGACCAAAACATTTCCTCTGAGCGATTTTAATTCAATGTCTTTTCCATCTTGTGTTGTCCATTTTGATGGCAGATTATAAATCGATAAATCGCTGATTTCTTTTTTGTTTTCTGCTATAGCTTCTTTTTTATCTGCTTCTTTACAGCTGTAAAATGAGAATAAGAGAAGAAAAGCAATTGCTGTTTTTTTCATTATAAACTAATTTTAAATTAGATTTTCGGTTTTGTCGTGCTAGCACATCTAAATCCAAGATTTCGTGTAGAATACTGTGCTTTCAAACTTCCTCTGAACGCATAGCGCATAAATGCTGCATAATCCATTAAATCGGATGCATTTACAGATCCGCTTCCGCAAAAGAGGTTTTTGTCTGTACTTTTATCTTTTCTAGATTCTCCTGATAAAAAAATACTGTTGAAATCAGAAGTCCATTCCCAAACCAAACCGTGCATGTCGTAAACTCCCCAATAATTTTTGAAAGTTTTTCCAATTTCATTTTCATACGTTCTTGATTTCTCATACCAAGACAAAATGTATTCGTTGAATTCCTTTTTGGTTCTAGCATCTATTTTTTTTGTGTCTGCCATTGCTACATATTCCCATTCATCCATTGTTGCCAGACGTTTTCCTTGGCATTCGCAGTATTTTTTTGCTGCAAACCAAGAAACACTTGTTACCGGCGATTTAGGTTTGGCATTTCCAAAATCAAAATCATTTTTCCAATAAGAGAGATAGCTTTTATCAGCAAAAATTCCTTTAATTTTCGATTTTTGATAAGAAGGATTTCTTTTGACAAACTCTAAAAACTCACTATTTGTAACTGGATAAATGTCTATATAAAATGATTTTACAGCGACAGGTTTTTGAGAAACAGCTCCATAAAGAGGGACATAAGATCCCTCTTTTATGAAAGCCATTCCTTTTTCCTGAGCTTTCATGACACTAGACACAGAGAAAAAGATAGTTAGTATGAAAATGTATTTTTTCATGCTGAATGTTTGCTGTTTATCTTAAAGCTTTTACCATTTCTGGCGTAATTTCGGTTTTATTGTTGCCCCAGCTGTTATAAATGTAAGTCAATACATTTGCGATTTCATCATCAGATAAATTCTGAGCAGGCATTACGTTGTTGTATTTTTTACCGTTTACGGTTACTTCTCCAGTCAAACCATGCAGAATTGTTTTAATTGCACGTTTAGAATCAGCGTTTAAATAATCTGATTTTGCTAGAGGAGGGAAAGTGCTCGGAATTCCTTGTCCTTCAGATTGATGGCAAGCAAAACAAGTTGTTCCGAAAATTTCTTTACCAATATTAATTTTCTCAGCAACTGTTCGTTTCGGAATTGCAGTTTTTGCAGCTGATCCGCCTGGCATTTTTTGGATTGTTCCACCTTCAGGCAGATAAATACCTTCTTGAATTGTTCCAGAATAAATGTTCTTATTTTCTTTTCCTTCCACTTTTAACATTCCTAGCGCTCCTTTATTAAATGCTCTAAAAATAGAGTGGTCAACTAGAATAAAAGTTCCTGGAGTTTCAACTTTAAAATCTACAATTGCTGCACCGCCAGCAGGAATCAAGGTTGTCTGAACATTTTTATTGATTGTACTTCCGCCTTCAATATGTACACTATCGAAAATTTCTCCAATAACGTGGAAAGAAGAAACCAAATTTGGTCCACCGTTTCCAACAAAGAGACGAACAGTTTCGCCAACTTTTGCTGTCAATTCATTTCCATTTGTTAAAGACCCTACTTTACCATTAAACACAACATAATCAGGAGTTTCTTTTACAGCCTTATTCATGTCAAATGGTTGAAGACCTTTTGCTCCATATTCACCTTGAGTGTAAAAATCACCCTGCATTACGTAGTATTCTTTATCAACAGGAGGAAGTCCACCTTCTGGTTCAACTAGAATCAATCCGTACATACCATTTGCAATATGCATTCCAACAGGAGCAGTTGCACAGTGGTAGACATATAATCCCGGATTTATAACTTTAAAGCTGAACACTTTTTCGTGTCCTGGCGCTACAAGAGATGAGGTTGCTCCACCACCAGGGCCAGTTACGGCATGTAAATCTATATTATGAGGTAATTTATTATCGGGATGATTTTTTAAATGAAATTCTACTTCATCGCCAACACGAGTTCTAATGAAGCTTCCGGGAACCGAACCGCCAAATGTCCAATAAGTATATTTTACACCATCTGTCATGGTGCCTTCTTGTTCTTTAATTTCCATGTTTAGTTTTAGCTTCATGGCAGTTCTATTTCCAACTGGTTTTGGAACGTGTGGGGGAGATGTAAGTTCAGCATCCATTTCACCTTCAGTCATAATGTCTGCATAATCTTTAGCTTCTTCTTTTTTGCAACTGCCTAAAATCAGCAGCATAAATAACGAGCACATAAGAAAGCTCGTTTTAATCCAGGTTTTGTTAGTTCTTTTCATGATATATTTAGATTTTATTTTGCATTAAATTTCTAAACAAAAATAAAAGACTTTTTTATCCTTTATTATGATATTAATCATGTTTTTACATAATTACGGAGCTAAGGGCTTTTGGGGATTAAACAAATATACGTAAAACCTTATTATTTTATGTAAGCATAATATTTTTGAATAAAAATAATTGAGTCTCTTCATTTTAAATTAATAATGATTATTTTTGCTCGCTGATTAAGTAAAAAAAATTACTACATATAATTATGGTAAAAGATTTATTCGAAAGAATTCAGGACAATAAAGGACCATTAGGAAAATGGGCTTCTCAAGCAGAAGGTTACTATGTTTTCCCAAAGTTAGAAGGAGAGTTGGGTCCTAGAATGCAATTTCACGGAAAAAATATTTTAAACTGGAGTTTAAATGATTATTTAGGTTTAGCAAATCATCCAGAGGTTCGTAAAGCAGATACAGATGCAGCAATTCAGTTTGGTGCAGCATATCCAATGGGAGCTCGTATGATGTCTGGACACACTACGTATCACGAACAATTAGAAAATGAATTAGCTGAATTCGTAATGAAAGAATCTGCTTATTTATTGAATTTTGGTTACCAAGGAATGGTTTCTATCATTGACGCTTTGGTTACTAAAAATGACATTATTGTTTATGATGTTGATTCGCATGCTTGTATCATTGATGGTGTTCGTTTGCACATGGGTAAACGTTTCACATACAAACACAATGATTTGGAAAGTATGGAGAAAAACTTGCAGCGTGCTACTAAAATGGCAGAAGAAACAGGTGGAGGTATTTTATTTATTACTGAAGGTGTTTTCGGAATGCGCGGACAGCAAGGGAAATTAAAAGAAATTGCTGAACTAAAGAAAAAATACAATTTCAGATTATTAGTAGATGATGCTCACGGTTTTGGTACTTTAGGTAAAACTGGTGCTGGAGCAGGTGAGGAGCAAGGAGTTCAAGATCAGATTGATGTTTACTTCTCTACTTTTGCAAAATCTATGGCTAATATTGGTGCTTTCGTAGCTGCTGATAAAACGGTTATCGATTATTTGAAATACAACTTACGTTCTCAAATGTTTGCTAAAGCATTGCCAATGATTCAAACAATTGGTTCTTTGAAACGTTTAGAGTTATTACGTCAATCTTCTGCAATTAAAGATAAACTTTGGGAGAACGTAAATGCATTGCAAAACGGTCTTAAAGAAAAAGGATTTAATATTGGAGATACAAATACTTGTATTACACCAGTTTACTTAGAAGGAAGTATTCCTGAGGCAATGGTGATGGTGAACGATTTAAGAGAAAATTATGGTATTTTCCTTTCTATTGTAGTTTACCCAGTTATTCCAAAAGGAATTATTTTATTGAGAATGATTCCAACAGCTTCTCATACATTAGAAGATATCAATGAAACGTTGACAGCTTTCGAAGCAATCCGCGAGAAACTGACTAACGGAACTTATAAAGAAATTGCAGAGCGTACAACTGTTGACGTTTCGTAATGACTTAAAAAATAAATTCTCGAGACATGGGAATTATGTAAAAGAATCCATTCGTTATGCGAATGGATTTTTTTTTATTTAAAGTAACTTTATTTCATAATCAACAAAATAAAAGACAAATATGAAAAAAGTACTTACAATAGCTGTGATAGCTCTGTCTGTTTTTGCTTCTTGTAAAAAAGAAACAACGACTACAGAGCCAGTACAAATTACGCCAAGTCCACCAAAAGAAGCTGAAATTGTTGAACCTGCTGGAGATCAATGTTATGTTTGGAAATCTAATGGAAGTATTATTGAAATGAGTTTTAATGTTAATTCTCATCAAGAGGTAAACGGAAAACTAAGTTATAATCTGGTTGGAAAAGATAAAAATGAAGGAACTTTAATAGGCAACATGAAAGGCGATACTTTGGTTGCTGATTATACCTTTAATTCTGAAGGCGCTTCATCTGTTCGAGAAGTTGTCTTTCTACAAAAAGACGGAACTTTTATTGAAGGATACGGAGATGTTGTAGAAGCAAATAATAAAGTTTCTTTTAAAGATAAATCAAAACTAAAATTTGATGCCAAAAATACTTTGATTAAAGTAGATTGCAAAGTAGAGTAATGATGTGTTTTATAAAGTGAAAAATCCATTCGTTTGGGGGCGAATGGATTTTTTTATTTTTAAAGATATTTTCGTATTTAAGTTGATTTGTAAAGCGCTAGAATTTTAGATTCACTTTAAAACTGTACACTAAAAACTGTAAACTGATGACTAAAAAAATTAAAGGTTCTTCAAATAAGTCTTTCTCTGACAGTGAATAATTGGGTCAAAGTTTTTCCAAAGTAAATGAATAGCATTATTTTCTAATAACTCTGGAGTTCTAATGCAAGTCTGAATTCCTTTGGCAGAAAAGGTCTTGTAATATTCATCAAAAATAATAGCGGTTACACCTTTATTCTGATATTCAGGATGAACTCCGATGAGGTAAAAAACAACATCTTTACTATGTTTTTTAGCCTTTAGTAATTGCAGAAAACCAAATGGGAATAGTTTACCTCTTATTTTTTGCAACGCTTCAACAAAACTTGGCATTACAATACTAAAAGCTACTAGTTTATCATCTTTATCAACCACAAACTTGATGTATTCTGGATTGATAAAACTGATGTATTTCTTTTTAAAATACTCTTTCTGTACATCAGAAATAGCTACAAACGAAGCTAGTTTTTCATAAGATTCGTTAAACAAATCAAACATTTTGTCTACGTGAGGCATAATGTCTTTTGTTTTGGTAAAATTAAGCGCTTTTAGTCCGTAACGTTTCTTGATTAACTCCTGCGCTTTTTGGAAAAATTCTGGTTTAACATTAGAAAAAGGAAATATACTTTCTATATATTGTTTTTCAACCTGAAAGCCTAATTCTTCAAAATGTCTTACATAATATTCATGATTGTACCAAGTAATCATGGTTCCAACTTGATCAAAACCTTCAGTAAGAACTCCAACTTTGTCTAAGTTTGAGAATCCCATTGGACCTTCAGCGTGTTCTAAGTTGTGTTTTCTTCCTAATTCATACACTTTTTCAAGAAGCGCTTTAGTAACTTCAATATCATCAATTACATCAAACCAACCAAAACGAACTTTTCTTTTATGTTGATTGTTAACCTCAGACCAGTTGATAATAGCTGTAATACGGCCAACAATTTTATTGTCTCTGTATGCTAAATAAAAATAAGCTTCGGCATTATCAAAAGCTGGATTTTTAGTTTTATCAAAAGATGCCAATTCATCTGAAATAATAGGCGGTACCCAATACGGATTGTCCTTGTATAATGAAAAAGGAAATTTGATGTATTCGGTTAATTCTTTCTTGCTTTTGGCTTCTTTAATTGTAATCATTATATGGTATTGAGAGTCTTTAAAAAAGATCTAGTTATTTATGTTTATTCGTATTTCGCTTTACGTTTTCTTTCTCTTTCTTGATAATCTATTGGTTTCTCATTGTCAGGATTCTTTTTTGCTTTTGCGGCTGCTTTGTTTTCTATCTGTTTTTCTTTGTACCAGCCATCATAGCGCCATGAAACTCCAACTCCGCCATATAAAATTGACGGCGTATTCTTAAAATTAGTGCTTATAGAAGCATCAACCTGTAAGTTTGAAGAAAGCAAATAAGCAGCACCTGTACGCAGAATTGAATCGCTGTAAAAGTCGCTTTTATATCCTTGATTTTCAATAAAACCAGACCAGCGGTCATTAAATCCGTGCGTCAAAGTTAATATATATCCGTAACTTGGATAGTCAGTACCGATATAATCTGCAATAATATTGGTAACAAAGACCCAAGATCCGCCTCCAAGAAGGTTTTGGGTAATGATAGAAACCTTAGGAGAAATGGCTCCATCTGGAGAAAAATAATAAGGATTGTCGGCACCAACGAAATTAGCTCCTGCAAATACCGAAACCGCAGGAATCAGCTCGCGCCACTGAAAATTACGATTGGCTTTGTAGCTGTAAATATTCACTTCTCTTTTGTAATTTTTATACGGATCGTAAATAAGATATTTAGCTCCTAAAACAGTTTGTCTAAAATTGTTCTTTTTGTAGCTTGTGTACGGAGTATCATAATTAGCTGCTTGATATTGTAGATCAGCAATAAATTCTAATTGTTCTAGAAAAGCACCAAATCTTATGGTTAAATCAGTGCCAAATCCGCTACCATCGTAGTCTAGTAAATCGTGTTTTTCTTTAATGCCATAAACACCAAGTTCGGCCTGAATTACAGATTTTCCAACAGCATAAGCTGACATAGTTTCGCCAGGACGATTGGAATTAATAACGTCGGTGTATTGCGCAAAAAATAGTTGTGGAATAAAAAAAAGTACCGGGGCAAGTAAGTTTTTAATTTTGGACATATAATTTTTTTTGGATTAAAAAA
>Ga0308157_10007702_pt1 | contig 12468 bp, 12 predicted proteins | sample PhyBR1_FD_201035 | JGI IMG/M metagenome (GOLD analysis project Ga0308157, IMG submission 201035) | Phyllosphere microbial communities from UC Gill Tract Community Farm, Albany, California, United States - DLSLB.R1 | ecosystem: Host-associated > Plants > Phyllosphere > Unclassified | place: USA...
AGGTCGATGTATTTGCCGGCGTATTCGCGGCAGGCGGTGCGGAACTCTTCCTTCGACACCTCGTCCTTGCGGCGGCCCTTCTTGCGGAACTCCTCCTCGATCTTCCACTCGATGGGCAGGCCGTGGCAGTCCCAGCCGGGGACATAGTCGACGTCGTAGCCCAGCAGGAAGCGCGAGCGGACCACAAAATCCTTCAGCGTCTTGTTCAGGGCGTGGCCGATGTGGATGTCGCCGTTGGCGTAGGGCGGGCCGTCGTGCAGGACATAAAGCGGCGCCTTCTGCTCCTGACGGATGGCGCGCAGACGGCCATAGAGGTCCCCCCACTGCTCCAGGATTTCCGGCTCCTTCTTGGGCAGGCCGCCGCGCATCGGGAACGGCGTCTCGGGCAGGAAGACGGTGTCGCGATAGTCGCGGCCGGAAGGGGTCTGGGTGTCGGCGTCGGCCATGGAATGTCTTTTCGTCTTGTCGCGCGCGGCCGCTTGGAAGCGGCGTCGGGCGTCAGTCTAGCGTGAAGGCGCCGGGCGGCCCATGCCCTGATGGCTCAAGGCGGCGTCGTCTCGGCGAAATGTTTCGAGAAATCCCGACGTGCGCGGGGCTTGCAGCCCTGCAGCGCTACGCCGGGCGGCTAATCGAAATCGGGCGGATCACGCGAACGGTCATGATGGGAAGGCTCTAGCAGACCCGGCGTCCCCTGCGCCATAGTCCAGACGAACAGATGGGGAGACGATCAGATGCGTGTTCAAGCCCTGGCGACGGCAGCGGCGTTGGCCCTGACGGCGGCCGCCTGCTCAGAACCGACGAGCACGCCTGCGGCGGCTGAGAAGGCCGCCCCCGCCCTGACCGGCCGCGCCGCCGTCTACGCCGCGGGCGAAAAGGACGCCGAGGCCTTCGTGCGCGCCCTCTACGCCCGCGTTAGCGAGCCGCGCGATACGCCCGACCCGGCCGAGGCGACGATCACCCCCGGCCGCGACCCGCTCTATTCGCGCACCATGAACGCCCTGATCGGCGTCGACGACCGCGAAGCCAAGCGCACGAACAGCGCCCCCTACCTCGACCACGATCCGATCTGCGCCTGTCAGGACATCGACGGCTTTGCGCTGAAATCGGTGACGATGACGCCGGACGGTCCGCGCGCGGCCACGGCCGACGTCGTCTTCACCAACCACGGCGAGGACCAGCGCCGGACGCTGAAACTGCTGAAGGAAGGCCCGATGTGGCGCATCGCCGACATCATCGACGACAAGGGCAAGTCGCTGCACGACGACCTGATGGCCATCGCCGAAAAGGCGCCGGGTTAAGGCGTCAGGCGAAAGCCCAGACCCCCGCCGGTCCGTCTGCGTCATCGGAAGAGGGCGGCGTCTTCGGGCGGGTCCGGCGGGTCCGGCCACCAACGTCCAGCCGACGCAAGGGCCGAAGGCGAGCCGCCGCCCAACGCACCACCAATGCCTTCACCGGCGAAAACCGGTTCTGCGCGGCCATCAGGCTGACTGCCGTGAAAACTTCCAGATAGGCCAACACGTCCCCGGCGGCGAAAAACGCCAGTTCCAGACCGACCGTTTGCCACAGGACCATCGCGCCGATCATCACCAGCGCGAACCGTAGCGATGAGCCGGAGAAGGCCCATGACATCTTGTCCATGGCCCAGCGTCGCGCTTCGGCATTGGCGCCGAAAACCAGGGCGAGCGTGCCGACCAAAAACGGCGCCGACAGACCCGCGCCGGTGAACGCGCCGCCGACACCCCAAAGGATGCAGATGCCGACGACGGCGAACCAGACACTCGAATCTTCCGTCATGCCCTCTCCCCAACATTGCCGGGTAGAGTTGGGATCGGGTCGCGCCGCCTTCAAGTCACAAGGCAGAAGATGCGTCAGCCCAGCACGGCCCTCGCCGCCTCTGCATCCGCGGCGATCTGGACCTTGAGCGCGTCCAGGCCGTCGAACTTCATCTCGCCGCGCAGGAAGGCGATCAGTTCGGTCTCCAGCACCTGGCCGTAGAGGCTCTCGTCGAAGTCCAGCAGCCAGACTTCCAGCAGCGGCTCTTCGATCTCGAACATCGGGCGCACGCCCAGGTTGGCGACGCCCTTGACCACCCGGCCGTCGGGCAGACGGGTGCGGGTCGCATAGACCCCATAGGCCGGGCGCATATAGTCGCCCATGGCGATGTTGACGGTGGGCGTGCCGATGGTGCGGCCGCGCTTGTCGCCGTGGATCACCTCGCCCTGAATGGCGAAGGGGCGGCCCAGGATAGCGGCGGCGCGATCCATGTCCCCGGCCTTCAACGCCTCGCGCACGGCGCTGGACGACAGCTTGAGCCCTGAGGCGTCGTCGATACGGTCGGTGACCGAGACGCCGAAGCCCAGCGTCTCGCCATAAGCCTGCAGCAAGGCGGGCGAGCCGGAGCGGCCCTTGCCGAAGGTGAAGTCGAAGCCGACGGCGGCGTGGACGATCCCGAGGCCTTCGGACAGGACGCGGCGGGCGAATTCCTCGTCCGTCATGCCCGCCATCTCGCGATCGAACGGCAGCAGGTACAGGCGATCGACGCCCAGCGGCGCCAGAACGCGGGCCATCTGGTCCGGCGTCATCAGACGAAAGGGCGCGGCCTCGGGTTGGAACAGGCGGCGCGGATGAGGGTCGAAGCTGACGACGGCCAGGGGAACGCCCAGGCGATCCGCCGCCTCGCGCGCCGAGGCGATGACCGCCTGATGGCCGCGATGCACGCCGTCGAAAGCGCCGACGGCGACAGCCGCCCCCTTCTGCGCGTCCGTCAGGCCGCGCCAGTCGCGAATGACCTCGACCACTTCAGGCGGCCTTCAACGGGCCGAAGGCTTGCGGCGGCGCGGCACGCGCACGACGGCCACGCCGTCCATGATCAGCTTGTCCTCGACAAAGCCTTCGCAGCGCAGCTCGCCGCGCGCGCTGTCATGGTCCAGGCCGATGACGGTGATGACGATCCGCACCGTGTCGCCGATCCGCACCGGAAAGTGGAAGGCCAGCGTCTGGGAGATGTAGATCGAGCCCGCCCCCGGCAGGATCGTCCCCACCACCGCCGAGCCGAAGGCCGCCGACAGCAGGCCGTGGGCGATGCGGCCGCGATAGGCCGTCTTGGCGGCGAAGGCTTCATCCAGATGCACCGGATTGAAGTCGTCGGAGGCCTCGGCGAACAGACGAATCCGCTCCTCCGTGACGTGAACCGTCTTCTCGGCGGCCATGCCGACGTGGAGTTCGTCGAGGATGTAACCGCCCGACGGGTGCGCTTGGACCAGATCAACCATGAGCGGCCCTTTAAGGCAGGTGCGACGAAATGGCGAGACTCACCACGTCAGTTCCAGAGCGGCGTAGCGGGCGAAGGTCGTCTCGGCACGGAGCAGTTCGGCCGCGCGGGCCGGATCGAGGGCCCCGTCCGCGCCCTTGGCCGCGTCGCCGTGAATGCCCTGGGCGATGAACAGACAGTCCAGCGCCTGCTCGGCGGCGCCCAGCACATCCGTAACCACGCCGTCGCCGATGCACAGGACGCGCGAACGATCGACCGCGCGGCCCATCAGACCCTCGGCCTCCTTCAGCGCCAGGGCGTAGATGGGCGCGAACGGCTTGCCCGCCATGACCACGCGGCCGCCCATGGACTCATAGAGATCGGCGATGGCGCCGCCGCAGTAGATGATGGAATCGCCGCGCTGGACGATGCGGTCGGGGTTGGCGCAGATCAGTTCCAGGCCGCGCGCGACGGCGGGCGTCAGCCGCTCGCGATAGTCCTCGGGCGTCTCGGTCGTGTCGTCATAGGGGCCGGTGACGGAGATGAAGGCCGCGTCGCCCGCATCGTGGGCGCTGGTCAGGTCCAGGCCTTCATAGAGGACGAAGTCGCGATCCGGCCCGATGATCCAGGCCGGTCCGGGCGCGCGGCGCGCCAACTCCATGCGGGTGGCGTCGCCCGAGGTGACGAAGGCCTTCCAGGCGCTGCGCGGCACGCCCAGAGCGTCCAGCTGCGCCACCACGTCCGGCGACGGGCGCGGCGAGTTGGAGATCAGGACGACGTGGCCGCCCTTCTCATTGAACTTCGTCAGGGCCTCGCAGGCCGCCGGCCAGCTTTCGCGCCCGTTGTGGATCACGCCCCAGACGTCGCAGAGCAGGATGTCGTAGTCGTCGGCGACGGCGGACAGGCGGGGCAGCGGATGAGGCAGGGTCATGCCCCGCTTATAGCGGGGGAAAACCGGGGGGAAAGGCCGTGCCAACGATCCGCGCCTCTTCGCTTTCCCTCTTCGCCGCCGAACGTCTTCCTGCTAACTCGCTCGGCATGAAGATTTCCCGTCTCGCGCTCGGCGCCTACGGCATCGCCCTGGCCGTCATCATCCTGGACCAACTGACCAAGGCCTGGGTGCTGGGGGCCATCGACGCCGCCCATATCTCCAATATCCCCGACGGCTATCGCATCGCCGAGGTGGCGCCGCCGGTATTCAACCTGACCTATGTGCTGAACACCGGGGTCAGCTTCGGCCTGTTCGGCGGCGGCGCGGGGCGTTGGATCCTCAGCGTCTTTTCGGTCGTGGTCGCAGGCCTGCTGGCCTGGTGGGCGACGCGGGCCGATCGCCGCCTGCTGATCGCCGCCATCGGCCTAGTCATGGGCGGCGCCATCGGCAACGTCGTCGACCGCATCCGTTTCGGCGGCGTGGTCGACTTTCTCGACTTTTCCGGCACGGGCCTGTTTCCCTGGATCTTCAACATCGCCGACAGCGGCATCACCGTCGGCGTCGTGCTGCTGATCCTGGACAGCTTCCTGTCCGAGCGCCGTTCGACAGTTGGCGCGGCCCACGAAAAGTCGTAATCACACCCCCTTAACTATCGACCCGAGCCTGCGCCCGTGCGGCGCGCCTCCCGGAGCCGAACGACCCATGCGTAACCGTCCCGTCCTGATCGTGACCCTGGCCGCCGGCGCGGCCCTCAGCCTGAGCGCCTGCGGATCGATGAAGCAGAGCATCGGCCTGACCAAGGTCGTGCCGGACGAATTCGTCACCGTGGCCAGCGCCCCCCTGGTGGTGCCGCCGGAATACGGCCTGACCCCGCCTTCGCCCGGCGCCCCGCGTCCGCAGGAGCTGGCGCCTGAAAGCGCCGCCCGTCAGATTCTGCTGGGCCAGCGCCAGGCGGTGACCCGCACCCCCGGCGAACAGGTCCTGGCCGCCGAGGCCGGCGCCGACCGCGCCGACCCCCTGGCCCGCTATGTCGTCGACGACGAGTTCGGCGGCCTGGCGCACAAGGAAGAAAGCTGGGCCAACCGCATCATGTTCTGGCGCAAGGACGATCCGGCCAGCCAGGCCGCGACGGTCAGCCAGACCTCGGAAGGTGCCAAGACGATTGACGCCTCCAGCGAGCACGCCCGCCTGGAAGCTCTGACCGGCGGCCGCGAAGGCATCACCATCGCACCGCGTCGCGACAGCCGGTTCAAGCTGCCGGGTCTCTAGGCGCAGCCGGAAACCTTCGTCTTCAATCGAAAGGCGCGTTCGTCACGGCGGGCGCGCCTTTTGCAATTGGCGCGGCTTGCTTGACGCAACGGCCGTGCTTCAGGATCGTTGTTCACGGCTGATTGCGGGGTTGAAGCGATGGCTAGGGCTTGGATCGGATGGCGTGGAGCCCTGGCTGCGGGCGCCCTGACCCTGGGCGCAACGCCCGTCATGGCGCAGGTTCAGCCTACCGCCGCCCAGGAGACGTCGCGCACGCCCCTGACCTACGCCGAAGCCGAGGCGCGGCTGCGCACCACCTCCAGCCTCGGGCGCGCCGCCGGCTACGGGGTCGAGGCCGCCGAGGCCCAGGCCCAGGTCGCCGCCGGACTGAACCGGCCCACGGTGTCGCTGGACGCCCAACTGATCCGCTATCGCAAGACCTTCGACCTGTCGCTGTCGGACGCGCTGGACCGCGCCCAGTCCGACCTCGGCGCCGCCATACCCGGCCTGATCTCGGACCTGCCGGGCGTGCCGGGCGACGTGCTGAACGCAGTGGGCCAGCGGCTTGAGGCCGCCCTGCCGGAGATCTTCGCCGCCCTGCCCCACGACATCCGCCTGCAGGTGGACGACACCACCTTCCGCCCGACGGTCACGGCGCTCCAGCCCATCTACACCGGCGGGGCCATCCCCGCCCTGCGGCGCGCGGCGGCGGCCAACGTCAACCTGGCCGAGGCCCGGCGGCAGGAGGCCCTGAACCTGGAGAGCGTCAACCTGGCCCGCGCCTATTTCGGCCAGGTGCTGGCCGCCGAAGCGCTGAAGATCGCGCTGGAGACCCGCGACGGCTTCGACCTGCACCTGCACAACGCCCGCCGCATGGAGGAGGAAGGGATGCTCAGCCGCGCCCAGACCCTTCAGGTCGAGGTCGCCCGCGACGCCGCCCAGCGCCAGGTCAACCGCGCCGAACTGGAGCATGAGAACGCCGTCGCCTCCCTGGCGCGCGTCGCCGACGTCGAGGCGGGCGTGACCCCGACCACGCCCCTGTTCGTCAATCGCGATCCGGTCGGCCCTGCCTCCGTCTTCCTAGACAGCGCGGGCCAGTCGAATTCGCGCATCGTTCAGGCCCAGGCCGGGCACGATCTGGCCGAGGCCGGGGCGGATCTCGCGGCCTCGCGGATGAAGCCGTCGGTCTACGCCTTCGGAACCTACAACATGAACCCGGACGACGCCCTGCCGACCGAGCCGGACTGGGCCTTTGGGCTGGGCGCCCGCTACACCCTGATGTCGTCGCTGGATCGGCGTCGGATGCTCGGCGCCGCCCGCGCCCAGGCCTCGGCCGCCGGCGAGGTCGAGCGCCAGGCCCGCGACGACGCCCGCCTGCTGGTCACGCGCGCCTACAACCAGGTCGAGCTGGCGCGGCGGCAGTTCCTGACCATGGACAGCAGCCTGGCGGCCGCGCGCGAGAACCTGCGCGTGCAGGAGGTCGGCTTCCGCGAGGGCGAGGCGACCGCCGCCTCGGTCATCGACGCCCGCAACCTGCTGGGGACGGCGCGGCTGCAACGGGCGGCGGCGGCCTATGAATACGACCTCAGCCTGTCGGCCCTGCTGGCGGCGGCGGGAAGCGACCAGACCTTGAACGACTATCTGCAACGCGACGACCGGATCAGCGCCCCATGAGCGAGACGCCTTCCTCGGCCTATACGCCGCCCCAGCCGGCCGAAGCGCCCCCGCCGAAGCCGCGCCGGTCGCCCCTGCCCCTGATCGTCGCGGCGGGCGTGGTCCTGCTGATCGCCTTCATCGTCGTGGGCCTGTTCCTGGCCGCCCGTCCGGCGCCGGATCAGGTCCAGGGCATGGTCGAGGCCGAGACTTTCACCGTCGCCACCAAGGTGCCCAGCCGCGTCGAACGCTTCCTGGCCGCCGAGGGCGATCAGGTGAAGGCCGGGCAGGAGCTGGCCCTGATGAGCAGCCCCGAGGTCGAGGCCAAGGACGCCCAGGCCCGCGCCCTGCTGCAATCGACCGAGGCCATCCAGTCCATGAGCCGCGAGGGGGCCCGCGCCGAGGACGTGCAGACGGTCGAGTCGATCTGGCGCGCCTCCCAGGCCACCGCCCGGCTGGCCGACCAGACCGCGCGCCGTGCCGAGACCCTGTTCGCCGAGGGCGTCATCTCGGCCCAGCGCCGCGACGAGGCCGTCGCCGCCCGCGCCGCCACCGCCTCCCAGACCGAGGCCGCCCGCCAGCAGTATCTGAAGGCCCTGGCCGGAACCCGGCCGCAGGAGAAATCCGTCGCCGACGCCAACGTCAGCGGCGCCCGCGCCGCCGTCGCCGAGGTCGAGAGCCTGCAGGGCGAGACCCGCCTGACCGCCCCCCACGGCGGCGAGGTGTCGGAACGCTTCGCCAATGTCGGCGAACTGGTGCTGACGGGGGTGCCGGTGTTCACCATCGTCGACACGGCCGATCCCTGGGTCGCCTTCAGCGTGCGCGAGGACCAGTTCCGCGACCTGAAGATCGGCGCGACCGTGCGCGGCGACGTGCCCGCGCTGGGGATCAAGGGCGCCGCCTTCCGCGTCACCGCCATCAGCCCCCAGGGCGAGTTCGCCACCTGGCGCTCGACCCGCCAGTCCAGCGGCTATGACGTGCGCAGCTTTCAGGTGAAGGCCAAGCCCGCCCGGCCGATCGGGGGTCTGCGGCCAGGCATGAGCGTCCTGTTCGACTGGTCGTCGCGATGAAGGGCGGCGCGGCCGTCTTCCTCGCGGCCGTTCAGGACGAGACGCGGCGGCTGGCGACCCGCCCGTGGGACGCCTTCGTCGCCTTCGGCCTGCCGCTGATCCTGCTGGCGGTGATCGCGGCCATGCTGGCCCCCGGCGTGATCCGCCAAGCGCCGGTCGCCGTGGTGGATCAGGACAATTCCGCCTTCAGCCGCGCCGCCATCCGCAACATGGAGGCCAGCCCCGGCGTGCGCGTGGCCCACGCCCCGGCGACGGTGAACGAGGCCGTGGCCCTGATGCGGCGGGGCGAGGTCTACAGCATCGCCCACTTCCCCCCAGGCTTCAGCGAAGGCGCCTTTCGTCGCCCGGAACAGGTGACGGTGTCATTCAACGGCGCCTTCCAGACCGTCGGCGCCCTGTCGGCCCTGAGCCAGTCCTCGGCCATCGCTTCGGCCGCCGCGCCCCGGCTGGAAGTGCGGGCGCGCCAGATGGGCCTGCCCGCCACGGCGCTGGAGCCGCCCGCCGTCCAGGTGTCGATCATCGGCAATCCGCAGCTGAGTTTCGAGCTGTTCCTCGGCGGCCTGCTGGCGCCCGGCGTGCTGCACCTGCTGGCGGCCTGTTCAGCGGTACTGGCGGTCGGACGACTGATGCAGGGCGGCTCTTTCCAGATGTTCAGAGCGCAGACCGGCGGACGGAGCACGGCGGCCCTGATCGGGCGGCTGACGCCGCACTTCGTCATCTTCACCCTGTGGGGCCTGGCCTGGATCGGCTGGCTGTGCGGGATCAGGGGCTGGGGCGTGGCCGGGTCGCTGCCCCTGCTGATGCTGGGCATGGCGGCCCTGATGGCGGTCAGCGTCGCCCTGTCGGCCCTGCTGGTCGCCCTGCTGGGGGACGTCGACATGGCGTTTTCGGCCACCGCCATCTATTCGGGCGCGGCCATCGCCTTCTCGAACGGCACCCTGCCGCTGGATCACGGGCCGCGCTTCGCCCGGATGTGGAGCGACATCCTGCCCTACACCCACTATCTGCGGCTGCAGACCGGCCAGATGGTGACCGGCGCGGCGCCCGGCGGGGCCTGGCGCGATGTGGCGATCCTGAGCGCCGTCACCCTGATCGCCCTGATCCTTGCCGCCGTGCTGATCCGCCTGCGCGCCCGGCGCGCACCCAAGGCCGAGGCGCTGGCCTTTCCCCTGCCCGAACAGGGCGTGGGCGCCGCCTTCATCGCCACCTTCCGCAACCTGCCGCGCGCCCGGCCGGTCAGCAGCCTGCTGATCCTGGCCGTCGTCCTCTACGCCTTCTACTATCCGGCGGCCTACGCCGGGCAGGCGGCGACGGGCCTGCCGGTCGCCGTGGTGACGCCGACGCAAAGCGCCCTGACCCGCGCCCTGGTCGAAGACCTGAACGCCTCCCACGCGGTCGAGGTCGCCGCTGTCCTCCCCTCGACCGCCGAGGCGTCGGACCTGATGCAGCGCGGCGTGGTCGACGGCGTCGTCATCCTGCCCGAACGGTTCGAGGCCGACCTGGCGCGCGGCGCGCCCGACGGCGTGGCCGTCTGGCTGAACGGCGGCTATCTGGTCCGCGTCACCTCGGTCGGCAAGGCGGTCGCGGCGGCCGCCGCCCATGTCGCCGAGACGCGGCTGGAGGGCCTGCCCGAGGCCGCCCGCGCGGCCCGACTGGCGCCGAGCCTGAAACAGGAATCCCTGTTCAACCCGACCGAGGGCTATGGCGACTACGCCGTGCCCGCCGTCAGCCTGATCATCCTGCAACAGACCCTGCTGCTGGGCGCGGGCGTCATCGCCGCCCTGCGTCGCGAGACCGGCGCGCCGCCCATGCGCCGCAGCGCCCGGCTGGGCCTGTGGCTGGCGCTGGCGGCGATCGGCACGGCGTCCTGCCTGTTCTATTTCGGCTTCGTCTTCTGGTTTCAGGACTATCCGCGCGCGGGCGACATGGCCGGGGTGATCCTGCTGGCGCCGGTCTTCTCGGCCGGGGTCGCGGCCTTGGGCCTGCTGCTGGGCGGACTGTTCGACCGGCACGAGCGGGTGTTGCAGGTGCTGGTCGGAACCTCCGCGCCCCTGTTCTTCCTGGCGGGTGCGGCCTGGCCGCACTTCATGATGCCCAAACTGCTGGTCTGGCTGGCGCATCTGTCGCCCTCGACCGCGGCGGTTCAGGCCTTCGTGCGGATGAACGCCATGGGCGCCGGCCTGGCCGAAGTCGCGCCCCAGGCTTTGACGCTGGTCGCCCTCGCCCTGATCTTCGGCGGCCTGTGGCTGTGGCGCGGCGACGAACGCCGCCGCGCCTGAAGGCTCATCCCGCAGCGACCGGCGCCGTCACGCCCGCCGAGGCCATCTCCTGCGCCGCCTGCTGGAAGCCGAACTCCGGCACGGTCTCGCCTTCGCGGTTCGCAGCCTCGTCCCAGCGCGCGATCAGCTGCTCGCCCGCATCCGCAGCCCCGCCGATGCGCACGCCCGGCGTCAGGGTGATGTTGGCCGTGGCGAAATGCCCGCCGCCCGCGCACAGGATGGCCCGCGTCGGCGCCGCCTCGCCCACCAGCGCCAGCAGGCCGGGACTGACCAGGGCCGGGTCCAGCGCCTTCAGCACCTCTTCCGACAGGATGCCCGCCGTCATCTGGGTGGCGGCGGTCGGCGCCAGGGCGTTGACCTTGATGTTATATTTGGCGCCCTCGATGGCCAGGGTCTGCATCAGGCCCACCTGCGCCAGCTTGGCCGCGCCATAGTTGGCCTGGCCGAAATTGCCGTAGAGGCCCGAGGACGAGGTCGTCATGACGATGCGGCCGTAGCTCTGCGCGCGCATGATCTCCCACACCGCCTTGGAGCAGATGGCCGCCCCCATCAGATGCACGTCCACCACCAGGCGGAAGTCGTCCAGCGTCATCTTCGAGAAGCTCTTGTCGCGCAGGATGCCGGCGTTGTTGATCAGGATGTCGATGCGGCCCCAGACCTTCATCGCCGCCTCGACCATGGCCTGAACCGCGTCGACGTCGGTGACGGAGCCCGCCGCCGCCATCGCCTGGCCGCCCGCCGCGACGATCTCGTCCACGACGTTCTGGGCCGCCGCCTCGGTCAGATCGTTGACCACGACCTTGGCGCCCTGGCCGGCCAGATAGAGGGCGTGACAGCGGCCCAGGCCCCCGCCCGCGCCGGTCACGATCGCGACCCGATCCTTCAACTGCATGAACATCTCCGATGATGGGTGACTGGAAATCCGGCGGGCGTCCTAGCCCTTGAAACTGTCCTTGAAGGCGCGACGCTCGGCGAAGTCGGCGACGTCGCGGGCGCGCAGGAAGGGATTGAACCGGCGCTCGATCCCCACCGTGGTCGGCACGCTTGCCTCGCCGCGCTCACGGGCGGCGAAGACGGCCTCGGCGTGCGCCTTCAACCCCTCATCGGCGTCCGGCAGAGACAGGGCGAAGCGGGCGTTCGACGCTGTATATTCATGGGCGCAATAGAGGGTCGTCGCCTCGGGCCAGGCGGCGATGCGGTTCAGGCTGTCCCACATCTGCTGCGGCGTGCCCTCGAACAGCCGTCCGCAGCCCAAGGCGAAGATGACGTCGCCGACGAAGGCCAGGCCGTCGTCCGCCGCATGATAGGCCACATGGCCCAGCGTATGGCCGGGCGACAGCACCACGTCGAAGGCCGTCTCGCCCAGGCGCACCGCCTCGCCGTCGACCAGGACGTGATCCAGCGGCGCCGCGCGGCGCACCTCCTCCGGTCCGGCGATCTCGCAACCGGTCTCGGCCTTCAGCCGTTCGTTGCCGCCGGTGTGGTCCGCGTGCCAGTGGGTGTTCAGGATCAGATCCAGCCGCCCCCAGCCCGACGCCTCCAGATCGTCCAGGATGGCCTCGGCGTCCGGCGTGTCCACGGCGGCGACCAGCCCCGTCGCCTCGTCGCGGATCAGGAAGCCGTAGTTGTCGGACAGGCAGGGGAACTGGCGAACGGTCAGGGTCATGGGGAGGTCTCCTATCGAAACCCTATCCTACCGGGGCCACACGACAAACTCCGCTCATCCCGACGGACGCCGGGACGAACGGTTTTAGGCGGGAAAGCCGACATCCGCCGCGAAATCCGCCATACTGGCCCCATGCGCCGCAGCATCGACGATCTCCGCACCTTCTATGGCGAGCCGACCGGCGCGCTGGCCCGGCGTATGCTGGCGCGACGGCTGGAGGACGCCTGGGGCGAGGCCAACAATTGCGACGTCCTGGGTCTGGGCTACGCCACGCCCTGGCTGGACGGTTTCATCGGCGCGCGCCGGGTGATCGCCGCCATGCCGGGCGGACAGGGCGCCGAGCAATGGGCGGCGGCGGGACGCAACCGCAC
>Ga0308157_10007703_pt1 | contig 12467 bp, 9 predicted proteins | sample PhyBR1_FD_201035 | JGI IMG/M metagenome (GOLD analysis project Ga0308157, IMG submission 201035) | Phyllosphere microbial communities from UC Gill Tract Community Farm, Albany, California, United States - DLSLB.R1 | ecosystem: Host-associated > Plants > Phyllosphere > Unclassified | place: USA...
TTTGATTGCAGGATTAGCGGGTGTCAAAGCATGGACAATGGCTTGGGGATTAGCAGGCTTACCTGCTTTCTTGATTGGTGGCACGGCGAATTTTATTTGGATGATCATTTCATGCGTTACCGCATTTCTCCTAGCGGGAGCTGTTGCCTATGGGCTTGGGATGCCACAAGAAGAAAAAGATGTTAAAAAGGAAAAAACACTGACGAAAGCTGGTCAAATCGCACTGGAAAATGTCAGCTCAGGTGAGGTCATCCAGTTGAGTCAAGTTTCAGATAGTGCATTTGCTTCAGGCGCTTTAGGAAAAGGGTTCGCAGTGATTCCCGATGAAGAAAATGGAGAGATTTTTGCACCCATCGCAGGAGAAGTCACCGTAGTTTTCCCCACAAAACATGCGTATGGAATCAAGACAGAAGATGGGGTAGAAGTATTGATCCATGTGGGGGTTGATACAGTCAACCTTGAAGGAAAAGGATTTACTAGTTATGTAAAAGTCGGCGATCAGGTAAAAACAGGCGATGTTTTAGCCACGGTTGATTTTTCTGTCATTAAAGCAGCTGGTTTTGACTCAACAGTGATGGTCGTTGTCACAAATAGTGCAGACTTTTTGGATGTGGTTCCGTTGGCTGATGACAATACAAATCAAGTGTTAGCAGTGATTATTTAGGAGGCGTAAGAAGGATGAAAACAGATTTTCTATGGGGCGGTAGTATCGCAGCCCATCAAAGTGAAGGTGGATGGGATCAAGGCGGCAAAGGAATTTCCAATATGGATCTAGTCACGAAAGGAACCCGGGACACTCCACGAGAAATCCACAAAGAACTGAAAGAAGGATTCATTTATCCTTCTCATACGGGGATTGATTTTTATCATCGCTACAAAGAGGATATCAAACTATTTGCGGAAATGGGTTTTACAGCATTAAGAATCTCGATCGATTGGACACGGATTTTTCCAAACGGTGATGATCCAGAACCAAATGAACAAGGATTGAACTTTTATGAAGAAGTAGTAGATACATTGCTCGCACATGGGATTGAGCCGATCATCACGTTCTTTCATTTTGAATTACCAGCTAACTTGATCGAAAAATACCAAGGTTGGACGAGTCGCAAACTAGTTACTTTATTTGAAAAGTATGCTGAAACATTGTTTGAACGTCTGAATGGTAAAGTAACTTATTGGGCAACATTCAATGAGATCAATCATTTAGACCCGAACTCAAAAGCTGCGGAATTTTTTACGTACTACATTTCTGGTCTTAAATTTGAAGAACTTGAAGATCCAAAACAAGCAATCGCACAAATTGCTTACAATACAGCACTTGCTAGTGCAAAAGTCGTTAAGTTGGGCCATCAAATCAATCCCGAGTTCAAAATTGGGTGTGTCTTTGGTATCAATCCGCAATATCCGGAAACTTGTAAACCAGAAACGATGTTAAACAACTTGTTGGAAAACGAAAAAGAATTGTATCAAATGGATGTGATGTGTCGTGGCAAATTTCCACAATACAAATTGAAGGAATTTTCAGCACAAAGCATCATGATCGAGCAACAAGAAACGGATGCGAAAGATTTTCAACAAGGAACGATCGACTATATTGGTTTGAATTATTATATGTCCAGTGTCACTCCGAATGAACAAAAAGAGAATGAAGCGTTCTTTGGAGGCATCCAAAATCCGTATCTGGAACTTTCTGACTGGGGCTGGGCCATAGATTCTGTTGGCTTACGCTATACAATGAACTGGTTGTACAGAAGATACCAATTGCCGCTAATGATCACTGAAAACGGGTTAGGCGCTGAAGATGTGTTAGAACCTGGGAATATCATTAATGATGAGTACCGTATCGATTATCTTAACCTCCACATTTCAGAAATGAAAAAGGCAATCACCGAAGATTATGTAGAATGTCTTGGTTATCTCTCTTGGGGACCAATCGACCTAGTTAGTGCTTCTACCGGCGAAATGTCGAAACGGTATGGATTTATCTATGTTGACTTGGATGATGAAGGAAAAGGCACCGGTAACAGATATAAAAAGAAATCATTTGACTGGTATAAAAGAGTGATTGAAACAAACGGAACAGAATAATAAAAAGCTAGAAACCTTTAAAGAAATGTTCGTTCATTCTTTAGGGGGTCTAGCCTTTTTCATAGATGTAGTATTTCTAAGACAACGAGAGGACAACTGACGTCAAAACATTTAAGTGATGGCGATATGTTTTCCTGCTTATTGCGTATTAACTAAAAAATGTATTAGCGAAAGCAATAAAAACGACCAATACAGGAATCGTCCATGAAAAATCATACGTTTTATCAAGGATTTTGTTTGACGAATGATTGATCATTCTTAAGATGACCTCAATCAGAAAATAACCTAGAATCATTCCGAGTACATTTGAAATTAAATCATCAATGTCTGTTGCTCTAGCTACCGTAAATAGTTGGCTTATTTCAATCAACAATGAGGTACCAAATCCAAGTAAAAGAGAATAACTGAATTTTCTATACTTGTTGCTAATTAACGGACACAAGAACCCGATGGGTATAAAGCAAAGAATATTAAGAATATAACCTGCATTTATTCCATCTATAAAAGGGATAAGATTGATATTCGGATTGAAAATACTCTCACCAAATCCACTGATTCTATTCAACTCACGAAGCGTAGGAACACCGAACACATTGAAGAATGTGAAACTCATATAATAAAATAGTAAAAGTGCTGATAGAATGCTTACCAATTTAAAAGAACCTTTATTTTTTCTGGTGAACCAAAATAAAAAACTTGCCAAAATTAATAGTCCTACCAAGAATACAGGTTTTAAAGTCAAGATATCTATGATAGATTCCCAGAATCCGATTTGTTGTATCATCTTTTTGGCCTTCTTTCCTTAAGTGAATGATTATTTAGTCTGTATAATCATCTCATAGAAGGAAACTCTAGCCATCAGCCTGTAGACTTATTTTAGGAGTGATATGAGTGTGCTGATAAACTGGTAAATGATACAAGATGAAGCCGGTTGGTACTAAATGATAATTATGATACGTAGAAACGATTGATAAAAAATGATTAAATAGCAAAATATAGCCCTAGATACTTATTGAATTCCAGTATATTAGGGCTGTTTTTGTGTGCGTATAAGACTGAAAGTGTTCGTATACGACGTAGATGATTCTTATCCAAACGATTTTAATTTAAATAGGAAAAAATTACGTATAGTAATAATGAATGAAGTAGATGGGGGTAAATAAATAGAAGTACAGAGAGAAAATACTATCAAGTATTACATTAATAATAGACAGCCATCACTTATCTAATTGAAAGGACAAAAATTATGGGATTAATCTATTCAGCCACCGAATCTTCTAACTTAATAAGTAATATGACCACTAATTTATCACTTGCTCGTACAACGATCGACCAATTACGAACAGGTAGCCAACAAATTGTTCAAGCAGTTGACGGAAAAACACTCTCCGGATCAGCTTATCAAGCCGGTAAAGGACTGTTTTCTGAATTGATCATTCCTACAGTCAATCGGGTAAACAATGCGGTACAAGGAATTCAATCAGATCTGAATCTTTACTCCGCCGCGCATCAAATCGTTTCTAGTGAAGGATACTTGGACGAAGAGAATTTAAGCGGACAGATTCGGGCTAAATCATTTGCTAAACAATCGATTGAAAACCATGCGCAGACGATCAGACACATCGCTAATATAAGCATCTTACCAGGCATCACAGAAGTGCTGACCGACTTCCATCGCAACCTGATGAGAATGTCAGACAGCTTACAAGAAGACATCTACAAGTTGCAACGCAAACAGCAAAAACTCAATGCCTTTAACTCTCAAACCAGTGGACTGTTCAACAACAGTCTACTGGAATTAAAACTCGCCATGCAAAGTGTCTTAGTTCTGAATCAAACTACCGTAAAGGCAGATGGAAGTTATACATTGCCGAAAGGGGTGGATGGAAGTTGGTTTGAGAAGTACAAACCAAACGGACAGACATTGCTGGAAGAATCTTCAACTAATGCCTTCTTAGAACTGTATGCGGAGATTGAAAAATTAGTTCAACCTCTAAAAGAAGGGAAAACCGATGCAATCAAACGACTTGAAATGTTGCTCAGAAATTATCCTGATGCATTAGTAAACAAGCTGGCATCCAACGATGAATTTTGGATGCTTACCAATTATCTACCTTCGGGTATGAAAACTAGATTATTTAGTTTTCTTACAAAATACGAAATGTTAGGTAAAACTGTTGCTCAAGGAAAATGGATTCCTAAAATCGATACGATAGGTAAGGCCTATCAAAATTTTACTAAGTTTACCTCGCCCGTAAAAACCTACGTCAGCGAAGGCTTGAAGAACTCCCACTTGATACAAGGAGCTAAAAAATGGGGTATCGCCAAAGGAATAGGAACGGCAGGCCAAGTAGCTACTTATGCACAATTAGGTGTGACATTTGTTTCAAGTGCAGTAAATGAGTATGGAAAAACAGGTAGTGTAGGAAAAGCAGTAAAGGGCGGAGGGATTGATATGGTTAAAAGTATAGGACCGTTGGAGGGGATGACTATAGGCGCTAAAATCGGTGGGGTTGTGGGGACTATTGTACCAGGAGCAGGTAATGCTACTGGCGCTTTTGTAGGCTGTGTTGTTGGAGGGCTTTTTGGTTTAGGAAATTCAATTGTACAGTCAATATGGCCCGACAGATATGATAAATGGAAGAATTCAGTTTACCAAAAAGAAGATAATAAAAAAAGTAACAATAAATTAGAGTTGGATAATTTAAAGTTAAGAAGTACAAACTGGAATGTTAGTGCTTCTGGAAAACCTTTTGGTAAAAAAATGAATTCTGTATATATACCTAGTTATAGAGGAGTAGCACAATGAATATCAAAAGATTTTTTTCAGCTACTTTTGAGGAAAGTTTACATTTAGAAGATGATCGTTTTGTTAAAGATTTGTATGCTGGTATTAAGATACAAGAGCAAGAGAAAAGAAACCTTCATCCTCTATTTCAATTAATTATTTATATACTTATGATTTTACTTATCTACGGATTTTACTACTTAATTAATTCTTGGATGGAAAATGAAGTGTTACATCAATTATTTAAGGAACCAAAAATTAATTTTGTTTCAATGCCTATTTTTTGGTTTGGTTTGTTGATATTTTCAATAATTAGTATTTTTATGATCACTAAGATGAATGATGGAACGAGATTTTACTTTATTTTTATTAATTTAAACATCTACATGATTTGGCTGATGCTAAGCATAAATTTGTTCTTCATTACATTCTTTATCGAACCACTTACGATTTCTGGAATACTTATTTTAATTTTGTTTCAGATTTTAAGTGGTTATATCATTTTTGAGAAAAAATTGTATGGTCTTGCTAAACAATTATTCGGTAACCACGAGTCAAAAAATCAATTTTCAAAATTTATTGAAAGAATAGTCACCTTTAGCTATAAACTCGGTGGAATCTTTTGGGCAATAATACTACTTTTAAATTTTATTTTTCCTAGTGGACTAAATGATTCCTCGGATATTACTACTATTTCAAGTACCGTAATAATGTGGATGATTGTAAATATCAGTTTTACTGCAGCAGAGGTGCATATTTCCTTTCCGTATTTATTGTATGGATACTATAAAAATAAGTTTCAAGAAGAGTATCGTGAGTGGGAAGGGAAAGGGCAGTTAGAATGGTACGGAGAGAAGTATTTCAACAAGCATATCAAAGGAACAGCCAAAGAAAAAAAAGAGAAGAACTAGCCAAAAATCTTGGGTCTCACCGTCTATCAAAATGTAAATTTTGGATTGAATATTAAAATGAATCGCCTTAATCTGATAAATCTTTTCTTATTCTAATGAATAACATATGAAATTTTTGCATGATTTTTAACAAATTTTTGTCCTTTTACCTTACACTTACATGATAGGAGTGCCTATCAAGAGCTTTGTTTTATTAAAATAAAAAACGTTAGAAAAATCAACGAATGCTATAGTGTCGTCAGTTTTTTATACTATGAATGAATGCCATTTAAAAAAACAGAGAATAATATATTTTTGTTGAAAGTAAAGCGTTTTGTTGCCTTTTTCGCTTGATTTTCGTATATCTTTTATGAAATCCATATGTTAAAGTATTGGCGGAGATACTTTTGTTGATAGAGCTAAAATTTCCAAGAGATAAATGAGTGAATAAAAGTGAATTTAAAATAAAATAGTCGATTAGATGTCAGGGAAAGAGGTGAAAGTCCTCTACAGACCTACCTACTGTAAGGTGGATGAAACCAATAGGACCACAGATCATTCTGGAAGGGTTGGGAGTAAAAAGAAGCCAAGTCAGGAGACCGGTCTAACGGCAATCATGTTCTTTTGTAGGAGAAAGATCAAGCGTTTTTTTGTGTGATCAATCAAACTGTCTTCTCCTGTAAAAGGAAAGGCAGTTTTTTATTACTTTTAAAAGAGTTTGCTTGATAAGGGTATGGAAATGTAAGGGCTATCGTAAACAAAGTGATCACTGGGAAAAGTAAAAATGAGTCAAGGAAAGTGGGAATAGATGATGAAAAAATTATCGAAATTAGTTGCTGTGTTGGGATTGAGCGTAGTCTTTGGTTTAAGTGCTTGTTCAAATAATAATGATCAAACAAGCGGAACAGCAGAAACAACAACAGCTTCAGAAGTTGCTCTACCAACAAAAGATCGTGGTGGCGAAGAAATCGAGATTCCAGAAGAAGTGGATAAGATGGTTTCTCTAGTACCTTCAGTTACACAAGTGATCGATGATCTAGGACGTAAAGATCAATTAGTAGCTGTTGACACACAAAGCCCAGCAATGACGAAAGATATCGATGAGTTGCCACAAATCGATATGATGGCTGTGGATGCAGAAACATTGATTTCATTGAACCCACAAGTGATCTATGTTTCAGATATTAGTCTGCATGGTTCTGAAAACGTTTGGTCACAAGTAAAAGATGCCGGAATTACTGTTGTAAATATTCCAACAAGTAATACTATTGAAGATATTGCTTTAGATGTCCAATTTATCGCTGACACTTTACAAGAGCATGAAAAAGGACAAAAGCTAGTAGATACAATGAACAAAGAGATCGATGAAATCAAAGAAATTGGAGCAACGATTACAGATAAGAAAAAAGTATTGTTTGAAATTAGCGCATTACCTGAGATCTATAGCTTTGGTCAAGGTGTTTACTTGAATGAAATGATCGAACTTATAGGTGCAGAAAATGTCTTGGCGGATCAAGAAAGCTGGATTCCAGTAACAGAAGAAGCTGCGATTGCTAGCAAGCCAGACGTGATTTTGACGAACGTAAATTACTTAGATGATGCAGTGCAAGAAATCTTAGATCGTGGAAGCTGGAAAGACGTTCCTGCGGTGAAAAATGAAGCAGTATTCTATATTGATAACGCTGCGAGCTCTTTACCAAACCACCATATGACAAAAGCCTTAAAAGAAATGGCTTTAGCAATCTACCCTGATGAATACAAATCGTTGGAAAATGAATAAACAAAGTCGGTTGCTGTTAGCAGTTGTCTTAAGTATCATCGTAGTATTCTTTGGGATCAAAATCGGAAGTGTGTCCATTCCTTTTGATACCTTGATCCAAGCATTATTTTCAAGAGGAGACAAACAGCTAGATGCAACGATCGTCACCATTCTTTGGCAGGTTCGCCTGCCGAGAGTGGTTTTGGCGTTTCTTGTAGGAGCTGCGTTGGCTGTGAGTGGAACGGTCATGCAATCCTTATTAGGTAATCCGTTGGCTTCCGCTTATACGCTAGGTGTGTCATCAGGGGCATCACTTGGCGCTGCGTTGATCATTGTTTCAGGGATCACTTTACCGTTGTTCCCAAATTTTACATTGCCTCTGACAGGCTTTATTTTTGGCTTGGCAACTGTGTTTATTGTCTTGATGATGAGTCAAAGATTGGATCAGCAATTATCGAACCAAACAGTTATTTTAGTGGGAATGGTTATGACCTTATTTGTGGGTGCGATGTTGACGATCGTCACGGCATTGTTCAAAGATCATTTGCAGCAATTAGTCTTCTGGCAAATGGGTAGCTTTTCAGGAAGCACGTGGGCAAAAATCCAAATCTTTTTACCTATCTTACTATTTGGAACAATCGCTCTTTGGTTCTCTGCTAGAAGTTTAGATGTGTTATCTTTAGGTGAAGAAGAGGCGTTAATCTCTGGTGTAGATGTTCGAACGATTAAGCAATGGGTGATGGTTCTTGCGGCTTTACTTGCAGGAAGTGCGGTTTCATTTGTCGGCGTGATCGGATTTATTGACTTGATTGCCCCTCACGTCATCCGTCGCTATTTCGGTGCTAGCCATCGTTGGGTCATTCCAGGAGCAGCACTGTTAGGTGGCAGTATGATGGTCGTCGGCGATACGATTTCTCGAACGCTACTATCTCCCCAAGAAATCCCGATCGGCGCAGTCACCGCACTGATCGGTGCGCCATTTTTTGCCTATGTTTATTTCAAACGAAAGTGAGTGTTTTACAACTATGAAAGATATTTATCGAAGCCCTTATGAGGCTTATCCATTTTTAGCAGATGATGCAGATGATTTACGTTGCGATTATGAATTACACACCGATCGCTTATCTTCAGAAATCGGATTATTGCGCGCAAAGTGTGCAATTTCTCCTTTTTACGAGGAGTTAGAGAAAATCGGTGAATTGGTTTACCATGCCAATGCGTGCGTGCGTACAAAAATGACGATCACGCAAGAAGAAATCGACTGGTTAAAGAGTCGTGTCGATGAATTGAATGCAGAAAGAACAAACCAAAGCGGACCATTTTTCTTACCTCAAGGAAGTGAACGAGGCGCATTGGCTCATATCTTACGTGTCGATTGTAAAGTCATCGTTCGTTTGTTGTACCGCCATCTTTATCAAGGCAAAAAAGTCGATTCAGGTTTATTAGACTTTTTCAATTTGTTGTCTGGTTACTTCTTCATGATTGCGATGAAATTCAACCGAGAAGACGACGTAACAGAAATTCCTTTTGTCAGCAGAAATTACCGCTAAAGGAGGAAAAGTGATGACCTTGAAGCTATCGCAAGTCACAGCTGGCTATGGCTCAGTAAAAATCATCAAAGAAGTCTCCTTCGAGCTGAACAAAGGCGAGAACCTATGTATCCTAGGACCTAACGGCTGTGGCAAGACGACCGTATTGAAATCAATTGCAGGCATCCTTTCCTACGAAGGATCGATCACGATCGATGGAAAAGAAGTCCGTACAATGAAACGCAAAGAAGCCGCACGCAAAGTCGCCTTACTCAGCCAGTTTTCAACCATTGCCTTTGATTACACCGTCTATGAAACCGTCATGATGGGCCGCTATACGCACATCAAACAAGGACTATGGTCAGTCACCACAGCAGAAGACCGAGAAAAAGTCATGGAGTGCCTAGCACTGACTAATTTATTAGAGCTGAAAGACCATCCAGTCAACCAACTTTCCGGTGGCCAAAAGCAACGCGTCTTCCTAGCCAAAGTCTTAGCCCAAGACCCAGATATCTTATTATTAGACGAACCCAATAATCATCTCGATATCAAACACCAGCTCGAACTCATCGGCTATTTAAAAGACTGGGGCAAGAACCAAGACAAAACAATTATTGGTGTCTTCCACGACATCCGTTTAGCCCTGTCATTAAGCAACCAAGTCCTATTAATGAAAGCAGGCCAAGTCATCAAGCAAGGCCCATTTTTGGAAACAGCTTCAAGAAAACTACTCAAAGATATCTTTGATGTAGATCTAGTGAAGCATTTTCAGGAACAGAGTGAGATTTGGGAGAATTTGGGGGAAGGATAAAGGAAACGTACAAAAGTTGATATAAAAAAAACTAAGACTTTTAGCGAAGTCTTAGTTTTTTTATACATAATCGTTTTATCGCATTATTTGGCGTATATATAAGTGACACGATTTTTTGCTATAATACAAATAAATCAGTTGAAGATCATATTTTTGGGGAGTTGCCAAGTAAGAAAAATGTTCGCTCGAGTTACATATGATCTGAATCAGGTATCGTGGCAAATTTAGCAACTATTTTAATAGAATACAGGTGGAATCAAGAAAGGAGAATAATCAAATTGAATGAAATCCAATTTTTGATGTATGAAGACAGTGAAAAAGTGGAAGTAGTGGTGCAAGATGAAACCATTTGGGCAACACAAAAGACAATTTCGAAGCTTTTTGATGTTGGCATTCCAGCAATTAGTAAACATCTGAAAAATATATTTGATTCTGGTGAATTGATAGAAGATCGAACTATTTCCAAAATGGAAATAGTTCAAAATGAGGGTGGAAGGTCAGTAAAAAGGGCGACCACATTTTATAATCTTGATGTCATTATTTCTATTGGTTACCGTGTCAACTCACAAAAAGCAACGAAATTTCGTATTTGGGCAACGGATGTCTTAAAAGACTATATTCGAAAAGGGTTTAAAATTGATGTCGAACGAATGAAACAAGGTGAACATGCGTTTAGTAAAGACTACTTCCGAGAGCTACTCGAAACAGTTCGTTCAATTCGTGCAAGTGAGCGCCGTATCTGGCAACAAATCACTGATGTTTTTGCAGAAATTTCTTATGATTATGATAAAAATGCAGAGGTAACAAAGCAATTTTATGCAACTGTACAAAACAAATTCCACTACGCGATTACAGGAAGAACAGCCGCAGAAATCGTTTATGATAAAGCGGATAAAACGAAAGAAAATATGGGACTCACTACTTGGAAATACTCACCAGATGGACGGATATTACAATCGGATGTCGCAATAGCTAAAAATTATTTGACTGAAAAACAAATTCGTAGTTTAGAACGAAATGTTTCCTCTTACTTTGATTACGTAGAACGTCTCTTAGAAGATGAGATATTACTTAGCATGGAAGATTTTGCAAAAAGTATTGATGAATTTTTAGCCTTCAATCGTTATCAGATCCTTGAAGGAAATGGACAAATTAGTAGTAATATAGCCAAGAAAAAAGCAATCGATGAGTACAAGGAGTTCAATAAGCATCAAAAAATCGTTTCTGATTTTGACAAAGAAGTGATGAAAATCAGGGGAGAGATGGAATAGTTATTGTTTTGTAAATCAACTATGATATGAAAAAATTGAAATTAGTGTTTTTGTATAATAAGACAAAAAAGATATTAGAGAAATAACAAGAATTGAATAATTTTTTTGATAAATCACAAAAAAAACGCTGAACAGCCACCTCCACTCTAGCTGTCCAGCGGTTCCTTCATTTATCCACTATCCTCACCGCCCCCCAAATATTCAACTCCGGTACGATCTATTGATGGATGATCGGCTCGTCTGGGTGATTGATACGATGTAACAAGGTTCGGATGGCGAGTTGGCTCATGAATTCCAAGTTGTTGGCAACGTTGGTCAATCGTGGGATTACCATGCGTGTGAATTCTGTTTCGTCAAAGAAAATGATACTAATGTCATCTGATATCGTATAGCCAGCGGATTGGAGATAGCTGTTGAGTATGAAAATTTATACTGACTTGATATGTTTATTGATGTACACAAAGACAAGTAAGTATGAAACGATAAGACATAACGTTCATCGGATTAAAACCTAACATTTATATAATTAATAAACGATTAGAAAAAAGGAGCTATTTCTTTTTTAATTATAAATTGTTATCTAATGACTAGACATTTTCACTTATTTTTGTTTTTGCTTTGTTATTATAAAAAGTTTTTAAAAATGTATATTTTTGTTTTTTTATCCCTTTATTTTATGATTATATCTGATTTTTGAATAGTAATACAAAGAGAGCGAGATTTCTAGAGAGTAAAACTATTAATAACTTACATGGTTGCTTGAATTAGACAGATTATTCGTTCTGTTTAAAATCAACAATTTGCTAAAGGTGAATTTAATGTAACATAACAACCAATCATTTTGTTGATAACATTATAAGGTGTTTGGAAATAAGGTTTCATCGTTGAAATAGAATGGATTATTGATTCATTCCTTTTTATATGGCTTTTTAGGCTGGTTTATAATTAGGAATTTCTGACATTTTCTTTCTTTACGTAAATCATTGCACACTTTCTTTTACTAAAAAAATTGGTATCAATGAGAAATGATTCGCTTAATAGGCAGTTTGATTTGTAGTTTTTTTATACATATATATAGGAAGAAAGTTCTTTTTTAAGATAATAAAATAGCATATTAGTCGTTAATCTCCTTCTTTTTTTCACTAATATATTCGTGTTATAGGCGTATATATATGGTGTGTGATTTTATATATGAGAAAACACTCATCTACAAACCCGTTTTCTTTGTGTTATTTAAACAACGATTATATAGTGGGGTGAAGGAGGTTATTTTAAAAATGAAAAAAGTGTATAGAGTTCCATTCAATTATTTAGCTGTTGTTATGTTG
>Ga0308157_10007708_pt1 | contig 12451 bp, 8 predicted proteins | sample PhyBR1_FD_201035 | JGI IMG/M metagenome (GOLD analysis project Ga0308157, IMG submission 201035) | Phyllosphere microbial communities from UC Gill Tract Community Farm, Albany, California, United States - DLSLB.R1 | ecosystem: Host-associated > Plants > Phyllosphere > Unclassified | place: USA...
TCCTGGTGGCCGCCTGCGCGGACAATTGCGTACACCACGTGGGTACTCACTTCTACTCGACGTTTATTGTCTTACCGGCGCAGATATCGACCCGAACATCCAACCAAGGATGCGAAACCCGGGGATCTCATGCGCTTGTGCCTTGACGCCGAGCGGACGAAAAGTCCGTGATCTTGGCGTTTAGCACCGATCAACTAGATTACGCTAGTGACCACCGCTGGGGCAAATACAAAGTGCCCCAGCGGGGTAAGCGTGACCAAGTTCATCTATTTCAGTTCGCGTACCGGAACACCAACTCCGAGCATTACCGGTTGCCCGGCAGGCTCAGCTGACTGTTCCTTCTTCGAACTGGAGACATCCATTTGAACTACCGAACCGGTAGCTTCGGATACCTCAGCCACGAGAACTTCTGCATTCGCGTCGCCCTGAGCCGAGGTGGCTCGACGACTGCGTCGCTTCGGTTTCGTGGAACTCTGTGGGGCCACCGCACTAGCGGTAGCCGATGCTTGGACTGGAGCGTTAACCTCAGTGGCAATGGGAGCGTTTACTGCCGGCATGGCCAATCCGGTAAGTACCGGCTGGTCTTGCTGCGACTGCACTACCCCACTGCCGCCCTGCGGACGTGAAGCACGGCGTGAGCGCTTACGAGGCTGCACATCAGCCTTCGGCTCTTCCTGAAGTTCTACCGCGGCCGGTTGAACGTCTTGGGCGGGAGCCTCTGACTGATCAGCTTTGGCCTCTGCTGCCTGCGAGTCGCCCTGAGAACGATTCCGTCCCCGGGAGCGTGAGCGACGGCGTGACTTACGTCCGCCCTCATTCTCTTCCTCGGCTCCATCCTTACCCGGCAAGGCAGCCTCAAGCGCCTCGAGAGTGACCGACACGTCGCCGTGAGGCAGCGCACTGGTCTTGATCACAGGAATCTGTTCGCCTTCGATGTTCACCGCATTTTCAGCGTGTACCTCTAAGTGTGAAGCAGCAGCGATGCTAGCCAACGCATTACGGGTGGCCTCATCTTTCTCGCCCTCGCCATTATTCTCCTGCTTGGCAGCTGGCTTGGTCTCATCTTTCTCGCCACCACGACGGCGACGGGAGTTACGAGCAGGCTTCTCATTGAACTTCTTCACATGAGCTTCGCCGGCGGAATTGAAGGTACGGCGGGACTCTACTGGCTCCTCGTGGGTGATCACACCGGCACCAGCGCAATGCTCGCACTCTTCTCCAAAGACTTCCAGCAGGCCGGTGCCCATACGCTTACGAGTCATCTGAACTAGACCCAGCGAGGTCACCTCGGCCACCTGGTGCTTGGTGCGATCCCGACCAAGGCACTCAACCAAGCGACGCAAGACGAGGTCTCGGTTAGATTCCAGAACCATGTCGATGAAGTCGATGACGATGATGCCGCCGATATCGCGTAGGCGAAGCTGACGGACAACTTCCTCGGCCGCTTCCAAGTTATTCTTGGTCACGGTTTCTTCGAGGTTGCCGCCGGAACCGGTGAACTTACCGGTATTCACGTCAACGACGGTCATTGCTTCGGTTCGGTCAATTACCAATGAACCACCCGAAGGCAGGTATACCTTGCGGTCCAGCGCCTTGGCGATCTGCTCGTCAACACGGTAGTTGGTGAAGATGTCTTCTTCGGACTCCCACTTTTCCAAGCGTCCCATCAAATCCGGTGCCACATACATGACATAGGCCTCGATGGTGTCCCAAGCGTGCTCGCCGGAAACGATCAACTTGGTGAAGTCTTCATTGAAGACATCGCGCACTACCTTGATGGTTAGATCTGGTTCCGAGTACAAAAGCTCAGGCGCCAAAGTCTTAGTCGAGGTCGACTGCTCTTCAATACCTTCCCACTGCGCGCGCAGGCGGTTGATATCGTTGGTCAACTCTTCTTCCGAAGCGCCTTCAGCGGCGGTACGAACAATAACTCCAGCGTTCTCCGGCAGGTGATCCTTCAAGATCTTCTTTAGGCGCTGACGCTCAACATCTGGCAGCTTGCGCGAAATACCGGTCATTGACCCGCCCGGTACGTACACCAAGTAGCGACCAGGCAACGAGATCTGACTAGTCAGGCGTGCACCCTTGTGGCCCACCGGATCCTTGGTGACCTGCACGAGTACCGAGTCGCCGGCCTTCAATGCGTTTTCGATGCGACGTGGCTGACCTTCGAGGGCAGCAATGTCCCAGTTAACCTCGCCTGCATAAAGCACAGCATTGCGGCCACGTCCGATATCCACGAAAGCAGCTTCCATCGATGGCAGTACATTCTGTACCTTGCCAACGTAGACATTGCCAATCAACGAGTCCTGCTGGGTCTTGGAAACGAAATGCTCTGCGAGCACACCATCTTCTAGGACACCAATCTGGATGCGGTCTTCACGCTGGCGAACGATCATCTTGCGTTCCACGGATTCGCGACGTGCCAAGAACTCGGCTTCGGTGATCACCTGACGACGACGACCGGTCTCGCGAGATTCACGGCGACGCTGACGCTTGGCTTCCAGGCGGGTCGAGCCGCGTACCGAGGTGACCTGATCGCTGGCGGCGAGATGACTCTCGACGTTGGCGCGTGGGGCACGAACACGAGTGACGGTGTTGGGCGGATCGTCCTGCGAGCCACCCTCAAGTTCCAAATCCACATCCCCGCGACGTCTCCGGCGACGACGACGTGAGGTCACATCCTCGGCATCCGAATCAGAGGTGGTTGCTTCGCGACGTGCTGGCTCATGCTTCTTAGCCACGGCCTGCGCCAGAACTGCCTGCGCGGTTTCTGGAACGGCGAAGGGGTTAAGGATCATGGAGCTTCCGTGCTCGGCAAGCAGTAACCCGGTATGGTCCTCGACTACAGGTGCTTCCACCTGAGGTACTACGGTCTCTTCGGTCGAGGTAGCGGAGGCGACCTGCTGATCGCGCTCGTGAGCTTCTTCTCGTGTTGCTGCTTGCTCGACCGCTTCGTCACTGGCAACGTGGCGCGCAACCTGAGCCTTGCGCTCAGCCTGACGACTAGCGCGCTTGGTGGAATCAGGGGTGGCTACCTGGGTGCGTCGTGTAGCCCTCCAACGGTATGGGCTCTCTTCGACTCCGGCAGCAGCATTGAGCTCTGCCAAGGTCATGGCACGACGCAGTGGTCGTGCAGGGGTGGTTGAAACGCTGGTACGACGGGCACGTGTTGAACGATTGCCTCGCTTGTTACCTTGCGCCCCGCCCTTTCGTTGATTAGCTGCGCTCATTAGATTCGCGTACTCCTACTTTGTCCCGCTTAGGCATCCTCCACAGACGGCGCCTTAGCTGAAACTACAATCATCACGTGTCACTTGGCCGACTAGTTGTCATCGGTCAGACACAAAAGCTCTCTATTTTCCGCAAGATTGCCACTAACCCTGTAATAGAGCTGGACGCAATTCCTACGGATCAACGTGGCCCATGAAAACCGGCTGCTTTCCTTTGCAGCCCTACGATCCGCGGTATTCCCTCGGGAGGCGCACGTATTGGGCACTCAACCGAAGCGATTCATCGCCAGTCGATCTGTTGTTTCAAAAGTCTGTCGTCGGGTTGAAAGCAGACTGTGGATCCGCGAGCAACCATCACCATTCTCTCATATATAGTTCACACCACGTTCATCGCTTCTCATCAGTTCCACAGAATCACTTCCTAATATGAAAAGGCTCAATGCGGAAACTCCCGCTTTCCTACAAATTTATGGAATAGTCGAAACATGGTTTCATCACTAGAAAAGAGCCACAACCCGGGCGTGTTGCCGTGGTGGGCTAAAGAACGCGGTTTCGGACTGCTCTTGGTAATCACGGGATTCATTTCATGGTTAGCAGCCGGAATTCTCGTATTAGAGCGATTAGAGCTTTACAAGAATCCTGACTACGTCACTAGCTGCGACATTAACCCGTGGATCTCTTGTGGCACTGTGATGAGATCAGCCCAGGCCGGGATCTTTGGTTTTCCCAATCCGTTTTTTGGCATCGTGTGCTTCGCCGTAGTAGTGACCATCGGCGCGGTACTACTGGCCGGAGCTTCGAACTTCCAGCGCTGGTTCTGGATCTGTTTCCAAGTCGGCGTTACCGCCGCTATGGGCTTGGTCATTTGGTTCTGGTCGCAGGCACTGTATGAAATCAACGCACTTTGCCCTTACTGCATGGTCGTGTGGGCCATGGTTATTCCGCTATTCGTCTTTACGACAGCGCGTAACGTCGTCACTGGTGTGATCCCTGCCGGCGAAGGGCTCAAGCGCTTCTTCGCCGAGTGGAGCTGGATCATTACCGCAGTTCTTTGGATTCTGGTCGCAGCTTCAATCGTTCTTCGTTTCCCTAACGCATTCTTCGGCTAAGCCTGGACAACCAATCCCTTCAGTCGGGTCGTTGTTTTTACAACGACCCGACTGATTCTTTTAACCAGCGCCAACCGACCGATCACCCCGTTTCAAACGCTTGCTCAGCTATGTCTCGGTTTCGCCGGTCGTGATCATTCGACTACTTCTGAGCAATGACCGGTAGATTGAGTACATGGCAAGTGACATATGGAACACAGAAAATGCCCAAAATTATGGAATCGATCTACTGATTTCTGATCAATTACGCCTACGTGAGTTACAAGAGGAAGATCTCGCATTCCTCACTCAGTGGTGGAATAGCCCAGAATTCATGGCGCTTCAAGGGAGCCTTGTACTCCCCCATCCGGTCAATGAAGCCGCCTCGCTGTTTAAATCCCGTAGCTTGAATCGTGGAACCACCGACGGAGTCGGACTGTCCATCACGCTGCCCGATGACACGTTAATCGGTCACACCGCGCTCTACGACTACAACGCTCCAGCACGATCGGCCGAACTGATGATCATGATCGGTGGCTCTAATGTGGGCCAAGGCTACGGTACGTTGGCCACCAAAATGATCATTGATTATGGTTTCCGAGAAATGGGTCTGAACCGGATCGGTTTGAATGTTTGGGCTTATAACGAGCGAGCTTTGCGCACGTTCATTAGCGCCGGCTTCCACGAAGAAGGACGAATCCGCCAAGCAGGCTTCCACGATGGGAAGTTCCACGACAAGATCGTCATGGGCCTTCTAGCTGAGGAATACTTCAAGGCTTAAAGTCGCACACTGTTTCAGGTGATCACTGAGTCAAGAGTGATCACCTGATCTCGTTAATGAATAATCTCACCTAATGAAACGTCTATCTTTTGATCACCTCAGGTCTTCTTCGCATTAGATTCACTGATGCGAAATTGGTAGACGCTGTGGTGTCGGCCTAGGTGCGAGTCAACCTGTTGACCTATGGTTAGAACTAAATTAGTACAAGCTATGAGGAGCAACAATGGCTTTGTTCGGCAAGGGTAAATCCCAACCGCCAAAGAAGAAACAGATAGATTCAGTAAAAACTTCAGCACACACTCAGCAATTGGCCTCAGGCGAGGCAAGCCCGGAATTCACCGTCGGTGGACTATGGACAGATCTTTTGGGCCGGCTTGGTATCCGTAGCGCCCAGCTCCTCATTGTGGGAGCGCTGGCCGGATTCCTCATTATCGGCATGCTCCGGCTGACGATGATCGTGATCCCCACCCTCTTGGCAGTGATCATTTCTTGCGCACTCTGGCCCCTTGTAGTGAAGCTGCGCAAGACTTTCTCACCAATGCTTTCGGCCTGGATCGTTTTCCTTGGCACATTCTTGGTTCTCGGAGGCATCGGCACCGGCCTTGTTTTCTCGGTGATCAATGAATGGCCGAAATTGGTAGACAAGGCTGTTCAAGGTTTCAATCAGCTCAATGACATGGTTCAGACCCTGCTGGGTGATCTTCCTTTCCAGATTGATCAGAGCCAGATTGATGACGCGGTCAAGACGGTCACGAACTTCATTACTAGCTCACAGTTCGGCACTGGAGCGCTCAATACGCTCAGCGCTGCCGGCAGCTTCTTGACCGGTTTGGTTCTTCTTCTGGTGATCCTGTTCTTCTTCTTGAAGGATGGGGACCGCATTTGGGCCTTTGCTGTTTCATGGACTCCTTCGCACTACCGCAATAAGTGGATCCAGTCCGGGGACCGCGCTTTGAAGACTTTCGGCGGTTACATTCGTGGCACTGCCACCGTGGCCCTTGTGGATGCCATCGGCATTACTGCGACGTTGTTGATTGTTCGTGTGCCCTTGGCTATCCCGCTGGGTGTCATAGTTTTCCTCGGGTCTTTCGTACCCATGGTTGGTGCCACCGTCGCCGGTGTCTTGGCCACACTGATCGCCTTGGTGACTAATGGCCCGGTCGTAGCCTTGATCGTTCTAGCATCCGTGATCGTCGTCAACCAGCTAGAGGGCAACTTCCTGCAACCGGTGGTTATGGCCAGCGCCTTGAACCTGCACCCATTGGTCGTACTGCTGGCTTTGACTGGCGGTACCGTACTTGCAGGCATCATTGGTGCGGTACTCGCTGTCCCACTAGTAGCCGCAGCGTGGGCGGTTATTAAAGTCTGGACTGGCAGAGACAAGTCCAATCCCGTAGCGGAGGCTAGTGCCGACATTCAAACCGAAGCAGAGATCGAAGAGGAAGCTGAAGCCTTGGATAACAAGGATCATGACTTGGACGACTCAGCCGAAGCACCGAAAGGCTAGCAACGCCTGATGGTTTACTCTCCGGTGAAGCATCCCTGAGTTTCAGGGTGGTTTACCGGAGAGTTTTCCTTTACCCATCGTGTCCCAAGTAGTATTACGATGAGCTTCGCCGATGAAATAGTCGCTGACTATTCAACGCAGGCCCACCTACTAATCACATCAGTAGTTATATTCTCTTCTAAACAACGTTGTCACGAGACTAGGCTTTGTGTTTAATGTGACGTAGGTAAGGGAAACTTTCCACCCCCGGAGGTTTCACTTGAAACGCGAGATTGCATTTCCTGATCCGGCTACATCTCGCTTCAGGAGAACACTGCATTAGCGACTGGAAGGATTGTATATGTCGAATTTTGATCACGGGCCAGCTGATGATGTTTTTCCACATCTGGCCGACTCAATAGCAGAGCATCACCAAGTCGTCACGATAGGATCGCCCGAAGAACAGCAACTGGATCACCGGAGCGACAGCGACCCACAGGCGATAGAAAGCCTTGACGACTGGCTGTAAAGATCCACAGACGCAAAGAATCCCGGCAGATCATGAGATCTGTCGGGATTCTTTACATTCGGCTTATTTGCCGAACCAGATACCAATTTCACGTTCTGCAGACTCTACGGAGTCCGAACCGTGAACGAGGTTCTGCTGAACCTTCAGGCCCCAGTCTCGTCCGAAGTCTCCACGGATGGTGCCTGGCGCTGCGGTGGTTGGGTCGGTGGTACCGGCCAGGGAACGGAAACCAGGGATAACGCCCTGACCTTCAGCAACAATGGCGACCACCGGACCGGAGAGCATGAACTCAACCAGTGGTTCGTAGAATGGTTTGCCTTCGTGCTCTGCGTAGTGCTCGGCCAGAAGCTCGCGAGTAGCTTCCACCTGCTGCAGCTTGGCAATGGTGTAGCCCTTAGCTTCAATGCGGGCAAGAATCTGTCCGGTCAGGGCGCGCTTAACGCCATCAGGCTTGACCAAGATCAGGGTACGTTCAGTCATTTGACTACCTCTTCGTATCGTTGATGTATTACTAGGTTATTAAGCTTGTTCTGGGTGCGCTTGGTCCCAAGCTTCTTGGGCTGCGGCGCGACGTCGATTTTCAACGTCAATTTCTTCACCCTTTGATAGTGCATACCACCAGCACAGGGCGAATGCCGCGGCAAGATAGAACATGTCCACCAAAATGAAGCCACTGAGGAAAAAGACCAGCTGTAGGACCCATCCGATGATGAATCCGATTCTCTTTGACAACAATGCACAGGTAACAATGCAGAGCAAGGCGATGACTGCACCAAGGCCTAGCACTACCGCTGGCTCTCCCCCACGCTTGAGCCCGAAAGCCGCCAAGGTGACAAAAACAGCCAACAGAGCTTCACAAACCAACACGGTGGAAGCAAACATCGTTTTAGTGGAACGCTGCTTCTTTTTCATACCGGGACGCCACTCGCGCTGCGCACGGGTGAGTTTGGCCATTACGATTCACTTCCTTTGAGCAACAAAGAAATCTCGCCCACCAGTGTAATCGAACCGGTGACCAGCACGCCGCCGCCGAGATCTTCCCCAGCTTCGGCGCGGCCTACAGACCACTCCACTGCATCTTCAAGATCTTCGGTGACGTGGATGTCTTCTTCAGGCCAGCCTGCGTTCATGGCCATATTGGCCAACTCTCCAGCGGGGATAGCACGCGGTGAAGATGACTGGGTAATGCAGAGATCTTCAACCATGTCGCCGTACTCTTCACGCATGGTGTAGAGCATGGCCTCAGCATCTTTTTCCTGCAAAATGCCAACCATTAGCACCAGTCGAGTGAACCCGAATGATTCCTTCACGGCATCAGCTGAAACGCGAATTCCTTCCGGATTGTGTCCGGCATCCACCAGGATGCTCGGCGCACTACGCACCAGTTCAAGCCGCCCAGGGCTGGAGGTTGCCGCGAAACCTTGGCGGACAAGGTCCGCATTCAGTTCGCGCTGGCCTCCACCGAGGAATGCTTCAACGGCAGCCAACGCCACCGTGGCATTTTGTGCCTGATGGGCGCCAAAAAGCGGCAAGAAGATCTCGTCGTAGCGTCCGGCCTGTCCCTGAATAGACAAAAGCTGACCGCCAACACCTAATTTGCGCTCCAAGAGTTTGAAGTCCAAGGTGTCAAAAGCTGCGGGAACTTCGAGTTCACGCGCACGCCCCAGCAGCACGTCGGCCGCATCCGATGGTTGCACCGAAGAGACTAGGTATCCTCCTGGCTTAAGGATCCCCACTTTTTCTTCGGCAATTAGCTCGGTGGTATCACCCAGAAGGTCTGTGTGGTCCAAGGAAATCGGGGTGAACACCGAAACATCGCCATCGGCCACATTTGTGGCATCGGTGATCCCGCCCAATCCAACTTCGAGCACTACTACGTCCACCGGTACCTCAGCGAAGATCGCGAAAGCCAGGATGGTGACCGCTTCAAAGTAGGTCAGCTTGTTTTCACCGCGCTCGACGAGCTCAGCATCCACCAGGTCGATGAATGGCAGGATCTCATCCCATACGCGGACAAAAGTTTCGTCGTCGACGGGTTCGCCGTCAATGCTGATTCGTTCGGTGACCGAAACCAAATGAGGCGAAGAGTATCGCCCGGTGCGCAGGTCATGAGCACCGAGCAATGACTCGATCATGCGTGCTGTTGAGGTCTTGCCGTTGGTTCCGGTGATATGAATTACCGGACAGGACTTATTGGGTTCCCCCAAAATTTCCATGGCACGGAACATCGGATCCATCCGAGGTTCCATCTTGTTTTCGGGCGCTCGGGCCAGCAACTGGCCGTAAACCCGCTGTAGTTCGCTCACTAGTTAGCCTCTACTGTGGTGGTGTCCAGCTTCTGTACGCTCACGCTTTCAGCCTTTGCGTTCTCATCGACTCGCAACTCCAACTGCGCGGTCAAAGTTTCACCGGAGATCAGCTCGCGGTTAGCTTCCAGCGCTGCGATGGTGGCAGCGTTGGCGGTGATCACGGTCTGGATACGGTCCGATACCTGCAGGTCTGCGTCCTTACGTGCCGACTGAATGGAACGGATCATGTCACGTGCGGTACCTTCGGCAGCCAGCGCGTCAGTAACTTCGGTGTCCAGCACCAGGAAGCCACCGTCGATCACTGCTGCAGCGATCTCGCCTTCGGCATCTACCACGGTGTCCAAGGTGTACTCACCTTCGACGAGTTCCAAACCACCGGCGGTCACGACTCCGTCGGTCACTGACCAGTCGCCGGACTTGGCGCCCTTGATAGCCTGCTGAACATTCTTGCCCAATCGTGGACCGGCTGCACGAGCGTTGACGACCAACTGCTGACTGATACCGTAGCTAGCCGCATCGACGCCTTCAGCGTCAATCAAGGTCACAGCCTTGAGGTTCAGTTCTTCCTTGATGATCGATGCGTAGGTGCCATCCAGGCGAGCAGCGTCGGTGAGAACAATCTTCAGCTCAGCCAGCGGCAAACGCACGCGTAAGTTCTTAGCCTTGCGCAACGAAGAACCCACCGAGCAGATCTTGCGAGTGGTTTCCATGGTTTCGAGCATCAAAGTGTCGGTAGGGAAATCGTTAGCATCTGGCCAATCGGTCAGGTGTACCGAACGTTCACCGGTGAGCCCACGGTAGATCTCTTCGCTAGCCAGTGGCAGCAACGAAGCGGTGACCTTCACTAGGGTTTCCAGTGCGGTGTACAGGGTGTCGAAAGCCTGGGTGTCTTCGTCGAAGAAACGCTGACGGGACCGGCGCACGTACCAGTTGGTCAGGGTGTCCATGTACTGGCGAACAGCCTCGGTTGCGTCGGAAACCTCGTAGGTATCAAGGGCAACTGTGACCTCGCGTACCAGCTGACCGGTTGCGGCAAGCATGTACTGATCCAACGGATCGGTGGAGGCGGTCGAACGCTTTGCCTCGTAACCTGCCCCGTTGTTGGCGGAGTTGGTGTAGAGGTTGAAGAAGTGCCAGACGTTCCACAGTGGCAGCAGCACCTGGCGCACGCCGTCGCGAATGCCCTGTTCGGTAACCACCAGGTTGCCGCCGCGCAGGATCGGGCTGGCCATCAGGAACCAACGCATCGCATCGGAACCATCGCGGTCAAGAACCTCGGTGACATCCGGGTAATTGCGCAGGGACTTAGACATCTTCTGACCATCGGAACCCAAGACGATTCCGTGCGAGATCACGTTGGTGAAGGCTGGGCGGTCAAAGAGCGCGGTGGACAAGATGTGGAGCATGTAGAACCAGCCACGGGTCTGGCCGATGTATTCCACAATGAAGTCGGCAGGGTTATGACCGTTCTCAAACCAATCACGGTTCTCGAATGGGTAATGCACCTGAGCGAAAGGCATGGAACCGGAATCGAACCATACATCCATGACGTCTTCCACGCGCACCAAGGTGCCACCAGCTGCACAGCCTTCATGGGCTTTGGTCAGCTCGTCGATAAATGGGCGATGAAGATCTGGCTGGCCCTCATGGTTCACCGGCAGTCGTCCGAAGAAGTTCTTCAGTTCCTCTAGCGAGCCGAAGACTTCACGATGAGTACATTCGGCACCGGTGCACTCCCATACCGGGATGGGCGAGCCCCAGAAACGGTTGCGGGAGATGGACCAGTCACGGGCATTTTCTAGCCACTTACCAAACTGTCCATGCTTTACGTTGCCCGGGATCCAGTTGATCTGTTCGTTCAGTTCCAACATGCGGTCCTTGAACGCGGTGACCTCTACGTACCAGGAGGAGATCGCACGGTAGATCAGCGGGGTGCGGCAACGCCAGCAGTGTGGGTAGGAGTGCTCGTAGGAAGCCTGCTTTACCAGCTTTGCTTCGTCCTTGAGCACATTGGTGATGGTCTTATTTGCGTCGAAGACCTGAACACCAACAATGTCGTTGAGCGGACCATCGGCGAAGACGGAAAGGAACTTGGCGCCTTCGTCGACTGAGAGGATGACCGGAATGCCGTTTTCTTCGCAGACCTTTTGGTCATCTTCACCGTAGGCAGGTGCCTGGTGGACGATGCCGGTACCGTCTGCGACAGTTACGTAGTCCGCGGTGACGATCTGCCAAGCGTTCTCGGTACCGTACTTTTCGGTATCGGTGTAGGTATCCCACAACGGCTGGTAACGTACGCCGGCCAGATCCGCGCCAGCGAAGGTGGCGGTGATCGCGGCGGTAGCTTCCTTGACGTCCTTGTAACCAAGGTCCTTGGCGTAGGATCCGAGCAGGTCCTTAGCCAATAGGAATGGACCGGCAGCGTCCGAGGCCTTCACACCAGCTTCACCAGCCGGTACAACGACGTATTCGATCGATGGGTGCACAGCCAACGCGGCGTTGGTTGGCAGAGTCCACGGAGTGGTGGTCCAAGCCAGAGCTTGAACGCCAGCTAGTGCCTTGGAAGCTTCGGTTTGCCCGGCAAGGATGGTGAAACCGACGGTGACAGTCTGATCCTGGCGGTTCTTGTACACGTCGTCGTCCATACGCAATTCGTGGTTGGACAGCGGGGTTTCATCTTTCCAGCAGTATGGAAGGACGCGGAAACCCTGGTAGGTCAGGCCCTTGTCCGAGAGTTGTTTGAACGCCCAGATCACCGACTCCATGTACTCAACGTTCAGGGTCTTGTAGTCGTTTTCGAAGTCGACCCAACGAGCCTGACGGTTCACATACTCTTTCCACTCATCGGCGTACTTCATCACCGAGGTGCGGCAGGCGTCGTTGAACTTATCGATGCCCATGGCTTCGATCTGCTTCTTGTCGTTCATGCCCAACTGCTTCATGGCTTCAAGCTCTGCTGGCAAACCGTGGGTGTCCCAGCCGAAGCGACGCTCAACACGCTTTCCACGCTGGGTCTGGTAACGAG
>Ga0308157_10007709_pt1 | contig 12450 bp, 10 predicted proteins | sample PhyBR1_FD_201035 | JGI IMG/M metagenome (GOLD analysis project Ga0308157, IMG submission 201035) | Phyllosphere microbial communities from UC Gill Tract Community Farm, Albany, California, United States - DLSLB.R1 | ecosystem: Host-associated > Plants > Phyllosphere > Unclassified | place: USA...
GTACGCTGCGCTGCGCGCCAACGTGCTGTATTTTCGCGACCAGCACTATGTGGTGCAGCAGGGCGAGGTCGTGATCGTGGACGAGTTCACCGGCCGCCTGATGTCGGGCCGCCGCTGGAGCGACGGCCTGCACCAGGCGGTCGAGGCCAAGGAAGGCGTGCAGATCCAGGCCGAGAACCAGACCCTGGCCTCCATCACCTTCCAGAACTATTTCCGCCTCTACAAGAAGCTTTCGGGCATGACCGGCACGGCCGACACCGAGGCCTACGAGTTCCAGGAAATCTATGGCCTGGAAACCACCGTCATTCCGCCCAACCGCGTCAGCAAGCGCGACGACCAGCTCGACCGCGTGTACAAGACCACGCGCGAGAAGTACGAGGCGGCGATCAAGGACATTCGCGAGTGCCACGAGCGCGGCCAGCCGGTGCTGGTCGGCACGACGTCGATCGAGAATTCCGAAATCATCGACCAGCTGCTGAACAAGGAAAACCTGCCGCACCAGGTGCTCAACGCCAAGCAGCATGCGCGCGAGGCAGACATCGTCGCGCAGGCGGGCCGCCTGAAGATGATCACGATTGCCACCAATATGGCCGGCCGCGGCACCGACATCGTGCTGGGCGGGAATGTGGAAAAGCTCATCGAGGCCGTCGAGGCCGACGAATCGCTCGATGCCTCTGCCAAGGCAGCGAAGATCGCGCAGCTCCAGGCCGAATGCAAACAGGAAAACGAGCAGGTCAAGGCGCTGGGCGGACTTCGCATCATTGCCACCGAGCGCCATGAGTCGCGCCGCATCGACAACCAGCTGCGCGGCCGCTCGGGCCGCCAGGGCGACCCTGGCTCCTCGCGCTTTTACCTGAGCCTGGACGACCCGCTGATGCGTATCTTTGCCGGCGACCGGGTGCGCTCGATCATGGAGCGTCTGAAGATGCCCGATGGCGAGGCCATCGAGGCGGGCATCGTCACCCGCAGCATCGAGTCGGCCCAGCGCAAGGTCGAGGCGCGCAACTTCGACATCCGCAAGCAGCTGCTCGAGTACGACGACGTGTCCAACGACCAGCGCAAGGTGATCTACCAGCAGCGCAACGACATCATGGACGCCAGCGACCTGGAGCCGCAGATCGCCTCCCTGCGCGAAGGCTGCTTTGCCGACCTGGTGCGCCAGTACGTGCCGGCCGAAAGCGTCGAGGAGCAGTGGGACGTGGCCGGGCTGGAAAAGGCGCTGCGCGACGACTGGCACATCGAGCTGGACCTGCGCCGCGAGATCGACGCCGCCACGGCCATCACCGACGAGGAGGTGCTGGAGAAGGTCGGCGCCGCCGCCGAGGCGGCCTTTGCCGCGAAACTTGAAAAGGTGGGCCGGGAAAACTTCACCCAGTTCGAGCGCGTGGTGCTGCTGCAAAGCATCGACAGCCACTGGCGCGAGCACCTGAGTGCACTCGACTACCTGCGCCAGGGCATCCACCTGCGCGGCTACGCGCAAAAGCAGCCCAAGCAGGAGTACAAGCGCGAAGCCTTCGAGCTGTTCGGCCAGTTGCTCGACAGCGTGAAAAACGAGGTCACCAAGGTCTTGATGACGGTGCAGGTCCAGTCGAACGAGCAGCTCGACCAGGCGGCCGAGGCCCTGGAAAGCCGGGCCGAGAACATCACCAACGTCACCTACACCGCGCCCACCGAAACCGGCGAGACCGAGACGACCGTGGACGAGGCGACGCAGCGGCGCCCGGCCCCCGTGGTCACCAGCGGCCCGGCGCGCGTGGGCCGCAACGACCCGTGCCCGTGCGGCTCGGGCAAGAAGTACAAGCTCTGCCACGGCAAGCTGACCTGAGCCCCGGCGCAGCCCCGCCATGCACTGGACGCCGGCGGCGTCCCAACCCTCTCTTTTTTTCTGGAGTCGATCCCATGCCCGTCAACCTGCAGGCCACGCCCGCCGCCGACCTCTACCCCGTGCCCGGAGTGCGCTGGGGCATTGCCGAGGCCGGCATCCGCAAGGCCCACCGCAAGGACCTCGCCGTGCTGCTGCTGGACGAGGGCGCCTCGGTGGGCGCCGTGTTCACGCAAAACCGCTTCTGCGCCGCGCCGGTCCAGATCTGCCGCGAGCACCTGGCGGCCCAGGGCGGCCCGGGCATCCGCGCGATGCTGATCAACACCGGCAACGCCAATGCCGGCACCGGCCAGGACGGCCTGGCGCGCGCACAGGCCACCTGTGTGGAACTGGCCCGCGCGCTCAACCTGTCGCCCGCGCAGATCCTGCCGTTTTCCACCGGCGTCATCATGGAGCCCTTGCCCCATGACCGGATTGCCGCCGGGCTGCCGGCCGCGCTGGCCGATGCCAAGGCCGACAACTGGGCCCACGCCGCCGAAGCCATCATGACCACCGACACGGTGCCCAAGGCGTTCTCGACCCGCATCGACCTGGGCGGCGTGGCGGTCACCATCACCGGCATCAGCAAGGGCGCCGGCATGATCCGGCCCAACATGGCGACGATGCTGGGTTTTCTGGCGACCGACGCGTGCGTCTCACCGGCGCTGATGGCGCAGCTGGCCCGGGAGCTGGCCGAGGCCTCGTTCAACCGCATCACCATCGACGGCGACACCTCCACCAACGACTCGTTCGTGGTGGTCGCCAGCAACCAGGCCGCGCATGCGCCTATCACCTCGCTGGACAGCGCCGACGGCCAGGCCCTGCGTGCCGCGCTCAAGGGCATCGCGCAGCAGCTGGCACAGGCCATCGTGCGCGACGGCGAAGGCGCGACCAAGTTCATGGCCATCCAGGTCGAGGGCGGCAAGACCGCCGACGAATGCCGCCAGGTGGCCTATGCCATCGCCCATTCGCCGCTGGTCAAGACGGCGTTTTTCGCCAGCGACCCGAACCTGGGCCGCATCCTGGCCGCCGTGGGCTACGCCGGCATCCTTGACCTGGACCAGACGAAGATCGACCTGTACCTGGACGACGTGCTGGTGGCCAAGAACGGCGGCCGGCACGCAGACTACGTCGAGGCCGACGGCCAGCGCGTGATGAAGCAAAGCGAGATCACCGTGCGCGTCGTGCTGGGCCGGGGCGAGGCGGCGGACACCGTCTGGACCTGCGACCTGTCCTACGACTACGTGAAGATCAACGCGGACTACCGCAGCTGAGCCGCCGGGGTTGCCCACCATGAACGAATCGTTTGAACGCCTGATGGCCCGCGTCGAGTCCCTGATGGCGCGCATCGAGTCCGTGCTGCCGCAGCCCTTGCAAGCGCCCGACTGGAGCGCTTCGGTGGCCTACCGCTACCGCAAGCGCGGCAGCGGCCACGGCTCGCTGGAGCCGGTCCGGCACCTGGGCGCGATGCAGCTGGCCGACCTGAAGGAAATCGACGGCCAGAAGGAAAAAATCCAGCGCAACACCGAGCAGTTCGTGGCCGGTCGGCCGGCCAACAACGTGCTGCTGACCGGCGCACGCGGCACTGGCAAGTCCTCGCTCATCAAGGCCTGCCTGAACGAGTATTCGGCCCGCGGCCTGCGGCTGATCGAGGTGGACAAGGCCGACCTGACCGACCTGCCCGACATCGTCGAGGTGGTGTCCAGCCGGCCCGAGAAGTTCATCGTGTTCTGCGACGACCTGAGCTTCGAGGAGGGCGAGGCCGGCTACAAGGCGCTCAAGTCCATCCTGGACGGCTCGGTGGCCGCGGCCACGCCCAATGTGCTCATCTACGCCACCAGCAACCGCCGCCACCTGCTGCCCGAGTACATGACGGAAAACCTCACCTACACGCACAGCGAGGATGGCGAGGTGCACCCGGGCGAAGTGGTCGAGGAAAAAATCTCGCTGTCCGAGCGCTTTGGCCTGTGGGTGAGCTTCTACCCGTTCAGCCAGGACGAGTACCTGGCCATCGTCGCGCAGTGGCTTTCCTCTTTCGGCGTGAGTGCCGAGGCCATTGCCGCAGCACGCCCGGCTTCCCTGGTCTGGGCGCTGGAGCGCGGCTCGCGCAGCGGCCGCGTGGCCTACCAGTTCGCCCGCGACTACGCCGGGCAGCATCCCGACAGCGCGCCATGACGGCCGGCGTGCTGGTGGCCGACGCGGGCGAGCCGCGCCAGGGTGGCCAGGACGGCCAGGTGCGCCCGGTGGTCGAGGTCGCGGTGGGCGTGCTCGTGCAGCCCGACGGCCAGTTTCTGCTCACGTCGCGCCCGCCCGGCAAGGTGTATGAAGGCTACTGGGAGTTTCCCGGCGGCAAGCTCGAAGCCGGCGAGAGCGTCGAGCAGGCGCTGCGCCGTGAGCTGCAGGAGGAGATCGGCATCACCATCGCTGCGGCGCACCCCTGGCGCGTCGAGATGGTGGACTACCCGCATGCGCTGGTGCGGCTCAATTTCTGCAAGGTGTTCGCGTGGACCGGCCAGCTGCACATGCACGAAGGCCAGGCGTTTGCCTGGCAGACGCTGCCGGTAGCGGTCGCGCCCGTGCTGCCTGGCACGGTGCCGGTGCTGCAGTGGTTTGCGCAGGAGCGGCAAGACGCCGCGGCCGGCGCCGGCCCGCTGTGACGGACGGCCGCCGCCATCCAGCCGATTTTGCTATCAAATCAATAGCTGGCTGCGCAGGCGGCGCCTGCGCCACACGCCTTTTTGGCGCTGAAACTTCGCTTGCGGGCCCAAAGCGGATGTGCTCTAAACTCAGGCTTCGGCATGGCCATGCCTTGGGGCCAGGCCCCATCCCATGACCCTCTACGAAAGCCTTGTCGTCATCGGCCTCTTGATTGCGGCCAGCGCGTTTTTTTCCGTCGCCGAAATTGCCCTGGCCGCGTCGCGCCGCCTGCGCCTGCGCCAGCTGGCCGACGATGGCGATGCGCAGGCCGAGCGCGTGCTGCGCATCCAGGAGCAGCCGGGCGACTATTTCACCGTCGTGCAGATCGGCCAGAACGCCGTGGCCATCCTGGGCGGCATCGTCGGCGAGGGCGCGCTGAGCCCGCATTTCAAGGCATTGTTCGACCTGTGGCTGGCCACGCCGACGGCCGACACGCTCGGTTTCCTGGGTTCCTTCCTGGTCGTCACCTCGCTGTTCATCCTGTTTTCGGACCTGTTTCCCAAGCGCCTGGGCATGGCCACGCCCGAGCGCCTGGCCATCCGCGTGCTGCGCCCCATGGCGGTCTGCATGGCGCTGCTGCGCCCGCTGGTGTGGTTCTACAGCCGCCTGGCCGACGCGCTGTTTCGCCTGCTGGGCCTGTCTTCGCTGCGCGATGACCGCATCACCTCGGACGACATCCTGGCGATGATGGAGGCCGGCGCCGTGGCTGGCGTGCTGGCCGTGCGCGAGCAGCAGGTCATCACCAACGTGTTCGAGCTGGACACGCGCACGGTGGTCAGCGCCATGTCGCCGCGCGACCGCATCGCGTTCTTTTTGCGCGACGACCCGGACGCGGTGATCCGGCTGCGGATTGCGGCCGAGCCGTTTTCCACCTACCCGGTGTGCGAGGGCGACATCGACCACGTGGTCGGCTATGTGGACGCCAAGGACCTGTTCCAGCGCGTGCTCAACAGCCAGCCGATCTCGCTGGCCGATGACAGCCTAGTGCGCAAGGTGCTGATCGTGCCGGACCGCCTAACGCTCTCGGAGGTGCTGGAGCAGTTTCGCCAGGTGCACGAGGACTTTGCCGTGATCGTCAACGAGTACAGCATGGTGGTCGGTGTGGTCACGCTCAACGACATCATGAGCACGGTGATGGGCGACCTGGTCTCGCCCTTTGACGAGGAGCTGATCGTGCGGCGCGACGCCAATTCGTGGCTGATCGACGGCGTGACGCCCATCGAGGACGTGCTGCGCACGCTGGGGCTGGACCACCTGCCGCATGCCGAGGACTACGAGACCCTGGCCGGCTTTCTGATGGTGATGCTGCGCCGCGTGCCCCGGCGCACCGACAGCGTCACCTGGGGCGGCTTCAAGTTCGAGGTGCTGGACGTGGACAGCTACCGCATCGACCAGGTGATGGTCTCGCGCCTGACGCCAGAGGCGCTCGAGGCCGTGGCCGCCGCGGCCTGAGGCGCCGCGCCTCAGCCCAGCCGTGCGTCCTCGGGCAGCCAGCCGCGCCGCGCGGCCAGCACCGCGTCGGGGTAGGGCGCGCGGCCCCGGCTGCCGTTGTAGCGGCCCAGCCCGAGGAAATGGTCGCCGCGCTCGCGGTCCAGGTAGTGGCGCAGGATCACGCAGCCAAAGCGCAGGTTGGTCTGCTGGTGAAACAGCTTGCCCGGGTCGCCGTCGCCGATCACGCGCGTCCAGAACGGCATGACCTGCATGTAGCCGCGCGCGCCAACGGGGCTCACGGCGAACTTGCGGAAATTGCTCTCGACCTGGATCAGGCCGAGCACCATGGTCACGTCCAGCCCGGCGCGCTTGGCTTCATACCAGACCGTCTGCAGGAACTCCTGGCGGATCTGCAGCTCGGGCATCTTCTTCTTGAGCCGCTCGCTGGTGGCGCCCAGCCAGCGCAGATAGGCCATGCGGCTGTCGGTGTCGCGGAACTCGGGAATGGGCGGCGCTTGGCTGGCCACGGCCGAACTCAGCGCGGTGCGCACCGCGTCCATCAGCGGCTCCTCGACCTGCCCGCCGGCGTGGGCCTGCTCCGAAAACAATAGCGGCATGCCCAATGCCGGCGTGGACAAGAGCCACTTTCTTCTTGAAAGCTGCATGGTATCAAGCAGCCAGCTTGCCCTGAAGGAACGCCAAAGCGCCGGCCGCTTCCACCTTGCTTGCGGCGCTGTCGCGGCGGTGCTGGTACTCGACATGACCTTCTTTCAGCCCGCGGTCGCCGATGGTGACGCGGTGCGGCACACCGATCAGCTCCCAGTCGGCAAACATGGCGCCGGGGCGCTCGTTGCGGTCGTCCAGGATCACGTCCACGCCGGCGGCCAGCAGCGCGGCGTAGAGCGTCTCGGCCGCCTGCTTGACGTCGGGAAAGCGGTCCGGGCTGATCGGGCACAGCACCACGGTGAACGGCGCGATCGCGTCGGGCCAGATGATGCCGCGCTCGTCGTGGTTTTGCTCGATCGCCGCGGCCGGCAGGCGGGTGATGCCGATGCCGTAGCAGCCCATCTCCAGAAACTGCGGCTTGCCGTTTTCGCCCAGGAAGGTCGCGTTCATCGCCTGGCTGTACTTGGTGCCGAGGTAGAACACATGGCCGATCTCGATGCCGCGCTCGATGGCCAGCACGCCCTGGCCGTCCGGCGAGGCGTCGCCCGCCACCACGTTGCGGATGTCGGCCACCAGCTCTGGCTCGGCCAGGTCGCGGCCCCAGTTGACGCCGGTGGTGTGAAAGTCCATCTCGTTGGCACCGCACACCCAGTCGGCCATGGCCGCCACTTCGCGGTCCACGACCAGCGTGACCGGTTTTTTCAGGCCCAACGGGCCCAGGTAGCCGGGCTTGCAGCCAAAGTGGTCTTCGATCTCGGCCAGCGTGGCAAAGCGGAAACCGGACAGGCCGGCCACCTTGCCGACCTTCACCTCGTTCATGTCGTGGTCGCCGCGCAGCAGCAGCAGCCAGACCTGGGTTTTGACGACCTTGCCTGCCTCATTCAGCTCGTCGGTGGCCAGCACCAGCGACTTGACGGTGCGGGCCAGCGGGATGCCCAGCAGTTCGGCGACGTCGGCGCAGGTGGCTTTGCCGGGCGTGGGTGTCTTGGCCAGCGGCTGGGCTGGCGCCGGGCGCGGGCCGGCCGGGGGCAGGGCCTCGGCCTTTTCCATGTTGGCCGCGTAGTCGCTGCCGGGGCAGTAGACGATGGCGTCCTCGCCGGTGGCAGCAATCACCTGGAATTCCTCGCTCAAATCGCCGCCGATGGCGCCGCTGTCGGCGGCCACCGCCCGGTAGCGCAGGCCGAAGCGGTCGAAGATGCGGCGGTAGGCCTGCGCCATGACCTGGTAGCTGGCCTTGGCCGCCGCCGGGTCACGGTCAAAGCTGTAGGCGTCCTTCATGATGAACTCGCGCCCGCGCATCAGGCCAAAGCGCGGCCGGCGCTCGTCGCGGAACTTGGTCTGGATTTGGTAGAGGTTCTTGGGCAGTTGCTTGTAGCTGCGGATGTCCTGGCGCATCACGTCGGTGACGACTTCCTCGCTGGTGGGCTGCACCACGAAATCGCGGCCATGGCGGTCTTCGATACGCAGCAGTTCCGGTCCCATTTTGTCGAAGCGGCCCGTTTCCTGCCAAAGCTCGGCAGGTTGAATGACCGGCATGCTCATCTCGATGGCGCCGGCGCGGTTCATTTCCTCGCGCACGATGGCCTCGACCTTGCGGATCACGCGCAGGCCCATGGGCATGTAGTTGTAGATGCCGGCGCCCAGTTTCTTGATCAGGCCGGCGCGCATCATGAGCTGGTGGCTGACGATTTCTGCGTCCGCGGGGGCTTCCTTCAGGGTGGAAATAAAGAACTGGGAGGCTTTCATGGATTGATTTTTCTGCGGTGGGGGTTGGCCGCCCGGCGGCGCGCTTGGCGGGGGCGGTTTCGCTGTGCATAATGGACACAGTTTAAAAATTTTGAGGTTTGATTATGCTTGACCGGGACGGATTTCGGCCCAATGTCGGCATCATCTTGCTCAACCAGAGAAGTCAGGTATTTTGGGGCAAACGCATCCGTACCCACTCATGGCAATTTCCGCAGGGTGGCATTGATCGGGGCGAAAACCCTGAACAGGCCATGTTCCGCGAGTTGCATGAAGAGGTCGGATTGCACCCACAGCATGTTCAGGTGCTGGCCCGTACCCGAGACTGGTTGCGCTATGAGGTGCCTGACCGGTTCATTCGCCGCGATGCGCGCGGACACTACAAAGGCCAGAAGCAGATCTGGTTTCTCCTTCAGCTGGTCGGCCACGACTGGGACCTGAACCTGCGGGCCACCAACCATCCCGAGTTTGACGCCTGGCGCTGGAACGACTACTGGGTGCCGCTCGACGTCGTCGTGGAGTTCAAGCGCGGCGTGTACGAGATGGCGCTCACCGAGCTGTCGCGTTTCGTGCCGCGCTGCGACTTTCGCTTCGATGCGCGTCCCGAGCAGCGCAACCGCTACCTGCGCGGCGGCCTGCACCAGCGCGACCTGGTGATGCAGCCGCCCGGCGACGCAGGGGCCTATCCTGCAAAGCACGCGCTGCCGGCCTATGCCGGCCGGCCGGCCGCACCGTTCGAGCTGCCGCCGGGCGCCACGTTCGAGCCCGACCCCCAGACCAGTTTTGGGCTCGCCGCCCAGCCGAAGAAGCCATGAACCGCCAAGTGTTGACCGCATGGGCCTGCGGGCTGCTGCTGGGCCTGAGCGGCGCGGCCTGGGCGGGCTTTGCCGACGAGGAGGTCGAGTGGAAGGAGTCGGAGGCGCCGCCGCCGCCCGCTTTCGACGTAGGCCGGCTGGTCCGTTTTGAAGGCACGCCCGGCTCGTCGCTGACGTACGGCGTCGATCCGGCGTCCATCAGCATTTCGAAGGCCGACGGCTTGGTGCGCTACGTGGTGGTGGCCAGCAGCCCCAGCGGCGCGCGCAACGTGATGTATGAAGCGATTCGCTGCGCGACAGGGGAGTTCAAGACCTATGCCCGTTACTCGCCCGAAGGCCAGTGGCGCATGACCAGCAACCCCGAATGGCGTTCGATGTTCGACAACCTGCCGTCCAAGCATGCGCTGCGGCTGGCCAAGGCGGGTGCCTGCGACAACGCCGCGCCGCCGGCCTCGGTCGGCCAGTTGGTCAGCCGCCTGAAAAACCCGGCCTACTGACTCTTGCGGCGCTGCGGCGCCGCAGTCCTTTTCTGGATGCGTGGGGCCGCCCGGGCCGCCGGCAGTGCCGGGTGGCGCCAGCCGGCGCTTCAGCGGCTCAGGATGAGGTTGGTGCGGTGGACCATTTCGGGCTCGCCCGTGTAGCCCAGCAGCCGCTCGAATTCCGAGGACACCCTGCGGCAGATCAGCCGGGCCTCGGCGCTGGAATAATTCGCCAGCCCGCGCGCAATCTCCAGGCCGTCGGCGTCCCGGATGGCGATGACGTCGCCGCGCGAGAACTCGCCCTGAACGCCGGTCATGCCGATGGGCAGCAGGCTTTTGCCGCCGCCCTGCACCATCAGGGCCGCGCCCGGGTCCACCGTGACCGAGCCGCGCAGCTGCAAATGGTCAGCCATCCATTGCTTGCGCGCTTGCATCTTCTGGGTCTGCGCTACCAGCAGCGTGCCGATCGCTTCGCCCTGCGTCAGGCGCAGCAGCGCCTGCGGCTCGCGCCCCCAGGCAATCACTGTCGAGGCGCCCGAGCCGGCAGCCCGCCTGGCCGCCAGGATCTTGGTGAGCATGCCGCCGCGACCGATGCTGGAGCCGGCGCCGCCGGCCATGGCTTCGAGCGCCGGGTCGCCAGCCTTGGCCTCGTGCACGAACTGCGCCCCGGGCTCCTTGCGCGGGTCGGCGGTGTAGAGGCCCTTCTGGTCGGTCAGGATGACCAGCGCGTCCGCCTCGATCAGGTTGGCCACCAGCGCGCCCAGCGTGTCGTTGTCGCCGAACTTGATCTCGTCGTTGACGACGGTGTCGTTTTCGTTGATGACCGGCACCACGCCCAACTGCAGCAGGGTCAGTAGGGTCGAGCGCGCGTTGAGGTAGCGCTCGCGGTCGGCGAGGTCGGCGTGGGTGAGCAGCACCTGCGCGCTGCCGATGCCGTTTTCGCGCAGCTTGGTTTCGTACATCTGCACCAGGCCCATCTGGCCCACGGCGGCGGCGGCCTGCAGCTCATGGATCGCCTTGGGCCGGGCGCTCCAGCCCAGGCGCTTCATGCCCTCGGCAATCGCGCCGCTGCTGACCATGATGACCTCGCGGCCGTCCCTGACCAGGGCGGTCAGCTGCTCGCACCACTGGCCAATGGCCTCGGCGTCCAGGCCGCGCCCTTCGTTGGTCACCAGGCTGGAGCCGACCTTGACCACGATGCGCCTGGCGTTGCGCAGAACGGAAGAGCCTGATGGAGCGTGCATTTTTTCAGTGTTTTAAGACACCCGCCCAGCAACTGCAAGGGCTGGCAGCTATTGTTTTTATAGCAAGAATCGGGTGGCCGCAGGGGCAGCGGCCGCCCACTTGGTGAAAAAGGGCTATTGGGCCGGCTCGGGCGGCAGCTCGATGAAGCGCGGGTCGACGACTTCCTCGGGTTGCTCGCTTTTCTGGACCTGCTTGACGTGCTGGTAGATCGTCTTGACGAGCTGCTCGCAGCCTTCGCGGGTCAGCGCCGAGATTTCAAACACCGGGCCCTTGAACTTGAAGCGCTTGACGAAGTCCTTGACGACGGCGGCGCGCTCGTCGGCATCGACCATGTCCAGCTTGTTGAGCACCAGCCAGCGCGGCTTTTCATACAGCGCCTGGTCGTACTTCTTGAGCTCGTTCACGATGGCCTTGGCCTGCGCGACCGGGTCCACGCCTTCGTCAAAGGGCGCGAGGTCCACGATGTGCAGCAGCAGCCGGGTGCGCTGCAGGTGCCGCAGGAACAGGTGGCCCAGGCCCGCGCCTTCCGAGGCGCCTTCGATCAGCCCGGGCAGGTCGGCGACCACGAAGCTTTGCTCGGGGCCGACCCGGACCACGCCCAGGTTGGGGTGCAGCGTGGTGAAGGGGTAGTCGGCGATGCGCGGCCGCGCGTTGGAAACGGCCGAAATGAAAGTCGATTTGCCGGCGTTGGGCATGCCCAGCAGGCCGACATCGGCCAGCACCTTCAGTTCGAGTTTGAGGCTGCGGCGCTCGCCCGGCCAGCCCGGCGTCTTGCTGCGCGGGGCGCGGTTGGTCGAGCTTTTGAAGCGCAGGTTGCCAAAGCCGCCGTCGCCACCCTTGGCGATCAGCACCTGCTCGCCAGGCACCAGCAGCTCGAACAGCACCTCGCCGGTTTCCGCATCGGTCAAGATGGTGCCCACCGGCATCTTCAGGATGATGTCGTCGCCCTTGGCGCCGAACATGTCCGAGCCCATGCCGTGCTGGCCGTTGCGCGCCTCGTGGCGGCGCGAGAAGCGGAAGTCCACCAGCGTGTTCAGGTTGATGTCGGCCACCGCGTACACATGGCCGCCCCGGCCGCCGTCGCCACCGTTCGGGCCGCCGAATTCCTTGTATTTTTCGTGGCTGAACGAAACGCAGCCGCTCCCGCCATCGCCGGCGGCAATGTCAATATAAGCTTCGTCAACAAATTTCATGATCGGTCGGGCTCTGGTGGGCCTGCAGGTGGGAGGGGCAGTTTACAAACAAAAAAGCCCCGACAGGTCGGGGCTTCGAGGCCATCGAAGTGACCAGCTCAGGCTGGGGTCACGTTGACGGTGTGCTTGTTCAACGAACCCTTGGTGCAAAAGGAGACGGCGCCGTCCACCAGTGCAAACAGGGTGTGGTCTTTGCCGATGCCGACATTGACGCCAGGGTGGAACTTGGTGCCGCGCTGGCGCACGATGATGCTGCCTGCGTTGATCACTTCACCACCGAATTTCTTGACGCCGAGCATCTTTGGCTTCGAGTCGCGTCC
>Ga0308157_10007711_pt1 | contig 12450 bp, 8 predicted proteins | sample PhyBR1_FD_201035 | JGI IMG/M metagenome (GOLD analysis project Ga0308157, IMG submission 201035) | Phyllosphere microbial communities from UC Gill Tract Community Farm, Albany, California, United States - DLSLB.R1 | ecosystem: Host-associated > Plants > Phyllosphere > Unclassified | place: USA...
CTGCTGGCACAGTATTTTCTGCACACGCAACCTGCGCCGGTGGACAGCACGATCTATAAAGCCGGGTTGGCGATGCTTGCGGCGCAGGGGGCGCTGGCCGTCAGCGAGGTAGCAGCCGCCGCCCACGCGACGGTGCGCACGCTGGAGCGCAAGTTCAAGCAGTCGTCCGGGCATACGGTGAAGGACGTGGCGGGCCTGATGCGCTTCGAGCAGGCGCGTAACCGCTTGTGGACCGAGCCGGAGACCAGCCTGGCCGCGTTGGCGCAGGCGCTCGGCTATACGGATCAGTCTCACCTGAGCCGGGAATTCAAGCGCTACAGCGGCATGACGCCAGCGGCATTCGCGCGCAAGCGGCAACGCTGATTTGTCGCGTTTATCCAAGCCAGTGCCGCGCTGTGGTCCTTAGACTGGCGGCATGAATACTACTTACGATGTGATGATTTCAGGCGCCGGCCCGGTCGGCTTGTTCCTGGCTGGCGAACTGGCCTCGGCCGGCTGCTCCGTGCTGATACTGGAGAAAGCGGAAGATCCTTATTCGCCGTTGAAGCAGATGCCGTTCGGCATACGCGGCCTGTCGGCGCCGACGATTGCGGCGTTCGCGCAGCGTGGGCTGCTTGATCAGCTGGAGGTACCCAAGCGTGTCAAGAATCCGTTCGGCCATGTGGCCTCTGCGCAGGCTGGACACTTTGCCGGCTTGCCGTTCTTGTACGGCGACATCGATACTTCGCGCTGGTCGAATGCACTGCCTACCAATCTGATTTCGGAGATGGCGGAGACGGAAGCCGTGCTGACCCGCCGAGCGCTGGCGCTGGGCGTCGAGATACGGCGCGGTGTCGCCGTCACCGGCGTGGAACAGTGTGCAGACGTGGTCAAGGTGCAGACTGCGGAGCAAAAGTTTGCGGGCCGCTGGCTGGTCGGCTGCGATGGCGCGCGCAGCGTAGTGCGCAAGGCTGTCGGCTTTGAGTTTGCCGGCACGGAACCCGAGTTCACCGGTTACACCGTGCAGGTGACGTTTGCCGATCCCGGCACGCTGAAGCCCGGCCGCAATCTGACGCCCGACGGCATGTACTTCCAATCGCAGCCTGGCTATCTCGCCATGCTGGATTTCGATGGCGGCGCGTTCCATCAAAGTGGCGCACCGCTGACGCTGGAGCATGTGCAAACGGTACTGCGCCGCATCTCGCAAACTGACGTGACGCTCCACGCTCTGCATGTGGCCACCACCTGGACCGACCGTGCGCGCCAGGCCACCAGTTACCGCAACGGCCGCATCCTGCTGGCAGGCGATGCCGCGCATATCCATTCGCCGCTGGGCGGGCAGGGACTGAACCTGGGCATCGGCGACGCGGTGAATCTGGGCTGGAAGCTGGCGGCGACCTTACGCGGCGATGCGCCGGAAGGGCTGCTGGATACGTACCACGCCGAACGGCATCCGATAGGCGCGCAGGTGCTGGACTGGTCGCGCGCGCAGGTGGCCATCATGCGGCCAAGTGCGGAGGCGCGCGCCTTGCGCGCCATCTTCAGCGATCTGCTGAAGACACGCGACGGCGCGACTTATATCGCCGGCCGCGTGTGGGGCGTGCCCTGACTCAGCGGCGCTCGCCGCGTGTCTTGAGCTGGTCCAGCAGCACAGCGACCAGCAGAATCAGGCCGCGCATCAGGTACTGATAGAAGGCGTCGACGTCGAGCAGATTCATGACGTTTTCCACTGTGCCCATAATCAGCACGCCGATCAGCACGCCGAAGATGCGCGCCTTGCCGCCTTGTAGCGAGACGCCGCCCAGCACGCAGGCGGAGATGACATCCAGCTCAAAGCCCTGCGCGGCATTCGGCTGTCCACTGGTGATGCGCGAGGCGAGGATCAGGCCGGCCATCGCGGTAATCAAGCCTTGCAGCAGGAAGATCCACACGCGCAGCCGTTCGACGCGCACGCCGGCCAGCCGCGCGGCTTCGGGATTGCCGCCGATGGCCAGCGTGTTGCGGCCAAATACCGTCTGGTTGAGCAGGATACCGAACACGATGAAGCAGGCGCCTGCCACCAGTACCGGCAGCGGCATGCCGAAGAGTCGCGTGTCGCCGAAGTCGATGAAGTTGTCGTCGTTGATGCCGACCGCCTGGCCCTTGGAGACGATGAAGGCCAGGCCGCGCACCATCAGCATGGTGGCCAGCGTGGCGATCAACGCGTTGACGCGCAGGTAGGCGATCAGCACGCCGTTCAGCGCGCCGATCAAGGCGCCGGCGCCCAGGCCGGCGGCAACGGCGATGGTGACGCTGCCACTTTGCTCCAGCACGATGGCGCCCAGCACGCCGGCAAAGGCGATGGTGGAGCCGACCGACAGGTCGAAGTCACGCGAGGCGAGGCAGAACATCATGGTGCAGGCGACCATGCCGATCTGCGCCACCGAAAGCATCAGTCCGACCACATTGGTCACGGAGAAGAAGTTGTCCACCGTCGCCGACAGCACGGCGAACAGCACCAGGTAGGCCAGCGGCATGCTGTAGTCCGACAGCCATTGGCGCGAGATCAGCGGCGAGGCCGCAGCGGCAGGATTGAGTTGGGTCGCGCTCATGCGATGCTCCGTGTAGGTTGGGCAGGCGTTTCGGTGTAAGTCGGCATGGCGGCGATGGATGCGCCGTGTGCGGTGACCGGGGCCGGGCTGGCGGACGTGGCGCCGTCGGGCAGGGCGAGGCGCAGCACGGTGGTTTCATTGGCTGCGGCGCGTGGCAGCTCGCCGCAGATGGCGCCTTCGCGCATGACAATCACGCGGTCGGAAATGCCCAGCACTTCGGGCAGTTCGCTGGACACCACGATGACGCAGCCGCCGCGTTCCGCCACTTCGTGGATGATACGGTAGATATCGTTCTTGGCGCCGACGTCGATGCCGCGCGTCGGCTCGTCCAGTATCAGCACCTTTAGCCCCGGCTCGGCCAGCCAGCGCGCCAGGATGACTTTCTGCTGATTGCCGCCGGAGAGCAGGCGTATCTCCTGCTGGCGGTTGGGCGTCTTGATGCGCAGGCGGGCGATGAATTCATCGGCCAGCGCGGCCTCGCGCTTGTGGCGCAGGAATACGCCGCCGCGCAGGTCGTTGCGGCGCACGCTGATGTTGATGTTTTCCGCCACCGAGGCGGTGGCCAGGATGCCTTGCTCCTTGCGGTCCTCCGGGCACAGCACGATGCCGGCGGCGATGGCGTCGGCCGGGCCGCCTGTGGCGACAGGCACGCCATCCAGTAGCACTGTGCCTGCGGTGCGCGCATCAGCGTTGTACAGCAGCCGCATCAACTCGCTGCGTCCGGCACCGACCAAGCCAAAAAAGCCCAGTACCTCGCCGCCGTGGACGGCGAAGCTTTGCGGGCCTTTGACGTGCTTGCCATTCAGTCCTTGTACCTGCAAGCGCGCTTCGGTGTGCGGGCGCTCGCGGTAATCGTAAATATCGCTCAGTTCACGGCCGACCATGTCGCTGATCAGGCGGTCGCGCGGGACATCGGCCATCACCTCATGCGTGATGATCTTGCGGCCATCACGGAAGATGGTGCAGGCGTCGCACAGTTCGTACAGTTCTTCCAGCCGGTGCGAGATGTAGATCAGGGTGCGGCCATCGGCACGCAGCTCCTTCACCAGGCGGAACAGGATGTCGGTCTCGCGGTGCGACAGCGAGGAGGTGGGTTCGTCGAAGGCGATCACCTGTGCGTCTTGCATGATGGCCTTGCAGATCTCCACCATCTGCCGCTGCGCGATCGACAGGTCCGCCAGCCGCGCGGACGGCGACAGGTCGACACCGATCGCGGTCAGCTTCTCCGCCACCAGGCGATGCGCGCGGGCCTTGTCGAGAAAGCCGAAACGCGTTGGCATGCGGCCCAGCAGCACATTCTCCGCCACCGTCAGTTCCGGCACGTATTGCAGTTCCTGGTGAATGATGGCGACACCGGCACGGATGGCGTCCTTGGCGCTGGTGAAATGACGTTCCGTGCCATCGACCAGCAGGCGCCCGCCATCCGGCTTGTACTGGCCGCCGAGGATCTTCAACAGCGTCGACTTGCCCGCGCCGTTCTCTCCCAGCAGGCCATGCACCTGTCCGGCGTGGGCCGCGAAGCTCACGCCGTTCAGCGCCTTCACGCCGGGGAAGAATTTGCAGACCTGGTCGAATTCCAGATATGCGGCCATGATTACTGGCCCATCGCCTTGCGTACCTGCGCCTGGTTGGCGCGGGTCATCAGCATGCCTTTCGTCAGAACTTCTGCCGGCGGCACGCCTTTGCCGTTGATCCAGTTGACCAGGTTGATCGAGGTCTGATAACCGTGTTCTTTGGCGCTGATCATGATCGAGCCAAAGAAGCCGGTCGGCTGCGGCTTGTTCAGCTCACTCTCGGCAGCCTTGGCGCCGCCAATGCCGATGCCGATCATGTTATCGGCCTTGATGCCACGGCCTTCAGCGGCGCGCACGGCGCCCAGCACCGCTTCATCGTTCAGGCCTACGGCCACCCAGTATTTGAACTTGGCGTTCTTGGTCAGCGCGATGTTGGCGGCGTTGAAGGCGTTTTCGGTATCGGTCTTGGCTTGCGGTGCATCGATGATGTTCGCGGCCGGGAAGCCTGCGGCTTTCAGCGCATCGATGGCGCCGGTGGTGCGGTCCTTGCCGGTCGGGAGTTGATCGTAGGCGACGCGGATGGCGCCCACTTCGGCCATATTCCATTTGCGCGCCTTGATCTCGGCGACGATGCCTTCGCCGACCTGCTTGCCGATCTGGTAGCCGGAGATGCCCATGTGCGGGATCGACGCGATCGGTTTGCCGCTGCCGTCGACCAGGCGGTCGTCGACCGAAACGACTTTGAGGTTGTTGCGCTTGGCGGCGCGTTCAATCGCCTTGCCCAGCTTGACGTCCGGCGCGCAGATGACGAAACCCTGCGCCTTCTGCGCCGCCAGGTTGTCGATCGCGGCCATGGTTTTTTCGCCGTTCGGGATGCCGATCTTCACCAGTGTGAAGCCTTTCTCCTTGGCGGCCACTTCCGCGTAGCGCCACTCTTCCTGGAACCACGGCTCCTCGACCTGCTTGACCAGGAAGCCGATTTTTACCGGTTCAGCGGCATGTGCCCAGGCTGCGGCGCACAGCGCCGCAGCTGCCAACAAAGTACGTTTCATATCGTGTCTCCATGCGATTTATATCGTTATTATGGGTTGATACGTAGTTGATACACTGGAATCACCGTCACACCGCGCACGGTTGCCATCTGCTTCGCGCCGCCGAAATCGGGGCGTGCCTCTTTGGGCAGGTAGATGGGCGCATCGGCACGCAGCGGCAGTACGGAGACGGTCAACGGCTGGTCGAGCAGCGCGGCCTGCTGTTTCAGGCCGAACTGCCATTGATAGCCGCTGTAATACCAGTCGTCCAGCATGCGGGTGCCGGAGTATAGGCGGCCGATGTCGCCGACAAAGTCGATTTGCAGCAGGGCGTCATCGAGGCCTTTCAGCTGCTCGCGCGGGACGTTGATCTGCCATGCGCCGGCGGCCTTGAAATTCTCCGGCAGTGGCTGGATCGCTGACTTGGCGTTGCCGCCAATGGCGATCGGCGCCGCTTCCTGCGCTTCGCGCGTTTGCGTAACGGTGGCTTTCACCTCGCGCGCCGGCAGTGTCGCTTCAAAGACCTGGAAGATGCCGTCGTTGCCTGCTGCCTGCACGGCAACGGTGGCCGACTGTGCATCGCCTGCCGCGTACGCGCCGGCATTGGATGGTGCACCCGACGCGGCGCGCGCGGCAGCTGCCGATGCCTTGGCGGCCGGAGCGCTCCACGCTGCGCCGGTGCTGGTGGCTTTGGGGGCGCTGGACAGCGCCGGATAGACGGCGAAGCGGAACTTGCTGTCGCCAACCGAACGCAGTTGCAGCGCGTTGCCGTCGGCGTAAGCCTGATCGGCGCTGAGCAGCAGACGCTTCTGGCCAGCCAGTTGCACCACGCTCAGTTGCTGCGATTGTTCCGGCGTCAGCACCACGATGGTCAGCGGGCGCTTGCCGGCACGCTGCACGGTGACTGCCGTACCGGCGCCGGGTTGCACGCCAGTCACCAGCGTGTGGCCGCTGACAGTGGCGATCTGCGCACCTGGTGCGGCAAGCTTGGCGCCCGCGTCAAACGACAGCTCGACCGGCACGCCGGCGCTGGCGGCAAACACCGCCAGCATGCCTGCCTTGCCCTGATCCAGCAGCGTCACCGGCTGCGCGGTGGCGTAGTGCAGGTTGGTGCCATCCAGATCCAGGTTCAGCGGCCAGATGAAGTAGGCGCCGTCAGCGATGTCCACCGGCTTGCTTGGCAGCGTGATGCTCTGGCCTGGCAGCTTGACGGCAAACTGCGTCGCTTTCTGCGCCGCCATCGGATACTGGCGCACATGGTTATTCACGAACAGGAAGCCGCGATCTCCTTCGCTGCGCACGGCAAAGCGCGCGGTCTTCAGGTCATCCGGCTTGGCTGGCGATACCTCCGGCTTACGCACCGTCATCGGCGCGAGGCGCGAGCCGAAGGCTTGCGTGAACAGGTGGAACGGGCGCAGCTTCTCCAGCACCTTGCGCTGCTGGCCGTCCGGGCCGAGCGGCGCCTGGAAGTCGTAGCTGATCATGGTGGTGTCGTTGTAGCCGCCGCTCAGCGTGCTTTCTTCCATGCCGGTGCCGCCGATGCTCAGCGGATTGCGGCCGCCATGGAACATGTAGTAGCCCATCAGGTTGACGCCGGAGCCCAGCTGCACCGGCAGCATGGAGGCGATATCGTCAGCCGATACCACGGTTCGGCGGCGGTACATGAACGGCAGACCGCCGCCATATTCGGCGCCGAGGAAAGGCGTGACTTCCTTGTCGGTTTCGGCGGTGCCCGGCGCGTGGGCAGCGGTTTGCGCACCCAGGTCACCGCTGACGCGCGTGTCGAAGCGGAAGGCGTAAGTCTCTTTCGGCGGCAGCTCCTTGGTGCTGACACCCCACGGTTCATCAGGGTAGCCGCCAAATACCGGCGTCACTTCGCCCGCTGGATAAATGGTGCCGTCCCAGCCGGTGACGGTGTAGTAGGGCACATCCATGCCCGCCTTCAGCGCCAGCTTTTTCAGCGCGCTGATATGCGCGGCGCCCTTGCCGGGACCATCGATGTTGTATTCGTTTTCCAGCTGGATGCCGATGACGCGGCCGCCATTCTTCCATAGCTGGCCTTTCAGTTGCTGGCCGATCTGCTGGTACAGGCGGTCGACGAAGGCCATGTATTGCGGGTCGTTGCCGCGTGATGGCATGGTGTTGACCACCCAGTCCGGAATGCCGCCGTAGCGGACTTCCGCGTGCACCCACGGGCCGACGCGCACCACCACGTCCAGCCCGGCCTTGCTGGCCAGCTGGATGAAGCGGCGCAGGTCGCGGTTGCCGGACCAGTCGAATTTTCCTTCCTGTTCTTCGTGGTGATTCCACATGACGTAGCTGGCGACGATGTCGATGCCGGCCGCTTTCATCTTGCGCAGTTCCGCATCCCACTGCGAGGCGGGCGTGCGGCTGTAGTGGAATTCGCCCATGATCGGCAGCCATGGGGCGCCGTTGCGGGTCAGGTAGCGGGCGTTGGCGCCGAGGGTGTCGCCATTGGGGGCGGTGGCGCTGCCGAGGCGCAGCGCGGCGGCGAGTGGGGCGGGTGTAGCGGCGCTGGCGTCGATGGACAGGGTGTCAGCGTTGGCAGCGGCGGCTGCCAACACACCAGCCACCACCGCCGCGCAAATGCGGAGGCGGAGCGACATTACCATTCCGCGACGCTGCCGTCTTCGTGGCGCCACACCGGGTTGCGCCAGTCCGGCGCGTTCTTGCTGGCTTCAATGACGCGCGCTTCATCCACTTCCACGCCCAGGCCTGGTTTCGGCAGCGGGTTGCAGTAGCCGTCGATGATCTTGAAGTCTTCCTTGTTGATGACGTAGTCCAGCAGTTCGCCACCCTTGTTGTAGTGGATGCCCATGCTTTGCTCTTGCAGCACGGCGTTGTACGACACGAAGTCCACTTGCAGACAGGCCGCCAGCGCGACCGGGCCCAGTGGGCAGTGCGGCGCCAGCGTGATGTCGTAGGCTTCGGCCATCGAAGCGATCTTCAGGCATTCGGTGATGCCGCCGGCGTGCGACAGGTCCGGCTGCACAATCGACAGGCCACCGGCCGCGAACACGTTCTTGAATTCGAAGCGCGAGTACATGCGTTCGCCGGCCGCCAGCGGGATGGCGGTCATCTCGGCCAGGCGCGGGTAGTATTCGGCCTGTTCGGCCAGCACCGGTTCTTCGACGAACAGCGGACGGAATTGTTCCAGCTCGCGCAGCAGCGTCTTGGCCATCGGCGCGGCCACGCGGCCGTGGAAGTCCAGGCCGAATTCGATGGTGGTGCCGAAGGCGGCGCGGATCTCGGCCACGCGGGCCACCGCTTCATCGACCTTGGCCGAGGTGTCCAGCATGCCCAGTTCCTCGGTGCCGTTCATCTTGAAGGTGTTGAAGCCGCCTTTTTGCAGCGTGCGGATCTGTTCGATGATGTCCGACGGACGGTCGCCGCCGACCCAGCTGTACATCTTCATGCGGTCGCGCACCAGGCCGCCCAGCAGTTCGTACACCGGCTTGCCCAGCACCTTGCCCTTGATGTCCCACAGCGCCTGGTCGATACCGGCGATCGCGCTCATCAGGATGGCGCCGCCGCGATAGAAGCCGGCGCGGTACATCGTCTGCCACAGGTCGTTGATGCGCGATGGGTCCTGGCCGATCAGATACGGTTCCATTTCCTGTACCGCAGTCTCCACGGTGCGGGCGCGGCCTTCGATGACCGGTTCACCCCAGCCGACGACGCCTTCATCGGTTTCGATTTTCAGCAGCATCCAGCGCGGTGGAACACGGTAGGTCGTCAGTTTTGTGATTTTCATAGGGTCAGGTCTGGGTGGAGTTCGGGGAACAGCGCTCAGTCTAAGGCCGGTCGCTAGACTGGAAATATGATTAATTCGCAAGGAGCCATATCATTATCGGATAGCTGCCGGAAGCCGCAGCTATCCGATATCGGCATGGCTGGCAGCGGTTTATTCATAGCTGTGGCATGGCGCATTCCCTTAGACTTTCCGATGTCTAAAACCGTTGCAGGACTTCCATGAATGTAGCCACTACTGTCACCTCCACGCCCGGCATCATGTTGCTGCGGGTGGGGCAGGCCGGCTGTGCACTGCGATGGGATGCTTTGCGGCAATGTTGGCGCTGGCCGGACCCCTCAGGCAACCAACTATACGCCTGGCCGGCGCCCCCAGCGATGCCCAGTGGCCTGCGTATGTTGGAAAGCGCACGCGTGATGGCATGCTGCGCATCCGGGCGTTTGCTGCTGGGACTGGGCAAGCGGCTGGGCATGGTTGACCTGCCGCAGCCGGGCCAGCCGAGCCGACCGTTGCAGGCCCAGGTATTGATTACCGTCGACGCCGCCGAGCCGCGCACCAGCATCAGCGACGGCTGCGCCGACCGCCATGGCAATTTCGTCTTCGGCACCGCCAACACGGCGCAGGACCAGCGGCCGATCGGCAGCTTTTATCAGTATTCACAGCGCCACGGCCTGCGCCGGCTGGCGCTGCCGGCGGTGGTCAAGGCCGCCAGCATCGCCTTCAGCCCGGATGGCCGCCGCCTGTATTGTGCCGACGCCGCCGCTGGCGCCATCCTGCAATGCGACTATGACGCCGAACGCGCCAAGGTCAGTAACACGACAACGTTTACCGATCTGTTGGAGCCGGGCGCCGGCGCCGCCATTGCAGATAGCCAGGGCAATCTCTGGAGCGTGCAGGGCGGCGTGCTGGTGCAGTACGACAGCGCTGGCCAGGTCCAGCAGCAGATCGCGCTGGCGCGCGAAGCGGCCGCGTCGGTGGCGTTTGGTGGCGAGGGACTGGCGCAATTGCTGGTGCTGGGCGAGCAGGGCGGCCTGTATGGCTTGCCGCCGGATCTGGCGCGCGGCCTGGCGCCCGGTGTCGCGGATGGCTTGTTTATTGACAGCGGTAGCGCTTCCACGGCGCCTTCGCACGCATAGCGGTGATTGACGCTGGTTCAGCCCGCATTTATGATGGGCAATCAAACCAATCAACAATATGACTGATTCCCGCTCGGACCGCTTTGTTCGCTCCCACCTGAAAACCCGCCACCTGGTCCTGCTGGTCGAACTGGGCCGGCATGGGTCCATCGCGCACGCGGCGCAGGCCGCCAACCTGACGCAGCCTGGCGCCTCCAAATTGCTGGGGGAGCTGGAGCACGCGCTTGGCGTGCAGCTGTTCGAGCGCCTGTCGCGCGGCGTGTCGCCAACCTGGTATGGCAAGGTGCTGATACGCCGCGCCGGCGCTGCGCTGGCGGAGATGGACGCGGCGCATCAGGAGGTGATGGAGCTGCTGTCCGGCCTGCGTGGCCGTGTTGGCCTGGGTACCGTGCTGGCGCCGGCCACCGGCCTGGTGCCAAAGGCCATCAAGCTGCTGAAGCAGCGTCACGCGCGCGTGCATGTCGCGGTGAATATGTCGACCAGCAAGGTGCTGGTCGAGCGCCTGCGCGGCGGCGAGCTGGATCTGGTGGTCGGCCGCATCCTCGATACCGAGGCGGCTGATGAGCTGAATTTCGAGCCGCTGACCGACGAGCCGCATTTGCTGATCGCGCGCGCCAGCCATCCGCTGATGTCACGCACCAATCTCAAGCTGGAAGACCTGATGGACCAGTGCTGGATATTGCCGCCGGCCGGCTCGATCCTGCGCGACCGCCTGACCGCGCTGTTCCTGTCGCACGGACTGGAGCAGCCGCCGGAAACCGTGGAGACGCTGGACATGCCGGTGGTCGCCAGCCTGCTGCTGAATGACGACATGATCGTCGCGCTGCCGGCCGAAGCGGTGCAGCCCTATCTGGATGCCGGGCTGCTGAAGATACTGCCGTTCGACCTCGGCGTCAGCATGGATTCCTTCGGCATTGTGACGCGTAAGCGACATCAGTTGTCGCCCGGCGCCGACGCCATGCTGCTGGCGCTGCGCGACGCTGCAGCCAGCATCTATCCTCACTATCGCGCGCCAACGCAGGGCTGACTTGCAGGCTGATATACGAACTTGGTATGGCCTGCGTTAAATAAGCTATTGGTTGGAAAATCAACGTTTCGTTAGCATCCAGCGTATCCGTCCACATCCTCAACAGAGACGGGACTAATACAAACACTGGAGATGCACAATGAAACATAAAAAAATGAGCTGGCTGATTGCCACGCTCTTCACTTCGCCGCTTCTGGTCCAGGAAGCATTCGCACAGCAGGCAGCCGCACCAGCAGCCACCGACGAAATCCAGCAAGTGAACGTGACCGGTATCCGCGCCTCCGTGCGCAACGCGCTGGCGGCGAAGGAAGCGTCGAACAGCATCGTGGAAGTCGTATCGTCGGAAGACATCGGCAAGCTGCCGGATACCACCATTGCCGAATCGCTGGCGCGCCTGCCGGGCCTGTCGTCCGGCCTGGATCGCGGCAACGCCTCGCAGATCGTCGCCCGTGGCATGGGCCCGCGCTTCATCGGCGCGACGCTGAACGGCCGTGAGCTGGCATCGTCGGAGCCTAACCGCGCCGTGCGTTTCGAGCAGTTCCCGTCGGAGTCGATCAGCGGCGCGACCGTGTATAAAACGCAGAACGCCGACCTGGTGGAAGGCGGCGTCGCCACCACCATCGACCTGCAAACGGTATCGCCACTGCGCTACAACGGCCGCCAGATCAATTTGAAAGCCGACGCGCTGTACTACCCGATCTCGAAAGACATTCCTGGCGCCGACAAGACTGCGCCACGCGTGGGCGGCATCTATATCGACCAGTTCCTGAACAAGACGCTGGGCGCGGCAATTGCCTTCAGCTACCAGGACCAGCCATCGGTGCAGAAGAACGTGCGCCACTGGGGCTTTGACGAAAGCGCCGCCACCAACCGCACGCCCTGGGGCTTCCAGGATGACGTACGCCGTGGCGACAACAAGCGTAGCAGCGTGCTGGGTAAAGTCGAGTGGAAACCGAACAGCGATGTGCTGATCACCGCCGACACCTACTACGCGCAGACCAAGATCGATGAAGACCAGTTGCAGCACTGGACCGAAGGCCTGGCCAACTTTGGCAACTACACCAACGTCAACCTGATCGATGGCTACGTTGCCGGCGCCACCGCCGACTGGACCAAGGTAGTCAACAACCACTCGCGCTGGAAGCAGGATGCCAGCGTGGCCGCCACCGGTTTGAATGGAAAATTCACCGCAGGCGACTGGAAAGTGGAAACCGACCTGTCGACTTCGCACGCGCTGCGCAGTAGCCAGTGGATCGATGTGCGCCAATGGAGCAACGACTACACCAAGACCACCTGGAACTTCACCGGCAACGAGAACCAGTCCTATAGCTTCGGCATGGACACCGGCAATCCAGCCAACTTCAGTGCCGCCACGCTGTATGTCGACACTGACGGCCACG
>Ga0308157_10007712_pt1 | contig 12449 bp, 12 predicted proteins | sample PhyBR1_FD_201035 | JGI IMG/M metagenome (GOLD analysis project Ga0308157, IMG submission 201035) | Phyllosphere microbial communities from UC Gill Tract Community Farm, Albany, California, United States - DLSLB.R1 | ecosystem: Host-associated > Plants > Phyllosphere > Unclassified | place: USA...
AAAGAACTGATTTCTTGTTGTTTGCAAAAAACTTTAATCATATAGAATGAATATATTTTTAGGTGCAGAAAACTTAAGCATTGGCGGAAAGGTAGAATTTAGAATATGCGTTAACTGCAAATTTGACACTTTTATGCTTCAACTTTCTGCCGACACAGACATGGTTTATCAAGGTATTATTGGCTTTGCAAGTAATAAGACAAAATATTGACGAATATATCAAAACTGTAAAAGGCCGACGGTTGTATTATAACCGATAACATCTTAACCCTATGAAAATGCTTCAACTAAACGACAAAACTGAATGGGACAAACTAGATAGCCCCTTCAGAAATTCAGCAGAAATTCCAAAATTGATTGAGAAATTGGCGAAGACTTTTGACCATGACTTATTGGTAGAAATTACTACGGAATATATAAGCCATCAAATGAGTTTATACGAAATTACTTTCGCCACTTTCCCGCATCTGATAGCAATTTGCGAAAACACTGATGACCCCACGTTTAGGCTACAAACATTACTTGATGTTTCAGTAGTTTTTTCTGACTATGGCGGTGATGAAGAGATGGACGCAATTTTTGCTAACAGCAAATGCGAGGCTAGCACAATAAGTGAAATAAAAAAGGCCTTTAAAGAAGCTTTTAAAAAATTAAATTCAATTGCTAATTCCTTAACGGATTATATTCTACGACAAGATGATAGTGAAAAAAAATATTTCTTACTTGCACTAGCCGTTGCAAACGAAATTCATCCAGTTTCCGATATTTTATGGAGATATCATGAAAATGAAGAATATGAATGTTGCTGTCCTAAATGTGATGAATTATTTGTATTATGGAATGAAGATGACCGATTAGTTATTTATAAAGAAGATCCTGTATCTGAAAAAGCACAAGAAAAATTTCCTGTGCAGCCATCCTCTTTATCGCCAGCTAACTTTTCAGAAACAATATCTGCTAACAAAAATTACGAATGGCTAAGTTATTACATCCATAGCCTGAATATAGAATCGCTTAAGACCACCGTAAACTATTTGTTCGGAAAATCGAATTGCCCATATTGCAAGGCAGAATTCAATGTTTTTGAGAACATTCAATAAAATAACTTTTATCGTCTATCACCTTATGAAAATTTAAAAATGAAGTATATATTTTTCGTTTTAACGCTACTATTTGCAAAATGCGCTTATCCACAAGTAGAAAAAATCCCACAAAATATTAAATCAGCTTTTGAAGGGCATTGGATATATCAAGATAAATATCACAGCAACTCCGTCATTATAAAATTTGAGCGAGATAAAAATTACGCAACATTTATAGACGTTGGAACTGGCGAAGCGCCAACAAAAACTTTTCATGCCCACATAAAAGGAAGCTTATTAGTTATTAAAGCGCAACGTGAGAAAAACGACGATATTGAGATGGAGATTATTAAAGGAAAATTACATTTACGAACCCGATCTGTTGCTTGGGATAAAAAAGGAAATCTTGTAGATAAGGACAAGGCATCTTTTAAGGAAAGAGTTTTTAAACGAACGAAAATTAAATCTTAATATTCATCATCGCCTTCTAAAGAAAAGTTCAATCTCAAATCGCTTCTCACTGGAAAATGATCTGATAGCTTATCTTTTGAAACATGATGGTTGATGACATCAAAATCTTTCGTAGTAGCAATATAATCGATTTGAAAATTCGGGAAAGCACCGTTATATGTTTTGCCAAAACCACTGCCTTTTTCTTTAAATGTATTTTTTAAGGATCTAGTAATTTGCGTAACACAGTAAGAGGCCGGCGTATCATTAAAATCTCCAGCAATAACGAAAGGAATTTTACATTCCTGCATTTCCGATTTCATAATTTTAACCTGCTCGCTTCTTCGTGAAAACGCATTTTTCAACATGCTTGCTATCCGTCTAGATGACTGATATTCTGGCCCCATTTTTTTAGTCACCTTATCTATGTATTCATAATCTTCCTTTTGGAAAGAAATAGATTGCAAGTGAACATTATACACTCTAAAAACCTTATTTTCTATGCTAAGGTCTACATAAATACTTCCGTTTCCGGCAAATTCGCCGAAAGACACCTTGCCTTTATCTTTAATTGGATAGCGTGAAAATATAGCTAAACCCGCAGCCTCGTAATTATTATCTACTGACGGTACAAAATAGTAATGCTTTAATTTCAATTGCTTTTTTATGCTATCGATAAGATCAAATTCACCTTTTCGCCTGGTAAAAAACTCTTGGAAACAAATTACATCTGGCGCTTGATCTTTAATAACCTTGATGATTTGGTCTTTGGTAGAAACATCATTGTTTTCGCCGTATTTTTTAAACTGATGCACATTGTAGGTCATCAGCCTTAAATAATGTTCGCTATCTTTTGCAGTTGTTCCATCATCACCAAAAAACTGATAAGTAGCTGTTAGGGGTTTCCAACCGATAAAAATAAATACTACGGTTACCGCAGCAAAAATGTTTTTTTTGCGGATAAGCCAAAATAACGCAAATGCAATATTTGCTACCAAAACAAAAGGATAGCCTAAGCCAGCAAAGGTAATCCAGATATTATCTTTTGGATCGGTTTGGCCAGCCAGCATACCTAATGCCAATGCAACAGCCAAAACCAATGCAACAAAAAGCATGAATTTATCAAATATAGAAAGCTTTGACTTGGCCATTAGTTTTTACTTGCGTCGAACAATGTTTGTTTTTCTTTTGCGGTTAATTTATCGTATCCCGTTTTAGAAATTTTGTCTAAAATGGCATCAATTTCTGCTTGGTTTACCACGTCCGTTTTCTTTCTAGGCGCTTCATTCCTCACTACTTTCATCTTAGGCTTTCGCTCAAAGAAGCTACTTAAATCGGTGCCGTTTTGAAGCAATTTTATATACGCAAAACCAAACGCAGCACCACCTAAATGTGCAAAATTACCACCAATATTTCCAGAACCTTTAGAAACACCAATAAGATCTATCACAATGTAAGCCAGCAATAGATACTTTAACTTTACATCTCCAAAAAGTAATAAACGAATACTGTAATTGGGAATTAAAGTCGCAATGGCACTAAAAATAGCCATTACCGCAGCCGAGGCTCCAATAACAGTGGCGCCATTAGCCCTTAACTGCGGACTGAGATTATAAATCAATGCAAATGCCAAAGCGCCAATAACTGCGCCGCCCCAATACACTACCTGAAACTGCCTTGGTTTTAAGAAATCTAAGAATAAATTACCCATCCAATACAGCCATAGCATATTGAAAAGAATATGAAATAAGTCTTGGTGTAAAAAGGCATAAGTTACTAAAGTGTAAAAACGGGTAGGCCATTGCGAAATTTCTGAAGGAAACCCGAGATATGGCCTAATGACTGTACCTATAAAATTTGAATCTACGAACAATACAATGATACCTACCACCAATGCAATAATTACATTGAGGCCAATATACAGCATTGCAGGATTACCAGACTTGAAAACCCTATCTGTTATATTTTTGAAATTATTATTATTCATAGTAATCGTAAAATCTGTCTTTATCTTTCCAAAGTTTCACCAAAATAAAACCAATCAATGCTCCGCCCAAATGGGCAAAGTGGGCAACAGAATCACCTTGTATTCGTGCCACGCCTAAAAACAATTCTATAACGATATAAATTGGAATAAAATACTTTGCTTTAATTGGAAAAGGGATAAACATCAACATCAATTCCATATTAGGATAAAGTACTGCAAAAGCTGTCATGATACCGAAAATTGCTCCAGATGCGCCAACCATTGGAATAAAATAATTAGCGTACAGGATACCTGCTTGGTCAGAGGTATAAATTGCAGTGTTATACCTACGGTCTGCAAGCATTTCTAAAAGCGAACCCTCTTTGTTTAAAAACGAACCCGTTACTTGATAAATTTCAACACCCTGAACCAACCATTGTAGCGCCAACGCTCCCAAACCAGTAATTAGATAAAAATTGATGAATTTCTTTGCTCCCCACTTATGCTCTAAAATTCCTCCAAACATAAAAAGTCCAAACATATTGAAGAACAGGTGCATGAAACTTCCATGCATAAACATATAAGTAATTGGTTGCCAAATTCTAAATTTGGGCGAATCAAAATAATGTGCTCCTAAATAATCTGATAATTGTTTACCCGGCTGTTCGAAAATCAACGTAGCCAAAAAGAAAATCCCATTAATAATTAGGAGGTTCTTTACTACTGGTGGTATATTAATATTATTCATTCTATTGGTTCTTTAGCTTTTTGGTTGGTTAGTTTTTTAGACTTTCAACCTTTGCTCTTCATTCCTTATTCTTTGTTCCCTACTCTTTATTCCAATCTATTTCTCGAATTTTTGGGCCAGCTCTGCCAAAGTAATGGTTTGTATGGCAGGCTTTCCGTTGATACTAAAGTTAGGTGTTTTGCAGGCGAAAAGTTCATCAATTAAAGTGTTCATTTCCTGCTGACTTAAAGCCGTACCGCCCTTAATAGCACTGTTGCGGGCCATGCTTCTCGCCAAAGCATCTCTTTTAGTTAGCTTTAATTCTTGTTGAGAGTTTTTAAAGCCTTCAATTAAATGCTCAAAAAGTTGTGTTTCGTTAATATTTGTACTACCTAAATCAACTGGGATGCCTTCGATCACTAACGTGTTTTTACCAAACTCACGTACATCAAAACCCAAACTTTTAATATCGTCTAACAAGCTTTTTGCCAACTCAAAATCTCCCGGACTTAAAGATACCGTTTGAGGAAATAAACTTTGCTGCGAAGCACCTTTCCTATCTTCTAAATGCAACAAAAAACGTTCGTACAAAATTCGTTCGTGTGCCGCCTGCTGGTCAATTACCATTACGCCAGACTTAATTTGCGACACAATGTAACGGTTGTGAACTTGCATGTACTGTTTACTGGGAGCAGTAAAATTTTCTGCTTCCTGCTCATCGTCTAGTGCAATGGCCGCTTGCTCTGGCTGCTGGTAGTTGGCTATTTCGTACAACGAACCCCAGTTTTGGGCAACCTCTTTTGGTTTATAATTATCTTTAAAGTAATTGCTTTCTCTAGGCGCAGCCGATGGTTTCGATTCTCCAAAAGGATTAAAATCTGGGTTAAAAGCAATGCTTGGCGGCACAATATCTTCATGCGCTTTTGGCGTAATCATATTGCTAAAAGCAGTTTCTTGGTTAAAATCTAAAGTAGGACTGATGTTAAACCTGCCGAGTGACCGCTTAATTGCCGAATGGATAATCGCATAAATAGCTTTGTCATCTAGGTATTTAATTTCCGTTTTTGTGGGATGCACGTTTACATCAATCTTCGAAGGATCAATGTCAATAAACAGCACATACAATGGAAAATTATCATCGGGCAGCAGCTCTGCATAGGCTTTATTTACCGCATGATTTAAGTAATTATCCTTTATAAATCTATCGTTAACAAAAAAGAACTGCTCGCCCCTGGTTTTTTTGGCAAACTCGGGCTTGCCAATATAGCCTTTAATATTAATGATGGTTGTTTCTTCCTCAACTGGAATTAAACGCTCATTGTAATTGTTGCCAAAAAGGTGCACAATGCGCTGCTTAATAGTAGCCGATGGCAATCTATAAATCTCGTTTCCATCATGATGTAGGCTAAAAGCAATGTGCGGTTTTGCTAAGGCCACGCGTTGAAACTCATCAATAATGTAACGCATTTCTGTTGGATTGCTCTTCAAGAAATTGCGTCTGGCTGGCGTATTATAAAAAAGATTTTTAACCGAAATACTTGTCCCGTTCGCTGTCGCAGTTGGCTCTTGTTTCACAATACTTGAACCTTCAATTTCAACCAGTGTACCAACTTCATCTTCATGACGCTTCGTTTTCATTTCTACCTGTGCAATTGCAGCAATAGAAGCCATCGCCTCTCCCCTAAAACCCATAGTTCTAATGGCAAACAGATCTTCCGCTTTGCGAACTTTAGAAGTTGCATGACGTTCAAAGCACATCCGAGCATCAGTTACACTCATTCCGCAACCGTTGTCTATTACTTGTATTAAAGCTTTACCAGCATCCTTAACAATCAGCTGAATTTTATCGGCACCCGCATCTAAAGCGTTTTCCAACAATTCTTTTACTGCCGAAGCCGGTCTTTGCACTACCTCTCCTGCCGCTATTTGGTTGGCTACACTATCGGGTAAAAGTTGTATAATATCAGACATTTATTTTGTTAAGTAAAGCCGCTAATTTAACGAAAATAAGGCGTACAAGACGAGGTTGTTTTCACTTTACTGATACTAAATGACTTAAAGGTGGCAGTACAACAAATCACAATAATCAAGCTCCAGTAAACAGATCCTTGTCTTTCACCACTTCATCAAACAAACAACCGAAATCTACAAGCCAAACAACTAAACACGAAATTGTAAAATCTTAACATAGGTCAATACAAACTCGTTTTAAATTTAGATATCTTTACAATAAATTATTAATCAACATGAAATTAAAAATCACTTCTATTTTAATGTTAGCCGTATTGGCTGGCTTTTCTTTTTTAGCTTTTACGCCAAAGGCTGATGTTTACACCGTAGATGTTACTAAATCTACCGTAAACTGGGAAGGCAAAAAATTCTCTGGCGCACACACTGGCTCTATTGCTCTAACTTCTGGAAACTTACAATTCAACGGTAAAAAATTAGTACAAGGTGGCTTTATTGCCGACATGACCTCTATTAAAACCATGGATGGCGAAAAACCAAGTCCTAATTTAGACAAACACTTAAAGAATGATGATTTTTTTGGTGTAGAAAAATTCCCTGCTGCAAACTTTGTAATTAAAAAAGTTGAAGGTGCTGGTACAGATGTGAAAATTACTGGCGACTTAACCATCAAAGGAAAAACTAACAGTATCACTTTCCCTGCTAAATTAACTTGGAATGCTGATAAAACTGTAACTGCCGTTGCCGAAAAAGTAACTGTAGACAGAACAAAATATGGTATCGAATACAAATCGAAATCTATTTTTAGCAGCATTGGTGATAATTTTATCTATGATGATTTCACACTTGCAGTTAAATTAGTTGCAAAAAAATAACCTCCTATTAAATAGGTATTTATAAATCCGGGCTATGTCCGGATTTTTTTTGTAAAATAAATTACTGTACCTTTAGTAATCCACTTATGAAATAATGTACTTTTACAACGGTTAAAAAGTATTTCATAAAAGCAAGATGCAACGTACACCCTCTTCTAAAATTAACCTTCTGGTCATCGACGACGATGATATCAACATTTTTATCATCAGTAAAATTGTTGAAAAAACGGGGTACGATGTAGAAATATGCGCTAAGCATAATGGCCAACTCGCCATAGATTACATTAAAGAACTCATCGCAGAAAACAAGCCTTTACCACAACTCGTATTAATAGATATAAATATGCCTATTCTTAACGGATGGGAATTTATTGAAGCCTACGAAGCTTTGAATCTAAATGTAGATAATGATATGTTTATGCTGTCGTCATCCGTCTACGAAAATGACATAGAGAAGGCTAAAAGCTATAAATCTGTTAAGGGCTTTATCTCAAAACCACTTTCTATAGATAGGTTAAAGGAATTGCTAGAAGCTATTAATTAAACTACTTTCATAAGAATTAAGAAGTAATTAGGAAATATTAAGATAGTTTCCTTATTTCTTAACGCTTATTGAAATAATAAAGCCATGAAGAAATTAAGGCGTATCAAGTTTCTTAATTAATCTCTACTTTTTAATGTTTCAAGAACACTAGATAATCTTAAACTTATCATCTTCCAACGCTACAAAGGCTTGGGTTTTAGATTTAGAATGATAGAAGAGGCATTTCCAATTTTCTGCAGCTGCCTTACGTCCAAATTCATCTCTTAATTCCATCGCTTTGCGACCGTCGTAATCATACTTAGCTACAAATTTCCTGATCAGCTCTTCTGGCTCTGGTAATACATCGCCACCAAAAAATACTTTATCTTCTCCATCGTCAATTAAAAATACCTGATGATATGGGCAATGTGCTCCTGTAAGTTCGTAAGAGATCTCGTTAGTTAGTTTGCCAGAATCTTCTATTAAATGGATTTGTGCATTACGCTGAACAAAATCAAAAATCTCTGTGTGGTAAGAAGATGATTTGCTAGAAAAAGCTGTCTCCCACTCTCCACGCTGCATTACGTAGGTTGCATTCGGAAAACTCAATTCCATTTTACCGTTATAGTGGTGTACCATGCCGCCCGAGTGGTCGAAATGTAAATGAGACATTAATACTAACTCAATATCATCTGGATCAAACCCTGCCTTTTTGATATGCTCATGCAAGTGAAGCCTACCTTGCTCATCACTATATCCCAAACCTGTATCTAAAAGAATTAAACTGTTTTCCAGTTTTACTAAAAAAGGCTGTACATGTATAAATAACGAAGCAGGTCTATCTTTTGGATTATCTTTGGCAGGATCAAAAGGTACAAACTTCTTACTTGCATCTACTGAATACGAACCTTCTGATAAGGTAAAAACTTGTATGGCCATTCTTTTTACGAAAGGAAATTAATGATATATTTACAGGTTGCAAATATAGGCAGAGACACGTAATTGTGTGTCTCCACAAAGTATAAAAATTAGTAAGGACGCATAATTATGCGTTTCCAAAAGATAAGAAATATGGAGAAAAGATGGGTAAATAATCTTAACGCAGACCAAATCGTGGTCAATGAGCTTGCCCATCAGTTAACTATCGACAGAAGTTTAGCGAGTATTTTAGTACAAAGAGGTATCAATACTTATGAAGAGGCCAGACATTTTTTTAGACCGCAAATAGCACATTTACACGATCCTTTTTTAATGAAGGATATGGAAGTGGCTATCGAAAGAATTGACAAGGCGATTGCTGGCGGGAAAAACATATTAATTTATGGCGATTACGATGTAGATGGCACCACCGCAGTAGCCTTAGCCTATCAGTTCTTCCGTCAGTTTACACCAAACATTGCTTACTATATTCCCGATAGGCACAGCGAAGGCTACGGTATTTCTACCCAAGGCATTGATTTTGCTCACGCCAACGGCTTTGACTTAATTATTGCGCTAGACTGCGGCATTCGTTCTAATGATAAAATTGCCTACGCAAATACTTTAGGCATCGATTTTATCATTTGCGACCACCATTTACCCGGCGTAGAATTACCAAATGCAGTGGCTATTTTAGATCCTAAACGTAGTGATTGCGAATATCCTTTTAAAGAACTTTCTGGCTGTGGCATTGGCTTTAAGTTAGCACAGGCCTATTGCACTTTAAAAGAATTGCCCGATGAGCTTTACGAACGATATTTAGATTTATGCATGATAAGTATTGCTGCCGATATTGTCCCAATTGTGGATGAAAACCGAGTAATGGCTTATTACGGCTTGATAAAATTAAACTCAAATCCTTCGACAGGCTTAAAAGCTTTAATGCTAATTTCTGGAAAAACAGAAAGTTACTCTATTACCGACGTGGTATTTATGTTGGCCCCTCGCATTAATGCTGCTGGGCGTATGGGACACGCCAACGAAGCAGTAAAAATGCTACTTAGCGATGAAGATTTTATTGCTGACGAACAAAGTGCTTTAATCAATTTGCAGAATACTGAGCGCAAAAGTTTCGATAAGGACATTACCTTGGAAGCACTGGCAATTATTGAGCAAGATGAAGTATTAATTAACCGCAAAACTACCGTTGTATTTCAAGAAACTTGGAACAAAGGTGTAATTGGAATTGTAGCATCTAGGCTGACAGAGAAATATTATCGCCCAACTATTGTATTAACACATTCTAATGGTAACTACACCGGCTCGGCTCGTTCTGTTGCAGGTTACGATTTGTATGAAGCTTTAGTAGAATGCAGTGATTTATTAATCCAGTTTGGTGGGCATAAATTTGCTGCCGGACTGACGATTGCTCCGGAAAACCTAAGTCTATTTGCAGATAAATTTGAGCAGGTTGTATCAGGAAACATAGACCCTGCGTTATTAATACCAGAAATAAGTATTGATGCGGAAATAGATTTTGCACAGATTAATGGCAAGTTTTTTAGGGTGTTATCGCAAATGGCGCCATTTGGTCCACAGAATATGGCACCTATATTTACCACTAGAAATGTTACTTTGGTTGGTGCTGCGCAAATAGTGGGTGCAAATCATCTAAAAATAAATGTAAAACAACAAAATTCGCCTATTTTTGAAGCTATAGGTTTTAACCTGGGTGAATTTGAAAAATTGTTAAAACCAAATCAGCTATTTTCTATTTGTTATACGATAGAAGAAAACAATTGGAAAGACAAAAAGCGTTTACAACTAAATATAAAAGGAATTAAGGTTTGAGTTGAAAGTTATAGGTTGTAGGTTAAAAGTACTAAACAACCGGAAACAAACCAACCAAAAAACTAAATATAAATGATTTTAAAAGCAGAACATCTCATCAAAAAATATAAACAGCGAACTGTTGTTAACGATGTTTCATTTGAAGTTAGTCAGGGAGAGATTGTAGGTTTATTAGGCCCAAATGGCGCAGGTAAAACCACCTCGTTCTACATGATTGTAGGTTTAATTAAGCCAAATGAAGGCAATATATTTTTAGATGGTGAAGATATTACCAAAGACCCCATGTACCGAAGGGCACAAAAAGGAATTGGTTATTTGGCACAAGAAGCGAGTGTTTTTAGAAAGCTTACTGTGGAAGATAATATCATGGCCATTTTAGAGATGACCAAATTGAGCAAAGAGGAACGCAAAGAAAAGCTGGAAGAATTAATTAACGAATTTAGCTTACATAAAGTAAGAAAAAATCGTGGTGATTTGCTTTCTGGTGGCGAACGTAGGCGTACTGAAATTGCAAGAGCCTTGGCTGCAAACCCTAATTTCATTTTACTAGATGAGCCTTTTGCAGGGGTAGACCCTATTGCTGTAGAAGAAATTCAAACCATTGTTGCAAAGCTGAAACAGAAAAACATTGGTATTCTAATTACCGACCATAATGTACAGGAAACACTTTCCATTACCGACAGAGCTTATCTACTGTTTGAAGGAAAAATCCTAGAATCGGGAACACCAGAAGTACTAGCCGCTAATGAAATGGTTAGAAAAGTATACTTGGGCTCAAACTTCGTTTTACGTAAGAAAAACCTATAAAAACAACTGATGGCGATAGTAAATTCAATTTTTACCTGGTACATGAAAAAGAGAATCCATCAGATTGAGCTTTTCATGAAATACCCATTAGATGTACAGGATGAATGGTTGCACACCTTAATATCTAGTGCTGAAAATACCGAATGGGGCAAACTGTACGATTACAGATCTATTTTAACCGTTCAGCAATTTAAAGAACGAGTACCGATACAAAACTACGATACGCTAAAACCTTACATTGAGCGTATGTTGCAAGGCGAACAAAATATACTTTGGCCTTCGGAAATTAAATGGTTTGCAAAATCATCTGGTACCACCAGCGATAGAAGTAAGTTTATACCTGTATCTGAAGAAGCTTTAGAAGAGTGCCACTTTAAGGGCGGAAAAGACATGCTTTCCATCTACTGCAACAATAGACCGAATAGCCAAATGTTTACTGGAAAAGGTTTGGTGCTAGGTGGTAGCCATCAAATTAATCAGCTATGCGAAGACATCCATTATGGAGATTTATCAGCTGTGCTCATTAAAAATTTGCCAGTTTGGGCGGAGTATTACAGAACGCCCGACATGTCTATTGCCCTAATGGATAATTACGAGGAAAAAATAGACCGGATGGCAGAAGCCACGATTAAGGAAAATGTAACCAGCATTTCTGGTGTACCTACCTGGACTATTGTTTTGGCAAAAAAAGTAATGGAAATTACTGGCACAAAGAACCTGTTAGAGGTATGGCCAAACCTTGAAGCTTACTTCCATGGTGCTGTAAACTTTACACCTTATCGCGAACAATTTAAAGAGCTTATTCCTTCAACAGACATGTATTATTTGGAGACTTATAATGCCTCCGAAGGATTTTTTGGCATACAAGACCAGTCTAATTCTGAAGAATTGCTATTGATGCTAGATTATGGTATTTACTACGAATTCCTACCAATTGAGCATTTGGACGATGAAAATCCGAAAACACTTTCGTTGGAACAAGTAGAACTGCATAAAAATTACGCCATCATTATTAGTACAAATGCTGGGTTATGGCGCTATTTAATTGGTGATACCGTACAGTTCACTTCTATTAATCCATTTAGGATAAAAATTACTGGCAGAACCAAACACTTTATTAACGCATTTGGTGAGGAAGTGATTATTGATAACGCCGAAAATGCGCTGACAAAAGCCTGTGCTACTACTAACGCCAAAATAAAAGATTACACCGCCTGCCCTATTTATTTTAGTGGCGAAGAAGCGGGCGGCCACGAATGGATTATTGAATTTGAGCAACAAC
>Ga0308157_10007713_pt1 | contig 12448 bp, 11 predicted proteins | sample PhyBR1_FD_201035 | JGI IMG/M metagenome (GOLD analysis project Ga0308157, IMG submission 201035) | Phyllosphere microbial communities from UC Gill Tract Community Farm, Albany, California, United States - DLSLB.R1 | ecosystem: Host-associated > Plants > Phyllosphere > Unclassified | place: USA...
CGCCGTCATTCCGCCGTCGACGAAGACGACCTGACCGGACACGAAGCTCGCCGCGGCCGAGGCGAGCCACACCACCGCTCCCCCGATGTCCTCGGGCTCGCCCCAGCGCCCGCTCGGCGTGCGTCCCAGCACCCACGTGTTGAATTCCTCGTCGTCGACGAGCGCCTGCGTCAGCTCGGTCCGGATGTACCCGGGGGCGACACCGTTCACACGCACGCCCTGACCGGCCCATTCCGCCGTCATCGCGCGAGTGAGGTTGCGCAGACCGCCCTTCGCGGCCGTGTACGCGGCGATCGTGGGGCGCGCCAGCTCCGTCTGCACCGAGCAGATGTTCACGATCGCACCGTCGCCGCGCGCGATCATTTCCCGTGCAGCGGTGCGCCCCACGAGGAAGGCGCTCGTGAGGTTCGTGCGGATCACCCGCTCCCAATCCTCCACGGCCACGTCGAGCAGCGGCTCGCGGTGCTGAACCCCGGCGTTGTTCACGAGGATGTCGAGTGGACCTGCCGCCTCAATGGCGTCGATCCCGTCGATCACGGAGGCCTCGTCGGTGACGTCGAACGCGGCGGCGCTGACCGCGTCGGCACCGAACTCGCCGGCGAGAGCGGCCGCGGTCGCCTCGGCGCCCGCAGCGGCACGCCCGTGGATGATGACGTGTGCGCCGGCTTCGAGCAGCGAGCGCGCGACCGCGAGCCCGATGCCGCGGCTAGAACCGGTGACCAGCGCTCGGCGGCCGGTCAGGTCGAAAGGATGTGTCATTGTCCGTCCCATCGTGCGATCAGTAGAACTCAACGGTATCGACGACGTTCACCATCGGCTCCCCATCGAGCAGGAGGCCGGCGTTGCGGGCGAACAACTCGGCGATGCGCCGTTCCTCGCCCGCGGTGAGAGCCGCGGTGTGCGGGCTCACCAGCGCCCGCGGGTGCGCCCAGAGCGGGCTCCGCTCGGGAAGCGGTTCGACCTCGAACACATCCAGCGCCGCGAAGCCCACGGTGCCGTCATCGAGCGCGTCGACCAGCGCTGCTTCATCGATCACGGTGCCGCGGCCGACGTTCACGACGGTCGCCCCGCGGCGCAGGCGGGCGAGGAAGCCGGCGTCGATCATGTGGTGTGTCGCGTCCGTTCCGGGGAGCGTCGTCACGACCGCATCGACCTCGCCGAGCACCTCGGACACGTCGCCCGGATGCACGGTGCGGGCCACGCCGGGCACGCCCGCGCCGGAGCGGGAGGTGCCGATCACGTTCATCCCGAGCGCAGAGAGCTTCGCGGCCACCGCGCGACCGATGCCGCCCAGCCCGAGAACGAGCGCGGTCTGGTCCGAGAGCTGCGGCATCATCCAGCGTCCGCTCCACACCCGGTCACGCTGCTGCTCGAGGAGGCGCGGAAGGTGCTTGGCACCGGCGAGCACACCGAACACGGCGAACTCGGCGAGAGCGTCCCCGTGCACGCCGGCCGACGTCGTGAAGGCGACGCGGCGCAGTTCCTCGGCAGTCAGGTCCGCGGCACGTACCTGCCCGCCGCCGCCCGCCGCCATGGTGTGCACCCAGCGCAGCCGCGGATTCGCGCGGACTGCGCGGGCGAGGGCCGCGGGATCGACATCGGGGATCCCATAGAGTGCGTCGGCGGTGTCGATCGCCGCGTCGTACGCCGCCTGCTGTTCCGCGTCTCGCGCGAAGGTCGGATCCCCCGCGAAGTCGGCGGGATGGCGCATCGGCGGGAGGAGGCTCTGGTCGACGACGAGGTCGATGCGCGGTTCGCGCGCGACGATCAGCTCAGCCAGCTCGGGGTCGAGCGGCGCCGCGACGACGACGCGCAGCCGCTCGCTCATCGCAGCGCCCCGACCGCGTCGGCGATCGCGTCGATCGCGGAACGGATCGTCTCGAGATCGGTCGCGAACGAGATCCGGAAGAAGGGCGATTGGCCGTACGCCGAGCCCTGGATGACGGCGACGCCCGCGCGGTCGAGCAGGTACAACGTCACGTCCTGGTCGTCCGCCAGGGTGCGCCCCGCCTCGGTCCGCTTGCCGATGAGCCCCGCGCAGTCGACGTAGACGTAGAAGGCGCCGTCCGGGACCAGTGGGCTGAGCCCGTCGATCGCGCCGAGACCGGCGACGGCCGCGTCACGGCGGGCGGCATAGACCGGGACGGTCTCGGCGATGAAGTCCTGCGGCCCGTCGAGCGCCGCCGCGGCGGCGGCCTGGCTGATCGAGGAGGGGCACGACGAGGTCTGCGACTGCAGCGTGTTGATCGCGCGAATGAGCGCGGGATCCCCGGCGGCGTATCCGAGGCGCCAGCCGGTCATCGCGTACGACTTCGACACTCCCGATACGACGAGCACGCGGTGGCGGAGATCGGGTGCCACCGCCGCGAGGCTGAGCGCCGGGGATCCCGTATAGGAGATCTCGCTGTAGATCTCGTCGGACAGCACCGACACCCGCGGGTACCGGCGCAGCACCTCGGCGAGCGCGGTGAGCTCGTCGGCGGAGTACACGGCGCCGCTGGGGTTTCCGGGGCTGTTGAGGATCAGCCAGGTGGTGCGCTCACCGATGGCCGCCTCGAGCGCGGCGGCCGTGAGCTTGTAGCCTGTCTCGGCGGTCGTCGGGACGACGACGGGGGTGCCCTCGTTCGCACGCACCATGTCCGGGTACGAGACCCAGTACGGGGCGGGGACGAGCACCTCGTCACCGGCGCCGACCGTGGCCATCAGGGCGAGGAAGATGACCTGCTTGCCACCGCCGCCGACGGTGATCTCGGCGTCCGAGTACTCGATGCCGTGCGTGCGGCGCAGCGAACCGCGGATCGCCTCGCGCAGCCGCGGCGTGCCGTTGACGGGCGTGTACTTCGTCTCGCCCGCCTCGATGGCGGCGATCGCCGCCCGCTTGATGTGGTCGGGAGTGTCGAAGTCGGGTTCGCCGACCGTCAGATCGAGGATCCGGCGGCCCTCGGCCTTCAGCTCGCGCACGCGCGCCGCGGCGGCCGTGCTGGGCGACGGCTGGATCCGCCCGATGCGCTCGGCGGCGCGGAATGACGATGCCACGCTCTCCATCACGCGGCCTCCTCGATGTCGGTCGTGAGCCCCTTGGCCGCGAGGACGTCGACGAGGTTGCACAGGTCGATGGTCGTGCCACCGGCCTTGTACTTCTCGATCAGCTCGGCCTCGTTGGCGTCACGGGCGGCGGAGAGTTCGGCGACCTCGCGGGCCTCCTCGCGGCGGATCACGACGACGCCGTCGGCATCACCCTTGACGATGTCGCCCGGACGGATGAGCTCGCCGCCGAAGACCACCGGCTGGTTGAGCGCGCCGAGGGTCTCCTTGACCGTGCCCTTGATCGAGACGCTGCCGGAGAACACCGGCAGGCCCAGCTCACGCAGCTCGCGGGTGTCGCGCACGCCCGCATCGGTGACGAGCGCCGCGATGCCCTTCGCCTTGCACGCGTTGCCGAGCACGTCGCCGAACATGCCCGCCTCGCTGAGCTCTCCGGCGGACACGATGAGCACGTCGCCCGGCTGGGCATAGTGGATGGCGACCTGCAGCATCAGGTTGTCGCGCGGCGCGCAGACGACCGTGAAGGCGGATCCGACGAACGAGCTCTCGGGGTCGATCGGCTTGATGCGCGAGGCGACGGCGCCCCGGCGCCCCTGCGCCTCGTGGATGGTGGCCGCGGTGAACTCGCCGAGTCGTGCGACGTCGGCGGCGTCTGCGCGCTCGATCTTGGTGGTGACGTGAACCATGAGGGTGTTCCTTACTCTGCAGCCTTGTCGCGGCGGTCGAAGGTGAGACCGCCGGGAACCTGGAAGGTAGGCATGAGCTCGATGAGCCCGACATTGACGTGGGAGGGCGTATCGACGGCGTACTCGATCGCGGCGATGACGTCGTCGACCGTCAGCGATTCGTAGCCCTCGAAGTAGGTGGCCCAGGCCTCCGCCTCGGTCTCGGGCGTGCGCCCGACGTTGCGCGAGAAGATCTCGGTCTCGATGCGGCCCGGGCTGAGCTCGGTCACGCGCACGCGCTTGCCCAGTGCGTCGTTGCGTAACTGGCGCGACAGCTGATGCACAGCCGCCTTCGTCGCGTGATAGCCCGTGTGTCCAAAGAAGTTGTAGTGGCCGGCGATCGACGAGATGTTGAGCACGTGACCGCGGTCGCGGTCGACCATGCCCGGGTAGAGCAGGCGGAGGATGTGCATGACGGCGCCGAGGTTGACCTCGATGAGGTCGTCGATGTCGTCGGCCGTCGCGGTCAGGATGTTGCCCTGGCGGCCGACGCCTGCGCTGTTGAGCACGATGTCGGCTTCGACGCCCTCGAGTGCACGGGTGAGCGCTGCGGTGTCACGGACGTTGAGCGCGTGGGTGATCGCGCCCTTCTCGGCCAGCACGGCGAGCCGCTCCTCGTCGCGGGCGATCGCGTGGACGGTCAACCCCTTCTCGAGGAACAGGTCGACGGCGCCGCGGCCGACGCCGCTCGTCGCACCGGTGACGACGGCGACTCGGTAGTCAGAAAAGGTCATGACAGGGTCCTTCCAAAAGAGGTGGGGAACGCGTCTAGCGCGGTGAACACCGACTGGACGCGAAGACGAAGGGCATCGAGTGCGGCGCGCTCGGCGCGGGCCCGCTCGGATGCGTAGGCTTCCGACACGCGTCGGAAGCGCAGGGTCTGGCCGGGGCGTGCCTGAGCCAGCACGTCGAGTGACGCCGTCGTCACAACGGCGAGCACGGGATACCCCGCGGTGACGCCGCGGCCGCGGTGCAGAACCAGCAGCTCCGTACCCGGCGGTACCTCGACCGCGCCGACCGGTACCCCGCGCGAAAGCACCTCACCCTGCACCTGCCGCTCGGGCAGAACGCCCGTCATGCGGAGGCCGATGTGGTTGCTCGTCGGCGACACGACATAGGGCTCGCCGTACAGGCGCGCGGCCGTGTTCGCGAAGTCGGCGATGTCGGGCCCGTCGGTCGCGTCGACCGTCGTGGCGTCCGGACGCGGGGGCACGTTCAGGCGATACAGCTCTGCGCCGAAGTGCTCGTTGACGATCGGGGGCGTGGCTCGTCTCAGCGGGATTCGCTGGCCCGCGATCAACCGACCGCCGAAGCCGAGCACGGAATCGGGTGCGCAGCTGCCGAGCAAGCGCGGCACGTCGAGGGATCCACGGATGGCGAGATATGCGCGCAGCCCGCCCGCGATCCGCCGGATCTCGATCGTCTCGCCCGCCCGCACCGATACCGGCTGCTCGTTCGGGCGCCGGGTGCCGCCGACAAGGAGGCTCGCCTCGGCGCCCGCCAGCGCGATGAGGATGTCGGTGTCGGCAACGAACTCGACGTCCATCGCCATGATCTCGAGCAGCGGAGCGCCGTCGGGATTGCCCGTCAGGATGTTGGCGATCCGCGCCGAACGTTGGTCGAGCGCGCCGCCCACGGGCACGCCGTACCGCGGCCCGCGCGTGCGGCCGAGATCCGTGACCTGCGTCGATCCCGCTTCAATGACGGTGAGGAAGCCGGCGCTCACGCGGCCACCATCCGCGTGCCGAGGAGCGCGTCGTACTCGTCGCGTTCGATCGCGTGGAAACGGATCAGGTCGCCCGGCTCGTACGGCACGAACGGCTCGGCGTCGAGGTCGAGCAGGACGAGCGGCGTGCGGCCGATGAGCGGCCACCCACCGGGGGCCGCGGCGGGCGTAATGGTGGCCTGACGCCCCGCCACCGAGACCACGCCCTGCGGCACGCTCGCGCGCGGGCTCGACAGGCGAGGAACAGGTGCGGGAAACGCCGGGCCGTCGAGCATCGGGGATCCGCCCGGCGCGCCCAGGCAGCGCACGACGTAGGTGGGTTCGCTGTGCAGGCGCACGATCTCTGTGGGCCTCAGCCCCTGGGCCTCCGCGATCATGGCGAGGTCGAGTTCGCCGTCGAGGTCGTAAAGAACGGGCACGTCGAACAGGCGAGGCGTCTCGGTAAGCGGGCGGCCGACGTCGATCCGTTCGAGCACGCTCTCGACGTAGGAGCGCACGCGCTCGAGGGAGGCCTCGACCGGATCGATCTCGATGAGCGCGGCGTCGTAGGTTGGAATCACGCACGCGATGCCCGGCACCCGCGCATCGTCGATGAAGCGCGCAAGGTGATGTACGAGCCGCCAGCCGGCTTCCCGGTCGGCGAGAGTGCTCGATACTCGCAGCGCGGCATTGCCGCTGACGGCGATCGTGGCGGACATCGGAACGCTCATGACAGCCAGTCGGCCAGGGGCGCGATCTCGACGCCTTCGGCCTCGAGGCCAGCTCGGATCTGCTTCGCGAGAGCGACGGCGCCCGCGGTGTCGCCGTGCACGAGGACGGTGTCGCACGCGACGGGGATCTGTACGCCGTTTCGGCTCTCGATCACGCCGTCGACGACCATGCGCACCGTGCGGCGGCGGATCTCCTCGGCATCGTGAATCACCGCGCCCGGCTCGGTGCGGCGCACGAGCGTGCCGTCGTCTTCGTAGGCGCGATCGGCGATGCCGACGATGCCGACGCGCAGCCCCGCGGCTCGTGCCGCATCGGCGAGTTCGCCGTCCTGCGCGAGCACGATCAGCTCGGGGTTGACCCTGCGCGCCGCCTCCGCGACCGCGGCAGCGTAGTCCTCGCGCACCGCGACGAGGTTGCCGAGGCGGCCGTGCGGGGCGAGGTGTGTGACGGCGGATCCGTGAAACGCGGCGATCGCCTGGAGCGCCCCCAGCTGGTAGAGCACGTCCGTGCGCACCTCGTCGGAGGTCAGCCCCATGTCGCGGCGGCCGAAGCCCTGCAGGTCGGGGAATGAGGGGTGGGCGCCAATGCCGACGCCGCGCGCAATGCACTCACGCACCGTCTGGTCCATGATCTGCGAGTCGCCGGCATGGAAGCCGCAGGCGACGTTCGCGGAGCTGAGCACGTCGAGCAGTGCGGCGTCGTCGCCCATGCGCCACGGTCCGAATCCCTCACCGAGATCGGCAACGAGATCGATCTTCCTACCCATGTTCGCCTCCGCTCTGAGCGCTTGTGCTGTCGTCACGAGAGTAGATCGATGGCACTTGAAGGTGCAGAATCATGCCAATCTTGTGCCAGATTTCCCTTGCAGATGGGTTTATTACAGCCCTGCATCTCGATAACATGGCAAAATCCGTGCACTAGATCGTGTTGATATCGAGGTGCCGCAGAGATGAGGAGAACTCGGATGTCGATTCCGGAACGCCGGGTCCAGCGACGGGTGACGCTGACCGAGATCGCGGAGGCCTGCGGCATCGCGCCGTCGACGGTCTCGCGCGCCTTCTCGAACCCGAACCGCGTGAGCCCCGCGATGTACCAACGCATCACGAGCAAGGCGCAGGAGATGGGCTATTCCTCCGCGCTCTTGCCCGCGCGCGACGACCGCCTCGCTCGCGGCACGATCGCCCTTGTGCTCCCGAACCTCACCAATCCGTTCAACCTCGACGTGATCCGCGGTGCGCAGGCGCAAATCCGCGCGGCGAGCTATCTGCACCTGATCGTCAGCACCGACGAATCGCTCGCCATGGAAGAACAGTGGCTGAGAGAGATGGCCCGCACGGTCGACGGCATCGTGGTCTCGTCACCCCGCGTCGACGACGACATTCTGAGGTCGATCACGCAGACCGTGCCGACGGTCGTCATCAACCGTGAGGCGCCCGGGCTCTCGGGCGTCGTCATCGACACCCCCGAGGGTCTCGCCCAGTCGCTGAACTACCTGCACTCGCTCGGACATCGGCGAATCGCCTACGTCCACGGCCCCCACGGCTCCTGGACCGACCGGGCGCGCTTCGCCGCCCTCTCGGAGGCCGCCGATTCCCTCGAGGTCGATCTCATTCCCGTCGGCCGCTACCAGGTGACGCTCGCGAACGGTGCCGCGGCCGCTGACGCCGTCGCCCTCACCCGCGCGACCGCGTGCATCTTCTTCAACGACGTTCTGGCGATCGGTGCGCTCGACAGGTTCCGGCAGCTGGGCATCTCGGTGCCGAATGATCTGAGCGTCGTCGGGTGCGATGACATCTTCGGCACCTCATTCTCGGGCCCGCCGCTCACGACCGTGACGTCGCCGGGCGAGAGCGCCGCCCGCGCCGCGGTCGACATGCTCATCGGCAGGTTCTCGACACGCGACAAGACCGACCGTATCGACCACATCTCGGCGCACCTCACGGTGAGGTCATCGACGGCGCCGGTGACGGGGTGAGCCCGGCGGTTCCCTTCCGACGGAGATGAGCCCTATCTTCGGAGCAGATCGTCATCCCGCTCCTGAGATAGGGCTCATCTCCTGACTTGTGGATCCCGGGTGCCACTAGCACGCCAAGAAGGCAGTGACTTACTGTGGGGAACAACCCGATGAAGGGAACGCCCGACATGAAAACCTCGGTGAAAATCGCCCTGAGCCTCGTACCCGGCATCATCTTCGTAGTCGTGCTCATCGTGCTGGTTGTTCAGATAGACGAGGGCACATCAGGCATGGCGGAGGTTTCGATGTCAGACGTAACAAGCCGGGCCGCGGCGTCGGAGCGCGCGACGGTGGACCCGGCCTAACCCCTTCCGACGGAGATGAGCCCTATCTTCGGAGCAGATCGTCGTTCCGCTCCTGAGATAGGGCTCATCTCCTGACTTGTGGACCCCCGGGGCTCGGGCGAGCGACCCGAGTCCGCCGACTACCGCGTCGGCAGCACGATCGATGCCGTCACTGCGGCCTTCTCGCGATCACTCTGCTGCAGGTCGTCGATCTCGTCCATCGTGTGGTTCTTCGTCTCCTTCGCCGTCATCGCGGAGAACGCGGCGACCAGCATGAGGCCGACGGCAAGCATCGACGGGCCGATCCAACTCGTCAGCTCGGCGCCGGCGAGCGCCGTCGAGGCGACGGGGCCGATGGCGCCGGCGATCGCGAAACCGATCTGCGTCCCGACCGCGAGGCCCGAGACGCGAACGCGGTGCGGGAACATCTCGGCGAAGAACGACGGCCAGGCGGCGTTCGCGGTCGAGTAGAAGAGGCCGTTGCACACGATGCCGAGCGTGAAGATCAGCGCCCAGTTGCCGGTCGTGATCGACCAGAGGTACGGAATCGTCGTGAGCCCCGCGCCGACGACGCCGATGAGGAACACTGTGCGGCGGCCGATCATGTCGGCCAACAGGCCGGCGAGGGGCGTATAGGCCAGCGCGAGAAGGCTCGCGAGCACCGGAACCCACAGCATCGTCGGTCGGTCGAGGCCGTATCCGGTTGTCGCGAAGGCCACCGAGAAGGTGGCGAACAAGTAGCTGATTCCGGCGACGAGGGCGCACGCCGCGACGCGCAGGATCGCGAGCCGGTGGAAGCGCAGCGTCTGCGTCATCGGCGCCATCTGAACCTTGATCGCCTGCGTCTCGATGAACGTCGGCGTCTCTTCGAGCGTGCGGCGAATGATGTACGCCACCACGACGACGACAGCCGACAGCCAGAACGGCACCCGCCATCCCCAGCTGAACAGCTGATCCTGCGGGAGCGCGGCGAAGGGGATGAACACGGCGGTCGCGAGGAGGCCGCCGGCCGCGGATCCGCTCGTCGTGAAGCTCGTCGTGAAGGCGCGACGATGCTCCGGCGCATGCTCGAGGCTCATCGTGATCGCGCTCGCCTGCTCGCCGGAGACCGACAGGCCCTGGATGATGCGGATGGCGACGAGCAGGATGGGCGCGAGCACCCCGACCTGGTCATAGGTCGGCAGGCAGCCGATGATGAACGTGCAGATGCCGATGCCGAAAAGCGTGAGCATCATCACGGCCTTGCGGCCATAGCGGTCGCCGATCGGGCCGAGGACGAAGGCACCGAGCGGACGAACGACGTAACCCACGGCGAGAGTCGCCATGCTGAGAAGCACGCGGATACCGGCGGGGAGCTCCTCCGGGAAGAACAGTTCGTTGAGGACGAGAGCCGACGCCGTTCCATAGACGGCGAAGTCGTAGTACTCGAGCGTTGTGCCCGCCCACGAGGCGATCGCCGCCTTCGCGGGTGTCTTCCGTGGGGTTGCAGATATCGTCATGGCGCCTCCATTGGCGGGTCGTCCGGCGGCGTGGTTCGGGGAGCGAGAAGCCGCCCGCCGCCTGAATCGAAACTGTAAGAATCCGGTCGGTACGACGGCAAGCATCGTGCCACTTTTGTGCCATGTGCGACGAGTGAAACCTTAGAGATTCTAGGATCCTGCGGCAGGAAGATGAAGTTTCATGCCATGATGATTGCCATCTTGCCGTGGATGACGAGCTGGGCTCGTACCGTCGCCGCCTCGATCCACGGGTCATGACAACTTCATAGACTGCGTGAATGTCCCGGTTATGAGCGGCTGGTTCGCTGGTTCTCATGACCCTCTCCCCATCCTCACGTAAACGTTTCTTGTCGTCTGTCCGCGCGCCCCGAGCGGCCGCCGTGACCGCCGGTCTCGCGGCCGTCGCCCTCGTTACGGCCGGATGCACCACCGCAGGGCAGCCGGCGACCGCCTCCGAGAGCACCTCGGCCTTCTTCAACACTGACGACGTGCACGCCATCTCGGTCGAGTTCGACGACGATGACTACCAGGCGATGCTCGACGCCTACTCCGAGAGCGGAGACAAGGGCTGGATCAGCGCGACCGTCACGATCGACGGCGAAACCTTCGAGAACGTCGGCCTGCGCCTCAAGGGCAACTCGAGCCTGCGCGGCATCGGGGGAACGACGGGCGGCCAGGGAGCTCCCGCCGCCGGCGACGCGGCATCAGGCGATGACGCGGCGACGGAAGACGGCGCGACAACCCAAGACACCGCGACGGAAGACACCACAGGCGACGACACCACCTCCGAAGACGCCACAGCAGAAGCCCCGGCCACCGAAACCACAGCCCCGGAGGAGCCGACGTTCGACGAAGGCGATGGCGACGGATCCGCTGACGACCCGGCCTCGCTGCCCTGGCTGATCCGGCTTGACAAGTACGTCGACGGCCAGTCGTATGCGGGACGATCGGACTTCGTCGTGCGCGGCAACAACACCGAGTCGTCGCTCAACGAGGCCCTCGCGCTGTACGTGCTCGACACGGCCGACGTCGCGGCGGAGGAATCGGCATACGTGCGCCTCAGCGTGAACGGCGGAGACGAGCGCCTTCGCCTCGTGATCGATCTGCCCGACGATGACGCGTGGAACGAGGACGAGTTCGGCGGCACCGGCATCACCTATAAGGCCGACGCGTCGGGCGATTATTCCTACCGCGGCGACGACTACACCGAGTACACCGATGTCTTCGACGTGAAGTACGACGCCGGCGAACTCTCCGAAGCAGAGGAGTACGCGCCCCTCATCGAGTTCCTCGACTTCATCAACAACGCCTCCGACGAGGAGTTCGCCGAGCAGCTGTCCGACTACCTCGACGTCGACTCGTTCGCGGACTATCTCGCGGTGCAGGATCTCGTCGCCAACACCGATGACATCGACGGCCCCGGCAACAATTCCTACCTCCACTACGACCCCGATACCGGCCTCATGACGGTCGTCGCGTGGGACCAGAACCTGTCCTACGGCGGCTTCGGAGGCGGAGGCGGCTTCGCTCCGGGCGGCGGAGACGGCATGGGTCAGCGCGGTGGTGCGGAGATGCCCGACGGCACCGAAATGCCCGAGGGCATGGACGTCCCGGAGGGCATGGAGATGCCGGACGGCGCAGACTTCCCCGAGGGCATGGAATTCCCCGAGGGTATGGAGAGACCCGACGGCATGCCGCAGGGCGGCCAGGGGGACGGCACCGAGACCGATAGCGCCGGCGAGACGACCCGCGGCCCGGGCATGGGCCAGGGAGGCGGCATGATGGGCGGCGACAACACGCTGGTCACGCGCTTCCTCGAGAACGACGACTTCACGCAGCTGTACGACGACTCGCTTGCCGAGCTCACCGAGTCGATCTACGACAGCGACGACGCCCAGGACTACCTCGACGACCTCGTCGCCCTGCTGTCGGATCAGGCAAGCGACCTGATCGACGCCGACACTCTCCAGAGCGAGGCCGACGCGATCTCGCAGACCCTCTCGGGCGACGCCGCGACCCATGGAGCCCCCACGGGCGGCGCCCCCGACGCGGAAGCAACCGAGACGCCCGACGCCGACGAGTCGTGACCCGTGCAGTGGCGCGGGTCTCCCCCGCCCGCGCCACTGCACCCGCCCGCTATCCGGCGGCGTCGTACGCGGCGCTCTTCGCGACCGTCACGGACTCGCCGTCGACCTCGCCCGTCACGGTGACGGTCGCCTCGCCCGCCGGCACGGCCGTGAGGCGCGAATTCACCGACACGCTCGCCGATTCACCCGGCTGAACCCCCGCGAACGCCTTCGAGCCGTACGCCGTGTCGACCACGAGGTCGACCGCGACACTCGCCCTGTTGATGACGCGCACCGAGACGTACTGCTTGCCGGCCACGACCCGGGTGAACGCCTCGACCGACACGTCGAGATCGTCGTCCGGATCCTCCGAGTCGC
>Ga0308157_10007714_pt1 | contig 12448 bp, 10 predicted proteins | sample PhyBR1_FD_201035 | JGI IMG/M metagenome (GOLD analysis project Ga0308157, IMG submission 201035) | Phyllosphere microbial communities from UC Gill Tract Community Farm, Albany, California, United States - DLSLB.R1 | ecosystem: Host-associated > Plants > Phyllosphere > Unclassified | place: USA...
CCTGACGTGCGATTTTGCCGGTTTCGAGTGTCAGCGGACGGCCGCCCCATTCGATTTCAACTTTATGAGTATTGAACATATCTTGTCCTTGTTTGGATGATGCCGCGCAAAAGCGTCTGAAGGCATCCTCCGGGTTTGCGGATACGCCACGGGCAAGACAACGGGAAGTTCGTTACGTGTCAGAACATTCATTTCCGAATATTCTCTGGCACGAACTACCTGCAATCCTGCCCCATGACTGGTCCAGGTCATGAGCCTTATGGCCCTTAGAGCGGTTCCACTTAAAATTGAAACGTTGGAACCGCGTCTCACGATTTGTCTTAAGCATTACCTCACGCAAAACCGCTTCGCACTTTTGCTGGAAATGCTTTGATTGGCATGACGGAATGCACCCGGTGCGCCGTTTCATGCCATATGGGCATTTGCCCTGTAAAATCGCATTCTCTTTTGGAACGCGGCTATCCGCTCTTCCTTAGAATGCCTAAATTTAAAACGGGCGACGTTTGAGACGTCGCCCGATTTTTTTCCGTTAGCGGCGCAGGCCCAGACGGGAAATCAGCGCCTGGTAACGTGACTGGTCGATGCCCTTGACATAGTCAAGAAGACGACGACGCTGCGAAACCAGCTTCAGAAGGCCGCGACGCGAATGATTATCATTCTTGTGGCCCTTGAAATGATCGGTAAGGTTAGAAATGCGCTCGGAAAGAACGGCAACCTGTACTTCAGGGGAGCCGGTATCGCCTTCCTTGGTAGCGAATTCCTTGATAAGTGCTTGCTTGCGTTCAGCAGTAATCGACATCGTACACCCTTTCTTGATGAGAGGAAAAAGAGACGCCCAGGCCGGGATGTCGTCCAGCGCGGGCCATTTAAACGATCTCACACATGTTTTGCTTGATCGCTAGAGGGGCATATAGTGCAAAAATGGCAATAATACCAGCGTCAAATATGCCCCAATTGGTTAGTGCGATGTAAACACCCGCTTTGGCTTGAACTGACCATGTTCGATATAGCCGATTGCTAGCAACTTGCCATGCGATGTTACGCAAGCCTCATCCGCTTCCAATGGTGCATCACGACCACGAATGATCACAGGATTACCAAGACGCACGCGTTGCGCCTGATCATCCGTCAACTGAACTTGTGGCAGGCAATCAAGCGCCGCACCCGTATCGATTACGAGCGCGTCGATTGCTGAAAAGTCACGGCGCGGCGCTGGCTGTTCGACGAAGTCAGCCTCTGCGTCTTCTTCAACTTCTTCCTTCTTCGGTGGCAGCGGTGGCCATGCTTCTTCAAGCGCGGCAAGCGTTACCATATCCTCATCAGTGAAGGGTGCGACTTCAATGCGACGCAGATCCGAGATATGGCCAAAGCAGCCAAGATCGCGGCCCATATCGCGCGCAAGTGAGCGCACATAGGTGCCTTTGGAGCACTCCACTTCGAACTCGGTGCGGCTTTCATCCGGGAACTCAATGATTTCCAGACGGTCGATTTCGACTTCGCGCGCTGGAATGACAACTGTTTCGCCTTCGCGTGCCAGATCATAGGCGCGTTCGCCGCCGATCTTGATGGCGGAAAACTGCGGCGGAATCTGCGAGATAACGCCTGTGTAGTTTGGCAACAGAGCTTCGACATCTGCGCGCGATGGGCGGTTGTCGGAGTTCTTTGTGGCAACGCCTTCCAGATCGTCGGTCGAGCGTTCTTCACCCCAGGTCACCGTGAAACGGTAAACCTTGGTGCCATCCATAACATAAGGCACAGTCTTGGTGGCTTCACCCAGCGCAATTGGCAGCATGCCGGACGCAAGCGGATCAAGTGTGCCAGCGTGACCTGCTTTTTCAGCATTGAACAGCCACTTGATTTTCGAGACAGCTTCTGTCGATCCCATGCCTTTTGGCTTATCAAAAATAACCCAGCCAGAAACCGGACGGCCTTTTTTCTTGCCCCGTCTTGCCATGCTTTATGCGTCTCCATTGCGGGAAGCGTCATCTGCTTCACCAGCTATATTATTGTCTTCATCAGTGTCAGGACCGAGATCACGCGCCACTTCCGGTGAACGCAGAAGGGCATCGATCTTGGAAAAATTGTCATAGCTTGTATCGGGCCGGAAACGGAATTCCGGCATATATTTCATCTGGCTGAGGCTCGGTGCCACGCGACCACGGATGAATTTTGCATTTGATGCCAGTGCCTTGATGACCGCCTGCACATCGGTGCTACCAAGAGGTGTAACGAAGCAGGTCGCGATTTTCAGATCGGGCGACATGCGCACTTCCGACACGGAAATAACCGTGCGCTCGATCAGATCGTCGCGGATTTCACCGCGCTGAAGGACCTGTGCCAAAGCGTGACGCACCTGCTCGCCCACACGGAGCTGGCGCTGTGAAAGACCGCCTGAGCCTTTCGGATCTGGAGAACGTGCCATCGTTTTATCCTCGATAGGTGACAAGACATCGACAAGCTGGCTCTCAAGCTGCCCGACAGTGTCGTCAAAAATTGAAAGGCGCCCAAAGACGCAATTTACCACAATTCAGATGGGAGTCAGACCCTCGAAACCGGGCAATGAAAAAGCCGGACCGCCCCAAAAAGGGCGGCCCGGTTTCAAGATATTAGAGCGTACGCGTAATATGTTCGACGCGGAACGCTTCGATCGTATCGCCAGCGCGCATATCGTCGTAGTTTTCGAAAGCCATACCACATTCCTGACCCATCGGCACTTCCGACACTTCGTCCTTGAAGCGCTTAAGTGTCTTGAGCTTGCCTTCGTGGATAACCACGTTGTCACGGATGAGGCGTACACCTGCACCACGTTCGACCTTACCGTCGATAACGCGGCAACCGGCAACCTTACCAACCTTGGTGATGTTGAAGACTTCAAGAATCTCAGCATTACCAATGAAGGTTTCACGGCGTTCTGGTGACAGAAGACCCGACATCGCAGCTTTAACATCTTCGATCAGATCGTAGATGATGTTGTAGTAGCGAATTTCGGTGCCCTGCTGATCGGATGCATCGCGCGCCTGCTTGTTGGCACGAACGTTGAAGCCGATGATTGCAGCATTGGAAGCTTCGGCAAGTGCCACGTCGCTTTCCGTAATACCACCTGCGCCCGAATGAACGATGCGTGCTCGAACTTCTTCGGTACCGAGCTTTTCGAGAGCCGTGATGATTGCTTCCACCGAACCCTGCACGTCACCCTTGATGACAAGCGGGAATTCTTTGGTGCCGTTGACCTGCAACTGGCTCATCATCTGCTCAAGCGAGCCGCGCTGACCAGTCTGACGGGCAACTGCCTTATCGCGAGCAAGACGCTGGCGATATTCGGCAATTTCACGTGCCTTGGATTCATTGGCAACCACGGCGAAGCGATCACCGGCCTGTGGCGTACCTTGAAGACCAAGGACCTCAACCGGCATTGCTGGTCCTGCTTCCTTGACGTGTTCGCCATGGTCATTAACCAGAGCGCGCACACGGCCCCATTCGTTACCGGCAGCGATAATATCGCCCGGACGCAATGTGCCCTTCTGGATCAGAACGGTTGCAACTGGACCACGGCCACGATCAAGCTGAGCCTCGATGACAACACCTTCAGCAGTACGTGTCGGATCAGCCTTGAGATCAAGGATTTCAGCCTGCAACAGCACGGCTTCAAGCAGCTTGTCGAGGTTCAGCTTCTGCTTAGCCGAAACTTCAACATCAAGCACTTCACCGCCAAGCGATTCTACGAAGACGTCATGCTGCAACAGCTGTGTGCGAACCTTCTGAGCATCCGCTTCTGGTTTGTCGATCTTGTTGATTGCAACAATGATCGGCACGCCTGCGGCCTTGGCATGATTGATCGATTCAATGGTCTGCGGCATGACGCTGTCGTCCGCTGCAACCACCAGAATGGCAATGTCAGTTGCCTGTGCACCACGCGCACGCATTGCAGTAAAGGCTGCGTGGCCTGGCGTATCGATGAAGGTGATCTTCTGGCCGTTCTGTTCGACCTGATAAGCACCGATATGCTGGGTGATGCCACCGGCTTCGCCAGAAACAACATTCGCCTTACGGATTGCATCGAGAAGCGATGTCTTACCGTGATCGACGTGACCCATGATAGTGACAACAGGAGGACGCGAAACAAATGCACCCTGATCATCAGCAATGTCGAAGATACCATCTTCAACGTCTGATTCAGCAACGCGTTTAACAGTGTGACCGAATTCCTCAGCAATCAGTTGTGCCAAATCGGAATCGATCACGTCGCCCGGCTTCATCATCTGTCCCTGCTTCATCAGGTACTTGATGATATCGACCGAACGCTCGGTCATACGCTGTGCGAGTTCCTGAATCGTGATGGTTTCAGGGATCGTCACCTCACGAGAAATCTTCTCGCGGGTTTCCTGCATTTGCGAACGCTTGAATTTTTCCTGACGGCGACGCATCGCCGAAAGCGAACGCGAACGACCTTCATCTTCCAGATTGCTGGAGATGGTCAGCTTGCCACGACGACGATCTTCTTCGGTCTTGACAACTTTCGGTGCGCGAGCATCCGGCTTTGCCGGTGCACCACGACGCGCAGTCGATGGACCACGACGATCATCGTCATCGCCCGTGGAGCCAGGCTTGCGCTGCTGGCTCTGCGGGAGCGGCTTGTTTGCCGTTGGAATAACGTCTGCAATGGCAGGTGAAGCCGGACGTGCGCCCTGCGCAGGACGACCACCCTGCGGAGGACGGCCAGATTGCTGCGGACGACCACCCTGTGGGGGGCGGGAATCGCCACGCGGTTCTGGACGACCCGCAGCCTGTGGAGCACGCTTTGCAGCTTCAGCTGCAGCGCGTGCTTTAGCTTCTGCTTCGCTCTTCAGGCGCGCTTCTTCCTCTGCCTGACGGCGAGCGGATTCTTCACGTTCCTTAGCACGGCGTGCATCTTCTTCGGCGCGACGCTTAGCTTCTTCAGCTGCGCGAACACGATCTTCCGCATCACGAACCAACGCACCTTCGAGTGCGCGGCGACGTGCATCCATTTCGGAGCGCGACAGCGTGTTCAGAACCATGCCCGAGCGATCAGACTGGCGAGGACGCTGTGACTGCTGGCCGGGACGCTGCTGCTGGTTGCGCTGTGGCTGCGATGACTGGCCGGGTCGCGGCTTCTGTGCACCGGCCGGAGCGGCAGGCGCTGCTGCTCTTGGCGCAGGAGCTGCGGGTGCGGCAACCTTTGGCGCAGGTGTCGGTGCAGGAGCTGCTGCTACAGGAGCAGGAGCAGCTTCTGGAGCCGCAACTGGTGGTGCTGCCACAGCATCAGGTACCGACGCAGCAACTGGGGCTGCAACCGGTGCCGCAGATGCGGTTGGAGCGGCTTGCTTTACAGCTTCTGGAGCAGGTGCTGCGGGTGCGGGCGCCGCTGGCTTTGGTGCAGCCACTTCCACTTCCGGCTTTTCATCTGGCCGTGAGAATTTACGCTTTTTCGTTTCAACGACGACAGCCTTCGTGCGGCCGTGGCTGAAATTCTGGCGCACGGTGCTCTGTTCAACGCCTGGACGCTTAATGGTCAGCGTCTTCTTGGAGTTGACGCTCAGCGTCTTGTCGTCGTTTGTTTTATCGCTCATTACGTTTCCGTTTCCTTCGCAGCTTCTGCCGCTTTACCCGAGCATTACCCAACGCGATCACATCATTTTGAATAATGCTCCGGTCATCCACTTCAGCGCATAATCCGGTAAGACAACCAAGCCTATGATCCGGTTTATGCTCCAGAGCGGATCCCGTCTTCTCGGAATTCAAGAGAACCGCTCTACTAATTTATACCACAGCAGTGTCGGACTGCCGATTTAATCCGCCGTTTTAGCCGCCGGGCTTTCGCCACGATAGCTATGCAATAAAAGCAGCCTTGGTACGACCCCGGCGGCGGCTTTTCCACCAAGCACGGCTGCATGTATCACATTTCCGCCCCCAAATGCCAAATCCATTTCTTCTCCTGTAAAAAGAGAGAAGGCCGGAATTTTGGGGCCATCCATATGCACCACCACACGGCGGGCCTGATCAAGTTTGCGCACCCCGTCAGAGGCCGCTTCCTTGGCATGCAGTACCAGCACCGCGGCACCGGAACGAATTGCCTGATCGACCTTGGTCGAACCAGAGACGAGAGCACCGGACTTACGAGCCAGTGCCAGACTGCCCAAAGCAGATTTTGTCAACAACTGGTCAACCAGTGCGCCAAGATCAGCTTGTGGCTTCACATCATCCTTAAGCGCCCGCGCAAATAACTTGCGCTTGACGGCTTCATCAACCAGTCGCCGCTCCGCCTTGATCCAACAGCCTCTGCCCGGCAGGTTCCGCTTCAGGTCCGGGACAACCGAACCATCAGGCCCAGCCACAAAACGGATCAGATTATCAGCAGAACCGCTTTCGCGCGTGACGATACAGGTTCTGTCATTCATATCCTGCTCCGCACGCAACGCTGGCTTTGCCATAAACTGCCTTTATTCAACTCTAAAACTGGCAGCGACCTAGCAGAGCTAGGGCCACATCACAATATCAAACTCTGATTAGAGCGTTTCCTGTTTCGATTGGATCGTAGGAAACGCTCTGATCATTTGCTTAAGAAGCGGCTTCTTCGTCGCCAGCTTCTACTTCTTCATCGGTTTCAACTGCAACCAATTCGTCTTCTGTGATCCAGCCAGCTTTCAAACGCGCAGTCAGGATCATCTGTTCCGCATCGACGCGGGAAACATCGAACGACGACAGGATACCTGTGTGAGCGATGGTTTCGCCATCCTTGCGTTCACGCCAGCCAACGAGATCGTCAACAGCATAACCAGCAAAGTCTTCGATGGTCTTCACACCGTCTTCGCCAACTGCAACCAGAATTGCTGTGGTGAGGCCTGGAATCTCGCGAAGCTCGTCTTCAACGCCGAGTTCTTTGCGGCGATCGTCCTGTTCGCCTTCGATACGCTCCAGGAATTCGCGAGCGCGTTCCTGAATTTCGCCGGCAGTATCATCGTCAAAGCCATCAATGGAAGCGATTTCAGTCGCTTCGACGTAGGCAATTTCTTCAACCGAGGCAAAGCCTTCCGAAGCCAGAACCTGACCGACCATTTCGTCAACGTTGAGCGCTTCCATGAAGAGGTTTGAACGCTCAGCGAATTCCTTCTGACGGCGATCGGATTCTTCATCTTCGGTCAGGATGTCGATATCCCAGCCTGTCAGCTGTGACGCAAGGCGCACATTCTGACCACGACGACCAATTGCCAATGATAATTGGTCATTCGGGACGACAACTTCAATACGTTCCGCATCTTCATCGAGAACAACCTTGGCAACTTCAGCAGGCTGAAGCGCGTTGACGATGAAGGAAGCCGCATCTGGCGACCATGGAATGATGTCGATCTTTTCGCCCTGCAATTCAGCAACAACAGCCTGAACGCGCGAACCACGCATACCAACGCAGGCACCGACCGGATCAATCGACGCATCACGCGAAACAACGGCGATCTTGGCGCGCGAACCCGGATCACGGGCTACCGACTTGATTTCGATAATGCCATCATAGATTTCCGGCACTTCCATGTTGAAAAGCTTCGCCATGAAAGATGGATGGGTGCGCGACAGGAAAATCTGCGGGCCACGCTGTTCGCGACGCACGTCGTAAACATAAGCGCGAATGCGGTCGCCATAGCGGAATGCTTCACGCGGGATCAGCTCGTCACGACGCACAATCGCTTCACCACGGCCAAGATCAACGATCACATTGCCATATTCAACGCGCTTGACGGTACCATTGGCGATTTCGCCAACGCGGTCCTTGAATTCGTCATACTGACGGTCACGCTCGGCTTCGCGCACTTTCTGCACGATGACCTGCTTGGCCGACTGGGCAGCGATACGGCCAAAATCCATTGGTGGCAGCTGATCGGCAATAAAATCGCCAATCTGTGCATCCGGATTGCGGTCGCGTGCAGTGAACAGCGAAATCTGCGTGGAGTAATCTTCGACAGTTTCGACCACTTCGAGCAAGCGCTGGAGCTTGATCTCGCCGGACTTCGCATTGATGTCGGCGCGGATGTTGCTTTCCTGACCGTAACGCGAACGCGCTGCCTTCTGGATCGCATCTGCCATGGCCGAGAGAACGATCTCGCGGTCAATAGACTTCTCGCGTGCGACCGCATCGGCGATCTGCAGAAGTTCCAGCCTGTTTGCACTGACTGCCATAGGTCTCTCCTTGGTGATGCATCCGGCTCTATTCGAGCACCGAATGCCTAAAACTCACTTTGAAACTTATTTCTGTTCCGTATCGGATTCGGTCGTCACGGCGTCTTGGTTGTCTTCGTCTGTCGTCTGATCATCGCCCAGAATATCACCGACGATGCGGCCTTCGCGCACGGCTTTATCCTTGCGCAACGCATCGCGGATCAGATCATCGGTCAAAACCAGACGCGCATCCGAAATCAGATCGAATGGAATGCGAACAACCGGTTCGTTACCATATGAAATCTGATCACTTTCAATAACGATTGAATCCGCATCGCCGATCACGATACGACCGCGAAATTTCTTGCGGCCTTCATGAACGATAGAGGTTTCAACCTTGGCAACATGCCCGGCCCAATCGGTAAAATCAGACTTGCGAACCATCGGACGATCGATGCCCGGCGACGAAATCTCAAGATGATACTTGCCGCTCAGAGGATCTTCGACGTCCAGAACCGGAGCCACGGTGCGGCTCAACAATTCACAATCTTCAACCGTCATGGTGCCATCAGGACGCTCGGCCATGATCTGCAATGTCTGACCATTGAGGCCCGACAGGCGCACACGCACAAGGCGGAAACCCAGCGTATTGATCACCGGCTCCACAATGCCCGCTACTTTTGCATCGAGACCCGTTTCGCGAATGATACGCTCATCTGCGTTTACGGCTTCGTTTGCCTGTTCGTGTTCGCTCACTCGATAAACCTTCTTCACTGGGTCGCAGGTAACAAAAAAGAGCGGGTCCGGGAGGGCCCACTCTTGTTCAAACGACCAAGAATTTGAAACTTATATACCAGCCGACGCGGCTTTTTTCAAGGCCGCAATTCACGCAACACTCAAAGCCTGATGAATGTTAGATAAGCGGCGCGGCGACCCTCGCGAAAAGCCTTGGCTTCATAGCGGGTTCCCGGCCAGCCATCATAGGCATTATTCCAGTCGGACGATTGTTCGGCCTGCCATTCAAAGGCATCATGTCTGCGGCAATGCTGAAGCGTCCAATTGACATAATGCTCAATGTCAGACGCGAAACGGAACTTTGCACCCGGCTTTAACAGCCGTGCAAAACGATCAAGATTGGCATCGCTGACGAAGCGGCGCTTCCAGTGGCGGCGCTTATGCCATGGATCGGGATAAAACAGATCAATACCTGCAAGCGATGCATCTGGTAGCCAGTCAAGAACATCGGTGGCATCTTCATCGTATAGGCGAAGATTGCGGCGCTCGTCTTCGTGAAGCGCTGCCAGCATTTTGGCCATGCCATTGACGAAAGGCTCAACGCCTATGAAACCCGATTGCGAATAGCGACCGCTCTCATGAAACAGATGTTCGCCACCGCCAAAGCCGATTTCCATACGCACATTTTCGACCGGCGCATCAAACAATGTCCGCAAATCCTGTGGTGCAGGTGTATTGAGATCAAGTTTCAGGCGCGGCAGCAAACCCTCAAACAGATTGTTCTGATGCGGGCGCAGCGGTTTGCCATGACGGCGGCCGAAAAAGTTTCCGGCCGCACGTACAGGATGATTTTCATCGCTCATTTAAAAATAATCACGCTGAAAGAGCGCTTTTCAATGCCTTTGTGAGATCGGTCTTTTCCCATGAAAAAGAACCGTCACGGCCCGGCTTGCGGCCAAAGTGACCGTAAGACGAAGTCTTGGCATAGATCGGCTTGTTGAGATCAAGATGTTTGCGGATGCCACTTGGCGAAAGGTCCATGACCTTGCGCAATGCTGACTCGACGGCGGCTTCATCCACCTTGCCGGTGCCATGAAGGTCTACATAGACCGACAAAGGCTGAGCAACGCCAATAGCATAGGAAAGCTGAATCGTGCAGCGATCTGCAAGACTTGCAGCGACTACATTCTTGGCAAGATAACGGGCCGCATAAGCAGCCGATCGGTCAACCTTGGTTGTATCTTTGCCGGAAAATGCACCACCACCATGCGGGGCAGCACCACCGTAGGTATCAACGATGATCTTGCGGCCCGTAAGTCCCGCATCACCGTCTGGTCCGCCAATAACGAACTTGCCGGTTGGATTGATGTACCAGTTGCAGTTTGCTGCAATCGGAAGGTCACCAAGCGCTTCACGAATGTAAGGCTCGACAACCGAGCGAACTTTTTTGGAATCCCAACTTGCATCCAGATGCTGCGTGGAAAGAACGATCTGGGTAACTTCCGCAGCTTCCCCATTCTCGTAACGCACGGTCACCTGGCTCTTGGCATCAGGGCCGAGCTTGCCTGGATCACCCTCACCCTTGTGACGGGCTTCAGCAAGCTTTTCGAGAATCTTGTGCGAATAATAGATCGGAGCAGGCATGAGATCGGGCGTCTCGCGGCAAGCATAGCCGAACATAATGCCCTGATCGCCAGCACCTTCTTCGCCCTGACGGTCGGCTGCATTGTCCACGCCCTGCGCAATATCGGCAGATTGCGGATGCAGAAGCACATCGATCTTCACGGTGCGCCAGTTAAACCCGTCCTGCTCATAACCGATTTCGCGGATCGCTTTGCGCGCTGCTGAACGAAAGCGTGACGGGTTGATCAACGGATGTCCGGCCGCATCATGCGCGATGGTGCCGTCCTTATTCTTCTTCAGGAAAGTTTCAGGCACACGCACTTCGCCGGCAATAACCACGCGATTGGTGGTGGCAAGCGTTTCGCATGCAACGCGGACAGACCATGGATCAACGCCTGAACGGCGCGCTTCCTTGTAGATCATGTCTACGATTTCATCGGAAATACGATCGCAAACCTTGTCCGGATGACCTTCAGACACCGATTCGCTGGTGAAGAGATAAGAACTGCGCGACACGGGTAACCCCTCTTGAAAATCCAACGGAACACTTATCCGCCTAGGAAACACAGTAGCGCCCAGAACCAATTTATCCGGTTCCGGGCACATCTCAGTGTTAGCGAAGTTGGGAATAAACCGTCAATGCATATTCTTGTTGCGACACCCCGTTGCCGGAAAAAACCTACCGGCAGACGTCTTTTTTCGCGATAATCAGGAATTATTCGCCGTCGGCGGCGAGCGACTTCACAAGATCGATAATCTTGCGACGCACTTTCGGGTCCGCGATTTTGGTAAATGCGCGGGTTAGCTGAACGCCTTCATTCGAGCTCAAAAAGTCGACGACATAAGTCGCTTCATTGTCCTCGGCAAAGCCTGCCTGGGTGCTCGAAGCGGACCCCGGTGCATCTTCAAAAAAGAAAGAAACCGGAACTGTAAGAATAGTTGAAATCGCCTGAAGACGGCTTGCCCCAACGCGGTTGGTGCCTTTTTCATATTTCTGGATCTGCTGGAATGTGATGCCAAGGCTTTCGCCTAATTTTTCCTGACTGAGACCCAGCATATTGCGGCGAAGGCGAATGCGGCTACCCACATGCACATCAATGGGATTGGGCTTCTTTTTATTCTCAATCATACAGTATCACTCCTCGCAACCGCGAGCTTTCATTCATGGCCTGTTCATCTGAACAGCGATAAAAATCATTGTGGGAGGTAGTCAGACTGGCTTGTGCATTAAGCCGTCACCGCCCCAGTATAACAACTTAACAAAATTGCCGTGTCAATGAAAACGCCTGCGGAAAGACAATCTGAACCACACGCATATGGCGAGTAGGGTTAACAGAAGCGCAAGAGTCTGCTTGCCACCGGGTGCAGTGCCCCAAAATGGTACACGCTCTTCAGGCAAATAAGCATCAATTACACCCACGGCGTCAAGTGGCAGTTGCTCAATGATTCGACCGTATGAATCAACAACCGCTGAAATACCGTTATTGGCAGCACGAACAAGCGGCAGTCCCTGCTCGACAGAGCGTACCTGTGCTTGTCTGAAATGCTGATAGGGTCCTGGCGTATCACCATACCATGCATCGTTGGTGACATTGACAATCGCTGTCGCCTTGCGCCCGGTATAAGACAGCTCGTCGGGAAAAATCGCCTCATAGCAGATCAGCGGCAGGAAGGTCTGGCCTTCCATAACATTGATCGCATGACGCGCCTTTGCGGCGGTAAAACCGCCCGGCATTTCCACTATTTCCTGTAGGCCCCAACTGCGCAAAGTTTTTTCGAACGGCAGATATTCGCCAAAGGGCACCAGATGCACCTTGTCGGTATAGTCAATAATTCTACCGTCACCATTGATTGTCAGGATCGAATTGTAATAGCGCGGATCACGCCGCGGCACGCGTTCTTCACGCACAGCACCGGTGAGCAG
>Ga0308157_10007715_pt1 | contig 12447 bp, 15 predicted proteins | sample PhyBR1_FD_201035 | JGI IMG/M metagenome (GOLD analysis project Ga0308157, IMG submission 201035) | Phyllosphere microbial communities from UC Gill Tract Community Farm, Albany, California, United States - DLSLB.R1 | ecosystem: Host-associated > Plants > Phyllosphere > Unclassified | place: USA...
TTTTGTGAGATTTTTAAAGTGATCGGATTTGATCAATTTATTTTTTCAATTTATTTTCTCAAAATGTCTTATCAGTAAACAAAGTTTCATAAATTTACAAAGTATGAGTTTAATGTAACAAATTATGAAAATAGGATATGCCCGGGTTTCAACCAGAGACCAAAATTTAGATTTACAAATTGAAGCTCTTGAAAAAGCTGGCTGCGAAAAAATTTATCAGGAGAAAATTTCCGGTACAACAAAAAATCGTCCGGAGCTCGATAAGATGATCGAACAGTTTAGAGAAGGTGATGAACTTTATGTTTGGAGACTGGACCGATTAGGGCGAAGCTTAAAACATATCATTGATCTTGTTTTGAGTTTAAGTGATAAAGGTATCATCATAAAAGGTATAACTGATGGAGTAGATACTTCTACCATGAACGGTAGACTCTTTTTAAATTTGATGGCATCCTTATCTGAATATGAGCGCGAGCTGATCCGGGAGAGAACCAATGCTGGATTGCAATCTGCAAGAGCAAGAGGAAGACTTGGGGGAAGACCTAAGGGTTACACAGCAGAAACAATTTCAAAACTAATACTTCTACGTTCAATTTACAAAGATCCAACAATGCGGCCAGAAGATATCTACAAGCCTTTAGGACTGACTAGGGCAACATTTTATCGTTATGCTAAAATTCTGGATCATCATACGGATGAAGAAATTAAAATATGGGAATTAAAAAATAATATTTGTAATGAATTCGGTATAAATACGGATTCCCGTACGCAGGAAATATTTCTTATTATTACATTTGTGAGTTGATGCCAACTCATAGATAAAATTAAAAAAAATTATTAAATATGCTAACAAAACTGTAGATGAATTGGCAAAATTAAATAAATAATATTTACATTAGTAGCATCAATGGCTTTGCGAATATCATATAGTTTGGATTGACGTAATGCGCAAATACAACAGTTATGCACCATTTTAGGACGATCCTACACAAAACTAAATAACAACAGAAAAACGATCAGTTAGTATCGATATTATGCCACAAAGCCTCCCAATTTTGGGTAGATTGGAGCTATTTTATGGCACACATAAACAAGTTAGCTAACATACCATAAATCACCCGTTAAAAATTTACGTCTAAGATGTCATTAAGCTCAAATTCAATAATTCATTTCACAAAAACCAGTGACGCTTTAAAAGGAATTCTTCAAGATAATTTCAAATTAAAATATTGCGTCGAAATGGTGACTTTATCTGATAAACTAAATTATGCAGCTCCTATGATAAGCTTTTGTGATATTCCATTATCCCAAATGAAGGATCATATTGGAAAATATGGTTCATACGCAATAGGTTTCACCAAGGAATGGGCACAAAAGAATAAACTTAACCCTGTCATTTATGTTCAAGAAGGTTCAGATTTAGCAGTTAGTATTTATGATGCTTACAAAGAAGTTAATAAAGAACGAACGGTAGACTGGGGAAGTTTAGATAAAATGAATCAGAATTTTTTAAATATTTTGAGACATATTAAAAATTATGAAGCTGATTTATCTAGAGGCGGTGAAGTTATAAAAGACTATAGATTTTCTGATGAAAGAGAATGGCGATACACTCCTATGTATGATGAGTGTAATATGATGGCAATAAGTGCCGACGGTTATAAAACTGACGAACAGAAACTCAGCGTGAATAATCGAGTGTTAGATTTACGATTAAAATTTGAACCTGCAGACATAAAATATATAATTATTGAAAGAGAGTCTGAAATATCCGAATTTGTAGAGATATTAAGAAAATCAAAAGGAAATAGTTATTCATATGATGATGTTGAGAGATTAATGACTAGAATTATAACTACTGAACAAATTATGACCGACTTCTAAAAACAAGGTACGTCAGCTAACAGCAGTTTTGCAATAGTGCGGGATTTTCGCAAGTTTAAAGTTTTTAGACATCTTGAAAATTAGTTTATAACAGATTTTAGATTTTAAGCCGCACCATCGCAAAGCCGCAAAACGTTATTAATATAAGCAAAATCTCAGAAAAACGATAAAAACTATTTATTTATGAAAAAAAAGAAGCTCTATATTTTCGCAATAATAGTGGTCGTTATAATATTCCTCGCCTTTTTCTCTAATTATGAAAAAGGAGTAGAAGTTGGAAACTGGGGAATAAATAGGTCAATAAACTGGGGATGGGATTTTGGCTTCTAATTATAATTTAATCTCACAAAACGATAAATTTGCTCTTAATTATGCCGATCTTTCGAGGTATGATTTAAGAACCAACACTGGCTCAATTATCTTAACAGATTTGAACTACGATAACTTTATTCATTCACAAATAACTATCGACCGAGGCACTTACACAAAATATGAAAGCAAAGGATTATCTGAGCAGTTAAAAACTAAATATGACAGCGTGGCAAACAGAAGAGCTCCAAAAAATGTATCGTGTGACGGCAATGGGAATGGAAATGTTTCATACAGTGAGTGCTATAGATGTATTTCAGTTGCCATTGAGATGAGCTCTACATCATCAGCAATCTGCGGAATATATGAAAGTTCAGGACTACCTTGGTGGGGAGGTTGCAACATTTCAACAGCTGCAGCTTGTGTAATAATTTCATCAATCTACTAATTATTTAAACAATGTTTGAAAATCCATACATTCTAATTGTTTTAGTGTTAATATATATAACAATAAATATTATAACTATTACGACATTCGTAAAAACAAGAATCTGTCCTCAAGACAGAGATATAATTACATTCTATTACAATTTTGGATGCCATTAATTGGAAGCTTCATCTACTATAGTCAGAAAAGAAGTTCATACTAAAAAACATGGACATCAAATTAGCTATATAGAATCCGTCTCACAGTTGAGACGGGTTCTATTTTTGGAATGGAAAAGACTCGGATTCAGCTGTAGCTATATAGTTAAATCCCTCAAAAAATAGAATTAAAACAGATTGTAACAAACGAAAAAAGTACAATAATGATAAAAGACCAATACCAAATATCCGACATGAGCACAAAATTTATTGCTCTTGATTTCCTTAATTTTCTAAAAAAACCTAATGACCGGCAGATTAAAACCTCTATAAAAGATAAAATCATTCTGCTTTTTAAATTCTTGTTATTCGAACTTATACTTACCTGTATCATCGTTTTTCCTCTTGATTATTTCATCAACAATTTTATCAAAGTTAAAAGCGAAAGTTTAGATTATAAGCAAAATACCATCTTTATGGTTTTTATTCTGGTTGTTCTTCTGGTTCCCTTTATTGAAGAGGTCATATTCAGATTAGTTTTACGATACAATTCGATATTCAAAAAAATAATCATTCGTGATAAATGGAACAGGCTCTTCCCTTGGCTCGTCTATGCATTCAGTATTGCTTTTGGTTTGGTTCATGCTGGAAACTACTTTAATAACAGTTCTACATTTTTTCTTTTATCCCCTCTTATTGTTTTAAGCCAATTATCAGGAGCATTCGTTATCAGTTTTATCAGAGTTCGTCTAAATTTTTATTACGGATTTCTCTACCATGTCCTTTGGAATTTTATTGCTGCGATTTTAATACCGACCGTTATGATTTTATTTGCGAATCCATATATTGATGAGACAGCAAATTATACATTAAACATTCAGGAGAAAGTATTTTTTCATATGAAAGAAACCCAGACTAGCAGTTTGGATGTGAGAAAAAATAAAATATATAAAATAGAAGCAACTCAATTATATCTTCAGGATATTCTTAATCTGATTTATGGGAAAGATAAATACTATGTTGATGAAATTATTATTAATATGAATTTTTCTTCAAAAAATGGTCTCTCAAAAGAGGAATTCAAAAGAGTATTGGAAAAGGAATATGAGATTGAAAGTTTTAATTAATAGAGAAAAAGATAGTCTTTGGTATACAACGATTTTATAAAAATGATAGAAAAAAAAGATAGTAATGGAAATTGGAAAAAATAAAATAATTAAAAATATATTTCTACTTTATGCAGTATTTCTCGTTCTTCTTATCTCTTGTGAAAAAAAATTAAAGAATAATGATTTTTGTAATGATAATAAACACTGCTTAAACCACAAAATTACTAATGAAATAAAGAACAATGGTAATTATTCTTTAAAAAAAATTTTCAAAGAAATCAACATTAGTAAAGTATTTTTCATAAAAAGAGAAACTATTGATTTTTACAAGAGCTTTAATAAGTTGAAAAATATTGAAGATGTGAATGGGGGCGAATATTGTGATTTTATTTTTATAATTGATAATAACGATGTGCTACATACAATTAGAGGATCATGTGATGAAGATTTATTAGGATACGATATTAATGAAAATATACTTCTTAATTTTGATAGTGATATTCAAGAATTGAATGCAGATGGTGAAATTAATATAGTGCTAACCACTAATTCTATAATAATAACGCCAATCTTTTCCAAAGAAATAAAAGGAAATAATTTTAAAAAATTTAAATTTTAAGTAGGTTCATAAACAAACGAAACCCAACTTCCTAAAGAAGTTGGGTTTCGTTATTAAATATTAAGATCTTTTTTTGGGGTTGCGGGTATTAAGTGATACAAAATTTAAAATAGATTAAAATTAAGGTTTCATACTTAATAAAACTGGACACTTGGAGTTGCTAACTTTGTTATGACACAATTCTTATACTCTTTATCTTTAAGAGTATGAAAAAGATTAGAAAAAATTACAGTTTAGAGTTTAAGATTCAAGCAGTATCTTTAAGTGAGCAGCGAGACAATGTATCCTCGGTAGCTGAAGAATTGGGGATATGTAAAGAAAGTCTCGTTAATTGGCGAAAACTTCACAAAGAAGGTAACCCAGCTATGCAAAGTCTCCTGACTTTGAGTGAATAATAATAAACACCCACTGCAATTGCAGTGGGTTTGTTATTTTATTAAACAAATTCATTTTTAGCAAAAAAAAAATTAAAATTTTTATTGGTAATCATCTGAGAAAGGCAACATTTGTTACAAATTCCCATTCTGAAGCAACACAATTTTTCTTAAATTTATCTTTTGGAGAGACAATGTATGAACAGACGGATGGAACGTATGATAATCCGTTTAAGTTTAATATGAAAAAATTGGATGACTACACTGGTTTATATTACTATGGAGCGAGATATTATAATCCAAGGTTGAGTATTTGGTATAGGGTTGACCCACTAGCGGTCTATAATCCGGTGATGGAATCTGAGTTCTACGGAGATGGGCAACATAATGGAGGAGTATTTTATTGGGGTAATCTTAATCCTTATATCTATACGTATCAGAATCCTATTAATTTTATAGATCCAAATGGTAAGCAGGTTGACTTAAGAAAATATGGGGGCGGCAGTGTAAATTTTTACAGACAAAAACCCTATTCAAATGGTAAACCGGGTAAATATGAATATATAAGAATTGAAGGGGATTCATCAAAACCAACTACAAACGTATATCAACAAATGACTAATAAGACAGCTCAAGGATATGGATCAACTACATTTGCTCAAGAAAATCAATTATTTGATAAAGAAGCTAATATTGAATTTAAGTCCAGTTCAACTCAATTTGAAGACGGTCTTCTTGCAGAAAGAGGATTTGATAATGTCTCTAATGCTATGGTAAGTGTCGATCAGGATTTAGAAGTTTATGGAAGCTCTACTAATAAATTTGATGATATTGTAAAGGATTTAGATAAGGAAGGTGATGCGAGTATAATCGTTCAAGATTTGGCAAATAATCGTTCTAATAAAATAAAGTCAGAATTAATTAAAAGGGGAGTTAGCTCTTTAAATATAAAAAAAGGAGAAAATAAATATCAGCAAAGCAGTACAAATACTAAATTAAGATATAAAATACCTAAAAAACAAATATTAACTTCAGATCAGTTGTTAAATAAAATTCCAATAATTGGAAAAGACATAGGAAAGTAGCAATAAAAAAAAGGTTAAAAATTAACTGACCTCCTACCAAAATTCTCTATTTTTAAAATGTTTTAGTTTTGAGGGGGAGGTCATACAGTAATTAGCAATCAAATATTGAGTTGCATTATATAAGCCTAGAAAATTTTTCAACAATATGACAAAATTTTTAACATTAGCAACCATGCATTATTAAAAACTCGACATTCAAAGTATTGCTAAGTAATAGGAGATTAAGTTTAAGATTTGTGTGGTTTTCTAACCAATATAAACTAACTTTGTTCTAACTGTAATCATCAGTTTAAAACTGCTCTCTCTACATTTAATAGATTTTGAATATACACTTAAGTTAATATTTATGAAGAAAATATTATTTGCAATTTTTGCTTTTTTTTTAGTTTTGGTTTAAGTCAAAATTATGAAATATCTATACAAAAAGAAAAATACAGGGAAAAGATAGGTAGTTATTGGACCGAGTGGAGTGGATTAAAAAATACAAATCTTAAAATAGAAATCAATTCATTAACTGAAACAATAACTTTACATTCTAATCCTAAAAAAATTTATAATATAATTAATTTAAAATTATCAAAGGGAGTTGATAATAGCTCAATACGAGATTATAACTGTGTAGATTCTTCAGGAAAAAAATATTTAATAAAATTTGTTGAAAATGCAAAGAAACAAATTTCGATAAATTTAATATATGATCATTTTGAGTATATTTACTTCGAAGGTAACGGTTAGATCTTGCTGCTCAAAGTAGTCGGGAGACTTTGAGCAAATAAGCCAATTAACCTTAGCAATTGAGATTGATGGTGTTCTTATAGAGTTGCTAAATTTTTTGATACAAAATTATTATATTCTTTAAGAGAAATTTTGAAAAATCAGGTCTTGGCAGTTATATATCTGTATAACTGAAAGAACCCCGATTGTGCGACCGTCACGCTCGTACACGATAAACAAATGAAACCCAATTTTTTTAGGAAGTTGGGTTTCATTATTAACCTGAGTCCCGCTACGCAAAGTCTCATGACTTTGAGTGAATAATAATAACACAACTACATTTTCAGCAAAAAAAATCATTGGTAATCATTTGGGAACATCAACATTTGTTACCAATTCCCAGTCTGAAGCAACACAATTTTTCTTAAATTTACCTTTTGGAGAAACAATGTATGAACAGACGGATGGAACGTATGACAATCCGTTTAAGTTCAATGCAAAAGAATTGGATAACGATACTGGTTTATATTACTATGGTGCGAGGTACTATAACCCGAGGCTGAGTATTTGTATGGGGTTGATCCACTGGCAGTCTATAATCCTGTAATGGAAACCGAGTTCTACGGAGACGGGCAGCACAACGGTGGGGTCTACTTCTGGGGGAACCTTAATCCTTACATCTACACCTATCAAAATCCGATTAAGTATATCGATCCAAATGGAAAGCAGGCTTTAGCTCCTGGCGCTGCAGGTTATGGTGGGAAAATGGAGGATCTTACAAAAGCAGGTGAAACAATAACTCGCTTTTTTACTGGAGCAGGTAATTATGTTAAAGATGTTGCTTCATCAGTAGTTCAGTCTGCTAAAATGGCGAAAGCTACCATTAGCTTAGACAAAAATGCATATGCTCAAGGTCTTGTAGATATGGTAGATCAAGGAAATTCTTTTAATGATTACATAGCTTCAGGAGATATTCTTGATGATTTACAAACACCTGAAGGAATGGGTTATGCATCGGCTATGATTGCTACAGTTGTATTGTCCGAGAAAGTTGTGGCTGGACGTAAAATTACAATGAATCAGGTTATGGATAATCCAGAAGTATTGGCTAAAATGCATCCTGATGATTTTATAAAGAGTGTAAAATCAGATAAAAATTGGAAAATAGGAACGTTAGATAAGGGAAGTAACAAAGGAGGAGGCTTTAAAGTTTCTGAAGTTATGCCAAATGGAAAATTATCCGGTAGGCAAATAAGATATAATCCGGGTTCTAAGTCTGGAAGAAAAGGAGGTGATCCCTACTGGAGAGTAATAGACTACAGTGAAAAAAGTAATCCAATTAAGGTAAAAAAATAACTTCTATTTATGAGTAATTTATTGATTTCTGCTTTAAAACTTCTTTCAATGGAAAAAGAAGACCAAATGGAATACATAAATGGTTTGTTTAACGATAACGATAACGAAAGTATTGAAGAAATTTTATTGGAATATGATGATGCAAAATACTTAATAGACAATTATAAATCAAATGATATGTTAAAAGAAATGTTTATCTCATTGGATATTATTATAAATGAAATTGACGACAACAAATTATTTTACAAAAATGACTTGGATAATCTTTTGTGGGATAAGGCAAGAATTAAAGCAAGAGATATAATAAAATGTATGAAATATGCTAAGTAGATTTCCTTTTGCTCGTACTAGCTGAAAGCTCGCGACAGTAAGATAATAATAAAGAGGCTATCTTAAAAGGGCAATCTCTTTTCGTTTTATGTTGAAAAAAAAAGATTTTCCAGCACTCAAAGTCAGGAGACTTTGAGTGAATAATAACAAACCCACGGCAATTGCCGTGGGTTTGTTATTTTATAAAACTACATTTTAGTAAAAAAGTGTCTTTTGAAATTTTTATTGGTGATTATGAGAATTGTAAAACTTGTTACTAACTCCCAGTCTGAAGCAACACAATTTTTCTTAAATTTACCTTTTGGAGAAACAATGTATGAACAGATGGATAGAACGTGTGACAATCCGTTTAAGTTCAATGCGAAAGAATTAGATGACGACACCGGATTGTATTACTATGGAGCGAGATATTATAATCCGAGATTAAGCATATGGTATGGTGTGGATCCGCTATCTGTTTACAATCCAGTAATGGAAACCCAGTTCTATGGTGATGGACAGCATAATGGAGGAGTATTCTATTGGGGTAATCTTAATCCTTATATCTACACGTATCAGAATCCAATTAAATACATTGATCCTAATGGTAAGCAGGTGCATTTCATGCATGGTACAGGAGATCATAATGCAGGTTCATATTTTAAAGGTAGTTTTGCAGATAATTTCCGTAGAGATTATGGCTCTTTTAATTCTCATCAATGGTCAGGTAGTTTGAGAAGTGGTGGAAGTTCAGGACGTGTGGCGGAAGGACATCGAATATCACCATCGGTAATTAAATCTATTGATGGAAATATTAAAAATGGTAAATATACAGGCAATGGAATTGTTTTAGGAGGACATAGTCATGGAGCTAATGTTGCAAGAGTTGTTGCAAAGGATTTATATTCCCATTTGAAAAATCGAATGAATGAAGGTAGTCTAACAGAAATGCCCACTATTAATCTGGTTTTAGTTAACGCACCTATTGTTAAGGAAGATAATTATCAATTCGATAGATTTGCAGGTATACATATTAACATCTTACAGGTTGATGCAAAAAATGATCTTGTAGCGGGAGCTGGACAAATTTTAACTGGTGCAGGAGCTATAACAGAAAAGTATAATGATGCAGATAAATTATTTGAGTACAAAGATCAAATTTCTCCAAAAAACTGTTTTGGATGTTTTTTTTCCAACCATGTTGGTCAAGCATCTGAAAATGTAAATATTTGGTATGACAAAGTAAAAGCAAATATAAAAAAGAAATAATATGGTTAAGATATATTTAAAATCTGTAGTTTTATTACTTTTTCTATATGGTTGTTCATCAAATGATAAGAAATCAATAACCTATCAACAATTACCATCTGATGTGAAAGCGAAATTTCAGTACACTTATAATTATTGGGAACCGCCCGAAGTTAATGCAAAAGGTGATACTGTTAGTTTATATACGCCTAAATTTTCCGAATGTTATGATTTAGATAAGAATTGTAATTGTGTCATAGAATCAAAAGGTGGTATTTTTCGAAATCCATTTTTTGTGTTAAAATCCTGCGATTATAAAAATATAAAGATTTCTTGGGAAGTCTTAGAAAGAGTTTTTATAATCAAAAATGATAGTGTTTACTATCCTTATCAGATTCGTAAAGTTAAATATAATGATGTTAATAATGGAGAAGAGTTTGATCAGGTTATTGGAGGGCTAGTGACATCTGGCAAATCAAGATCTTATAATGTGAAAATTGATACATTAAAATTTATCGTTGAAAAAATGCGTTAGTATCCCCTGCTGCGCAAAGTCTCCTGACTTTGAGTGAATAATAATAACACCCACAGCAATTGCTGTGGGTTTGTTAATTTATAAAACAACTACATTTTTCAGAAACAAAATCTTTATTGGTAATCATCTGAGAACGGCTACATTTGTAAACAATTCCCAATCTGAAGCAACGCAACTTTTCTTAAATTTACCTTTTGGAGAAACAATGTATGAACAGATGGATAGAACGTGTGACAATCCGTTTAAGTTCAATGCGAAAGAATTGGATGACGACACCGGATTGTATTACTATGGAGCGAGATATTATAATCCGAGATTAAGCATATGGTATGGTGTGGATCCGCTAGGGGAAAAGTATCCAGAGTGGTCACCATATGTTTATACGTTAAATAATCCTATAGCGTATGTTGATCCTGACGGTAAAGCGCCTTTAGATATTATTTTTAGAGGATCTGATAAAAAAGAAATTCGAATTAAAGCTCCAGGAAAGAATAGAGTAGTAGATGTTCCTTTTGCTCTTAATAACAATAAAATCTTTGATATTGGAATGGGAAATGATGTAGGCAGACTTGCATTTGGATATACAATACAAGCAGGCGCTGGAATAGCTGCTGCTTCGGGAGGAAATGCGGGCGTAGAAATGTCCTTTGTTAATTTTTCAGACAAAACATATGGAGGATACAATTATGTATACGCGGGAGGACATCTAGGTGCTTCGGTGGGAGATCAGGGAGGTGCTTCTGTTGTTGCAGGTGATAGTCTTTTTGTCGCATATAATAATTCAATAAGAGCAATAGATCCAGGATCTTTTGAAGGTAAAACTATATCGAGGGGAGTATCATTTGATGTGAAAGGAGGTATAGGAGCTGGTTTGAATGTAAATCAGTTTTCAGGAACAGGAAATTGGACTGATAAAGGATGGCATGGCGTTTCTGTAGGGGTAAGCATTGGTAGGCGGAGCAGTTAATGCCGGATCAGCCACGGGATCAGTATCTCAAACATATTTAATGAATGCATCTAAGCCTACTGCACAAAGAAGTTTGTTCGATAGAAGACTCAATTCTGTAAGTCCTGTTGCTTCTACAATAATGAATCCTATACATCACAGCCCTCAGTTTGATTAAAAAAAATAGATATGAAATATTTAAGATTTGTAATATTATTCCTAGGCTTCATCGGAGTGATGATTTATTTGACCGCAACAGGTTCAGAAGAATATGAAGAAAAAAATAAGGTTTTAAAAAACGGGATAATTTTTGAAGGAGTTGTTACAGATATAAAAATATCTAATAATCATGGCTTTGGTATATTAACCGTAAATGTGTTAAGTTCAACTGTGAAAAATTTTTCAAAAAAAATAGATCGAGGTATATTTCCGTACCAAATCAAAGGAAATCAAGCAGAAATTTATTTGCCAATATTTATTCAAAGACAAATTGGCGACAGTGTAAAATTAGTATCTGATAAGCAAATTATTTACTATAAAGGAAAAAAATCTAAAGATGAAGGAGAGGTTTATATTATTACCGAATCAATCGATATAGACTTTGTAGAAAAGCATACAATGTTTAAATAACTCCCTCCTGTGTAAGTCTCCCCGAACGTTGGACAGAATTACACCCTCAGTTTGTTTTGTAAAACTATAAAATATTTCATTATGGTTTTTGATGTTGAGGAATTTTTTTGGAAAGGAGAAAACTCAGAAAAGGCATTCTGCGCTGATGAGTTTTCCTTTTTTAACAAATACTTCATTGGTGAAAGATTCTGTAAACTTTCGTGCGGTCTCTGATTGTTGTAATGTTCTATCCATTCCCAAGTTATTTCTCGAACTTCAATCAAATTATTAAAAATTCTTGCATCCAAAACTTTGCTGACTGATAACATAAAGTAAACAATAATACGGAAGAGATTCTGGCTCAGGATGACTATAGCGAACTTTCTCAGCTCAAGACCAAAAAAGTAGATGGAACTAATGCATCAAAACCATTCTAAACTGTAGATTATATCAATGATTCCTTAATAAAATCGATTAAAATATATAAAGTTATGATTATTAATAGATTACATATTTTCAGGAATAAAAATATCTATTAATCAGTATCATATTTGTACCTTAAAATTATAACTATTTGATATTCATATATAGTTATTTTTGAAGAAGTGAAATAATTATTGATTAGCAATAATCGCTACATATTATAAACCGCTTTAGATATTTTCTAAAGCGGTTTTTTATGCTTTAAATACTAAAATATGAAGTGTACATAAGTAATTTCCCGGAGTGGTCTTGATTTTGCAAAAAGAAGTAATGGCTGAAGAT
>Ga0308157_10007717_pt1 | contig 12438 bp, 10 predicted proteins | sample PhyBR1_FD_201035 | JGI IMG/M metagenome (GOLD analysis project Ga0308157, IMG submission 201035) | Phyllosphere microbial communities from UC Gill Tract Community Farm, Albany, California, United States - DLSLB.R1 | ecosystem: Host-associated > Plants > Phyllosphere > Unclassified | place: USA...
GAAGGAATACCAGTAGTAGCGCTCGCGCTTGCGCTCGGCCAGCATGGCGCGCCATGCCGCGACGAGCGCATCGGCGTCTCCCGCCCGGATGGCGCGAGCGGCCTCTTCGCCGTGCGTGCTGAGCTTTTTTTTCTTGGTCGTGTCGAAGCCCAGCAGATCCACCATCTCCGCCACGTCCTGCGCCGCCTTCGCAAAGCGGCTGAGCTGCCACGAGTTGAGACGCTGCGCCTCTTCGCGTTCGCCGGGCGCCCATTCCTCGACGGGGGCCAGCGGCAGCGGCTCGATCGACAGCACCGCCGCGGTCTTGCGCGCGGTCTTCGCGAGCCAGGGCGGATCGGCGAGCACGGCCGGCAATTCTTCGCGGGCGGCCACCTCGGCCGGGCCGGTGAGGAGGGCCAGTTGCCGGTCCACGGCAGCCTGCGCTGCGGTATCCAGCCAGGGGCGCAGCAGCGGCACGCTCTGCCCGTGCGCACGCAGCAGGCGCGAAAGCATGGGCGTGAGCAGGCCGGCGTCCTTTCCGTCCGCGGCGACCAACCGCGAGAGGGCCGCGATCGCCGCGAGCGGCCAGCGGTCCGCCGCCAGGGACAGGCGCGCCAGAGCGTTCTTGGAGCCGCTGGCGGCCTTGGCCAGCGCATGCACGGCCTCGGGAGTGCCGAGGGCGGCCAGCGCTTCGCCGGCGGCCTCCTCGTCGGCCCCGCGTTCCAGCACCGCCACCGCGCCGGTACCGCGTTCCCGCACGGCGGTCGCCACCATGCGCCTGTTGCCCCAGAAGCCCTCGGAGTAGCCCAGCCGCGTCTTCGCGGCCAGCGCGAGCGCGGTGGGGTCGGTGGCTGTGAGCAGCAGCCAGTGCAGGGTTTCGGGCACGTCCTTCTCGGCGGCGAGCCGATGCGCCAGCGCGTCGGAAACCGCAGGCCGGTCGGGCAGCAGCAGCGCCATCGCCGGCTGCCGGCTCGGATGCAGGGAGGGCAGGGCGGCCTCGATGCGGTCCGCACAGGCGTCCCACTCGGCCTGTGGCGCGGCCGCGAGATAGCGGCGGAAGGCCTCTTCGCCCTCGCCCAACGGCCCGCGCCATCCATTGCTCATCGCGCGGGTGACGGTGGCTGACAGATGCGCACGGCGCTTCTTGATCGTCGAGTCGTAATCGTTGGTCGTCTCCAGGCGCTGCGATGCCATCAGGAGGTCGACGGCCCCCGGCAGTCCGTACTGCGCCACGAGGTAGTCCGCGATGGCGTCGGCCGGGTCGTTCTCGCCGTAGTAGCCCGAACTGGCCAGGGCCAGCGCGAGCAGCGCCGTGTCGGCCTCCGCATCGGCCTCGACCGTGTGCAGGTTGAGGCGGTCGATGGTGCGCTGCAGCGGATCGCGCAGGGGGGCGTCGGTGCTCGCCAAATCGATCAGGAAGTTGCAGCTGCTGCGCACGCGCTTCCATGCCTGGGGCAGCGCAGCGGCTTTTGTTTCCTGGGGGAAACGGCGCGAGGCGTAGGTCTCGCGCTCCATCTGGGGCGTCAGGCGCACAGGGTCGCCCTGGGCCAGCCAGGGCGGCATCGCGCCGGGCCCGCCGTCACCGGCGGGGGCATCGGTGGTCGCTGCTGCTGGCTGCGTGGTCGCGGCCACCGCCGCCGCTTCGGCGAGCAGGGCCTGGGCGAGGGCCGGTGCGCGCTTGCCGACCTGCGCGGTCGTGCCCCAGCCCGTCAGCAGGCCCTCGGATTTCAGGCGCTCGAATGCCATCGAGGCGCCCTGGTCGCTCACCCCGTGCTGTCGCTTGAGCACCGCGGCCGAGAACACGTCTTCCACCTTCATCGCACCCTCGGCCAATTGCGTGCAGAAGGCTGCGAAAACACGATCGCACTGCGCGTCCAGGCTTTCCGCCGGGGCGGGAGCCGCTGCAGGAGCGCTGGCGGCAGGGGAGGGCTCGGCACCGTCCGCAGCCGCCTGTCTGGAAACGGCCTGGGGCGCGGCCGCCTTGGCGGCGGGCGCCGGCGAGGCGCCGATGGCAGCGCCCGGGGCCACGCCGACTTCGCTGTAGCCCTTGTTCGTTTTCTCGGTGACCAGCTTGGTCAGCGCCGCCGAAGCCTTTGCGGCGTCGGCGAACGATTTGGTCTGGCTCTGGCCGGCCGTGCCGATGCGGCCCCACCGGATGTTCAGGTCGGAGCCGGAGGGCTCGATCTCCCAGAATTTGCTGGAGTTTCCTTCGATCATTTCGAAACGGCGCATGGGGTCGTGTGTCCTTTCGCAAACGGGTCTTGAGGGACGGGGCGGCGGCCGCGGCCGCCGGTCGAAAAAACGTCAGGCGCTGCCCGGCGGCAGGCCGGTGCGCTGCACCGGCGGGGCATTGCCTGCGGCGTCCGTCGTGGTTTCCGCATCCGCCGCGGCGGCAGCTGCTTCCTGCCGCTCCTTGGCCATTTGATCCACCAGTTGCTGGCGGCCTTGCCGCGCTACGGCGATGGATTTTTCCTGGTTTTTGTGGTGCGGGTACATGCGGTTGGCCAGGTCGATGTTGTGTTCGCGGAACCGGTCCGCCACGCGCAGGGCGTCTTGCGCCGGCAGGCCCATGAGTTCCAGCACCGTGCGGGCGGTCTTCAGGCTGGACTCGAATAACTCGCGCTCGATGTGCTCCACGCCCAGATCGCGCAGTGCGTTCCAGTGGCTCACGTTGCGGGCCCGGGCCACGATTTTCAGATGTGGAAAGTGAGTGCGCGCCAACGCGGCGATCTTAATGGACTGGCTCGCGTCGTCCACCGCAATGACGAGGATGCGGGCCTGTGCAGCTCCCGCGATGCGCAGTAGCTCCAGCCGCGTGGCGTCGCCATAGAACACGCGGTAGCCGAAGGTGTGCGCCACCTCCAGCATCTCCACGCTGTGGTCCAGCACGGTGGTCGGCACGCCCTGGGCCAGCATCGTGCGTGCGACGATCTGCCCGTAGCGCCCGAAGCCCGCGATGATGATCGGCGCCTCCTGCGGCTCGGAGATCTTGGCCGCCGCCGGCACATCGGTCTTGAGCCGCGCATAGCGGCGCAGCAGCACGCGGTCCAGCAACACCAGCAGCAGCGGCGACAGCAGCATCGACAGCGCCACGGCGCCGATCAGCAGCGACGCGGTGGCGGCCGGTATCGCGCCCGCCGTCGACGCCGCCTGAAACACCACGAACGCGAACTCGCCGCCCTGCGCCAGCAGCAGCGTCATCACGGGGCGCTCCTGGTACGGCGTGCCGGTCACCCGTGCCAATGCGTAGATCACCACGCCCTTGATGGCCAGAAAACCGAGCAGTACCAGGGCCATCAACCCCGGCGAGCGCATCAGCACGCCGAAGTCGATGGACATGCCCACGGCCATGAAAAAGAGCCCGAGCAGCAGGCCCTTGAAGGGCTCGATATCGGCCTCCAGCTCGCGCCGGTATTCGCTGTCGGCCAGCAGCACGCCGGCTAGGAAGGCGCCCAGCGCCATCGACAGGCCCACGATCACCATCAGCCAGGCGATGCCCACCACCAGCAGCAGCGCGGCGGCGGTGAAGATCTCCGGCGTCTTGCTCTTGGCGATCCAGCGCAGCACCGGGCGCAGCAGCAGCCGCCCGCCCAGCACGATGCCGCCCACCACGCCCACGATCTTGGCGGCCTCCAGCAGCAGATCGGGCGAGGCGTGGGGCGCCGCATCGCCTGCGGCGGCCGCGCCCAGCAGCGGCAGCAGCGCCAGGATGGGAATGGCCGCCACGTCCTGGAACAGCAGGATCGAGAACGCCTTCTGTCCGCTGTCGGTGCGCATCAGGTTGCGTTCGTTCAGCGACTGCAGCGCGATGGCCGTGGACGACAGCGCCAGCCCCAGCGCGCCCACCAGCCCCACGCGCCAGGGTAGTCCGCACGCCCAGGCCGCGAGCCACAGCAGCGCCGCACAACCCAGCACCTGTGCGCTGCCCAGCCCGAAGATCGGGCGGCGCAGGCTCCACAGCCGGCTCGGCTGCAGTTCCAGCCCCACCAGGAACAGCATCAGCACCACGCCGAACTCGGCGAAATGCAGGATGTCTTGCACGTTGCTCACCAGGCCCAGCCCCCACGGGCCGATGGCGATGCCGGCCGCCAGGTAGCCGATGATCGCTCCCAGCCCCAGCGCCCGCGCGATGGGCACGGCCAGCACAGCCGCCCCGAGATAAAGAAAACCGTAGGTGAGCCAGGTGGGTGCGTGGGCCATGGAGGATCGAAAGAGGGATGGGGAAAACGTCGGGGCGGCGGCGAGGCGGCAAGGCTGCCGGTCCATGGACGGGCCTGGCGCCAAGCGGGCCGTCCATTCTGGCATCGGTAAGATCGGCGGCCTCCCGTTCCTTTCATCTTCTTTCTATTCGGTGGACCCATGGACCTGCACACCTGGCTGGCTTTTCTGGCGGCGGCTTGCCTCATCGCGATCTCGCCGGGCTCCGGCGCCGTGCTGTCGATGAGCCACGGGCTCTCCTATGGCGTGCGAAAGACCGGCGCCACCATCCTGGGCCTGCAACTGGGGCTGCTGCTGGTGCTGGTGATCGCCGGGGCGGGCGTGGGCTCGCTGCTGCTGGCCTCCGAGACGGCCTTCAGCGCGGTCAAGATCCTCGGCGCCTGCTATCTCATCTATGTGGGCATTGCCCAGTGGCGCTCGGGCGAGGCTTCGCCTCTGCAAGGCGGCGAAGTGGCGCCTGCCGGCCTCTGGCAAAAGCGCTGCCTCACCGGCTTTCTGACCAATGCCACCAATCCCAAGGGCATCATCTTCATGGTGGCGGTGCTGCCCCAGTTCATGACCGACGCGCGCCCGCTGTGGACGCAACTGCTCGCCATGGCTGCCACCATGGTGGTGGTAGACATGGCCGTCATGCACGGCTACGCCGCTGGCGCGAGCGCCATGCGCCGCCTGCTGCGCAGCGCCCGCGCCATGCGGGCACAGAACCGCGTGTTCGGCGGCCTCCTGGTGGCCGTGGGCACGGGGCTTTTCTTTGTCAAGCGCGGCGCCCAGCATGGCTGAATGCACCGCCAAAAGAATGGTCGAATGAGTGCTATAAAAAATATAGCTATGTGCCTTAGTGGAATATGCGCTGGAAGGGTTTTTGATGCCCATGTTTCATTCCAGCCCCGGGCGGCGCTACCATCGCCACCGCCATCCCAACTTCTGACACCGAGGAGCCGTGTATGCCAGTGATCGCAGTGGCCAATCCCAAGGGCGGCGTGGGCAAATCCACGCTCTCCACCAACATCGCCGGTTACTTCGCCAGCCAGGGCCACGCCGTGGTGCTGGGCGATGCCGACCCGCAGCACTCGTCCCGGCTGTGGCGCGGCCTGCGGTCCCCGGCCGTGCGCCCCATCGGCGACTGGCCGGTGCAGCCCGATGCCATCGGCCGCCCACCCAAAGAGGCCAGCCATGCGGTGCTCGACACGCCAGCGGGCCTGCACGGCGCGCAGCTGAAAGAGGTGCTCAAGCTCGCCGACAAGGTGATCGTGCCGCTGCAGGCGAGCGTGTTCGACATCTTCGCCATCCGCGGCTTCCTGGACGAGCTGGCCGAAAGCCGCCATGCCGCCAACACGCAGATCGGCATCGTCGGCATGCGCGTCGATGCCCGCACCATTGCTGCCGACAAGCTGAACGAATTCGTCGAAAGCCTGGGCCTTCCGGTGCTGGGCCAGCTGCGCGATACGCAGAACTACATCCATCTCGCAGCGCAGGGCCTGTCGGTTTTCGACGTGTCGCCCAGCCGGGTCGCGCGCGACCTGGAGCAATGGCAGGGCATCTGCCGCTGGCTCGATCAGTAATCGGTCGCCTATAGCCACGGCGCGGCACGGCACGGCGCTGCATCGCTGTCGCGCGCCCGACAACGCGCGCGGCCCACCCGGGCCTAAAGTGCGCGCATGAAAACCTTCCAGACGTATTCCGAAGTGGCGGCCTGCGTGGGCAGCGAAGTGGCGGTGACCGACTGGATCACCATCACCCAGGCGCAGATCGACCTCTTCGCCGAGGCCACGGGCGACCACCAGTGGATTCATGTCGATCCCGAGCGGGCTGCGAAGGGGCCGTTCGGCGCGCCGATCGCCCACGGGTTTCTCACGCTATCGCTCATTCCCCGCTTTTTCGAATCGGCCTTTTCCATCGCCGGGGCGCGCATGGGTGTGAACTACGGGCTCAACCGGGTGCGCTTCACATCCCCTGTTCCGGTGGGCAGCCGCCTGCGGGCGCGGCTCACGCTGCAGGCCTGCGAGCCGGCGGCGCCGGACGGCATCCAGATGACCTGGCTGGTCACCATCGAGCGTGAAGGCGCGGACAAGCCGGCGTGCGTGGCCGAGTCGCTGGCACGCAATTACGGCGCTGCGCCGTAAGCCATCGCTCACTTTCTATAGGCGCCAGGGGTCTTGCACCCCAATGAAAAAGGCCCGCAGGCGAGAAGCCTGCGGGCCTTTTGCATGGCACGGTCGAGCCGGCCAGGCGGGGGGAGCGATCAGTGGTCGCCGCCGAAGTTGCGGTTCGACTTGGCAGCCGCCACGGTTTCGGCTTGCACTTCCTTGCGGGTCAGCACCGTTTCATTGCTGGAGATGGCCAGGGGTGCGGGAACGTCATACCAGTCGCCGGCGCGGGGCAGGGTGCCGTTCTGGCGTGCGGCGACCAGGTCGGCCACCACGGCTTCGCGGGTCAGGCCGCTGGTGGCGGTCGAGGCAGCGGGGTAGTTGGAGCCGTCGCCTTCCACGCCGGAGGCGGCGTTGGCGGCGAAAGCGCTCAGGGCGATGGCGGCAGCGGTAGCGAGAGTGCGGTAGTTCATGATGGTGTCCTTCATTGGTTGGTGTTTCCGGGCAAGGCTGGTCTTGTTGGGGGCCGGTCTTGTCCTGCCTCGGTGGGTCCGCCTTCAGGGCTTCCTCATCGACGGGTTGAACTGTACGCAGGGTTAACCCTTTGAAAAACAGCACTCTGGGCAATGAATAATTAACGAAATCGAAATAATCGCGGCCCTTGAAATGCCGTCATTCCTGAAATGGATAGATTGCTGACGATGCGCGTGTTCCAGGCCGTGGTGGACGAAGGCGGCTTTGCGGCAGCGGCACGCGCCATGGATCTGTCCGCAGCGGCCGTCACGCGGCTCATCGCCGATCTGGAGAGCCACATCGGTGCCCGGCTGCTGCAGCGCACTACTCGTCGCGTGTCGCTGACCGATGCGGGCGAGGCTTACCTGGCACGGGTGCGCACGATCCTGGCCGACGTGGAAGAGGCCTTCGCGGCCGCGCAGGCCCACACTTCCGAAATCGCCGGCGTATTGCGGCTGCATGCTCCGCCGATGCTGGCGGTGCACATCCTCGCGCCACTGGTGGAGGGGTTTCACCGGGCGCATCCGCGCGTGGTGCTGGACATCCATGTGGACTCGTCGATGGAGCCGCCCATCGGCAGCTTCGACATCACGCTGCTCAGCGACGACGCAGTGCTCGGCGCCAATGTGGTCACCCGGCCGATCGTTCGCTCCGACAGCGTGGTGTGCGCCTCGCCCGCCTACCTGCAGCGCCACGGCATGCCGCAGTCCCCAGAAGACTTGGCCCGGCACCAATGCCTGCTGCGGCGGCGCAGCGATACCAAATCAGGGGTGATGCGGCTCTTCGATCCGCGGCAGGCCGAAAAGGAAAAGGCGGTGGACATCGAAGTGCAGCCGGTCTGCGTGGCCAATCACATCGACACCCTGCTGAGGGCGGCACTCGACGGTGCGGGCCTGACCTCGCTGCCGGTCGATCTGGCCGCCCCCTACCTGCGCAGCGGGCAACTGGTGCGGGTGCTGGCGCCCTGGACGGCAGGGCGGTTCACGCTTTACGCGGCGTTTCCCAGCCGCAAGTTCATGCCTGCGCGCACCCGGGCGTTTCTGGACTTCATGAGCGCACACACCAAGCAGTCGGTCGAAGAGGCGCTGCAGGCTCCGTGCGCCATGGCGCAGGCGCAGGCGCCGGAGACTTGAGGCCTGAACCATTAGCGGGCTGCGTCAACGCTTCAAAGAAAGCTGTTTTGCCGCCAGGCTTCGTACACCGTGACGGCCACGGCGTTGGAAAGATTCAGGCTGCGCTGGCCCGGAACCATCGGCAGGCGAAGCTGCTGCGCCGGCGGGAACGATTCCCGCAGTTCGGGGGGGAGGCCGCGCGTCTCGGCGCCGAACACCAGCCAGTCGCCCGCCTTGAAGCTGGTTTCATACACCGTGAGCGTTGCATGCGTGGTCATCGCGAACATGCGGGTCGCATCGGGCTCGGCATCGCGCAAAAAAGCGGTCCAGCCCGCGTGGCGCTGCACCTCGGCGTACTCGTGGTAATCGAGTCCCGCGCGCTTCATCAGGCGGTCTTCCATGGAAAAACCCAGCGGCTCGATCAGGTGCAGCCGGCACCCGGTGTTGGCGGCCAGGCGGATCACATTGCCGGTGTTGGGCGGGATCTCGGGTTCGACAAGAACGATATGAAACATGGCGGCTATTGTCGGCATCCCCGCTGGGAGCGGCGAAAAAGCTCGTAAATAAAAGTATCGACGGCAGCGTTTCAGCGATCAATGGAGGTCGGTGCGGGCCACGACCAGTGCGGTGATGTGCACGGCGCCTGCTTCCCGCAGCACGCGGGCGGCGGCATGCAGCGTGGCGCCGGTGGTCATCACGTCATCCACGAGCACGATCCGACGGCCAGCCATGCGGGTGGCGCGGGCCGGCTCCAGCGCGAACGCACCCCGCAGGTTGCGCAGGCGGTCCTTGCGCGGCAGGCTGCTCTGGGCTTCGGTGGCCCGGGTGCGCAGCAAGGTGGCAGCGTCCGCCTTGGCCGGCGACAGGGCCCGGGCAAGCAGTGCCGCCTGGTTGAAGCCACGCGTCTGCAAGCGTTCACGCGACAGCGGAATGGGGATCAGGCAGTCCGCCGCTTCGATCGCTGGCTCGATCCAGGGCGTGCTGCGCAGCAGCGTCGCGAGAGAAGGCGCCCAGCCCGGGTCGGCCCGGAACTTGAAATCGGCCAGGGCCTGCGCCCAGGGGTAGCCATAGCCCACTGCGGCAATGCAGGCATCGAGCGGTGGCGGCTCCAGAACGCATTGCCCGCAGCGCGTCACGCCGGCCGGGACGGGCAGGGCGCAGGTCTGGCACCGGGGCTGCGGCTGCGCGAACCGTGTGGCGCAGCCCTCGCAGATGCGCCGTGCCGGCCAGGCATGGCAGACGGCGCACTGGCTGGGCACGGCGCTCAGTGCCGCGCCGATCCAGTGCGATATCCCTGCAAGGTGCCTGTGGAGCATCGACTCAATATACTCGCCGCGACCTTCCCATCCCCCCATGCCAGAGCACCTTCCCCCCACCATCGACCCGGCCGCCGCAGCGCGCTGGCACGAAGCCGCCCCGGCCGTTTCCCCCTGGCTTCACGAAGAGGTCGCGCGGCGCATGGATGAGCGGCTGCAGTGGATCCGGCAGGCGCCGGCCGCCTGGTGCGACTGGGACCCGGTGCGCGGCGGTCTGCAGGGCCATGCCCTGGTGCGCCAACGCTATCCGCAAGCCCAGTGCCAGATCGCAGAAACCGCCGCGCGGCTGCAGCCCGTGGCCGAGCAGGCGCTGGCCGCCCCCTGGTGGAGCCCCTCGCGCTGGGGCAGCCGGGCCCCGCGCTTCGGCCTGCCGGCGGATGGCAGCGTCAACTTGGTGTGGGCCAACATGGCCCTGCACATGGCGGCAGACCCCCAACGGCTGATCGGCCAATGGCACCGGGCGCTGGCCGTGGATGGCTATCTCATGTTCTCCTGCCTCGGCCCGGACACCGTGCGCGAGTTGCACGCGGTCTATGCCGAGCTGGGCTGGCCGCCCGCAGGCCATGCGATGACCGACATGCACGACTGGGGCGACATGCTGGTGCAGGCGGGTTTCGCCGAGCCCGTCATGGACATGGAACACATCACGCTGACCTTCGCCACACCCGCGCGGCTGCTGCAAGAGTTGCGTGAGCTGGGCTGCAACCTGCACCCGGACCGCTTCCCGGCGCTGCGCGGCCGCCGCTGGCGCGAACGGCTCGAACAGGCGCTGGCCGACCGATTGGCCGATCCCCGGCAGGGCGGCCAGTTGGCGCTGACCTTCGAGATCGTCTACGGCCATGCCTTCAAGCCCGCACCCCGTCTGCGGGTGAGCGAGAGCAGCGCCGTATCGCTGCAGGACATGCGCGCCATGCTGCAAGGGGCCAAAAAACCGGGAGCTTGAGGGTGTTTTCCCGGGGTGGGGCCGCTCCTGATCTCGATCAACGGCACGCTACAATTCTTTGCTGTTGCAGATCCGGAACTTCGGACGTGCGGCGCAATCCACGCGGCCCCTTTTGAGAGATCGCCTGTGGCGGCAGCGCCTACAGGCCGCCTCATGGTTTGTACGGGGCTGTGCCTTTGATGTCGCCGCGGGCCTTGCAATCGGGCCACGGGAACGGCATGCTGCACGGTGCAGGGCACGCGCCAACCCGCGTGCGCCCTGGGTTCAGGAGACAAAAAGCGAAGCACCACCGGTGCTTTGCATTCGATGAAACCGGGTTCATGTGGAACCCAGGCGAGCGGAGGGCCGGGGCATTGCGCCATAGCCCGGGCACGGTCTGGATGTTGGAATTCGCATGGCTTTGTGCGCCGCCCGACCCCACGCGGGGGCGCCCAGGGATTGGTTAATTGAGGCTTAGAAGTGAGAACTATGAAGAGCATTTCCAACAAGCTGGCTTCTTTGCTGCTGATGGCGGGTGCATGGGTGGGCACTGCAGCCCAGGCCGTGCAGGATCTTCCCGGTGGCCCGGCCGTCAACCAATTGAACCTGGCGCCTCCGGTCACCCGCATCGCCGAGGAGCAGCAGTTCCTGCACTGGATGATGCTCATCATCTGCACGGTGATCTTCATCGCCGTGTTCGCGGTGATGTTCTATTCGATCTGGAAGCACCGCAAATCGCGCGGCGCCAAACCAGCCAATTTCCATGAGTCCGTGACGGTCGAGGTCATCTGGACCATCATTCCCTTCGTCATCGTGATCCTCATGGCGCTGCCTGCCACCAAGGTGCTGGTCGCGCAGAAGGACACCACCAACGCCGATCTGACCATCAAGGTCACTGGCTACCAGTGGAAGTGGGGCTACGACTACATCACCGGCGAAGGCCAGGGCCTGGCGTACATCTCCACGCTGGACAGCAGCCACCGCCGGATGTCTGACAGCGGCAACGTGGCCAACGCCCCCGCCGACTACCTGCTCAAGGTGGACAACCCCCTGGTCGTGCCCGTGGGCAAGAAGGTGCGCGTGATCACCACCGCCAACGACGTGATCCATTCGTTCATGGTGCCGGCCTTCGGTATCAAGCAGGATGCCATCCCCGGGTTCGTGCGCGACACGTGGTTCCGTGCCGACAAGGTGGGCGATTACTACGGCCAGTGCGCCGAGCTGTGCGGCAAGGAACACGCCTACATGCCCATCCACGTCAAGGTCGTCTCCGCGGCCGACTACACCCAGTGGGTGGCGGGCGAGAAGAAGAAGGCCGCCGCCAAGGCGGACGATCCGAACAAGGTCTGGACGCTGCAGGACATCCTGCCGCGCGGCGAGAAGGTGTATGCCGCCAACTGTGCGGCCTGCCACCAGGCCAACGGCAAGGGCGCAGGCCCGATCAAGCCGTTGGACGGCTCGGCCATCGTCAAGAGCGACGACCACACCCAGCAGATTCACATCGTGCTCAAGGGGGCCGCCAATGGCGCCATGCCTTCGTGGGCACAGCTGAGCGATACCGACCTGGCCGCCGTGGTGAGCTACACCAAGAATGCTTGGTCCAACAAGACGGGGCAGATCGTGCAGCCGTCCGAGATCCTGGCCCAGCGTGGCAAATAGCCGCCAACGCCCCAACGCATTGAGGAATCCAAGATGAGCGCAGTTCTCGACAACCACGGTCACGCGGGCGGCCACGCACACGACAGCCATGACGAGCACCACCACCACGGCCCCACGGGCTGGCGGCGCTGGGTGTTCGCCACCAACCACAAGGACATCGGCACGCTGTACCTGCTGTTCTCGTTCACCATGCTCATGGTGGGCGGCATCCTGGCGCTGCTGATCCGTGCCGAGCTGTTCAAGCCCGGCCTGCAGTTGGTGAACCCCGAGCTCTTCAACCAGCTCACCACCATGCACGGCCTGATCATGGTCTTCGGCGCGATCATGCCGGCCTTCGTGGGCTTTGCGAACTGGATGATTCCGCTGCAGATCGGCGCTTCCGACATGGCGTTCGCGCGCATGAACAACTTCAGCTTCTGGCTGATGATTCCTGCGGCCATCATGCTGGTCACGTCGTTCCTGATGCCCGGCGGCGCTCCGGCGGCCGGCTGGACGCTGTACGCACCGCTCACCCTGCAGATGGGCCCGTCGATGGATGCCGGCATCTTCGCGATGCACATCCTGGGGGCCTCGTCGATCATGGGATCGATCAACATCATCGTGACCATCCTGAACATGCGCGCGCCCGGCAT
>Ga0308157_10007718_pt1 | contig 12438 bp, 12 predicted proteins | sample PhyBR1_FD_201035 | JGI IMG/M metagenome (GOLD analysis project Ga0308157, IMG submission 201035) | Phyllosphere microbial communities from UC Gill Tract Community Farm, Albany, California, United States - DLSLB.R1 | ecosystem: Host-associated > Plants > Phyllosphere > Unclassified | place: USA...
GAACTGGAAGGCCATTCACTTCTGGAAGCCTGCTTTGCAAAGCTTCCACATCATGTTCGGCGATGACAGAATGCCTATCGCTGAACTATGAAAAAACGCTCGGACACACTTTAATTTACAGTCTCACCGATCACAACGATCGACACATATTTTGCAAAATCAATAATCAAACTCATCCCAACAGCCTCAAACATCAAGCATCTCTGATAACAATAGCGCAGAAAAACTTGAAAGAACGCACTTTAATACCGGCAGATAACCTATTCGCTCACCAATTAAAATTTGAAAAGTCGATCAAGTACCTAATCAATTTTGGCTATCATAACGCACATTAAATTATACCAAAAGGTCAAATTATTACACCGGGTAACTTTGCTATATAAAATAAACACCGCATTCACTCCGTATCATCAAAATTATTGTGAGCGAACAAGTGTGATTGTTAAAACAAAAAATGCTCATTAGATTAAACCATACTATAACGATAAAAATTTTATATTCACACTTCATCAATAATCTAGATTAGTTATTTTACTAAACTTTATTAAATGAGGAGATCACGCCTTACCCCCGTACGTGATCTTTGCGAGTAGCACATAAAGTTAAGATTGCCCCGGCCCTCTGCCGGGGTATTTTTTTTGACCGCAGAACTACAAATTTCTCTGGACGCATAAACTCCCACTGGATCCACGGCATGCAAAATTGGATAGTTCATTTCGAAACTGCCAACCTTGCACATCATGCAGAAATAAATAGCGAATAACTACTTATGCAGCTTTGCACCTTTAACCAGTTTGTCGACGATTTTCTTTTCTGCCCGAATGGCGATACCGACAACATTTGCAGATTCAGGTGCAAACTTTGAAAATACATCTCTATTCGCAACGTCATGCCCTGTGGAAAACATCTCTGCAATATAGAGAGAAGTTGTGATCCCTCTTTCCAGTGACTTTACGTGTATTTTGTGCATTTGAGCCGCATCCGCAGACATCACGACTACTGGCTGAATGGACAAAGCATTGTAAGTGTTGCCGGCCCCATCCTGATAAGGCTCGCCGATGATATCCGGGTGTTGACTGACAATCCCGCTAGCGAGAAAAGCGGTGACATTCAGCTCCTGCCAAGGTGCCAAATCATCACGCAAAACAATTGTGAACTTTGTATCGAACATGCAAAAATGATCCCATTATATTCGTGCTAAGCGGATAATAGGGAACGCAATATTTTGAGTATTGAACGTTTGTGCAAATCTGAGCGAATTCTGCATGCTCCAACAAAACGGGGCATTGATCGCATTGATGCGAGATTCCATGGCGTTGGATTTAGCCCTCATCGTCATGATACTTATGCGCTCGGAATAACCTTAGCCGGTGTACAGACATTTCGTTACCGTGGAGCCTCCCGCGTTAGCGTTCCGGGGAATACGATTGTCATTCACCCCGACGAACTTCATGACGGTGCCGCCGGTTCTGAAAACATGCTGCATTACAGGATGTTCTATTTTCCGCCGGAACTATTGCTGGAAGCGTCAAGTCGCACGCACATCTTACCTTTTGTCAAAGAACCAATATTGTCTGACAAATCGCTGCATCAATTGCTGGTGGAGGTTCTTATAGATCTCAGCAACGAACCCGATGAACTGCTACTCGACGACGTTATAATGCGCTTGCAGTCCAATCTATGGAAGCATGCAGATAGAGAAATTACGCATCCAAAATTTATTGCGCGTGATGCGATCTTGAACATTCGTGAATATCTTAAGGAGAATATCGAAAGCACAGTATCATCTGTCGATCTTGAGAACATTTCCGGTCTCGACCGATATACATTGTCACGCCATTTCAGAGCACTTCATGGAACGAGCCCACACCGCTATCTAATTATGCGCAGGCTTGAAAAAGGTCGGCGCATGCTATCCGGCAGCAATATAAGTCTGGCTGAAACTGCACTAGCCTGTGGTTTCTCAGATCAGAGTCATTTCACGCGGCATTTCAAATCAGCCTTTGGAATGACACCCGGCCGCTGGTTACGGTTTACGCAACGACCGTAACTACCCATCGTGCAGTTCCAAGCTAATTGCAGCGACGGAAAGACTGAAAAATGTATGTGACTGCAGGTTGAACCGAAAGTGGTTCACCAGCATCGTCAATGCATTGTTCTCATTGGGGAAAAATGGTCGGAGCGGCGGGATTCGAACCCACGACCCCTTGACCCCCAGTCAAGTGCGCTACCGGGCTGCGCTACGCTCCGAGCCGGAGAAAGCCTTAGAATATAACGACTTGTGGTGCAAGGTCTATTTTCTGAATTTGTGAAAATGGAGACGCCTGCACCACAAAGCTGTAAGAACTACGTGTTACGGATTTGGTAGGTTTCCGAGACGTAACGGTAGCCCTCGCCAGCACGCTGCAGATAAGCAAGCGAGGGAAATGGCATGTGATAGCCAATAAATGGCAAGCGATCCGTAGCCAGCATATCGAAGATTCGCTTTCTGGTCTCGGCAGCCATTTCCTTGTCTATATCGAACGAAACGTGCCAGTCGGGACGCTGCAAGGTGATAACCGAATGATTAGCTGTGTCTGAAATCAGCATAAGCGACTTGCCATCCGATTCCACTCGGAATGCCAAATGCCCTGGTGTGTGGCCAAAGGCGCCTATGGCATGGATACCCGAAACCACTTCGTTGCCATCATCAATGAAGATGGCCTTTTCTGCGAACGGCTTCACGTTCTTTTCGACCATTTGTGCGACGGTCTTTGCAGGGCTTTCAAGGCGGGCTGGATCGGTCCAAAAGTCAAACTCTTTCTGTCCTGCGGCATAGCGTGCATTTGCAAAGGCGGGCTTACCCTCTTCCATCAAGCCGCCGATGTGATCGGGATGGAAATGACTCAGAACAACCAGAGAAATGTCATCCGCCTTGTAGCCGGAAGCCTCCAGTGCACTGATCAGTTTGCCCTGCCCGGCTTCACGAGCTCCTGCTCCCATACCCGTATCAAACAGAACGAGCTCTTTGCCGGTATTGATAAGAACAGGCGTGAAGCTGTTCACAAAACGGTCGGCAGGAAGTAAGTTTTCTTCCAGCAAGGCCGCAACATCTTTTGGATCCTGATTGATCGCATATGTCTTCTCTGGCGCTTCACCCGCCCGACGTCCATCAGAAAGAGTCGTGATTTCGAAGTCACCAAACTGAAACCGATGAAAGCCGGGATTTTCCGCCTTCGACACAGGTGTTTGCGCTGAGGCTTGCGAAGCTTCAAATGGTGACAAAGCTACTCCACCACCCGCAGCAGAAGCTGCAACAATAAAATTTCGCCGGGAAATAGCCATTGATCAGTCTCCAGAATTGATTGTGGTAATTAAGGATAGCTTAAAAAGCTCTTCGATCCAGCGCGAAACAATTAACTTTTCGTAAGGATCGGCTTGTTCACGGACTTGCAGCTCGCGAAAAAATTCTCTATTTGAGGGCTGCGCGGGACGACCCGTGCCTGTGTTCGCATAGGGGACGGCCCCATTGGAGGGTGCTCCATGGCTGGGCCTATAGAACAATTTGCGATCCGACCCATCGTCGAGCTTGGCACAGTGGGTGGCCAGCAGATTGTTTTCACGAATTCCGCACTTTACATGCTGCTGACAGTGACAGTTGCTGCAGGCTTCCTTTTTCTCGCCTCGCGCCGAGGTAAGGTCGTACCAGGTCGCTGGCAATCATCAACTGAAATGCTTTACGAGTTTGTATCAAAGACAGTGCGTGAAAATGCAGGTGAACACGGAATGAAATTCTTCCCGTTGGTGTTCTCGCTTTTCATGTTTATTCTTGTGGCCAACCTCATCGGCATGTTTCCTTATGCCTTCACGGTAACAAGCCATATAATCGTCACGTTCGCGCTGGCTATGCTCGTATTTCTAACCGTTACTATTTACGGACTGCTACGCCACGGTTTCAAGTTCTTCCGCTTGTTCATGCCGGCAGGCGTCCCGGTGATGCTCGCGCCGATTATCGTTCCGATCGAACTCATGTCTTATATCTCACGTCCGATCAGCCATTCAGTACGTCTGTTTGCAGTCATGCTCGCCGGTCACATCACGCTGAAGGTATTTGCTGGATTTGTGGTTGGACTGGGCAGTTTGGGTTCGCTGGGATTAGTGTCGGCCATTATGCCTCTCGCCATGACTGTCGCATTGACGGCACTTGAATTGCTGATGGCAATAATTCAGGCATATGTCTTTACCATGCTGAGCTGCATGTATCTCAATGACGCTCTGCATCCTTCTCATTAGACCTATAGTATTGACGAAAGGACGGCCTTTCGTTCTCTTGAAAAATGGGACGGCCCATACCCAAGGAGCACTAAAATGGCATGGATTTATCTGGCACTCGCCGGTGGCCTCGAAATTATTTGGGCCTATTTCATGAAAAAGTCGGAAGGCTTTTCGCTTTTAACGCCCAGCGTCATCACGATTGTAACGATGATCGGCAGTTTCGCCCTGCTTTCGATTGCAATGCGTACCCTGCCGCTGGGGACAGCCTATGCCATTTGGACCGGCATTGGCGCGGTTGGCGCATTCGTCGTCGGAATATTCATTCTGGGTGAAGCGGCAACATTCTTCCGCGTCGCCAGCGTGACACTTATTCTGGCCGGCATTATTGGCCTGAAGCTATCGTCGACGTAGGCCAAAAAAGAAAGGGAGGCACTGCCTCCCTTTTTCATTTTATTATCTGAAAAACATGAACCCGTTTTTCAGCGAACCTGATCCAGCAGGCGCTTGCATTCAAGCAAGTCAAAAAGCGCTTCCTGAAGAAGCGAGCGATTATCCTTCGATGGGCGTTTCCCATCAGCACCAATAGGGCCTTCTTCCTCACCCTTCAGTAAGCCAAACAGCTTGCGTGCGGGTTGCGGTGCCTTGATGCCGCTTGGCAGCGCCATTTCATTATCGGCAGCGTTTTCCATCGCCTGCTTTTCAGCTGCAGCCTGCTTCTGGCGCGTGATGGCTTCGATGGCCTGAACATCGCCATTGCCAAGCGCGATAATGAATTGCGCATTGTTTTCGCGGAGAAGTCGCTGAACACCCTTGATGGTATAACCTTGATCATAAAGCAGGTGGCGAATGCCTTTGAGCAATTCAACATCAAGCGGACGATAATAGCGACGACCACCGCCTCGCTTCATCGGTTTTATCTGGGTAAAGCGTGTTTCCCAAAAACGCAGCACATGCTGCGGAAGATCGAGATCTTCTGCTACTTCGCTTATAGTCCTGAATGCATCAGGGCTTTTGTCCATCTGCTTGCCCTTTCCAGTGGTTTAGCCTCGCCGTGCAGCGAGTCCTGCCAGCCCAGATAGTTCAAATGGCAATCGACACGTCATTTTGTGCGAGCCATAATATCATGATAATCGAACGGCATTTAACATATAAATATCGAGCGAAAAGCCCCTACTTTTCGGCTTGTTATATTAGGGAACCGACTCGCTTTGTCCGTAGATTATATAATATCAGAACTTTATAAGCACCCCTTCATATATAACAGGAAGAAGCACAGATTTCAGGCTGCTGATGTCACTGGATATATAAGCAAGCAAAATACTTCGCCCCCGAGGGGGCGACGCAGTAAAATACAAAGAGATTAAAAACCTCTATCCATCTAAAAACTACGACTTGGCGCTTTTCGACCCGCGCTTCTGGTGTTCTTGAAGGATGCGTTGTTTGAGAACGTTAGACGCTTTGAACGTCATGACGCGACGTGGAAGAATTGGCACTTCCTCACCGGTCTTCGGGTTGCGGCCGATGCGCTCATTCTTGTCACGGACCTGAAATGTCGCGAATGACGACAATTTCACAGTTTCACCGTTTACGATAGCGTCACAGACTTCGTCGAGGATCATCTCGACCAGAGCCGCCGATTCTGTTCTGGACAGGCCTACCTTGCGGTAAACAGCCTCTGCCAGATCAGCGCGTGTGACCGTCTTACCTCCCATAACCGAACCTACCTGGTTAGCGTTTGAACAGATAATATCCTTAAGTGACAGGAGGTTACACAAATAAACGCGGTTCGGTCAAGCCGCGAGTTTCCTCGCGGCCCATCAATTTTCTAATTACCAGCGCAACAATACCGCGCCCCAGGTAAATCCGCCGCCCATCGCCTCCAAAAGCACGAGGTCGCCCTTCTTGATACGACCGTCTGCGGCGGCTGTCGCAAGCGCCAGCGGAACTGAGGCCGCTGACGTGTTGCCGTGTTTATCGACGGTGATAACCACCTTTTCCTCGGCAATATTCAGCTTTTTTGCTGAAGCGTCGATAATACGCTTGTTGGCCTGATGTGGCACGAACCAGTCGATATCGTCTGCAGTCAGACCTGTTTCGGCAAAAGAGGCTTCGATCACATCTGTGATCATGCCCACGGCATGTTTGAAGACTTCACGGCCTTCCATGCGCAAATGACCCACCGTTTGCGTGGTCGATGGGCCGCCATCCACAAAAAGCTTTTCCTTATGATTGCCGTCAGAACGAAGATTTGCAGCCAGAATACCACGATCCGACGTCAGGCCTTTCCCTTCGCCTGCTTCTAGTACCAGCGCGCCCGCACCGTCACCGAACAGCACGCAGGTCGTGCGATCATTCCAATCGAGAATACGCGAGAAGGTTTCCGCTCCGATGACCAGCACGCGCTGAGCCATGCCACCGCGAATATAAAGGTCCGCTGTTGTCACGGCATAGATGAAGCCACTGCAAACCGCCTGTAGATCGAACGCAAAGCCTGATGTAATACCCAACTCGCGCTGGATTTCGACCGCGCTTGCTGGAAATGTGTGATTTGGCGTCGATGTTGCGACGAGAACCAGATCGATATCGGAAGCTTGAAGACCAGCATTTTCAAGCGCTGCACGCGCAGCCGCTGCACCGAGCGAAACAGTCGTCTCGGTTTCATCTGCGATGTGACGCTGGCGAATACCGGTGCGCTGAACGATCCATTCGTCAGAGGTTTCAATCACGCCTTCAAAATCGGCATTCTTCATGATCCGCTTAGGCAGCGCCGAACCAATACCTCTTACGACAGATCTTATCATCTTTTTTCCTGTCCTCGAGCGGCTTCTATTTTCCTGAACCGGAATAGCCACTCTATCTTTTTGTTTTATAGCAGTTTCGGATGAAAACCCGATTCCATGAAACTGCTCTAGCCTGACCACACCGGGTGCACGCCTGCCGATGAACATTCATACCCGGTTAAGAGGGTTAATTATCACTTGGCTGCTTCGCTGCCGTCATTGGATGCAGCATGCGGATGACTGTGGTGGAAATGAGCCAGATCGGCTTCAATCTTCTCAAGAAGCTTGTTACGCACCATGTCATAGCCAACTTCAATTGCCGAGCAGAAGCCTTCCGCAGTAGCACCGCCATGGCTTTTGATCACAACGCCGCTCATACCAAGCAACACGCCACCATTCACTTTGTTCGGATCCATCTTTTCGCGGACGCGGTCAAATGCGCCCTTTGCAAAAATATACCCGATCTTCGCGAGCCATGTACGGGTCATTGCCTGACGGAGCAGTGTGGCCATCTGACGTGCCGTACCTTCGGCAGTTTTCAGTGCGACATTGCCTGTGAAACCTTCTGTCACGACGACATCGACGGTGCCCTTGCCAATATCGTTGCCTTCAACAAAACCGGTATATTGCAATCCCGCAAGTGGTGTATCGCGTAGAATTTGCGCGGCTTCCTTGATCTCGTCGAGGCCTTTGACCTCTTCCGTACCAACATTGAGGAGCCCCACCGTCGGCTTGCGTATCTCAAAAAGCGCGCGCGCCATACCGGCGCCCATCACTGCATAATCTACGAGCTGCCGCGCATCAGCACCGATTGTAGCGCCTACGTCCAACACAACGCTTTCACCGCGCAAAGTCGGCCAGATGGCAGCTATAGCCGGACGCTCAACATCAGACAGCATGCGCAGGCAGAATTTTGACATGGCCATCAGTGCGCCGGTATTTCCAGCCGAAACACAGACATCGGCATCGCCCGTCTTTACTGCTTCAATCGCTTGCCACATGGAAGATTTGCCGCGACCAGAGCGAAGCGCCTGGCTAGGTTTGTCATCCATTTTAACGGCGACCTGGCTGGCGCGAAATTCGGACGCTGCCTGCAGTTTCGGGTAACGTGCCAACACAGGCTCGACCTGACCGGCCAGCCCAAAAAAAATGAACCGGATATCAGGATGGCGTTCAAGTGCCTTCGCCGCGCCGGGGATGACCACTTCTGGGCCAAAATCACCGCCCATGGCGTCAATCGAAATTTTTATCACTATTGATTATTCCTGTGCGATCCCTTCCCCAATCCTGCCTGTCTAAAAGCAGAGGGGTTTTCCGCGAAAATAGTGTTTTTCCGGTCGCGCACAACCAGATTCTCTCAAGCATCAGTTAAATCACGGCTTATTCTGCCATTCTGAAAGCTTGGCAAAAGGCGAATCAGGCTTTTCTTCCTCTTCCACGTCGCCGAAAACGGCTGGTTCCGCATCTGCTGGCAAGCCCGGCTTGCGTGGATATGGATCGAGTGCGAGTTCAAAAAATTCTTCGGCCACTGCACCGATGTCAATTTTATCGCCGACGAAAGTCTCCGGAATATCTGCACCGTCAGCATCCAGCAGCAACTCGCCACTTTCATCGAGCTGAATTTTAGCGAGGCGCGAATTTTCCGGTACGAAAATCGTATCCACTTCTTCGGCAATCGTGGCATCGATCGGTTCCAGCGTCACAACGCAAGACTGCACGATTTCTGCATTGATGGTGCCTCGTAGGCGGATGCCGTTCTTTTTCCACGGCGTCAGCAGAAACTCAGCGGCAAAGGAGTTCACAGCCTGAAGGTCATGTTCAGCTGCCAATGCTGCTCTTTCCCTGTCATTGGTCCCAATCTTCACCGTCAAGCCCTTGTGGGGCAGATGAAGAACCGGAACAGGATAGGTCAGCGCCGGTTTATCAGTCATTCTCGTTTGCCTCTTTTGTACTATCGATTGACGCAAGCATCATTTCGTCTGCATCCATAAAGGATATGTCGCCTGCTGCCAAAGCACTGTCTTCAATGTTTGCCAACCGATCACGGCACGCAAATACATATTCACTCAGATAGTGAGCATGTGGCCAGAATTCGAGATCGGGTCGAATGTTTCGCGTCAAAGCGGTCGCCAGCGCTTTTTTATCATCGGCGTCCAGTGCCGTGCCATACGAGCTGACGCGCCCGTAAAACATGCGTGCAAGCTTCTTCATGCGCTTGGGAACGCCTTGATCGCCGATTCCCAATTCTCGCAACGAATGATCAACATCCTTGAAAAATTCGTCTGCAATGTCCTGCGCAAGCGGCATCAGCACCGAATTTTCACCCTTCATGCGATGAAGAGATATGAAAATATGAACCGAAAGCATCTCATAACGACCTAAAGGCGTATCAGGCACCTGAAATTGTGCATAAAATCGCTTTTGCCGCGCCGCCGCCACGATCGTCTCGTAAACGCGAAGCACAACTGTCTCATTAGCTTTTGATTTGCGGCGAAAAAGTCGAAGAATCATTCCTGTACGACCGTACTTGTTGCATCCAGAAGCAAGGTGGTTTACCGAAGTTCTCTCGACGGCGAAAGTGCCGCGCTGATATAGAATGTATGGAGAGGTCTTTGTTGCAGCGAATTTTCCCAAGCGCACGCAAACAGCGTGCCCTTCTCGCAGGCACAGCAATTCTCTTTTCGGCGGCTCTCGTCGGATGCAACACTGCATCCACGCTAAACCCGTCGGAAACGCTTACAGAGGGTTACGTGCTCGATCAGGAGGCGCTTGATTCGGTTCCGGTTGGCTCCAGCCGTGAACAGGTGCTTCTCGCACTCGGTACACCGTCCACCACGGCAACCTTCGACAATGAAGTGTTCTATTACATTTCGCAGAAGCGCTACCGTGCGGCACAGTTCATGAAGCCGAAGATCATCGACCGTCATATCCTTGCGGTTTACTTCGACAAGGAAGGCAAGGTCAGCAATATTGCCAATTATGGCCTGCAGGACGGTAAATTGTTCGATTTCGTATCGCGCACGACCCCAACGGGCGGCAAGGATCAGACCTTTATCGGTCAGATCATCCAGGGCGTTGGCAAGGCTCCGACATCGCTGCCGGGTGCAGCAGGCGGCGCAAACAACTGATCTGTTGCGAATCTCAAAAAAAGCCCGCCAACTTGCGGGCTTTTATTTTGCGACTTACAGCGGTTCCAGTTAATAGTGAACCGCTGTAACTATTTGTTTTTACGCATTTCCGAACGCAAAACCGGTTCCCACTTTTGCTGGAAATGCTTTAAATCAAACCATGTGGGCTAGTACCGCCAGCAACAAGAGTGCAACGATGTTGGTGATCTTGATTGCGGGGTTAACTGCCGGACCGGCCGTATCCTTGTAAGGATCGCCCACCGTATCGCCTGTTACAGAGGCTTTGTGCGCTTCCGACCCCTTCATGTGCTTCACACCATCGGCATCGGTAAAGCCGTCCTCGAAGCTCTTCTTGGCATTATCCCATGCACCACCACCCGACGTCATGGAAATGGCCACGAACAACCCGTTAATGATCACACCCAAGAGCGACGCACCCAGGGCCGCAAATGCTGCAGCTTTCGAACCCGAAATTAGCAGCACGCCGAAATAGACAACAAGTGGTGCCAGAACCGGCAGCAGCGACGGAATAATCATTTCGCGGATTGCTGCTTTGGTCAGAAGATCGACCGCTCGCGCGTAATCCGGGCGCTCCTGCCCTGTCATAATGCCGGGTTTTTCACGGAACTGACGCCGTACTTCTTGCACCACGGCACTCCCTGCCCGACCGACTGCCGTCATGGCCATGCCACCGAAAAGATATGGAATGAGGCCACCGAAGATCAAACCGGCCACCACATATGGGTTAGACAGCTCAAAGGAAACCGGACCCATATCGGCAAAATAAGGATAGGTTTGCCCATTCGCGGCAAAATAAGCCAAGTCGTTGGAGTAAGCTGCGAACAGCACCAAAGCGCCCAAACCCGCCGAACCAATTGCATAGCCCTTGGTGACGGCCTTGGTCGTGTTACCGACCGCATCGAGCGCATCGGTTGATTTGCGAACTTCCGGATCGAGCCCTGCCATTTCCGCAATACCACCGGCATTGTCGGTTACAGGGCCAAATGCATCGAGCGCCACAATCATACCGGCGATGCCCAGCATCGCCGTCACAGCGATTGCTGTGCCAAACAAGCCCGCCAACTGGTAGGTGCCGATAATGCCGCCAACGATGACAATTGCAGGCAGAGCGGTCGATTCCAGCGAAACGGCCAGCCCCTGAATGACATTTGTGCCATGGCCGGTAACGGAAGCCTGCGCGATGGAATTGACCGGACGCTTGTTGGTGCCGGTGTAATATTCCGTAATCACCACGATCAAGCCCGTAACGACAAGACCAATCAAGCCACAGATAAAGAGATTGGTGCCTGTAATCGACATGCCTGCGACAGTGCCTATTTCACCCCAGCCAATTGTCAGCGTGTTGGCAACTGCCAAACCCACGATCGACAGAAGCCCGGTTGCAATGAGGCCTTTGTAAAGCGCACCCATGATGGAGCCGTTGACGCCTAGCTTGACAAAGAAGGTGCCTGCAATCGAGGTCAGCACGCATGCGCCGCAAATTGCCAGCGGATAGAGCATGACGCTCGAAAGCACATCGGAGCCGTTAAAGAAGATCGCACCCAGAACCATTGTCGCAACCACAGTGACTGCATAGGTCTCGAACAGATCCGCGGCCATGCCTGCACAGTCGCCGACATTATCACCCACATTATCGGCAATGGTTGCTGGATTACGTGGATCATCTTCGGGAATGCCGGCCTCGACCTTGCCAACCAGATCGCCACCGACGTCAGCGCCCTTGGTGAAGATGCCACCGCCCAGACGCGCAAAGATCGAAATCAGCGAAGCGCCAAAACCGAGCGCTACAAGCGCGTCGATCACGGTGCGGTCAGATGGCGAGTAGCCCATCCAGACCGTCAGAATAAAATAATAGACGGATACACCGAGCAGCGCGAGACCGGCGACAAGCATGCCGGTGATAGCACCAGATTTAAATGCGAGCTCCAGCCCGCCAGCAAGGCTGAGGGACGCGGCTTGCGCCGTCCGTACGTTTGCACGGACGGAAACATGCATGCCGATAAATCCGGTCAACCCGGAGAGAATAGCCCCTATGAGAAAGCCGATACCAGCAGTAATCGACAACAGATACCAGACTGCCAGAAAGACGACGACGCCAACAAGGGCGATCGTGGAATATTGTCGCGTAAGGTAGGCGGACGCGCCTTCACGGATAGCGCCGGCGATTTCCTGCATACGCGGCGTGCCCTGATCGGCCGCAAGCACTGAGCGGATCGCCCATGCGGCAAAAAGAACGGAAACGACACCGCAGGCAA
>Ga0308157_10007719_pt1 | contig 12437 bp, 9 predicted proteins | sample PhyBR1_FD_201035 | JGI IMG/M metagenome (GOLD analysis project Ga0308157, IMG submission 201035) | Phyllosphere microbial communities from UC Gill Tract Community Farm, Albany, California, United States - DLSLB.R1 | ecosystem: Host-associated > Plants > Phyllosphere > Unclassified | place: USA...
CAACCCGTTTGCCGCGATCTCGGCCGGCGTGGCCTGCCTGTGGGGCCCTGCCCACGGCGGCGCCAACGAAGCCTGCCTGAACATGCTCGAACAGATCCAGGCCAACGGCGGCATCGCCAAGGTCGGCGAGTTCATGGAACAGGTCAAGGACAAGTCGTCGGGCGTGAAGCTGATGGGCTTTGGCCACCGCGTCTACAAGAACTACGACCCCCGCGCCACGCTGATGCAGGAAACCTGCAATGAAGTGCTGGCCGAACTGGGCCTGGAAAACGATCCGCTGTTCGCACTGGCCAAGGCCGTCGAGAAGATCGCCCTGGAAGACGACTACTTCGTGCAGCGCAAGCTCTACCCGAACGTCGACTTCTACTCCGGCATCGTGCAGCGCGCCATGGGCATTCCCGTGAACATCTTCACGGGCGTGTTTGCCCTGGCCCGTACCGTCGGCTGGATCGCCCAGCTGAACGAACAAATGGCCGACCCCGAGTACAAGATCGGCCGTCCCCGCCAGCTGTTCACCGGCTCGCAGCACCGCACCGTCAAGCCTATCGGCCAGCGTTAAGACCCCGGCGGCCTGGGCCGCTGGACGACAAGCCCGCAGATGCTCCGGCCCTGCGGGCTTTTTTGCGTCGGCTGGCGACTCAAGGGCTCTCGAGCACGCCCACGATTTCCACTGCGCCAGCGTGCGCGCACGGCTCCTGCGCTGCCTCGGTGCAGCTTGGCGGGTCTGAAACAAATCCCGGTTCATCGCAGTCGTGTGGCGGCCAATGCGTACTTTGTGCCCCATGGCCCGGTGGCTGCGGACCCCTATCGCCATCCGGGTCACCGCCAGACCGGGCCTGGGTGCTGTTGACGATGGCCCACTGCATCTTCATCTTGTTCGCCCCCGAACCCCGAGCCGAGTACACCAGATCGCTGGCGTTCATATGCCAATGGTTCTCCCGTTCCGGGTCCGCGCCGGCCTCGAGCAAGAGCGCCACGCCCGGCGCCCATCCCCCCATCACCGCATGCATCAGCGCCGTATTGCCGTTGCCGTCCGCCGCATCGATGTCCGCTTCCCGGGCGAGGATGGTCTGCGCCAGGTCCGCTCGGTTTTGCCAGACCGCGGCCATCAACGCCGTGTGGCCCATCTTGGTCTGCAGATCGACATTGGCCCCCCTGGCCAGCAAGGCATGCACCACGCTGTCGTATTGCTTGTCGACCGCGAGGAAGAGCGCGCTCGCGCCGTTGTGCATCACCACATCGACATCGGCATGGGCGTCCAGCAACTCTTGCACCACGGCCAGGAACTTGGCTTCCAGCATATGCCACCCGTCCCCAGCCGCTGAAGCGGTGGCATCGAACCCGTTGAGCGCTTTATCCAATGCCTGCGCGGGACCCAGATAAACCGCAGCCAGCAATGCGTTCGAGCCCAGATGGCTCTTGGCATCGACCTGTGCTCCGTGCTGTATCAAGGCGCTCACCACGTGCTGGCGTCCCAGCCCAGCCGCATACTCCAGCGGGCCGATAGCGTGCACCCCCAGTCCCAAATTGGGGTTGGCATTGGCTTCGAGCAGGGCCTGTACCACGCCCACGGGGGCATGTTGCACGGCATGCACCAGCGGACTCATTGCATCGCTGTCGAGCGCATCCAGATCCATTCCGGTGGCGGCAAACGCCTTCACCAGCGCGATTTGTTGATTGCCATCCACGCTTTCCTCGTAGATTGCGTCCACCAACAACTCCAAATTGGGGCTGGCATGGGCTTCGAGCAGGGCCCGTACCACGGCCACGGGGGCATGTTGCGCGGCATGCTGCAGCGGGCTCACTCCCTTGCTGTCGAGAGCATCCAAATCCATTCCGGTGGCAGCAAACGCCTTCACCAGCGCGATTTGTTGATCGGTATCCACGCCTTCCTTGCATATCGCGTCCAGCAACAGTTTCAAATACAGCTGCTGCTGGTCGCCAGGAACCAGCACGCCCTTGGCGCGCAACTCCACGACTTGCGCTGAATTGCCCTGCCGCGCCGCATGCAGCAACTGTGCACTGGCAATCTTCTCGACCATTGCGCCGCCGCGCGACAGCGCCATGTCCGCGACGCTGAGCTGGTGCCGGTTCTGATGAAAGGGGTTTGCGCCGGCCTCCAGCAACAGCTCCACGCTCTGCAGGTCGTTCTTTTCAACGGCAAACATCAACGCGGTAGATTCGTCATTGTCAGTGAGATCGATCTGCGGCGTTCGTTCCAGCAAGCATTGCAGCAGCTTGGGGCTACCGCTAGACGCGGCGCTCATCAACGGGGTAATGCCCAAGTCGTCCGCGATCTCGATATTGACGTTGGCCTCCAGCAATATCTGCAATATTTCCACCATGCACTCGTGGTCCGCCCGTTCCGGTTGAAACACGGCATGCAACGGGACCTCCTTTGACTCCCCACCCTGCCCATCGACGTTGGCCCCTGCGGCAATCAAGCACCGCACGAGGTCCGGACATTTGCGCCAGATGGCGGCCTGCAGCGCGCCGGGGCTGCCTTCCAGCAGCGGATTGGGATCGGCTTTTGCGTCCAGCAAAGCCCGCACCACGTCCACTGGCGCAATGAGGATGGCACTGATAAGTGGGTTCATCTTCCGCACGGATACATCCAGATTCATTCCCGTTGCGCAGCAGGCCTTCACCATTTGCAGTTGCTGGGCGGAGTACGAGTCTCCATTGATGATTGCCCCAAGCAGCGTTTCCAGATACAGAGACTGTTGCGCGTCCGGCAGCTTGGGCTCTGCCATGGTCCGCAGTACCGTTACCACGTCCGGCCGTCCGTGCGCGACCGCGTAGTTCATCAGGTGGTGCAATGCCGGCGCGGGTAATTTCTGCGCGTCCCGCATCTCCGGACTCATGACATCGAACAGTTTCAGCATCACTTCGTGGGAGTGCTTAAGTAACGCCACGGTAAAAGCCGTCTGTTGATGCTTGCTCCTGTGGCTCAGGTCGGCACCGGCGTTCAGCAGCATTTCCGTGCCCTGCACCCAGTTTTCCTGTGCGGCATGCATCAGTGCCGTATTGCCGTGGTCGTCGGCAAGTTCGGTGTCCGGATTTCTTGCCAGCAGGGCCTGCAGCAGGTGCGGGCTGCCGCGTTTCACCGCGAGCATCAGCATGGTGCACTTCCCATGCCAGACATTGACATCCATGTTTTCAGCGGCATCGACCAAGGCCTGCGCGATGGCCACGGGTGCGTTGGTCAGCGCGAGCGCCAGCGGGCTTGAGCCGGACTTATCCGCGGCGCTCACGTCCATTCCCGTAGCGCCAAAGGCTTTCATGACCCGCACCTTGTGGAGATCGCTGGTGTTCTTGGCCGTGATCGCGTCCATCAAATGGTGCCAATAGTCTGCGAGGTCCTTGGCCCCAATGTCTATCTGCCTGGCCCGGCATTCCAGAACCTTGTGCAGGTTTCCCTCCAGTGCGGCTTTCAGCATCTGCAGGCAGGTCGTCGGTTTGGCGATGATGTGGGTTTTCTTTGGCGGGTTTTTCTTTGGCATGGCGAACTGAGTGCCGTGATCCGGGCAGATGCCTGATCACAACATAATAGTTAAAATATAATTTTATACTTTAACGATAGTTTTTTGCAATCTATTGCCGGTGACGCATCCAGCAACTTTGTCGTGTCCGAAAGGCCGCAAGGCCTTGGCCGCCCAGACTCAGCGGCTGTGCCCGCCAAAGCGCTCGCGATACACCACTGGCGTGATGTCCATATGCCGCACGAACAGATGGCGCAGCGCCTGCTTCGAGCGCAGGCCCACGCGCGCGGCGACGGTCTTGAGCGGCAGGTGGCGAGGCGCCTGCAGCAGCTGCCTTGCGCCTTCGAGGCGCGCCGGTCTCGACAAAGGCAGATGGCGTGTGCCCGGTTTCCTGCTGGAACACGCGGCGCAGATGGCGCTCGCTCATCCATGCCTGCGCGGCCAGCACTTCCAGGTCCAACGGCTCGGCAAGATTTGCCAGCACGTAGTCCTGCACCGCCTTGACGACGCCGGTCTGCACGGCCTGGCTGGAAAACTGCACGCTGAACTGCGACTGCCCGCCCGGACGCTTGAGGTACATCACCAGATCGCGCGCCACATCGAGCGCCAGATCGATGCAGGCCGTGACGCCGGCCGAGGTCCAGAGGTGGCCGTCGCGCACAACGATCGCGTCGGCATCGACATCGACTGCGGGATAGCGCTGCTGCTGCAGCGCGGCAACGCTCCAGTGGGTGGCAGCGCGGCGGCCTTCGAGCAGGCCGGCAGCGGCCAAGAAGAAGCTGCCCGAACACAGGACAATGACGCGCGGCACGCGCGCAGCCACGCGCGCCGTCCAGGCCAGGAGTTCGCTCCGGGCATCGACGGTCTCGGTAATCTGGCGCGAGCCCGCGAGCTCGCGAGCCCGCGAGCCGGATGGCAGGTTTGCCGCGCACTTGATCAATATCGATGATCTGATCACCCACCATCTGAAACTGGAAGACATCAACAAGGGCTTTGACTTGATGAAAGCCGGCGAATCCATTCGCTACGTGGTGGTCTACTAAGACGCTTGCCGCCCGTGCTGGCACACTGCACGGGCCTTATTTTTCTGGAGAGAACCCGCATGTCCGACACCCTCGAATTGCTCAGCGCCCATGCCGCCTTTGGCGGTGCCCAGCGTTTTTACCGCCACGCCTCCAACGAGATCGGCCTGCCGATGAAGTTCTCGGTCTACCTGCCCCCCAAGGCCGTGGCTGGCGAGAAGGTGCCGGCCCTGGTCTATCTGGCGGGCCTCACCTGCACCGAGGAAACCTTCATGACCAAGGCCGGTGCCCAGCGCCTGGCGGCCGAGCTGGGCCTGGCGCTGATCGCGCCCGACACCAGCCCGCGCGGCGCCAACCTGCCGGGCGAAGCCCAGAGCTGGGACTTCGGCGTGGGCGCGGGCTTTTACCTCGACGCCACGACCCGGCCCTGGGGCCTGCACTGGCGCATGGAAAGCTATCTGGTCGAGGAATTGCTGCCGCTGCTGGGCCGCAAGCTGCCCATAGACCCGCAGCGCGTGGGCATCTTCGGCCACTCGATGGGCGGCCATGGCGCGCTGACGCTGGCCTTGCGCCACCCGGGCCGATTCAAGAGTGTTTCGGCGTTCGCGCCGATTGCCAACCCCACGCAATGCGCCTGGGGCCGCAAGGCCTTCACCGGCTATCTGGGCGAAGACGAGTCAAGCTGGGCCGCGCATGACGCCAGCTTGCTGATGGCCGCGCAGAAGTCCGCGCCCTACCCTGCGGGCATTCTGGTCGACCAGGGGCTGGCCGACAAGTTCCTGATGGAAAAGCAGCTGTTGCCCGAAGCTTTTGAAGCCGCCTGCGCCCAGGCCGGCCAGCCGCTGACGCTGCGCCGCCAGCCAGGCTATGACCACGGCTACTACTTCATACAGAGCTTCATTGACGACCATTTGCGCCACCACGCGCAGCAGTTGACGGGTTGAACGCCGGCCCGGCAGCGGGCTGTCAATTCGCACCAAAACAGTGCGGGATTGATGCATCACCTACAGTGGAGCGTTAGTCTTCAGCAAGGTACACCATGTCGCGCAAACCGCAGATCATTCTTTCGTCCCTCGATCTCGATCGCATCGAAGCCTTGCTGGCGGCCATTCCCGCGTCCGTGTTTCCGGGCAAGGCCGATCTGGAAGCCGAACTCGACCGTGCCGACGTGGTCGAGCCGGCGCAGATGCCGCCCAACGTGGTGACCATGAACTCGACCGTGCAGTTCGAGATTCTCGAAACGCGCCAGGACTTTCGCCTGACCCTGGTCTATCCGCGCGACATCGACGGCAGCGCCGACCGCGTGTCGATCTTCGCCCCCGTGGGCAGCGCGCTGCTGGGGCTGTCCGTGGGCGACGAACTCGCCTGGCCCGGCCCCGGCGGCAAGACCATGACGGTGCGCGTGACCGGCATCATCTATCAGCCTGAAAGCGCGGGCGAACTGCACCGCTGAAGCTGCGCCAAGGCAAAAACGCATACGGGGACTTCGTCCCCCAGCGTTCGGCACACTGCGTGTGCCTAGCGTGCGATGCAGATCAAGTCCAGGCCGTGATCCACGTCATCAGCATGCCCGTGCCCACCAGGCTGGCCTGCCAGCGCAGCGCGTCCTGCCAGCTGGGCATGTGGCGCTCGACGCGTTGATACAGCAGCTGGCCCGTGGCCAGCGAAAGCGCGAACGCAGCACACAGGCCCAGCAGATTGATGGCCAGCGAATCGGGCCAGAACCAGGTCACCACCGCATTGACCAGCAGGCACACGGGAAAGTGCACCAGGAACACCGAGTACGACATCTGGCCCAGCTGCTGCAGCCGCGTCGGGCCCGCCACGCTGTGGAGTCGGGGACTGCGCATCACCGCCACCAGGGCAAGCGCCGTGGCGCCGGCCAGCGCGATGCGCGTGCGCCATTCGAGCCACAGTGCAATGCCCAGCAGCAGCGCCATCAGCGCGCTCCAGGCCCAGGGACGCGCCGCGCGCACCGCCCACAAAGCCATCATGCCCAGGCCGTAGGCGCCAAAGAAGTAGACCGCCCAGTTGTCGAAGTCGGCGTCGCGATTGAAGCCCCAGAGCGATGCGGCGGCCAGCACCACCACCACGGCCTGGCCGGGCGTGGGCCACGCGCTTGCAGCGGAACCTGGCTCGATCTTCAACCAGCGGCCCATGGCAAACAGCAGCGCCGTCAGCGCAAACAGCTGGAAGTCAATGGACACATACCAGACGCCGGCCGACAGCGACTCCTCGCCAACAATGCCCTGCAGCAGCAGCGCGTGCGCAAGCAGCTGGAACAGGCTGGGGGCGGCCGACATCGAGGCGTGGTCGAACCACGGCCTTATCAAGGTGGAGACCAGCACCGCGAGCACCAGGGCCACGGCCAGCGGCACGACCAGGCGCACGAAGCGCCGCGCGATCTGCGGCAGCACTTCGCTGTGGCGTGCCAGGCCCGCGGGCGCGAGGCTGGCCGCGGCCAGATAACCGGCCAGCACCAGAAACAGTTGCACGGCCATGCGCGCGTCCTGATCGAGCCATTCGATCAACGCGGGCAGCAAGGGCTCGACCACATCGGCCATGGGGCCGTAGAACGCCAGGTGGTGCCAGACAATGGCGGCGCAGGCCAGGCCCTTGGTACAGTCAATGACCGCATTGCGCGAGGCAGATGACGAGGAAGACATAAAAATGGATTGCGAGAAGGTGCCAACCTACAACGCGGGCCGCGCCTGCGTGGCTGAATGGACGAAGAGTGGCGGACACAAGCCTTGAGACTTCGTTGCTGGAAAGTGTCTGTCATTCCAGGGCCCACGACATGCACTCGACATTTTGCGCCTTTCGGGCCTTCGCTGCCGAAGAGCGCGCAGCACACGCATTCAATGACCCTACTTAGATATTTCGAAGTTCCAGTAGGTACTGAAAAGCCAGTCAACAAAGGGACAATGCCTTCATGACGCAAAGCACTCCTCTTCCTGAACTCAACCGTCAATTCATTTCACATTTTGGCGAGATGGGCAGTCGCTGGGGCATCAACCGCACGGTGGGCCAGATCTACGCGCTGCTGTTTCTTTCGCCCGTGGCGCTCAATGCCGACCAGATTGCCGAAGCCCTGGCCTTCTCGCGCTCGAACGTGAGCATGGGCCTCAAGGAATTGCAGTCCTGGCGGCTGGTGCATCTGCGTCACCATCCGGGCGACAGGCGCGAATACTTCGATGCGCCGCAGGATGTCTGGGAAATTTTCCGCCTGCTGGCGGAAGAGCGCCGCCGCCGCGAGATCGAGCCCACGCAGTCGATGCTGCGCGCCGCGCTGCTGGAAGAGCCGGCCAGCGACGACGAGCACTATGCGCAGGAGCGCATGCGCGACATGCACGAGCTCATAGACCGGCTGATGACCTGGTTCGATGAAATCCAGCGGCTGTCGCCCGACACCGCCAAGCAACTGATGGGCATGGGCGCGGCCGTGACGCGGGTGCTGGAATTCAAGGATCGATTGACCGGCAAGGGCAGCGCCCAGCGCGCCGCCCAGGACCGCCTGCCCCCCGGCGCGCCCTGAGCCGCGCCTAGCCCAGCGCCAGGCGGGCGCGCGCGGCCTGGTATTCGCTGCGCAGCTGCGCCACGCGTTCGGCCACGCTGGTCACGGCATTGATCGTGCCAATGCCCTGGCCACAGCCCCAGATGTCCTTCCAGGCCTTGGTCGATGCGCCGCCGAAGTTCATCTTGCTCGGGTCCGATTCGGGCAGGTTTTCCGGGTCCAGGCCGGCCGCGCGAATCGACGGCGCGAGGTAGTTGCCGTGCACGCCCGTGAACAGGTTGCTGTAGACGATGTCATCCGAATTGCCTTCGACAATGGCCTGCTTGTAGGCGTCGCTGGCACGCGCTTCATGGGTGGCGATGAAAGCCGAGCCGATATAGCCGAAGTCCGCGCCCATGGCCTGGGCCGCAAGCACCGCCCCGCCCGAGGCAATCGCCCCCGAAAGCGCCAGCGGGCCGTCAAACCACTGGCGGATTTCCTGGACCAGCGCAAACGGGCTCTTGCCGCCCGCATGGCCGCCCGCACCTGCGGCCACGGCCACCAGGCCGTCGGCGCCCTTTTCAATTGCCTTGTGCGCAAACTTGTTGTTGATGATGTCGTGCAGCACCACGCCGCCCCAGCCATGCACCGCCTGGTTGACGTCCTCGCGCGCGCCCAGCGAAGTGATCACGATGGGCACCTTGAAGCGCGCGCAGACTTCCATGTCGTGATCGAGCCGGTCGTTGCTCTTGTGCACGATCTGGTTGATGGCAAAGGGCGCGGCCGGATGATCGGGATTGGCGCGGTTGTAGGCGTCCAGCGTTTCCGTGATCTCGGCCAGCCAGTCCTCGAGCTGGGCCGCCGGCCTGGCATTGAGCGCGGGCATGGAGCCGACGACGCCGGCCTTGCACTGCTCTATCACCATCTGCGGATTGCTGATGATGAACAGCGGCGAGGCGATCATCGGCAGGGACAGGCCTTGCAGTGCCTTGGGAAGTTGCGACATGTAGTCTCCTATTGCTATGGAAAAACACCTAAGCCCATTGCATCGGTAATCTGCCATGCAACTGGCGTGGCCTAGGTGGGGGACACCGAGCAAGGGCCGCCCCGCAGCGATGGTGTCGTCCCCCTCCACTGAAGGCTAGAGGGGGAAGCCATGTAAGCGGCTCAGGGGGTGGCGTCCTTTTAGAAGTCGTCGATGGCCAGCGCCATCACGCTGTCCGCGCCCTGCACCACGCTGTCGCGCAGCGCCGTGACCTTGACCAGCACATGCTCGGCATAGAACTGGGCGGTGACGATCTTCGCGCGCAGGAAGCGCTTGTGCTGTCCCGTGGGCAACAGTTGCTCGGCGACCCACAACGCACGGCCCAGCTGCCAGCCGGCCATCAGGTTGCCGGCCAGCATCAGATAGGGCACGCTGCCCGCGTACACGGCGTTTGGCTGCTGCTTGGCATTGGCCAGCATGTAGTCGACGACTTCGAGAAACGCCTGGCGCGCGGCCTTCAACTGGCGCGCCACCGACTGCGCCGCAGGCGTGCCGCAGGACTGCAGTTGCTGCTCGGTTTCCTCGATCTGCGCGGCAAAGGCGCGCGCCGTCTGGCCGCCGTCGCGCAGCGTCTTGCGGCCCACGAAGTCGTTGGCCTGAATTGCGGTCGTGCCTTCGTAGATGGTCAGGATCTTCGCGTCGCGGTAATGCTGGGCGGCGCCGGTTTCCTCGATGAAGCCCATGCCGCCATGCACCTGCACGCCCAGGCCCGTGACTTCCTGGGCCATCTCCGTGCTGTAGCCCTTGACCAGCGGCACCATGAATTCATAGAGCGCCGCGTGGTGGGCACGCTGTGCGGCGTCGGGATGATGGTGGGCCAGGTCGTAGGACGCCGCGGCGGTGCTGGCCATTGCGCGGCAGCCTTCGGTCGTGGCGCGCATCACCATCAGCATGCGGCGCACATCGGGGTGGTGGATGATGGTCGCGCTGGCCTTGACGCTGCCGTCGACGGGACGGCTTTGCACCCGTTCCTTGGCAAACGCCGCGGCCTGCTGGTAGGCGCGGTCGGCAATTGCAATGCCCTGCACGCCCACGGCGTAGCGCGCGGCATTCATCATGATGAACATGTACTCGAGGCCGCGGTTTTCCTCGCCCACGAGGTAGCCCACGGCACCCGCGCCCGCGCTATCGGCAACGCTGCCCTGAATGCCGTCGCCAAACTGCAGCACGGCCGTGGGCGAGGCCTTGATGCCCATCTTGTGTTCGATGGACACGCATTGCACATCGTTGCGCGCGCCCAGCGAGCCGTCCGGCTGGACCAGGAACTTGGGCACCACAAACAGGCTGATGCCCTTGACGCCTTCGGGTGCGCCCTGCACGCGCGCCAGCACCAGATGGACGATGTTCTCGGCCATGTCGTGCTCACCGTAGGTGATGAAGATCTTGGTGCCGAACACCTTGTAGCTGCCGCCTGCCTGGGGCTCGGCGCGGGTGCGCACCAGCGCCAGGTCGGAGCCGGCCTGGGGCTCGGTCAGGTTCATGGTGCCGGTCCATTCACCGGTCACGAGCTTTTCAAGATAGTTGGCCTTGAGCTCATCGCTGCCGGCCGTGAGCAGGGCTTCGATGGCGCCGTCGGTCAGCAGCGGGCACAGCGCAAAGCTCAGGTTGGCGGCGTTGAGCATCTCCACGCAGGCCGCGCCAATCGTCTTGGGCAGGCCCTGGCCGCCGAAGTCCTGCGGGTGCTGCAGGCCCTGCCAGCCGCCTTCGGCATACTGGCGAAACGCCTGCTTGAAGCCTTCACTGGTCGTGACCTTGCCGTCTTTCCAGCTGGACGGCGCAATATCACCCGGGCGGTTCAGCGGCGCCACCACGCCTTGCGCGAATTTCGCGCATTCCTCGAGCACCGCCTGGGCGGTTTCGAGTCCGGCTTCTTCAAAGCCCGGGAGTTGCGCCACCTGGTCGAGTCCCGCCAGGTGCTCCATGTTGAACAACATGTCTTGAAGCGGTGCTGAGTAGCTCATGGAATTTCCTTTTGCGGGTCGGATCAGCGGTTGCTTACTGGCTGATGCGTCCCGAGGCACTGACAATGGACAAATCGACAAAGCGTGAGCCGAACTGCGACTCGGGCTTGAATGTCACCCAGTAACCGCCGAGGTCATGGGCAGTGAAATTGCGCAGGGCCGCAGTGACTTTTTCGCGGCTCGGAGATTGGGCGCGGCGCAGCGCCTCGGAGACCACCTTGGCGTTGACATAGCCCTCCATCATGGCGTAGCTCACGGGAATGTCGGCCGCCTTGGGATAGGCACTCACCACGTCGCGGAACTCCTTGTTCAGGCGCATGGAAACGCGGTAGGGGCTGGGCACCACCTGGGCGATCGACAGCCCGCTCATCAGCTCCGGCGGCAGGCGCGTCGTCAGCTGTTCAATGTCCGAATCGGAATTCGCGTAGATCTGCGCCGTTCCCGACTCCATGCGGTAGGCTTCGACAAAGGCCGCGGTTGCCGGGCTCGAGGCCACCAGCAAAATGGCCTGCGGCCCGGGCTTGATATTCTGCAGTTGCTCTACCGCCTGGGTCGCGGTGCTGCGCCCGCTCTTGAGCGTCACCTGGGCCACCAGCTTGGCATTGGCCGGTGTCACGGCCTGTTGCACCAGTTGGGTCACGGCTTCGAGATCGGCACGCTCCTCGACCACCAGCGCCAGGCGGGTGATGCCGACAATGGCCAGATGGCTGGCAATCTTGGCCATTTCATCGTGCAGGCCGGCGCGGGTGCTGAAGATCGCCGGCGCGCGCGCGACCTTGGTGTCATTGCCTTGGTAGCCCACCAGGCTGATGCGCTCCTTGTCAAGCACACCGCTGCCCAGCAGGCCGGCAAGATTGCCGTTGCCCATGTAGCCGGCAAGAACGACGGGATTTGACTTGGCAAGCAGTTCACGCGTGCGTGTCACCGTCTCTTCGGGATGACCGCCGTCGTCAATGACCACCAGTTGCACGGGCTGGCCCTGGATTCCACCGGCCTTGTTGACCTGGTCGAAATGCAGCCGCATGCCTTGCGCATAGGCCCGGCCCTGGGGGCCGCCCTTGCCGGACAAGGGTGCAACCTGCCCCACCACCCACTGGGCATGCGCGCCCACACAGGCCAGCGCACAGGCCAGCGCAACTGCAGCCCGGGACCAGGGTGCCATGATCGATTCCATGCGGTCGTCTCCCTCTCAAGCGCGCGGGGCGCGCCGCCGTATTTTTATAGGAGCGGGCCCGCCGGCCAAGCGACGGGGCCCGAGAGACAGGCCCAGAGGGGCAGGTCCCTCTTTGCGAAGCGGAGCTTACAGCGCCTTGACCAGCTCGGGCACGGCCGTGAACAGATCGGCTTCCAGGCCGTAGTCGGCCACGCTGAAGATCGGCGCTTCCGGGTCCTTGTTGATTGCCACGATCACCTTGGAGTCCTTCATGCCGGCCA
>Ga0308157_10007721_pt1 | contig 12436 bp, 12 predicted proteins | sample PhyBR1_FD_201035 | JGI IMG/M metagenome (GOLD analysis project Ga0308157, IMG submission 201035) | Phyllosphere microbial communities from UC Gill Tract Community Farm, Albany, California, United States - DLSLB.R1 | ecosystem: Host-associated > Plants > Phyllosphere > Unclassified | place: USA...
AATGCGGTCATCTGACCATGGCTGAGATTCTCCGTCGAGTCGAGCCTCAAAGGCCCGATGCCTTCGCGAGGCGAATGACCAATAGAGCTCGTACACATCCTGCCGAGGAGTGGGTGGGCGTCGACGCACTACCGTTTGAATATGCCGCCTCATTGTTGCCGCAGAAAAACGCCTGTGCCGTGCAAATTGAAGTATCTTGGGTCGGCAGCGAGAGCCTTGGCGGCGATTCGCTCCCCTATAGTGTCGATGAACATATTGGTGCCAGCCCAGTGATCAAACATGATAGCGCCGCCCACTTGGGTTCGATCGGCGATGACCTCAATAATGGCACGCGCGGACGTGTAATTGTCAGTATCGACGAACGACAAGACCAAGTTTTCGTCCTTGAGCCTTGACACTGTCTCGACGACGTCGCCTGCAATGACTTCGACATTTCGTCCGTTGAACGCCGCCCTGACAGTCCCCTCATCAGTGAAGACACAGTCGGGATGGTTGTACATGTCGAGTGGGCTCCGTCGCGGCGGAAAGCCCCCAAACGTGTCGAAGCCGAATACTTTCCACGACGCACCGATCTCTTCGATGAATCTTGAGATTAGCATGGTGGTTCCACCTTTGAACATACCGAACTCTGCGACCACACCCTTCAGTCCTCTGTGGTGCGCGTTCTTTAAGCATTGAAAGATGTGCACTAGACAATGCGGATACCCGTTCGCCAATGAAGGAATATACGAATTCTGACGGGCTCGCTCGTATGCCTCGTCCGCGAACTCAAAGTGCGCGTATCCACCCACAAGCAGCCTAGTCCTCGGAGAGACCAATGCCGCTATAGTTTCCAGTAGAGGTTCTTTTCCAGCGTCTTGGGCGATCACGATCACGTCGGGTGCGGCGAACTGAAGCTCTTCCAAGGACCTGACGACGCCCCTGGACTGCGGAGCGAAGAATCCCTCGAGTGCCGCTGCGCCCGTCTGAAATATTGGCATGGCGGCCAGCTCAAACGCGGCTTCAGACCATCCCACAATCGCCACCCGAACTCCCGGACCGCCACTTATGATCGCGTCGTTGAGCTTTTGTTTGAGCCTGGAAAGATCTGCCGGTAGCATCATGCAAAGTCGCCTTTTGTTGGTTTCGAGGAGCGGTGCTAGAACCACTGACGTTCAAGAAGAGCGAAGTGGTGATGGCTGGCAAGTGCTAGATCATTCGCTCACGCTCTGGATCGAAACGACGTCCTGAAAGCGAGAAATTGATGGGATCCGCGAGAACTCTGTTTGGATTAGCCGATACCTTGGCCTTCAACCACGCGACAAGGTCAGGTGCCTTTTCCGCCTCAAACCGATAGTAGTCGCGCGGATTCCGCTCGTATTCCAATTCGGTGACGACCTGCTGGGGAAGAGGCTCAGCCAACGAGCCGAAATAGACGTAATTTGTCGAGAACAGTACGCGATTGATGCGGGTGTCGTGGTTCGTGTTGGGCTCCGATTGGCTGCCATCCACCAAGCTGTGCACCGAGTCTTCTTGTTGCCAGGGAGACTGGACAGATGCTCGGTGGTAGATGTTGTCACCGACTTGCTTCATTGGGGTACCATTCCGTATCGGCTTTCGTGATGCATACTCTGGATTGACCCAGTAATCGTCGAACGTGGTTTCGTCGGTGACCTCCATCGCATAAATGCAACGCATCGCGGGGCTGAGTCTTGTTCCTGTCATCCCAACGATCCAATCGCCGATCCGCGCATGTTCACGGATTCGTGGTTTGCAGCAGGCAAGACTGCACATACCACCAAACGGGTTTGGAGCAAACCCTAGGTCATAGCTCACGGCATACATGTAGATGCTAGTCATGGTCATTCAGCAGTTGTTGCGAGGGGGGGCATTTGGCGGCTGTCGAGGGGTACCGTCCGGGTTTTGGAAGGGGACGGGCTTGCCGTCGATGGCGTCCATGACACTGCCCGAGTTCCAAGCGACCAGCGCGTCACCATACTTCTTGAACGGCTCCGGTAGGTCGTTCTCGGTGCCGCCGCGCTCGTACACGCCCACAACCCGCTTGCCAAGCTCGTGCGCCTTGTTGATCTCCCAATCGACCCATGGGCGGGTGTGGGTCTCACGGCCGATCAAGACCACAACAGTCGTGGCCCAGGACATCTTCATTCTAAGCAACCGCGCGATCACTTTTTCGCTGATCCGACCCGCATCTAAGCGCCGTTGGTTTGCAGGCTTTGCGCGGATCGAACTGTTGCGGACGTCGTAACCTGCTCGGCTCAGCATGTCGGTTAGCCCCGAGACTTTCCGGTCATCCGCGTGATGGTGACTGATGAAAACATGACGACGCTTCGTCATCGCGCCGACCCGCTAAAAAATTTGAATTCGGTTGTCATTTCGTTTTCGATAAATTCGATTTCCACCGTTCAGTGCGCCGTAAGCGAGCTGATCGACAGTCTCTAGCGCATCACTCTAGGTATAAGCACTGATAAGCTAACATTAACACATATAAAGTTAAGATGAGATACATATTTGGTTGATAAAGGCGGATGACGAAGGATTCTCCACGTCACGGCCTATTACGGGGCGCTGTGGCGTTATCAGCAGGACGCTAGGCGCGTAGAACGCAACTTGTCGAAACACTGTTAGGCAAATTTGATTTGACGACTGAACTTTCACCTGACCAGAAGGCGGCTCACCAATTGCTTTCTGAATTGAGGACCCGCGTTGCTGTGCAGCCGTTGCCATATCAGTATGGAATCGAGGCTCGCGCGCTAGAAAGTCTTTGGGAGTTGTTCGGGATCAGCCGCACAGCGATGAAGGATCATCCTGGTTGCGAGCAGTTTGCTCGTATTACAACCAGGATGCTCAACGTGGACGTTCGGCCGGTGACCGCGAAGTGGCACCGTGCTCACCAAGCGGGTGTGCTGGACTCGCGAGACGGAGCAAATGAATTTCGCGCTGAACTGAGTCAACTGCAGAAAAAGCTTGTCAAGTTTGCAGGCGACCTTCAGATGATGGCCTATGGGAGTCACCAACCAGACGACGAACCTGCGCCGGTCATGACCACGTGCGAGATAGAGGAATGCTTTCGACCCGTGCGCTATGGCTTAATTTCTACGGACGGATTGCGGATCGACAAAGCCGGACTCATCAATGCGGCAGAGAGGCAAGAGGTTGTTGCTCGCCGTCGGCACCATGGGATTCAGACAGACGATCAGGAGGATGCCGTCGGCCTTGCTCTCTCGGGTGGAGGTATTCGATCAGCAACGTTTTGCTTGGGTGTAGTCCAAGTGCTCACGGAGCGTGATTTACTCAAGGATGTTGACTTCTTGTCGACTGTCTCCGGCGGGGGGTACACCGGTAGTGTCATCACGTCTCGGGTTGGTGGCGGAGAGGCTTTAAGGTCGATGGGGCAGCCATACGGCCCGGACACCGACGCGATGCGGCACGTGCGCCAGAACGCAAAGTATCTGGCGGCCAAGAACTTCTGGGGGCAGTGGGAGATGGCTGCCGGGACCATGGCCGGGTTGCTTCTGAACCTCACAGGCCCGCTTGCGACGCTGTGCGCGGTCGCGCTGTTGATCTTGCAAGTACCAGCGGCGGAAAACTGGCTGGTCCTAGGAGCCAAGGCCTTTGGGATTGCGGCAGTGTGCTGCCTGTTTGCCTATGCAATCGCATTGAGATGCGAGCCCCTGGCGCGATGCTTCAAGACTTGCTTTTCTTGGAGCCTAGGGGTTTCATTGCTAGGGTTTGCGATCTATGCGCTGAGCCTCGCCGTCAGAGGGGTCGGCGGTATCGCTTGGTCATCGAGCATTGCCGTCGGCGCACTCCTGGCGGTGGTGGTACTGCCTGGAGTGGTGATAACACTTATGAGGCTGCCCTCCGTTTCAACGGCCCGCAGGGTGACATCGAAGGTGCTGCTGCTGTCCGCAGGCTGTCTGGTGCCACTTGTAGCTCTCATGCTCCTTCAAGTATTGCTTCATCTCGCAAATCAACCATTGGATACCCAAGCATCGTGGACTAATCCCCTTCGCTACATCGACGGTCAAAGTTTGTTGGTAGGCGTCTGTGTGTTGCTAGCCGCCGTAGCGTTTTTTTTCGTCGACGTAAATCTCACGGGCGTCCACAGGCTTTACAGGGATAAGCTGGCGAACACCTTTGTAAAGTTGCCCAAAGGCAGCTCTCAGTTACTGCTCAAAGATATCAACGCGACTGATTGCGCGCCCTATCACTTGCTAAATGCAACAGTCAACCTTTCTTCAGGTGAAAACAATACCTTGAAGGATAGGGGAGGTGATTTCTTTTTTATGTCCAAGCACTGGATGGGATCTCCAGCCACGGGATATTTCGAAACCTCCAAGTGGAAAGCTGGTAACAGCTCTATGGATCTCGCAACTGCCATGGCCACATCAGGAGCGGCGGCGTCCCCGCAAATGGGCTTACTCTCGAAACGGAGCCTGGCGCTGCTGCTGTCGCTGATGAACGTTCGTCTTAATTACTGGATCAAGAGTCCGGCAGTAGGCTGTGCGACCAAGCCTGGCTTTTTCTGCCTCTTGCGAGAGATGCTCGGAATCGGTATGTCGCACAGAAGTAAGTGGTTGAATCTTTCCGACGGTGGGCACATCGAAAACACGGGCGTGTACGAGCTTCTGCGGCGCAGGTGCAAGTTCATCATCTGTGTCGACGGCGAGGCAGACCCGAAATTCATGTTCGAAGGCCAGATGACGCTGGTTCGGCATGCCCAGGTCGACTTTGGCGTCAGACTCGAGCCAAGACTCGATGAGATTCGCTTCAACCCTGACTCAGGTGTCAGCAGATCGCACATTCACCTATTGCGCGTCCACTATCCAGCGGGCGCGGATGGCAAGACGGAGGTTGGTCTAATGCTCTATCTAAAGCTCTCGGTGACCGGAGATGAAGCGGAGTTGCTGAAAAGGTATCGGATGCTATACCCCGAGTTTCCCCACCAATCGACGGTCAATCAGTTCTATGGGGAAGAGCAGTTCGAGGCCTATCGTCAACTGGGCGTTCACGTTGCAGAGGGCGCGTTCTCACCGGCTTTGCTAACCTCGGGCGAAACCCCGACATCTGTGAGCGAGTGGTTCCGCGATCTCGCAAAGAACATGCTGGAACCTTCACATCCGAGAGCTTAGAAGATCGCGGAGCAAAGCAAGGCTGAGCAAGATGCCACAGCCGCTTCCAACCGAATTCCATATTGCTGCCGATGTTAGCTTGGGTCGGACAGCAAAAACTCGCGAGCATCGGCCAAGAAGCCGCTCACGCTGCAATGCCGAAATACATTCTGCTTCGCTGCAGGCCTTCAAGCTGCGATAGAAGTTTTGAAAAACTTTGACCGCCTGCTACAGACCCAGAGCTGCCCTCCAGGAATGGACAGAGTAAAAAGACGCAGCAATGATGCTATCGCTCAAAAGCGCCCATGCGCATCGCCGCAAAAGAAAATCCCGGCGCTCAACCCTTCTCCTCGGGCGCAAGCCAAGGCCCGCCCCATCGGTCCGGGTCGTCGCCATGCCTGGCCTGGTGCTCGATGTCGAGCGTGCTCGGGTAGTGGCGCAGGATCACCGGGATCTGGCGCCGAAGCTCTTCGGGCAGGCCGTCGTGGCGCCTAGCTTCGCGCAGGAACTCGCCCGCCCAGCGCAGCGCCCGGGCTCGCTCATCGGGTCTGGTCATACGGGTGCCTTTCTTGTCATGGGTTGACCGGTTCGCGTCTTCATCAGATTTTTCCATCAACACTTGCAGCGCTGCTGCAGGCCCGGCTCAGACCTCCACCAGCAGCGCAGGATCGAAGGCCGGGTTCTCGAACTCGCCCGGGCGCAGGCGGCTGAGCGGATAGCCGCGCGGATTGCACAGCACCCGCACCGCATGCCCGCGCGCCTGGTCCCACAGCCGGTAGTCGAACGAAGCATGCGCATGCCCGTGGATCCACAGGCTGGCGCCCAGCAGCGTCTCGTGCGGCAGGTTCGAAGCATAGATCGCCGAGAGCAGGTCCTCCTTGTATTGGGGCGCCACCGAGCGGCTCGAAGGCAGGTGGTGCGTGACCACCACGGTCTTGCCTGGCTCAGCTTTACTTTTACCCTCACCCGATGCGAGCTCGCCCTGCAACCACGCTAGGCTCTCCCGGTGGCGGCGCAGCGTGTGCGCCGGGCTGAGCTTCCAGGGACTACCCTGCGGGCGCGCCATGGGCGTTTGCACCGCCAGGGCCCGTGCCTTGATGAGCCGAAAGTCGTTCATCACGCGCCCCGCTTCGCGCATCGCCTCGGCTCTTTTGTCCTGACCAAAGAGCGCAAAGTCCGTCCACAGCGTCGCGCCCACAAAGCGCACGCCCTCGATCGTGACGGCCTCGTTCTCCAGGAAATGCACGCCGTGCTGCTTGGCTTCCTCGCGCAGCGCGCCCGGCAGCTTGTCCCAGTCGCCCCGGTAGAACTCGTGGTTGCCCGCGACAAAGACGACGGGCTTGCCAGGAAAATTCTGGCGCGCCCAGGAAATAGCCTTGGTGCCCGGCGAGATGTCGCCCGCCAGCACCACCACGTCGGCCGCCGCAACGGCTGCCGGCTCGGGCACGAACGGGGCAAACTCCAGATGAAGGTCCGACAGGACAAGGAGCTTCATGCGCCTTGCTCCCGGACGGTTTGGGCCTGCACCGTGCAAATGCAGGCCACACCCAGGCGCTTGGGCTTTGACGCAGTGCGAAAGCGCTCAAAGGCTTTGAAGGCCGCAAGGGCCGCAAGAATCGAAATGCTCGAAGACATCGTGAAGTTTCTCCTCGAAGGTGGGTGTAGGTTAAGTCAGTGCAGCCAGGGCCCGGGTCTCGGTGCGCTGCTTTCGCCCAGAAAGCGCGCATCGATGTCCTGCACCGTGACGCGGCGCCGCCCGCTGCTCACCGCACGCGCCAGCGCCTGCTCGGCAGCCTGGCGCACTTCGCGCGCGGTGAGGTGCGCCAGCGCCACGGCAACGGCCCGCCCGGGCGGCTCAAAGTCCATCAGCGCCAGGCGCTCGAACACGGCCGCCAGCACCGCCCGGCTGGCCTCGATCGCCCCGCGCGCCTCCAGCCGCCCGATCTCGAAGTGCGCAAACCGCGAGCGCAGCGTCTCGGGGATGCGCCTGCTGTCGTTGCAGGTGGCGATCCAGATCACCCGGCTCGCATCGAACTCGAAGTTGACCGAGATGTCGCGCGCCTGCGCGGCCGTGGAGGGCTCGAGCAGCGTGTGCAGGGGCGAGAGCGCGCTCCACTCGCGCCCGACCTCGGCCTTGTCCAGCTCGTCCAGGATCACGACCGGGTTGGCATGCACCCCGAGGCACACGAGCTCAAAGAGCGCGCCCGGGGCGGTGTTGCTCCAGCGCCGCTCGGAGCCCAAGAGCGTCGCCCCCGTGATCGCCGCGTCAAAGCCGATGCGCCGCACGCTCGTGCCCAGCGCCTGGGCCAGGGCCTGGGCAAAGTGCGTCTTGCCCAGGCCCGGCTCGCCGCTGAGCAGCATGGGGGGCAGCCGCAGGCCACTTGCCGAGCGCCTGGCCAGCACAAGCTGGTCGCGCACCAGGGCGATGACGGCGGCGAAATGCGCCTGGCTTTGCCCGAGGGCCTCGAGTGCGGCCAGAGCCTCCTCAGCAATAGCCGTGCTGCGCAGCACGCCGGCCGCCAAAAGGCGGTTGCCCAGCGCTTCATCGCGCCGGCGTACTTCCTTGTCGGGGCCAAGGAGCGTGCCCCGGCCGGCGAGCTCGCGCGCCGCCTCCAGGCTGTAGACCGGGTGCTGGCGTGCAGGGTCGTACGCCAAGGCAAGCGCAGCATCTGGCGGCTCTGCCGCATCAACAAGCCCAAGTTCGGAAGGGGTTGGCAGCACCGAAGTGGGCAAGCTGTCCGCTTTGCCGGCTCGGCCGGCTTTGTCGGCTTTATCGGCCTGATCTGCTTTGTCTGCCGCCAGCGCCTGCTCGGCCGCCTGCTTTTTTTGCAGCTCGAGCGCGTCTTTCACGCGCGCGGGCAGGTAGAGCGAGAGCGATTCGGCCTCGCCGCGCCGCAGCCAATGGCTTTCTGACCGGCCGGGCGCTTGCCCCCGAGTCCTGTAGAGCGCGAAGCCTTCGGGGGCATCATCGGATGGGTTGTCTTGCATGCAAGTAAATTCCTGAATCGAAAAACCGAAGAGGTGAGCAAAGGCCTTGGGAAAGCGTGGCCATGCCGGCCCTTGCTGCCCGCCTGCCAAGGCGGGCGGCCAGGCGGATTAGCTGTGCCGGGAAGCCGCACGCAGCCGCTCTTGCAGGCTGGGGCGCAGCGCGCTTGGCACGGCTGGGGCTGCCCGAACCACGGGGCCAGCGGGCCTGGGCCGGGCGCGCAGCGCCGGCTGGACCGCAGGCTTTGGGCAGGACTTCACGTGGTACGGCGTCTCGCGCTGGTGTCGGTGGCGAATGCCAAAGCCGGGCGCCTGCCCGCACGCTGCGTGCGATGCACGAAAAAGGTCGCTCGCAGCCGAGAGCTGGTCGGCTTGATGCAAAAGCTGTGCTTCGGCGCTGGCCGGCCCGCGCGTGCTGCTGCTCCAGCCTTGGGTTGAACTGCTCAGGCAATTGAGCAGCGCCAGGCGCTGGTGATCGGTGATGCCGTGGATCGCGTGCACCGCATTCCAGACCAGGCCGAACCCGGCGAACTTGTGCCCGACCAGGCGCCCCTGGGCGCTCATGCGCCAGCCGTAGCGGGTCGCTTCGTACTCCTGGGCCTTGCCCACGTCGTGCAAGAGCGCAGCAGCGATCTGCACATCACGGTCCACCAGATCAATGAAGGCGGGGTCCGATCCGAGCAGCAAGCTGATGCGGGCGACCTCCAGCGTGTGGCGCAGGTTGCCGCCAGCGCCGCCATGGTGGCCGACGCGGCTCGAAGGGCTGCTCGCAAAGGCCTTCCAGAGACCGGGCTGCGCAAAAACCGCGTCCAGCAGCTGCTGAAACGGCGCGCTGAGCTGGGCGTACAGCGCAAAGAACGTGTCGACGTCCGACTTCGGCGTGCTCGGCAGGTGCACTGCGCGCAGCTGCTCAAACGTGGAGGAAATGACAGTCGGAGGAGTTGGAAAAAAGCTCATGGTTGTTCCTTAGCAGGTAGTGTGTGCATTTGATGGATAAACTCAGGAGGTAGAAAACATCTTTAAAAATACTTTTTAACCTCCTGTAGATCATTATGCAGCCAAAATGTACTATGTCAAGCTTTTTTGATCTCCTGAAGAACATTTCAATTTCCAAAAGCTCATGATCCGCTGTCACTTCGCACGCCTGCTGGGCGAGCGCAAACTCAAAATCAGTGACGTTGCACTGCAAACCGGAATCAATCGGGGGACCCTCACACGCCTTTATTACGAAACGGCTGAACGTGTCGATCTCGAGGTACTGGACAAGCTTTGCGTGTATTTCAAGATTAATTTGGTCGAGCTGATTGACAGGGTTGCAGACAGCCCGGCAAGTGACGTCTCCGCGTTCAAGACGCAGGAAAAGCCTTAATAAGGCCCTAAAAAAATTACACGGCCCTTTGAGCCAGGCAAGCCATGCGCTGGCCGTTGTGTTGAAAATATCTCGATAACTATGCGCGGCAAAAGATGCTCGACCCCAGTGGCTCGCTCAAAAAACTGGTAAAGCTGCTCTACTGCGCGATAGCAACTGGCCCTTAAAACCAAGGCAGTGTCAAGGGCACCTGCCTTTCACGGGATTCCTGCCCGCCCTTCGCCTGTGCTGCCTCGGACAGGTGCAACCGACTGAAATCCGTTGCTGCACGGTGATCTGTGCCCAGGACCAGGCGGCCTTTCTGGGCAAGTGCGTTGTTGACGCTTTCTAGTATTTGCAGTGAATCAGGCACTAGCGCCTGGCGCTGAAGGCAGCCCTTTTGACGTCCTGATCGCATCCTTGACCATCGGAAGGCCCGGCGACCGGCATCAAATTTTTACCGGCAGTCCATGCGATTGGCAGGCCGCAACACGCTGACATAAAACGAGCCACCGGCGGCCACAATGGCCATTGGCCAATGACACGTACAGTGCCGACGAGGCTGCGGCATGCCCGCCTGGCATCAGCCTGCGGGACCCTGCTCCCTGGGCAGCTCATCCTCATCATCTTCCCAGGTATGCAGCATTTCGTCGTCCTGGTCGGGCAACGTCTCCGGGGCGTGCTGGTCATGCGCCTTGCCTGACCCGTCGCCGTCTTCAATCGCCTGCGCTCTGGTTTGCAATCCGTCATCTTGCGCTTCATCGGCCGGCGCAGGAGTTTGAAGCAGCTCTGCAGCCGGGCCGCTCTCAAGCATGTCAGTGGCCCAAACGGCGTCTCGTTGGGGTTGACGCTTATCGTCCTGCATCTGCTGCCTGAGCTGCTCCAGCGCAGGGTCCGAAAAACGGCAGGCCAGCCCGCTCTCCACCGACACCGCCACGACGCTTTTCTGGAAATCCAGCGGACCGGTCACGGTCAGCACGTTGCCAAACTTCTCCTCGGCCATCGCCAGCGCCGCCGCAATGCCCCGCCTTGAGGCCACATCCAGCACCTCGATGCTATACACCTCGTCCCGAAACACCTCCACACCGTCCAGCCGGTACGTGACGTGCTGGCGTGCATCCACCGTGTAGGTCAATGAACGCAGCGTCTGCGCCACCGCTGCCACCGTAACGGGCCAGTCGTCCATGACACGCTGCCCGGCCGCTGGCAGGGGGGCGATTCCCAGGATCTGCGCCGCCTCCTTCCACTGCCTGTACATCGGTAGCAGCTTGTAGCGCGCCTGCAGCGCTTTTCGCGCCTCGCGTTGCTGCTGCGCCAGCTCCAGTTTCTGCGCCGCCTGCTGCGCGGCCAGCACGCTTTGCATCGCGTTGCGCAGCACGCCTTGGCCCTGCCAGCTTCGCCCAAGCACCGCCTGGCGCTCGGCCTTGAGCCTGGCCAACAGGGCAGCCCGCTCTTCCCCCTGGCGCTTGCGCAGCACCAAGGTCTCTGCGTGCCTGGCTGCCTTGCGCGCGTCCCGGATGACCAGGTATTCCGCCCAGCCGCTCTGCCCGGCCCGCATAGGCTGGACGGCAAGCCGCGCTCGGCCCGCTGGTTGTGATGGATTCGTTGCACCATCCTTGCTGACCTTGCCGCCCTCGTCGCTTGGAAGTTCTTCGGCGGCCCCGAGGTGTTCCCCATTTAGGGCCGTGTCCTGCGCCCCCTGGTACGCGCCCAGCCGCTGTTGCAGCGCTCCCAGGCAGGCCCTGCGGTCCACGCTGCTTGCCTTGACCCGCACCTCGCCCACGTAGAGGATGGCGCCCGGCCCCTTACGCTCGTAGTGCATGCCCGCTTGCGCGAGCTTGTCGTGCAGCTCGCCCCAAGAGGTCGCCGCCGCCATAATTGGCGCGCCCTGCTCGATCGCGATGCGCTGGGCCGATTTTTCGCCGGTCTGCACTTCCATGTCTTGCGCCAGAGCCGTGGGCCGCCTGGGCTTGTCGCTGGCCGTGAAAATCTTGGGACGGTTTGTGGCTCCGTCCACCACCAGCTCGGCTTTTTCGTTCGTGCGGTAGCGCGGCGCGTCCAGGCTCTTCCAGCCCTGCAGCTTTTCCACGATCGCCGCCACCTGCTGGCCCGTCTCTTTGTAAAACCCTTGGTTGATCTTGATGACTTTGAACGTCTCGGGATGCACCCGGTTCACCACCACATGCAGGTGCCGGCAGTGCGTGTCGTCGTGCAGCGCGAACACGTGCTGGTGACCCGCCAGGCCGCTTTGCCGGATCAAAACTTGGACCGCTTCGCGTGCCTGCGCAATGCTCGGCTGTTCGTCTTCCGGCCAGCTGATCGTCCAGTGATCGACTGGATCCTGGCTCCTCACCGATTCCTGCGCCAGGGCAATCATCTCCAGGGTCTGCGCATCAAGCGCATCCGTGATGAAGTTCACCGCCTCGTGGTGGATGCACTTTTCCAGCGAGCTTCCCGCTTCGGGCGCGGTGATGTAGCGCACCAGCTGCTTGACACGCGCAGCCTTGGCCGCAGACTTCTTCGGGTTCTCGATTTTCTTGACGATCATCGCTTGCTCGCCACTGGCTTTTTGCTTGCCGCGATTGCCTTGATCGTTTCGCTGATCTCGGCAATGGCCGCGGCCGTGTCGGCGCTGCACGCCCCCCCGCTTTCGGTGCTGGCGGTTTTGAGCATTGCTGTGAGCCGGTTCAGTTGCCGGATCGTCACCAGGTCCGCGTGCGCGACGATGGGCCGCCCGAAATAGCGTGCGCGCACCAGGGCGCTCATCGACAGGCCTGCAATATCTGCGTCCAGCTTCAGCCGCTCTTTTTCGCTTGAGGTCAGCCGCACATTCACCACCGCGTCGAGTTCGTCGTCACCGAGTTTTTTGAAGACCAAGGGGGTTGCTCCGGAAGGGTTAGTGGGTGGCCCTAGACTGCTGGCTTTGGCTTGATGGCTGTTGGCGGGTCGAGGGCGTAGCGGTTTGCAAGGCTGAAGGTTCTAAGTGAGAAGT
>Ga0308157_10007723_pt1 | contig 12431 bp, 13 predicted proteins | sample PhyBR1_FD_201035 | JGI IMG/M metagenome (GOLD analysis project Ga0308157, IMG submission 201035) | Phyllosphere microbial communities from UC Gill Tract Community Farm, Albany, California, United States - DLSLB.R1 | ecosystem: Host-associated > Plants > Phyllosphere > Unclassified | place: USA...
GCTGCCCGAGCTTCAACGAACTGCGCCGCGACGGCTTCGACGTGGAGCGCTACAACCGCTTCCACCCGGAAGGCGAGCAGCGCAAGGCGTTCGTGACCGAGCTGCTGGAAGGCCGCCAGGGCCCGGCGATTGCCGCCACCGACTACGTGCGTGCGTACGCGGACCAGATCCGCTCGTTCGTGCCGATGTCGTACACGGTGCTGGGTACCGATGGCTTCGGCCGTTCGGACACGCGTGCCAACCTGCGTCGCTTCTTCGAGGTTGACCGGTACTACATCGCGCATGCCGCGATTGCGGCGCTGGCCAAGGAAGGGAAGATGACGGCTAAGGATGTGGCAAGGGCGATCAAGCAGTACAAGATTGATCCTGAGAAGGCTAATCCTGTCGGGGTTTGATTCTTAGTTGAATTCGCGTGATTCCGAAGGGCGGCCGTGGCCGCCCTTCGCATATACAGCCTGAACCCATGACGTCGCCGCAACCTCTGATGCGCCCAGTCCACCACATAGAAGTCGGTAGACGCACATCTCAAACTATTCTGGCGCAGAAGTTGGCTATTGAACGACGACGAGACGCTCGTCATGACTGAGCCGCTAGTCCTTGGGTATTGAGATCGAGCTTCAAGAATCCCACGAGTCCGTAGTCCGGGATGGGGCAGTCATTTCGGGTCGCAGCACGTGAGACTGACAGTTGTAAGCTGGACATCTAAGCGATAGTCCCTCCGACCAGTCGTTCGACACCGGATTGCGGCATTGATGTCCTTCGTCCGTACCTCAATAGTTGGCTCAGAAGTGATTGCCTGTGTCCAAATTTGGTCACTTTGCAGAGGAAGGAGATCAGACGACAGTGGTTCATGATTGAACTCTACGTAGTGCGTTGAGATCTGCATTGACAAGTCTGAGTGTGTGCATGTATATGAACTCGTAACTCACTGGCCGTCAATCGAAAACGCTAGAGTCAACATCAACTGCTCGTTGCAAAAGATGCGCGCGAGTAAGTTCGAGGCTACTAGGCTGTAAAATAATTAAAGACGACTCTCAAAGAATATGCAGCAATTCAGATTTGTAGATCTATTCGCTGGTCTAGGTGGATTTCACCTGGCGCTTGCCCGCATGGGTGGTCAATGCGTGTTTGCTGCAGAGTGGAAAGAGCACTTGCGCGCGCTCTACGAAAAAAATCATGGCGTTCTCCCTGTGGGGGATATTACTCAAGTTCATCCAAGCGAAGTGCCGGATCACGATTTGTTAACGGCCGGGTTCCCTTGTCAGCCGTTTTCGAAGGCTGGCGAGCAACTGGGCTTCGAGTGTACAGAGCAAGGGAATCTGTTTTTCAATGTCGCGGCAATTTTAAGAGATAAGCGGCCGGCATTCTTTATTCTTGAAAATGTTCCTAACCTTCTCAAGCATGATAAAGGCAGGACCTGGACGGAGATCCAAAAAATTCTTGGCCTTGGGGCCGAGGGTCTTGGGTATCATATACGCGCTGAAAGACTGTCTCCCCACAACTTCGGAATTCCACAGATTCGTGAGCGAGTTTACATTGTAGGGTCTTTGCTGCCTCTGGATAGTTTCGCCTGGCCTTCGACGAGTGACTTGGAAACAAATATAAGTACAGTTCTTGACGACCATCCAGCGGAGGCAAAGAAACTTTCTCATCAAGTCTCCGAATGCTTGACTGTTTGGGATGAGTTTATAAAATCCTGTCCAAAGGGCGTCGATTTTCCAACATTCCCACTTTGGTCAATGGAGTGGGGTGCTACTTATCCATACGAGGAGACGACTCCTTACTTTCTCAAAAATCTATATGGCATGGACGGCCTGAAAGGATTTAAAGGCAGTCATGGGGCCAAGATAGGGGCGTTAAAAACACTGGAAAAGCGTTGGGACGCCCTGCCGAGCCATGCCCGTGCTGCGGACGTTTTGTTTCCAAAGTGGAAGCAGGATTTCATACGGCAGAATAGAAAATTCTATGAAGAAAACAGGGGTTGGATTGATCCCTGGCTCCCCAAAATTCTGAAGTTTCCCTCCAGTCTGCAAAAGCTTGAATGGAATATCAAGGGCGGGGAGCGTGATATCTGGCAGCACGTCATTCAATTTAGGGCATCTGGCGTGCGCGTTAAACGACGAACTACTGCGCCAAGCCTGATCGCCATGACTGATACGCAGGTGCCGATAATTGGTTGGCAAAAGCGATATATGACTCCCCGTGAGTGCGCGAGGCTTCAAAGCATGGATGGCCTTAAGGAACTGCCCACAAGTTCAAGCCGAGCCTTCGCTGCCCTAGGTAATGCCGTTAACTCGAATGTAGTCGAAATGGTGGCGAGGGCTCTACTGTCAGCCCAGCCGCAATTCTTAGTTATGGAAAACGAACTGCAAGGTGCGGAGGTAATTGCCTAATGCGTGTGGTGTCTGATCCTCAAGTTACTGGGCCGATTGAGATACGGCCTGAAGTAACGATGCTCTCCGTTCTGCGACATCTCAACTACAAGCCTTGGTTTGCGATCGCCGAATTCATAGACAATTCTCTGCAGAGTTATCTTGCAAATTTCGACAAGCTTAAGGAAATCAATGGAAGTGATTTTCGATTAAGCGTGGATGTTCGTATAGATGCGAATGTGCCTGGACTTATCTCCATTACTGACAATGCCGCTGGCATATCGGCCGCGGACTTCCCCAGAGCGTTTAGAGCGGCACAGGTGCCCGCAGATCGCGCCGGTCTATCTGAGTTCGGAATGGGAATGAAAAGCGCCGCCTGCTGGTTCGCTGAAAGGTGGAGTGTTAGAACAAAGGCGATAGGTGAATCGGTTGAGAGAACGATCGAGTTTGACATTCGTAACATTGTTGATAACAGAGTGGAGAGCCTGAACGTCGAGAGTCGTGAAAATGGTGCCTTGACCACACACTACACCGTGGTGACTCTTCGCGGCCTTCACCATGTCCCTCAAGGAAGAACCCTCGGGAAGATAAAGGAACATTTGGCTAGCATCTACCGAGTATTCCTGAGGAGCGAGCAAATGATGCTCCGTTTCAATGGTGAACCCCTTTCCTATCAAACCGCACCGATCCTAAAAGCCTTGGAGTACAAGTCACCAGGTGTTCCGGCTGTGAATGAAGGAGTCGCGGTAGAATGGCGGAAGAATATATCTTTGGACTTCGGTAAGGGGCAGAGCGTCACTGGCTTCGCGGCCTTGCGAGAAACTGGTTCGACTCCCTACGCTGGATTTGCGCTCTTTCGAAGAAATAGGCTCATCGAAGGCAGCCACGATGAGACCTATCGGCCGACTGTAATTTTCAAACAAACCAATAGCTACCCCTACCAGCGGCTTTTCGGTGAGCTTCATCTGGAAGGGTTCGATGTTAGTCACACCAAAGATGGGTTCCGTTGGGAGGAGCACGAAGAGGTTTTTCTATCGCTGCTTAAGGAGGAGCTCGAAGCTAAGCCGTTTAATCTCCTTGCTCAAGCTGATAACTATCGTGCCTTACCTACAAAGAAAAGCATCGAGAGCCGGGCGAATTCTGCTACCTCATCTGTCGTGGACTACATCAAGACTGAGGTCGCTCCTCTCCTCGTAGAAGCGAAGCTAAATAGCGCAGAATTACCTTCGCTGCCGCTAACACTTCCACCGAGCATACTTCAGGCCTCTGAAAGAACGGTTAGTATAAATGACGGCACTTGGGATTGGGTTATCACGATTCGAACTTCGATAGACGCTGCGCGCGAAGACTGGATCGCACTTTCTCGTGAAGGTAGCTTGGATGGCGATTTGGACGAAACTCGCCGCATAGTTATCGATCTGGCATTGGCGCACCCGTTCTCAAGCGAGTTTATCGGTTCGAATAATGAGAACATTGAACTCTTCTTAAGAGTGGCGACTGCGATCTGCATATCGATGTTGCTTGCCGAGGACTTCACGGCTCAGGCCCCAGAGGTCGTTCTCTTTCACTTCAACCAATTAATGCGCGGAGCGTTGAGTCGCGCCAAACTGAGTAGTGGAAATGACCTCAATTAAAGTTCTTGGTGCGATCAAGCCGCCCCTTCGTTGGGTTCCGGAGCAGGGAGAATTTACGCAAAGTTTCCTAGAGAGCAAGTCCAAGGACCCCAACGGTCCCACCTATGAAGATCTCACTGCTGGGCCCGATTCGGTGCTTCAGGAGGCGCAGAGGATTCTTGGAAGGTGCTTGCCGCCTAAGGAGACTGGCGCGGCCGAGACCGGCCTGGTGGTCGGTTATGTGCAGAGCGGAAAGACACTCTCGTTCGAGACGGTTATCGCACTGGCAAGGGATAACGGATATGGTCTCGTTATCGTTCTCGCTGGCACTAAGAATAACCTGCTTGATCAATCAGAAGAGAGGCTCAGGAAGGATTTTGGTATAGACGATGGCGATGAGTACTGGTTGCACTTAAATAATCCGACCGCTTCGCACAAAGCTCGTATTGAAAATAGGCTCGCTGCTTGGCAGAAGAAGCCAAGTAAAAGAGCGGTGCTGATTACTGTCCTCAAACACGGGGGCTGGATCGAAAAGCTTGCGAATGTACTCGGTGGGGTGACCCTAGGTAATGTTCCCAGCTTGATTATTGATGATGAGAGCGATCAAGCGAGTTTAAACACAAAGGCGGCAAGAATTAAGGCTGGACTGGCTTCCGTAACGGATGTCAGTACTACTTATAAGTCAATACTCAAGTTGCGCGCTGTGCTTCCGCATCATTCCTACCTGCAGTATACAGCTACGCCGCAGGCTATGCTCCTGATGGCGCAAACCGATTTTCTAAATCCGAATTTTGCGGAACTGGTGACTCCCGGAGAGGCGTACACCGGGGGCAGGTTATTCTTCGGTGGCCTGCCGGACGTCATTAAAGACATCCCTCCTGCACAGGTTCCTGCGCCTTCTCGCGTAATTTCCAGCCCGCCGAAGACACTTATTGAAGCACTCCGATCTTTTCTCTTAGTGGCTGCGCATCATTCGCTGACTCGCCAGCGAGGCCCGAAGCCGAAGGATCGGAATCGTTCAATGATGGTTCACCCTGCTGTCGCTACTACATCACACAAGCAATATAAAGCCTGGCTTGACCGGGCTATGCGGACCCTAAAGAACTCCGTCGAAAAGTTACTGCTGAGCGATGCGGCTGCGGTCGAAGCAATTTTTGAGAAAGAGTACGACTCTCTTGTCGGAACATTTCCGAGCATCCGGCCCTTATCCGATCTGGTGGCTGAGCTGACGGATGAGGTGTTTGATGAGCTAAATGTTGTGGAAATTAATGGCACTAAGGATGCTGAAGAGAAGATCAATTGGAAGACAAGTCGCTACTGGATCCTCGTGGGCGGTGCGAAGCTTGACCGTGGGTACACTGTGGAAGGACTCTGTACGACCTACATGCCGCGCCCACTCGGTACATCTGCAGCGGCTGATACTTTGCAACAGCGAGCTCGCTTCTTTGGATACAAACTTCCTTACTTTGGACTATGTCGGGTGTATCTCCAGGCTACAGTAAGATCTGCGTTCGCGGAGTACATTGAGCACGAGGAATTCGTGCGTGCAGCGCTCTTGGCGAATCGCGGGAAGCCGCTTTCCAGTTGGCGAAGAGACTTTATCCTTACGGAACTATTAAAGCCCACCCGGCCTAACGTTGTTGGCTTGGGTACGCGCAGAATACCGGTTAACGGATGGCTTGTTCCTGCCGCGATGCAGAATGATCACGACTCCGCTAAAAATAATAGAAGGCTTCTGAAGGAGTTAGTTCCGAAGTGGTCCGCTGCTTATGGGCAGCCCGTTGACGCATCGGCGGTAATCAAAGGCGTAGCAAGTTCATCGCATGACGTAATCGAAGGCGTTCCTTTGCGAAGCGTTCTAGAGGAATTTCTTCTCGAAGTCAATGTGCGTGATGCTCGGGATGCGGAGGAGCATAGCGCCATGCTGATAGCGCTTGGGTCGATGCTTGCATCCAACGCGAAGCTCAAGGTCGATGTCTTTCTTATGAATCGCCTTCAAGTTGGATATCGAACCCGAGTGGCCGGTCACGGGCTCACTGCAGATCACGTGTATGCCCCGATCAATCAGTACTTCAGTCAAAGTGCGGGCATTGCTAATGATCGTGACTACCGGGTCCAGGACCGTATTAGCCTTCAGTTGCGTCGATTTGATTTGGGCACACGTCAAAGAGACACGGGTAGCGCCGATATTAAAGATGTCACATGGTTTGCAGTGAACGTTCCGTCGAAGTTGCGTAAGGCGCTTCTTGTTGAGGAGCGTAAGTAAGTTGAAGATCCTCGAGCTTTTTGCCGATTTAGAGGTGGCTCAGTCGGAATCCGATCTGTCCGCGGTTCCATTGCAAGGAGCGCGGAATGACTTTCTGGCTAAGTCGAATCTTGGTGCCCCCGTTTTTCTGCTGAGGGACGCAAGCTCACCAGGGTATTCGCCTGGTATCGAACTGCGAAATGTGCGGGTGCAGTTTAATTGCGTATGCCGGGTAACGGTGGGGGGAGCAGTCACTCAGGGACAATTTGCAGTCGTTTCATGTGAATCGGATTCACCAGAAATGCATGAGCTATTCATTCGGTCAGTTCTAGTTGTGACCGAACAGTTGCCTTTTGAGGCGAGTACAGTAGACCTCCAGCGTCATTTGCGATCTCTGTTGGATTTGTTCCGCGCCCTTGGACGGCCGGCGACCCGAGAGATTACGGGGCTGTGGGGAGAGCTCTTTGTTATCGCGAAGAGTAAGAGCGTGCCTTTGGCGCTTAGCGTATGGCGGACCGATAATTTTGACCGTTTCGACTTCTCATCGTTGAATTCGTGTCTAGAGGTAAAAACCACAGTGGGTGAGAGAAGGGAGCACGTGTTCGCACTTGAGCAGTTGTCTCCGCCGCTCGGAGGACGGGGGTACGTCGTGTCTCTTTTACTTCAAGAGTTGAGCGGAGGTGTCGGAGTAATCGATCTTGCTAGAGATATCGAGGGCGCGCTATCCGGTGAGATTGGGATGCGCAAAAAATTGTGGCAGAACATAGTTGGTGCATTGGGGGGTGATTTCTCTGAACGGTTGGATAGGAGGTTCGATCTTTCATACGCCGAGCGCAATCTCAGAATTTTCGACATGCGGGATGTTCCGACATTGCCCGTCATCTCCGATCCCCGCGTAACCTCAGTGCAGTTTCGATCTGATCTCTCCACCGTCAGTTCATCTTTGAACGGCGGTAGTCCTATACCTTTTGAAGAGCTTTTCTCATAGGTGCTACTAGCCTTCGAATGAAGCATTCGGCTAATTCTTGTGAGTGGGTTGTTCGAATAATTGGTAGTAGTGAATTGGTACCCTCGCTCGGGTGGTCGATGGCGTTTAGGAATAGCGTTGCTTTAGTAGGTGTGCTGGGCCAGTTGCGTCGCATGGTAGACGTCGCCAACCGAACCTACCACATCAACAGAAATAAGCGATTTCCCATCCTCCGCACCAACGCGCATGGTGTTCATCGGAGCGTAGAAACTCTTCTAGTAGCAGAATGTTGGACGTCTATTTGTCGGGAGGGTGGCTAATACAACACCCTCGTGGAAATACGCCCGCCGGTTGCTACTAGACGGTTTCTAACCTCCCGACGCCCTTGCCATCCCGGCAAGGACAAGCCCTGCAGGAGGTCCAACATGTTGACGCCGTGGGAAGACGAACCCGATGACGCGCGCCCCAAGCGCAAACCCTACGCCCGCCCCGCACGCAGCTACCGCGTAGGCGCGCTGACGTACCCGGACCGCGAAGAGTGCGGTCCCACCGAAATTGTTCCCTACCTCAAGCTGCGCGGCCGCTGGCTGGACAAGCTCGGCTTCGACGTAGGCGCCCGCCTGAAGGTGGAGGCCACGCACGGCATCATCACCCTTACGGTGGTGGAGCGGCCCGTGCCGGTGGTCAAGAAGATCCCCCGCAAGTTGCAGCGCCGCACCGGCTGAGCGCCCGCGCCCACCTGCCGGGTGGGCCGCTGCACGACCAGTGCCCGCCAGCCCTTGCGGGCGGCCTGGCCGCACAGCCCCAGTGCCTGCCCCGGTTCGGCAGCGCTGCGCTGTGGCAGGCGCACACGCCAGCACGTCACTGCACGCCCGGTGCAGTGTGGATGTACAACCTGTTTCATAACCCAGCAGTGGGAGGAACGCATGAGCAAGAGTGTCTTCATGCAGGTGCAAATGGCCGCCGGCCTGCGCGCCAGCTTTCAGCACGCGGCGGCGCGCGAACACCGCCCCGCCGCACAGGTGCTCCAGCAGTTGATGCGAGAGTATGTGGTGCGGCAATCGTGTGTGGATGCCGACGCAGAGGCCGGTGACTTCGACCCGGTTGAGCGGGCGGCAGGCACGGTGGCCCTGCAGGGGGCGAGGGTGGCCACGTGTGAGCCGGAGGCGGTGCCGTGCTTTGAAAGCGGCGACCGGGATCTGGAGGCAATGGTGGCCCGGCAGCTTGGGTGGCGGTGTTCGCCGTTTGGGGTGGGGTGAGGGGCGGCAGCCGCTCTGCGTCTGACCGTTCATGTGGTGCGCCTGCCGAGGCGGTAGGCGTACCGCATCCGCCTTCATCGTCAGCCTGGCAGTTCACCGGGGCACTGGCCTTGTCGGGTAGACGCCTGGCGCCCGGGTACTTCAAGCTGTTGCCGGCCTCAATGACAGGTGCAGGCATGACCAACTTCTCAATCGACTTCGTAAGCCCGCCAACCTTCGATTCCCTGGCAGTAGAGGTCTCATTCTGCTCGCAGCTTCTTTGCCGCATCGACCGCGAGCGGCAAGATGGTGCGCTTGAAGTAGAGTTCTTTCACCTGGCCAGGGCGCTGAGGGATGAGGTCACCCTGAAGTTCTCTCTGGCTGAGTTCCTTCAGGTCGTTGAGCACGCCTCGGCGGAGTTGCTGGCGATTCCGCCGGCCTCTCTATCTCAAGAAGTACCAGGAAAGACCTAAGGTGAGTGTGCAACTGCACCGGCGACCTTGTATCGGTTTGGCCAATCGTGCGCAGAGAATCAATGTGCGATGCACAGAGTCAATGGGGCATGGCAGGGATCACTCGGCGTGATCTATGTGACGTGCCTCTTTGACCCAAACACCGTTTCCGCAAGATCAGATCCCTACTGTTCCGCTTCCTGAACTACGTTCCATCGCGTAGGAAATGTCTGATGCGGCTAAAAGTGTGAGCGCGTTCCTGTTCGGTTCGTGATCCTCATCAACAGGAGCCGCATTCCGAGTTGCTAGCCTTCCCGCCACATTAAAAGCCAAGGACCCGGCGTGGGGCGCATTGCAATTGTCGTAGGCGATAGCACCAGCAGTGGCGGCACAGTTCTCACTGGCTCGCCTTTCACCGACATCAACGGCATGGCTGTCGCTCGTGTAGGCGACAAGGCTTTCTGCCCGAAGCACAACGGTGCGTTCCCCATCGTCACCGGCGATCCAACGTTCATCGTGGACGGCCAGGCGCTGGCCAGGCATGGCGACGCGCTGGCCTGTGGGTGCAAAGTGCTGGCGGTGAAGCAGAGCACGGTGTCGGTGGAGTCGGGCGGTGGTGGCGCGGCCAAGGGAGAAAACCCGGCCGCTGCCCAACTTGCCGCTCTGGTTTCTTCATCTCCTGGAGTACGAGTCGCTCCGATGTCACTACTGGAGAAGGAGCCCGTGTGCGAGGAGTGTCTGATGGCTGGCAACCGCTCCGGATCAGTCTTCCTGAGCCGATGACCACGAACTACGCATTGATCGATGCCGCCACGAGCCCTGCCATCGTCCACGCGATCCGTAGCCATGCTGGTCGCGCGCACGCCCGTGCCCTGTTCGAGCGGCAGCCGGAGTCGGCCAACGTTCACGCCGGACCTTGGCTACTGCGTCTAGACGGCGAGCCTGGTTTGCAGGGTCTGATCCAGTCGCAAGAGGGGTGCGCGGGCGCAGTGGCACGTCTAAGAGCGGAAGTGGAAATGGAGGAGCTCTTTCTTCATTTGGAGGCTCAGCTGGACTTGCGCTTGACCAATGGAAGTCTTGCCTTGCTGCGCTTTTGGGACGGACGTGCGCTGAACAGGCTTTGGCGGGTCCTAACGCCGCTTCAGCAACGGAAGTTCATGGGGCCCGTAACCTATTGGTCCTACCGACTGGAGGAAAGAAATATAGAACTCCACCGCCCCATCATGGAGGGCAGCTGATGCTGGAACTGACACCACGACAGGAGGCGCTGTTGCGCCTTCCCGAGCCAACGGTCTTTCTTCCTCGTCTGGTCGCAGAGATCAGGCGTGACATGCCCGAACGCGTCGCGGGGATGCATGACGTAGAACTTCTGGAGGAGACGGAGCGCTGCTACAACCATGCGGCTTACGAGCTTGGTATCACTCGGGTGCCTGTATTGGTCCATTGGACCAAGACCGACGTAGGCAGTGGTGGGGAACTACATCGAGACGTGAGTGTTGATCTGGCGATGCGCCAGGCTGCGAACCCCAACCTTGCAGCGGCTGACCTGCTGGCGGTCTTGGTTGCTTCGCATCGCTGGCCGAAGAAAGAAGGAGCGTACTGATGTCTGCCATACCGGCTCCGGTAGTGGGCAAAGCACTTGAGTGGTTGGGCAAAGCTGCCGCCGCCGCTGCAGCAGCGATTGGTGCAAATGAGGTAGTCAAGGATCGACCCGATACCAAGACGCGCGAAGCTGATTGCTCCGAGGCGTCAGATGATGGGGATTGTGGTCTTTGTCTGTTGATTAATGGGCGTCTTGGAGAGCCGCCAACCGCGAGGTACATCTCCAAGAGCAATCGGATCAACTATGACTATCAACTGCAGGTGGCAAATATGCATGCCGGCCCAGAGCGCTTTGGCTATGTAAGGCGTGGTGACAACTCGAACACCCTGATCAACATTGACTTCTCAGTTTTGAAAGACTTCTTTGGAACCGGAGGAACATATACCACCTTGGAATGGATGTTCGGGGACGTAGCGTTTGACGGGTTTTGGCGCAAAAAATGCACCGTCATTGAGACCAAGGCCAACTACGCGCACGCATTTCACGAGGACGGAACCTACAAAAAGAAGTTCTTGCAGCCTGAGATTGAAGGTTGGTCGGAGCAGTTCCGTGCACAGGCGTTGGCGATGAATTCAACCAAGCCTCAGGGGAAGCTGGAATGGCACTTCATGCAGGCGATATGCTACGAAGTCGGTGTCGAGAATGGAATTCCCCTCCAGATCGCTAGACTGACCCCCTACCGCCCCTTAGGCATCCTATGAAAGCAACAATTCGATATAGGTTCAATGCGGAGCTTCACGATGATGAAAGCCTGTATGAGCGTGCGAGGGGAGTAGTCGAACGCCTGGCAGATGTCCACTTGGGATTCAGAGAATGGTGGACGGTTCCGGCCAAAGCACGACAGTCACCGTTTGCCCTAGGTGATCGGGAGGATGTGCTTAAGCTCATTGAGATGCAAAGGCAGGAGTTCCAACGAAAGTACCCGGGTGTTCCTCTGTCTGTGAGCAATGGAATTCTTCTCTCAAATGCGAGAAGTGAGAAGCAATGGAGGGCGAACGGAAGCATAGCCATCGCCATCAACCCTGGCCCGGGTGAAGTACGGCTGGACATCGGAGATCTCAGCGCCGCTACCGACACGCCCACGGAGCTTGTTTGGTCATCGCTTCGAGCTTTGACTGAAGATCCTCGCACAGTTTTCGCGCAAACCAACGTCAAGCAGTCTGTTGGTAAAGACAGGAAGCTTTACAGCCTTAATTGCGGTGTCTTCCCCCACAGGGATTTTCTAGGGTGGATGGGATACGTAAATCAAGCCGTTTCAGAAAGCCAAGTTCCTGATGCTGCGCGTGTGGAGCGCCAAGGACAAGGGACGTTGATACTTGCGACAGAGAAGGTTGATCTTTTCGACGCACGCTTGATTGAGAAGATGAACAAGGTCGAGATTAGCCTGGCAGAACTTGGGCTGTTGCCCATTACCGATGCAGGCATCTCGGAGTAGTTGAGCGACGTTGCGTTCGTGAGTGATGCTGCCCGACGACAGCATCCGCACCGGCCACCTGGACGAAGAGGGCCGCGCGCGTATACCCGAGGTCACCGTTGGCCCGGTACAGATGGTGCAGGTGCTGTTCCAGCCTGACGAGCCCGACGAAGACAACGCCCCCATCCTGGCCGCACGCGCGCGGCTGAAGGCGGCCCTGGACGCCATCGTCGTGCAGACCCGCACCGACATGGCGCCGGAATGGCAGCAGTGGGACAAGGCCGGCAACGCCATACGCTGGGGCCTGCAGCGCGGCAACCAGGCGCTGGGCATGGAGCAGGGCACGTGGGACTACGTGGCCGGTACCGTGGAAACAGCGGTGGACCTGGCAGTGTTCATGCGACGTCCCCCCGAGATTGAGTAGCGAAGCGGTTTGGAGTCCAATCCTCAATGAGAAGGAGATTGGACGTGAAGAAGCGCTTTTCCGAAGAGCAGATCATCGGCTTCCTACGCGAAGCTGAGGCCGG
>Ga0308157_10007724_pt1 | contig 12430 bp, 14 predicted proteins | sample PhyBR1_FD_201035 | JGI IMG/M metagenome (GOLD analysis project Ga0308157, IMG submission 201035) | Phyllosphere microbial communities from UC Gill Tract Community Farm, Albany, California, United States - DLSLB.R1 | ecosystem: Host-associated > Plants > Phyllosphere > Unclassified | place: USA...
ATCGCGTATACCGGGATTGATATCGTTCCATCGCTCATCGAACAAAATATCCACCAATGGACAGGCAACGACGCCCATCGATTCACGGTGGCCGATATCACGGTGGATCCTTTGCCGAAAGCCGATTTAATACTTTGTCGTGACTGTCTGGTGCATTTGTCGTTCGCTCATATTGATGCTGCCGTCGCCAATTTCCGGGCTTCGGGTGCCCGATGGCTTCTTACGACTACTTTCCCTCTGATTGAAGAAAATAACGATTGCGAAGATGGCGACTGGCGCGCACTGAACCTGACGCTGCCGCCGTTTTGCTGGCCGCAACCGCAAATGCTCATTAGCGAATCATGTCTGGAGGCCCATGGAACGTGGCGTGACAAAAGCCTCGGCTTATGGCCGCTTGCGGCACCCGTGGCCATGTCTGGACAGTGATAATGTTGCCGGCGCGAGGGCGCCTCAGGTGCCCGGACTGGCCTCTTGTTTTCGTCGGTGGCTGATAATTGTGCCCCTTGCCGGCTCAATGGCTCCTTCAAGCAGCCAGTCAAAGGCAATGGGCCATAGTGAATCAACGAAACGGCTGTGAAAGAACGCAAAGTGCCCGATTGCCTCATGCCCAATACTGGTTGGTGATATCCGTAGGTGATATCGTTCGCAGCCGCTGTAGTAATCAAGTACCCGGTCCAGTGCAGCCGGTGTGCCAAAGGTGTCGTCACTGACACCCAGTGCCAGCACCGGTGCATTCACTTGCCCAAAGCGTGCTGGCAGCAGGCTGTTTTCGGCGACCGTTTTGCCATATTTGCGACCGATAGACAGTTCAAAGCGTGGGCCCATGCCTGCCCAGTCCATGGCCACGCCTTTGGGCGTGTCTTCCATCCAGCCCAGGCGCCTGGCCGGTACGAATCCGAATGCCTTGGTCAGGAGCGGCATGGCCACATGCCATTGCAGGAACATACTGGTGCGTGACCGGCGGGCATAGTCGCGCCAGTAGGCGTATTGCGCGCCCATGGTGAAAATGCGCTTGACCAAATGTGCCGATGGCGCCAGTCCGATCAGAAATCCGCCAATCGAATGGCCTACGACGTAGATGGGGGATTGGCCAAACTGGGTGTGGGCATATTGAAGCACTGCTTCAAAATCCGCCTGGCCCCAATCGAGCCATCCTGCAGCAAGGCCGCGCAATGACCCGTATCTGGAATCGCCGATGCCGCGATAGTCATAGGTCAGCACTGTGCAACCCCGGGTGTGCAGTGCCTGGGCAAATCTGTCGTAGTATCGACAGCGTACCGATGTGGCGCTATTGATGATGACCACGGGGCCTGGCGAGTTGGTCTGCGCAAGGCGCCACAAGTTCGCCTGCAGCCGGTATCCATCGGTTGTGATAATTTGAATTGCCTGCGACATGGCAAAGGTCCTTCGGCTCAACCGCTATGCGCAACATTCACGATGGAGGCCTGGATCAACGCAACGGTTTTGCCAACGCTGCCGTTGTCATCCAGCTTGCGGACTTCTCCCGTGCAAATGGTCAGCAGTTTACCGGCATTCTGTACTTTCCCGATTGCGATAAAGGCCGGGCCAAGCGCGGGGCGCAACAGATTGATTTTAAATTCGGCAGTCACCACTTCATATCCCGCCGGCGCCATGGTCAGGGCGGCATAACCGCAAGCGCTGTCGACAATGCTGGTGACGGCCCCGGCATGCAAGTAGCCGTGTTGTTGTGACAGATGCGCCGAAAACGGCATTGTGATGTGCACCTCTCCTGCCTGTATCAAGGTCAAGCTGGCACCAAGGGTCTGCATTAATCCCTGTTTGTCGAAGCTGGCTGTTATTCGCTGCTGTATGTTGTTGTCCATGACTAGTCATTAGTGAATTATTAATCAAGACAGATTGTCTCTCCAGTCCGATTATAGGAGAGGATTCGATGGCCAGTGCGGTTGTCTGGCATTGGCGCATCAATGTCGCTGACCGATTGATCAAGGGGTATCCGGCAATGCGATGGCGGTCTGCGGTTTGGGTGTAGGGTTTTTCTGCGGGGCTATTGTCTCAGGTTTTTTATTTTTTATGTTTTGTTGGGAGCTGCCACGCGATCACTGGCTTTGGTGCTGGATATGACGATGCTATCCGAAGGCAAGGGGCAAAACATTACAGGTCTGATGTTGTTGACGCTCAGCACAGGATTGCGCTCACGCAGGCAAGGGCAACGCCAAGTGTTCAGAGGGCGCGGCTAAGGGAGGCAGTTCAGAGGCGGTTTAAGGGCTGTGCAGGATGAGCGGAGAAAAAGAGGGGGGCTGGAGACAGAGGCGGTAATAAAAACAGCGAACCCAGCAAGAGGCAGTGATGTCAAGCAAGATACCACACGCAGGTAGCGACACGCAGGTGACAGCGACACGAGGGTTACAGGCGTCTGGTACGGCGATGCCTGGCGGTACTATTCAGAAGGCTGCTTATCTGCCAGCCTTGAAGGCGCGAATCAAATCCCGAACCTGTAGCATGTAACCTTTTGCCACGTTCTTGTTACCACAGGAACGAGCCAGTTTATACTTGGTCACTGCCTTTCGGATCAGGCCGATATGGACCTGTTGGTATGCTGCGTTCATACACATCTCCAAGTGAATTTATACCGATTTTACATTTTTATTACAAGTTGATGCAAACGGTGAAAACCACTATATGTTGCTTAATATCCACAGGTACTTATATGGATACGGGAGCATAAACGCAGGGCAAAAAAAAGCCAGCTGCAATAGCTGGCGAGTTCACCCAAAAGCAATGAGTTAACGCCATTATAGGGAGAGGGCGCCCAAAGCACAATTTAATAAATGTCAAGTTTGCATCGTTTGGCGCAATAGTGCAGCGAAGGTGCTCAGTAAAGGCAGCTCGAGCAGGGGCAGCTCGAGCAGGGGCAGTCCCGGCAGCATCAGCTAAGCAGCAGCAGTCCCAGCCTTGCCAGTACGTAGAAACCCAGCCCGGCAGCGACGATGCATGCAATGTACGGAGGCGTGCTGAGCCAGGGCCGCCGACCTACGATAACGCGGCTGGTAAAACCTGCAAGGGACAGGCTGTACAGGATGCAGGCAATATGCAGCACCGTAAAATTTGATAGAGAAAACCCCAGCATGAACAGGGCGGTACCGATCATGAACGAAGGCAGCGCCACGGCAAAGCTGGCTGCACGGTACATGGCTGCGCCATCAATCTCCCATTGCGGGTCCTGTGCGGGCGTGGTATCTGCAGAATCAGTGTCGTGTGGTTTCATGCGAGCGAGCTTTTAGGGCGGTAACGGGACGGATACCTATTTGTTTTATGCAGGAGCCAGAAGATGTTGCATTAGCGCCGTTACATAGGCGGGCAATTGTTCGCTGTTTCGCACGCATAACACCAGGTTGCGGCAGGCCCAGGCGTCAGAAAGTGCAATGATATTCAATTTTAACGCCCGCCGGTGCCGTTTGGCCGCAGCCAGCGGCACGATGGCAATCCCGACTCCATTGCCTACCATTCTGCAGACTGCGTCGATGCTGCGTACCCGCACCCGGTAATGTAGCTGCCTGCCCGCCTGGCGACCGTGCGCCGCAATATGCTCTTGCAAGGCGCTGCCTGCGACCAGGCCGGCAAAGTCCAGATGGCTGATTTGGGCAAGACTGGCCGGGTTCTCAATGGCTTCAGGATACTCGGGCCCGGTGATGACAACAAGTCGGTCTTCGCCTACCGGGAAACTTTGAAGGTCGTGTAGATCAGCCGAATCGGCAACCAGCCCGATATCGGCCATGCCCTGACGGATCAGATCGGCAATATCAGTACTGGTGCGTTCCTCCAGATCAATCGAAATATCGGGGTGACGCTCCAGGAAGCTGCCCAGCAACGCTGGCAAGTGTTCATTGCAGGCCGATGTGTTGCCCAACAGCCTGACATGCCCTTTGATCCCGCTGCTGTACTGCCCAAGGTCGCCGTGCATGCGTTCCATTTGCTGCACAACAACGCTGGCATGATGCAGTAGCGTGCGTCCGGCGGGCGTCAGTTGCACCCCTTTGTGACTGCGGTTGAGCAAAAGCACGCCCAGCGCGTCTTCCATTCCCTTTATGCGCTCACTGGCCGATGCCGTGGTGATGTGGCAGCGGCGCGCAGCTTCGGTGATGGTGCCCGTTTCGTGCACGCTCAGGAACAGGCGAAGGTCGGTCAGGTCAAAGCGCATGTTCGCAGTATAACAGGCTGATTATGGAAATTCCTTAGTCTGCGATCGAGATTTCCTGATTTTCAGACTGTGGATCGGTCCCTACAATGGGGACGTGTTGCGATTTTATCCCTATGTAGCCGGCAAAGCTTTGGGCAATGGTTGCGAACACTGGTCGGGCATGAGTCTATGTTCTCACTGCCGGTATCAGGTATTTCCTAAGGTGTGCTCCTGCTTGAGCACGCACTCACACTTTTTATGGCGCGCAAATCCATGGGTTTTTTCACTGACTATCTCTCTATCTTCAACGCGAGTGCGGCCTATTCATTCGGCGTGCTGGCGCTGGTGACAATCGTTTTCATACTTGCCGGCGCAGTCAAGGGGGTTGTGGGACTGGGTCTGCCAACCATTTCCATGGCGTTGTTGGCGTTGTTGATGTCGCCAGCCCAGGCCGCAGCATTGCTGGTGATTCCATCGCTGTTGACCAATATCTGGCAAATGCGGCCCTTTGATGTGGTGCCTCAATTATGCCGCAGTATTGGCACAATGCAGATTGGGATATTTGTCGGCACGATTGCGGGTGCCTGGCTGCTGGGGGCGCCGGCCGGACACGCAGCGGGCGTGGCCCTGGGCGTGGCGCTGGTCGCCTATGCATGTTGGGGGCTGACCGGGCGCTCAATTGTTATTTCACCTGCTGCGCGAATCTGGATGGGACCGTTGGTCGGCTTTGTGACGGGATTCATTACCGCGGCAACCGGTGTCTTCGTTGTGCCGGCAGTACCCTATCTGCAGGCGCTGGAACTGTCACGTGATCGCCTGATTCAGGCGATGGGGGTTTCCTTTACTGTATCAACCATTGCTTTGGCCCTGGGACTGTGGCTTAACCACAGTTACGCCCCAGGCGCCGCTGGGCTATCACTACTGATGCTGATCCCCGCGCTGGTGGGTATGTCCTTGGGTCAATTGCTCAGGCAAAGGCTGCCTGTAGGCCTGTTCAAGAAGGTATTCTTTTGCAGTCTGATCGTACTGGGTCTTTATCAAGTGGCTGCCGCTGTCTGATAAGCGCCGGTCTGCGTGGTCCGATCATGGTTCGCGCCATTGTTCTGCAATCGGCATATAATAGGCACAAACAATAAAACGATTGATGTCCTTTTCACGCTAGCCTGTACAAACAGGCCGTCACCTATATGCCACTCCGATATACCCGAACACTGACAGATTCTGTTCGCACACAGAAAGCCGATAAACAGATCGGCACGCTGCTGGCCTTTGTGGCCGGCGCAATCAATGCTGGTGGATTCCTGGCGGTTCATCAATATACCTCGCACATGACCGGTATTGTTTCGACCATGGCCGATCAGTTGATTCTGGGCGCGTACGACCTGGTTCTGGCGGGATTGGCAGCGTTGATCTGTTTTATGTGCGGCAGCGTCTGCACCACCATCATGGTCAATTACGCCAGGGTGCACCATATGCGCAGCGAGTATGCCTTGCCGCTTTTGCTCGAAGCGGTGTTGTTGTTGTGTTTCGGCATGTTGGGGGCCAGGATTGCCCAGATGCACGGTCTGTTTGTGCCAATCACAGTCATGATTCTGTCGTTTCTCATGGGCTTGCAAAACGCCTTGATCACCAAGCTTTCTCGTTCTGTTATCCGCACCACCCATGTGACGGGGATCGTTACCGATATCGGCATTGAGCTGGGCAAGCTGTTCTATTGGAATCGGGGGCGCATGCGAGAAGATAGCCATTTTGTGATGGCGGATCGGGCTCGACTGCGGTTGCATTGCGCGCTACTGGTTGCTTTTTTTGCAGGCGGCACACTGGGGGCCTGGGGGTTCAATCATATTGGCTATATCGCGACGGTGCCGCTGGCTTGCTTGCTGGTACTTATTTCCGGCATACCGGCATTTGACGATGCGCGCGCCTGGCTCACCAACAGGCGGCGCCCGGCCGAGTAAACTGCCTCCCTTGTGGCGTTCATGCCGGGCTGTTGGCCATTGGCCTGTCGCTGGACTTTCTTACCCCCTGGGCTAAACGATCAGCGCCGCTCGTATCGATTAGGTTGGCAGCAGTCAGGACCAAGGCACGAGAACGGGACCCAACATTGAGGCCAGGATGGCTTTGCAGATGAAGGGCGCACATTTGCAACATGGGGCTGGCGTTTACAACACGGCAGGCCATAATGGTGTATAAATACTGTATAAATTTACAGTGAATAATCTTTACTATGTCCAGCTGCGTTCCTACCACTCCTACTGCAGACAGGCCCTTTGCTTTTGTCGATGTAGAAACCACCGGCGGGTCGGCTTCAACCGATCGTCTGACCGAGATCGCCATTGTGCGCTATGACGGGCACACCGTCAGCACCTGGCAAAGCCTCATCAATCCTGAATGTCGTATCCCGGGCTATATTGAAAGCCTGACAGGGATTACCAGCCAGATGGTGGCCAATGCGCCCACCTTCGCGCAACTGGCAGAGCACATTCAGCAATTGCTTGCCGGCCACATTTTTGTCGCCCATAACGCCCGCTTTGATTACGGGTTTATCAAGAATGCCTTTCGGCGGGTAGGGCAGGATTTCAAGGCAAATATGCTATGCACCGTCAAGCTTTCGCGCCAACTCTATCCGCAGCATCGGCGCCATGGGCTCGATTACCTGATTCAGCGGCATGGCCTGATCATGCAGGACAGACACCGCGCCTATGACGATGCCTACGCATTGCTGCAGTTCTGGCAATGCGTCTGCCGAGAACATGACCGTAAAATCGTTGATGACATTGTGCAGGGCCTGATAGCACGGCCTTCGTTGCCGGCGCATATTGACCCGGCCGTGATCGACGACTTGCCCAATAGTTTTGGCGTCTATGTGTTTTATGGCGAGAACGAACTGCCGATATATATCGGTAAAAGCAATCGTTTGCGACAGCGAGTGCTATCGCATTTTGCCAGCGACCATACGGCGCCCAAGGAAATGAAAATTTCCATGCAGATTCGGCGGATCGAGCATATTCGCTGTGCCGGCGAAGTGGATGCGCTGCTGACCGAGTCGCGCTTGATCAAGGAACGCATGCCCACCTTGAATCGCCAGTTGCGCCGACAAAAAGACGTGTTCACCTGGCAACTGATTGAGAAATCTGCCGGCCTGTGGGTTCCTGTCCTCGTGGGCGGGAATGACATTGCGATTGGGCAGGGCTTGCATCTGTACGGTTTGTTCTCATCGGCCCGGGATGCCAAAGAGGCGCTACTGGCTATCATCAAAACCGAAAAACTATGCAAGGCCACGCTGGGCCTGGAAAAAGTACACAACGCCAGCCCGTGTTTTGCACGGCAATTGAAGTCTTGCGCCGGCGCCTGCGTCGGGCAAGAGTCGCTCATTGTCCATTCGGCCCGCTTGATGACCGCCTTGTCCGCGTTAAGACTGCGCGACTGGCCGTTCGAGGGGGCGGCACTGCTGCGCGAAGGCAGTCTTGTTCATGTTATTCATCAGTGGTGTTATTTGGGAACGGCCCGGGACGAAACTGAACTGCAGGCGCTCATAGACTGTGGCAAAGGTGACTTTTCCCGGGATACCTATCGAATATTGGTCAAGCATCGGGACAAACTGCTGGATGCCAGAGCAGTCAGCCTGGCCTTGGAGTAACGGCAGACCGGCAGGATCTGTTTGACGGTTGGAGAGCAAAGCGCCGTATAATTTTGCGAGCCGGCGCAATGGTGCGTAAGTGTATTCAGAATAAACGTATACATCGGTCAGTCTGTCACAGGCTGCAAATGGGGTTGTCTGCGTCAGGAGCAGAAAATGGAAATTTGGGTGGATGCGGACGCGTGCCCGGTTGTGATCAAAAATATTCTGTTCAGGGCCGCAGTGCGCTGGCAGGTGAAAACGACGCTGGTGGCCAACCAAATGCTCAATGTCCCTCCGTCTGTTTATATTCAGTCACGTCAGGTACCGCGGGGGTTCGATGTTGCTGATGCCTATATCAGCCAGCATGCCAGCGCCGGCGACCTGGTGATCACAGCAGATATCCCGCTGGCTGCCGAAGTGCTGGAAAAGGGGGTTCAGGCATTGAATCCCCGCGGGGAGCTATATTCAACGGAAACCATCCGCGAGCGCCTGGCCATGCGCGACATGATGGAAGAGTTGCGCAGTGCCGGCATCGAGACCGGCGGCCCCCGGTCTTTTGATCAGGCAGACACCCGTGCGTTTGCCGGCCAGCTTGACAAACTGCTGGCGCGTTACGCCAAAGCGTGATTGGCCGCCGGCGCGGTATTGCCCGTTAGCAGATACTGAATGGTGTCGTACACGCTGCGAATCTGCCGGCCAAATGGCAGCGGATCCTTGCCGCGGAAAAACAATCCCTTGCGCACATCGCCGTTGAACGCGTCGGTCAAGCGCTGGTCGATGCAGAATTGACCGATTTTTGAAATCCCGTCCCGCAGCCCGCACACCTGCAGGCAATTCATGCTTTGTACACAGCGGCGCGGATCGGCTTTAGCCGATGCCTGTAGCTTTTGCTCGTTGCGCAGGTATTTCTGTAAATAGGGTGTCATCACCGCCCGCGCCGGGAGCCCGGCGACGGACATGAATTCGACAATATCCTCGTCGCGGGCGCCAGCCAGTATTTGCTTGAAATTGTCATGCGCGTCGCCCTCGCGAGTGACGGCGAAGGCGGTGCCGATCTGTACTGCGGAGGCTCCCCATTGTCGCAGTGCGGTACTGATCTTGCGAACATTTGCCATTCCACCGGCCAGAATGAGCGGAATTTTCTCGCCCTCCAGCCCCAGTTGTCGAAACACCTGTGCGGTTTCTTCCAGCACCCGGGCAAAAGAGAAGCGATCACTGCCCAAATCGTCAATGGTCGTTGCGCCCAAATGGCCGCCGGCGTGATTGGGATGCTCGATCACAATGGCATCGGGCAGGCGGTTTTTCTTCATCCAGCGCTTGAGCACAATCTGTATGCCGCGCGATTCGGACAGAATCGGAATGAGCGCGACCTTGGGATGCTCCCGGGTCAGGTCCGGCAACTCCAGTGGTAGCCCTGCCCCCATGACAATCGCTTGCGCTCCGGATTCGCAGGCCTGCTGTACAAGGGCCGCGTAGTCGCTGACTGCCTTCATCACGTTGACGGCAATCATGCCCTGACCGTTAGCTTGTTTTAAAGCCTTTTTCACCTCCCGGTCCAGGGCGATCCGGTTGAGCCGATCATAGTGTTCCTGACTGGCCAGTGCCCTGGATTGCTCCAGCAGGTCCGGGTGCAGGTGGCGCAGGTCGATGCTGGCGATGGTGCCCATGGCATTTTCACGCGCGACGGCGGCCGACAGGCTGCTGGCCGAAATACCGACGCCCATGCCGCCTTGCACAATTGGCAACAATGTATGATTTTTGATTCGTAGGGGCGCGAAGGAATGCATACGGGTTTCCTGGTTGGATTGAGCACAATGCTGCCTTGCGGGTCTGCGTGATATTGACAGGTGCGACGTGGTGCTTGTGAATATCTCATTGTGCGGGTTCTGGTCTGTTGTCCAGTTGACAAAAATCAATATCAATTGAATTAGACAGCACGCCACAGGACGGACATGTTCAGTGGAATCGGCAACGTCAGCGCTTGCTGCCTAAGCACATCCAGCAGTCTTTGAAAATACTGAAAAACACGGCTTTGCAATGATTGTTGCCAGAGGTGCAAGTGGCGCGGCGTGCATCTGAAGGCGAAATAAGCCGTTTCTGAAACCGATCGAAATTGACCGGGGTCCGAATCGAAACCCTGCGAAATGCCAGTCATATTTAGTAATAGCAATCACCCGGGCAGCCCATTACTATCGAATCGTGTATTTCATACACATGGTTCCGGCACCACAACGGTATGCCGTCAAGAAAGGAGTATGACTATGGTCTCCATCAAAAAACTGCTTGCTATCGTTCTTGCGTCCCTGTCATTGGGCGCGGCTACGTCTGCGCTGGCAAACGAGCGTCCTTACGAGCGTGGGTATAGCAGCCACCCTTATTCAATGCAGGTTGACCACCGCCATTATGGCGATCGTCATTACCGCAGGGATAACCCACGTTATCGCCACCATGGCTGGCGCAACAAGCCACATTATTACAGTGATCATCGTAGATACGACCGGGGCCATCGCTGGGACCGCCGCTATGACTCACATCGCAGGCATTATCGTTCCCGCGACGTATGGTAATATTCACGTGCAGTCTTTATTTAAATAAATCGTGAGTACATGCAGTGCCCGATTTCAGTTGAATTAAAGATCAGAATACTCAACCGTAAATGCAGTACGGGCCTGCTGTTTGATTATTAATAACCAACAATGTAGCAGGAGAAGCCTATGTTGCACTATGCTGTCGTGTTTTTCATTATTGCCATCATCGCCGCGGTTCTGGGCTTTGGTGGTATTGCGGCCGGCGCCGCATCCATCGCCAAGATCCTGTTCGTTGTCTTTATTGTATTGGCCATTTTGTCGCTGGTATTCGGCGGCAGATTTAAGTAGGGCAGTACTGCGTGCCTGAAACGTTCGTTTTCTTCAAGCGTTCGGTTCAGGCCGTATCCGGTTCGGCGGCTATGCTCGTTTGCCTGAAAAGCAATGCTGCGGCAAGGAGCATGACCGCCCCGGTCATCACGAATACCGCTGTAAACCCTGCCTGATTGGCGACCAGTCCTCCGGCCAGCGGTCCCAACACCAGGCCGGCATATTGCGTGGACGTTGCATATCCGAGTACGCCGCCAGCCGCATCGGCCGGTACATTGTGTCGGATCATGGCTGTCAGCGCCGGCATAATGCCGCAAAGCGTCATTCCCATCAGAAAACGCAAGGTGATAAATTGCCAGTCGGTTTGGGCCAGTCCTTGCAGCAGTAACAGAACAGCGGTCGCGACAAAGCTGGCTATCAGCATTTTAAGGTGACCGTGCGTGTCGCCCCAGCGTCCCGCCCTGGAAGAAAATAGCATGCTGCCGAAGGCCGTGGCGGACATGGCAATGCCTGCCAGCAAGGGAATCTGGTCGGTCAAGGTACGCAGTGAGGCCAGATAAAGCGTAATAATCGGCTCTACCGACATATTGGCAAACATCAGCAGAGTACCGGCCAATAGCATCAGCAACACCAGATTGCGCTGCCGACCCGATTTCCAGAACGAGTAGGGCAGTGCATTTTTTGGCAACGTCGCGCGTGGCTTGTGGGTCTCGCGGATCATGAACACGGTACAGAAAAACGCGATCAGAATAATACCTGCGGCAACAAAAAATGTCAGGCGGATTCCCAGTAACGCCGGCATGATGCCGCCGACCAGCGGCCCCAGCAGGTTACCGGCCAGCGTGCCCGAGGCCAGCATACCCACGGCCCAGCCGGTATGGGCGCGTGGCGTTTGGGTGGCCACCAGAATAGTGGCGCCGGAAGCGTAGCCGCCCAGTAGTCCGACCAGCAGTCGCAGCCAGAACAGCTGCCAGACCGTTTGCGCGCAACCGATAAGGGCAATGCCAATGGCCATGCCAAGGCTGGCTCGAATCAGAATGATTTTCCTGCCATAGCGATCGGCAAACCTGCCCCACACGGGTGCCATCAGGCCCGCGGCCAGAAATGTGATGCTGAAGATCCAGCCGGACCAGCTGACGACCGCCTCGGGATCGGTGACGCCCAGGTTCTGAATATATACCGGTAGGATCGGCAGTATCAGCGTCATCGCCAATATGGTGGTAAAGGAGCCAAAAAGGCAGACATACAGATTCTGTTTCCAGGCAATCTGCTGGACTTCATTGGCGCTGGCGCTGTGTGGGGTAGTCATAAACGGAACTTCGCTAGAGGGGCAACTTGCGAATGGTCCGCTGCCCAAGACTGTCTAAGAGGCGCGACTCGTTGCAAACTGCCCGATGTTGAGCCGGACAGCGATACGAAACGCAGGAGTCTCACTTTAAACACAATTGCGATAATGTGGCTGAAAAATGCCTGAAAAATGCCGAAATTCATGCTCATTTAACCCTTGCTTTCTCGCCGCTGCCACACGATGTGTCTTATTTTTGCGACGGCACCGGGTGATTGAAATGCAGCGACACAAACGCAATGGCTTTTTCTTATACAATCGCCTCACGCTGCAATATCCCTCAGTTTCTTAAGGCTGCGCCATACCTGGTAAGCGGCTGATTATCAAGGACATACTGCACAGATGAATGTGCCCCGATCGCACCTGTTTCAGGGACGGCTGCTAAAGAAGTGCCTGACGACTGCGTTGCTGGTCGCCATTGCGCTCGCGCAGGCTGCGCATGCCGCGCC